>Ga0187893_10002279_pt1 | contig 42734 bp, 45 predicted proteins | sample MA1701074metaG_FD_139574 | JGI IMG/M metagenome (GOLD analysis project Ga0187893, IMG submission 139574) | White microbial mat communities from a basaltic lava cave in the Kipuka Kanohina Cave System on the Island of Hawaii, USA - MA170107-4 metaG ... | reverse complement strand
CGCGAATGCTCGTTCGCGCGCCCTCTCGGGCTGCTCGACTTCGTGAGCTGCTCTCGTGGCCGTCAAGTGACCCGATTGCCACGATTACGAGAGACACGACCAGTGCTGCGGGATAATTCTCAGCAATGGCGTCACGAGAGCCCAGAGCGGTACGATTGAGATTCTCTTGAGAAGCGATACCGCCAGTTCACCGTCGCTCATCACGGCGAGAACGAGCCCTTGAATAGCACCGATTATCGCGATGGAGCGCCATACGAGCGCGATCAGCGTGGTCTCGCGGCGGAGGGGCTCGGACGAGCGAGAAGTTGCGAACGCATCACCAGTCCCTGTTAGTTGAGCGAGCGCTGCCTATACCCACTCAAATCCTACCACGCGCTGTGAATCCGAAGCAGATCGGACAACACTATGACGCGATCGCAGCTTGGTGGAGCGCGCAGCCAGAGCCGTCCACTGGTTTCGAGTATCTGAACCGAGCGATCGCGCTTTCTCCAAGAAGAGGAAAGGCGCTCGACGTCGGTTGCGGCAATGCCCGACTAACTACGCTGATCGCTGACGCAGGCTTCGACGTCGTCGGCATCGATGTTTCGCGAGAGATGATCGCGCTGGCGCGGGCGCGCCAACCTAACGCGACGTTCATTCATGCCGATATCTGCGAATGGCGGCCGCCGGATCACTACGACTTGATTGTCGCGTGGGACAGCACCTTCCATGTGCCCCACGCCTCGCAACGGCCGGTCGTGGAAAAACTGTGCGCCGCGCTCGCGTCCGGCGGTGCCATTTTGTTCACAGCAGGAGGTATAGACGGCGAGACAACGGGAGCAATGAACGGAGAGGCCTTCTATTACAGTTCCTTGGCGGACTCAGAGTACCTCGACATCCTCAAGGACTGCGGATGCCGTTGCGTGCTTTTGGAGCGGGATCAGGTCCCCGAAGAGCATATCGTGATGATTGGTGCGCGACCTCAAAGGAAGTAGCCGCGCCTTGCGCTCCCGCTCAGTTCCACGGACTATCTCCGATGTCACCTCGAGGGAGACAAGATGGCCGCCACGCCACAGTCGGTCCGCAAGCTCGCCGAGGAACGCGGCGCGCGCATAGTCGACCTTAGGTTCGCCGATCTCCCGGGAACGTGGCAACACTTCTCCATTCCGATCAACCAACTCGACCCGTCGCTCTTTGACGAGGGAATCGGCTTCGACGGCTCGAGCATCCGTGGTTTCCAGCACATCCACGAGAGCGACATGCTACTCGTGGCCGACGCGTCGACTGCGCAACTCGATCCGACGCTCGAGATCCCGACGCTCGCGATCATCTGCGACGTTGTCGATCCGGTTTCTCGCGAGCCGTACTCTCGAGATCCCCGTTACGTCGCACGTAAAGCCGAGAAATTTCTGAAGGACTCTCGCATCGCTGACGTGAGCTATTGGGGTCCCGAGGCCGAGTTCTACATCTTCGACGACGTGCGCTACTCGCAAGCGGCGCAGCACGGCTACTACTTCATCGATAGCGACGAAGCGGTTTGGAATACGGGCCGCGACGAGACGCCGAACCTCGGCTACAAGCTGCGGCACAAGGAAGGATACTTCCCAGTGCCTCCAGCCGACACGCAGCAGGACCTGCGCTCAGAGATCATTCTGCGAATGATGGACGTCGGGATCGATGTCGAGGTCCATCATCACGAAGTCGGCACGGGCGGTCAGGCCGAAATCGACATGCGTTTCAATAGCCTAACGAGCATGGCTGACCGATTGCTTTGGTACAAGTACATCGTGCGCAACGTCGCGCGACGGCACGGGAAAACAGCCACTTTCATGCCCAAGCCGATGTTCGGCGACAACGGGTCGGGGATGCACTGCCACCAGAGTCTGTGGAAGGGGGACAAGAACCTCTTTTTCGATACCAAGGGTTACGGCCAGGTCAGCCAACTCGCGCGTTACTACATCGGCGGACTGTTGCATCACACACCTGCGTTGCTGGCGCTGTGTGCACCGACGACCAACTCGTACCGGAGGCTGGTCCCTGGCTATGAAGCGCCGGTGAATCTCGTGTTCTCCCAGCGCAACCGCTCAGCGGCGGTGCGCATTCCTGTTTATTCGAAGAGTGCCAAGACCAAACGGATCGAGTTTCGCTGCCCCGATCCCTCGGCGAATCCGTATCTCTGCTTCGCGGCGCAGCTCATGGCGGGACTGGATGGGATCAAGAAGAAACGTGATCCCGGCGATCCGATCGACAAGGATTTGTACGACCTGCCGCCCAAGGAGGCGAAAAAGGTGAAGAGCACACCTGGCTCGTTAGGCGAGGTACTCGACGCGCTGGAGCGCGACCACGCATTCCTGTTGGAGGATGGCGTCTTCACGCAAGACTTGATCGACACATGGATCGCGTACAAGCGCGAGCATGAGCTGGCTCCTGTGAATTTGCGGCCGGTCCCTTACGAGTTCTTCCTGTATTACGACTCGTAGCACGGAGAGCGATATGAATGCGGCGCTGTGGCTTATTCAGGTTACGCTCGCAACGATGTACCTGTTTGCCGGGCAGCCCAAGGCTTGACTGGCTTACTCCCTCGCTCACGCCGCTCGCGGCGCCAGGCCTCGCGGTGCTGATGTTTCTCGCGAGCCTCTTTCATATCCGGAGGAAAGAGTACCAAGCCCTCGCAATCACGCTCCCACTGGATGCGCTCTGCGTGTTCGTGGCATACGGCCGCTGGCAGCTCATGCCGCTCTAGAAAGCTCCGAGTTCCGAGCGAGGTGCCGATCGTGCGCTCGCGCCAACGTCACCTGCGCGACAACCGCCCCAATGAATGCGAGGAACATATCCCACTGTGTGTCCCATACGTCGCCCTGAGTGCCGAGGAAATCTGTCGCGGCTTCACCGCCTAACAACGCGGACCACCACTCGATGAACTCATAGCACGCGCTGAAGGCCAGGCATATCGCGACGACGATCACGAACAGCCACTTTCCAGGCCGCAACGGCGACGTACGCAGCAGGATTTCGCGCGCCAAAATTGCCGGCACGAAGCCCTGCGCGAAGTGCCCCAGACGATCGTAATGGTTGCGCGCCAAGCCGAGCGCTTCCTGCACCCAAAAACCGAGCGGGACGCGCGCGTACGTGTAGTGACCGCCGACAGCCAGGATGATCGCGTGCACGGCGAGCAGCGTGTACAAGAGCGGCGTTAGGGGAAACCGCCTGTATGTGAAAATCAGAATCGGCGCGCCAATCAGGATTGGAAACACTTCCAGCCACCACGTCGTGCGATCGAACGGACGAATCCCCGACCAAATGACGACGAGAGCCACAACCGTCAGCAGCGCAAGCGGATAGCGGGGCGTTTTCACGGGCGGTAGTATGGCTGCGCACTGGCGAAACGCATAGGCCTACAGACATCGTAATACGCCGTACGGCACCGCCCCGTCTGTGGGCCGGTCTCTGTCACTCTCCGGAGGACACGCCACCATGTTTGGCAAGTTCTTTCGCGCCATCGCGGCGCAACTCAACAAGCTCGCCAACTTCTTCTTCGAATCCGATCCGATCGCCGTTATGCAGCTGGAAGTCGACCAGGCAACGGAACGGCTGAAGGAAGGGCGCAAAGGCCTCGAGATCTATCGCGGGCTAGTCGAAACAGTAGCCCGTCAGGTCGCAAGCGGAAAAGCAAACGCCGCCCAGCTCGAATCCCAGATCAAGGCTCATCTGAAAGCAGGCAACCGCGACATGGCCGGCCAGCTCGCAGTTCAGCTGCAAAAGACGCAATCCGAACTCGCCGCCAACCAGCAGCAGCTCGAGATGCACGAGAGCGCGTACCAGAACAACCTGGTCAAGATCCAGAAAGCCAACAAAGACATCATCAAGGTTCGCGAGAAGATTCAGAAGTACCACGCCGAGCTCAAAATGAGCGCGGCCGAAGCCGAAATAGCCAAGCTCTCCGAGTCGTTCGAAATGAACGTGACGACAAACTTCGGCGAAATCGAGAATGTGATTCAGCGCCAGATCGACACGAATCGTGGTAAGGCCCGCGTGGCGGTCGACATGTCCTCCCGCGGCATCGAGCAGATCAAGGCCGAGGAAGCCGCGGAGAAAGCGATGGCGGAGGATCTACTCTCGAAGTACGAGGTGCAGCTCGGACTCAAATCGCCGGAGACAGCGCCGATGGCGGAAACCGCCAAGAATCTGGGACCAGCTTTGGATAAGACCTAGTGCGACGGAAAAAACAAATAGCTGTGTGTGACCAGTCTTGAGTGCCTAGTCGCGAGCACGATAGGACTGAATGCCAGTGCCACATCATTCGGACGACTCTGCACCGAAGACTGAATACTCAAAGCTATTTGTTTTGAACAAGCGATGTAGCCTACCTAACGACTAAGAGCTGAGAAATGAGTAACGGCAAACCACGGCCCGCGTTTTACCTCGTGATGTTGCTGATCATCGGCGGCCTTCTCTACTTCGGCGTCAGGCGCTTCGGCGGCGGCAGATTCGGCGGCGATTCAGCCTCCGTCGGCGCGGCCGATCTCGACTCCCTGCGCGGCGGCACAGAAGCGCCTGACGACAAGAGCATAACGACTGTCAAAGAGTACACCTTCGTCCCCAGCACCAAGCTGCCGGAAGTGAAGGGAACGTCGGCGTACGAGCCGATGAAGGACAACACCGTCCGCATGGCGCTCAACGTCTGGGCCGGCTGGGCGCCTGTAATCTTCGCCAACAACGGCTTCGCCGCACGAAAGGAGTGGAAGGCGCCAGGCGGTAAGACCTTCAAGCTCGAGCTGGTGCTCATCGACGATCCGATCGCGATGCGCGACGCGTACGCGTCAGGCAAGGTGCACATCGGCTGGGCCACGCTCGACATGGTCCCGCTGTTCGTCGAGCAGCTGCGCAAAGACTCGCGTACGATGCCGCGCGTCTATCAGCAGATCGACTGGTCCAATGGCGGTGACGGAATCGTCTGCCGCGAGAACGTCAAGTCGGTCACCGATCTCCGCGGCAAAACAATCGTACTCGCGCAGAACTCGCCCTCGCACTTCTTCCTGCTCAACACGCTGATCTCAGGTGGTGTGCAGCCGAGTGAAGTCGACGCGAAGTTCACGCAGGACGCTTTCCAGGCAGCAGCCGCTTTCAACGCCGATCGCAAAGTCTCCTGCGCGGTGAGCTGGGCGCCCGACATCTACAACCTCGCCGAAGCGCGCGGCAATCGCATGCTCGTGAACACACAGACGGCGAACAAGCTCATCGCCGATGTGTGGTTCGCACGCGCGGATTTCGCGAAGGACAACGCGGCCATCATCGAAGGACTCGTGCGCGGAATCTTCGAAGCGATGGAAGCACTCAAAGCTCAGGACGCAAAGGCGCAGGTTTCCAAGCTCATGGCCACCGGCTACTCGATTCCGGAGACCGACGCGCTCTCGATGCTAGCCGACGCGCACGCGACGAATTACGCCGAGAATCGCGAGTTTTTCCTGAATCAGAACAACCCGACCAACTTCGAGCGCACGTGGAACACCGCCTACTTCCTCTATCGCAGAATCGGCAGCGTCTCCGGGAATCCCGTGCCGTTCGACCAGGTGATGGATTTCTCCGTCTTACAAAAACTCGCCAGCGAACCGTTCTACGCGAACCAGAAGAATGAATATCAGGTTCAATTCGTGCCGACGTCCGCGACGCAGGTTCAGGCCGAAAGCGACGAAATCCTAACGAAGACGATCGTCATCCAGTTCTATCCGAATTCGGACGATATCGAGAAGATGATCGTGAAAACCGATGGCGGGAAAAACGAGCAAGTGCTCTACGATCCGAATGTCCCCGCCGTGCTCGAAGAAGCAGGAAAGCTTTCGGGACAGTTCGGCGCCGCGCGAATCGTTCTCGAGGGCCACACTGACGCGTCGATGAAAAACACGGGAAGCGTTACCTCAACGGATGTGCAGGCGCTATCGCTGCGTCGCGCGAATGCCGTAAAGCAAGCGCTCATTCGCAAGTTCCCGACGCTGCAGCCTAACCAGTTCACGACAGTCGGGAAGGGATGGGATCGGCCCGCCGATCTTAACGACCCCCTGAACCACGCAAAGAATCGCCGCGTGGAGATCAAGGTCTACCCGCTGGAGGCCAAGTAGCCGCGATGGAACCGGCGGCCGCTGCGGCGCCCGCCGCTGCAGCCAAGGTGGATGTGGCGCAGCCGTCGCTCATGCGACGGCTCTTCACGTTGCGCGCTCCGCCGCCGCCCGCTCTAAAAAAGCTCCTCGGAGCGGTGGGCCTGCTGCTCGTGTTAGCTCTCTGGTGGCTTCTGACGGTCGGTTCGACACCTGAGACGCGTTTCGTCTCGCCCGTGATCCTCCCGAGTCCCCTCGAGGTTCTGAGGAGCATCCCTGCGCTGTTCGGTGAACGGGCGCTGCTGCAGAGCGCCGCAGCCACGCTGCAGCGCGTCATCACCGGCTTTGGCCTGGCGATCATCGTGGGCGTACCGTTAGGCATTCTCGCCGGCGCGTATCGCATCTTCGATGCGCTCACCGGCCCGATTTCGGTCTTTCTGCGCAACATCCCGATCGCGGTGCTGATCCCGCTCACGATCCTCTGGTTCGGGATCGATGAGACGCAGAAGACGATGTTCATTTTCATCGCGACGATGCCGTTCGTTTTCTTTGACAGCGTGCGAGCGATCGCGTCCGTGCACGATCGTTATGTGGAGACGGCACAAACGTTAGGTGCTGCGCCACGACAGATAATCACCAAGGTGCTTATTCCGCTGGCGCTGCCGGACATCTTCGGCAGCCTGCGCAATCTTTTCGGTCTTGCCTTCGGCTACATCATGCTCGCGGAGTTGGTGAATGCGCGTCATGGACTCGGCTACCTCTTGATGACAAGCCAGCGCCGCGGCCTCACCGAGCACATCTTCGCCATCCTGATCGTGATCGGACTGATGGCGTACGGCATCGATCGTCTGCTGTACTTTTTCCAGCGCGGCCTCTTCCCGTACCGAGCGGCGACGGATGAGTAAGGAGAAGCCCGCCAGCGGGCACACCACCGAGGAGCGGGCCGCCGTACCTACTCCCACAGTGCTGCCTAACGCGCCGACGGCCGATTCCCGACCCACGACTCCCGAGGCGCTAGCCCCTAGCCCCCAGCCCGTAGCCCCTAGCCCTTCTGTCGTCAGCTTCCACAAAGTCAGCAAGACCTTCGACAGCGGCTATACAGCGATTCGCGATGTGACATTCGCTGTGCAGGACCTGCCCAACCGTATGGAGTTCATAACGATCCTGGGGCCGTCCGGCTGTGGCAAATCGACCGTTCTCCGTCTGATCGCAGCGCTCGCACCGCATCATCCTGCCACGACAGGCACCGTCCTCGTGTACGGCAACCCCGTGTTGGCTCCTGGCGCCGATCGCGGAATGGTCTTTCAGGATTACACGTCGTTCGACAATCGCACGGTCGAAGAGAACGTTGCCTTCGGGCTCGAATGTCGCGGCGTTCCGCCTGACGAGCGCCGCAAGATGGCTCGCGACTGGATCGCGAAAGTTGGTCTCAATGTCGACAGCGATTCCTCGAAATACCCGCATCAGTTGTCAGGCGGTATGCGCCAACGCGTCGCCATCGCGCGGACGTTGATCTTGCAGCCTCGAATCATTCTCATGGACGAGCCGTTCGGCGCCCTCGACCCCGCCACACGAGTTCGCATGCAGGACTTGCTGATCAAGCTCTCCAGCGAGGCGCAGGCCACCGTCTTCTTCGTCACCCACTCCATCGACGAAGCGGTCTTCCTCGGCGATCGCATCCTCGTATTTTCGCCGGCCCCGGGCACGATCATCCGCGACTTTGAAGTGCCGCTCCCTGACTTTTCCGCAAAGGAAATGTTGCGTCATCCTCAGTTTGCGCAGATCGTGAATGAGTTGCGCGACCAGATGGAATCTCTCGAGACAGCCGCCCTCGCCGCCCGTGCCACGGCGGCACCGGCTACCTAACGATGCCGAGTAGCGAGCCCAAGGGCTTTCGGCGCTACCTGAGAGCGGCGTTCATACAGCCCTGGAACCTACTGCTCTTCTTCGGCTCCATCGGCATGACGGTGGTCACGGGTACGCAGGACCTGGCTCCGTTCATCATGGCCGCCGAGCTGGCGTTTGTCACCGGCCTGGCGTCCATGCCGCGGTTCAAGACCGCCATCGACGCCAAGATCGCGGCTCAGGACCGCGCCGAGGCGGAGAAGATGACACCGGCGGCGGAGGTCGCGCTGCAACGCATGGTCGCGACGCTGCCTAACGCGGGCCTCAGGCGCTTTTTATCGCTACGCCAACGCTGTTACGAGATGCGCGACATCGCGGCCGGCATCCGCGGCCATTCGCAAACAGACGGTGGGGACATCGCCGCGGAGGCAATGCGAAACAGCTCGCTGGATCGCCTCTTGTTCCTCTTCCTCAAGCTGCTCGTTTCGCAGGCCGGTCTCGAGCGCTTCCTCAACACGACGAGCGAGCGCGAGCTGGAGCTGCGTCTCCAGGACGTGCAGGCTCGCAAGGCGCAGGCACAAGCAGGAGGCGACGAGCGCATCGTTAGGTCGCTGCAGGACAGCGAGGCCGATGCGACCCTGCGCCTGGAGAACTACCGCAAGAGCCTGAAAGACGCTGAATTCGTGAATGTTGAGCTCGACCGTATAGAAACCAAGATCCGCACCCTCGTCGAGACAGCCGTGAGCAGACAGGATGCCGACACGCTGAGCGTCCAGGTCACTGCCGCCGCAGACAGCATGAAGCAAACAGAAGACGCAGTAAGAAATCTGCAGCACCTAACGGGACTGGAAAGCGCACTGGAGGACACACCGCCGATCCTCGCGGCTGACATGGGTCGCGTGCTGTCACGAGACTCGAAATGACAGTGACGCCTACGCCACTGCCAGACGCAATCGACAGTCGCCGGCCGACCCGCGCGCAGCTTCCTGCATGGTATCCGCCGTGGGCGATGCAGCTCGCTGACCGCTACTTCAGCGGCTCGACGTCGGTGTTCGTGCTTTACGGCAACACATTCGACCTGGTCCCGTTATGCGATCCCGACGAACAGGAGCGCGGGCGCTACGGCGGCATCGCCGAGTTTCTCGCCGAGCAGATGTTCGGTCGCTGGGACCTGGTGCTGCACTACGACCTGGGTCGCGGACTGCGCGTCTACGCCGGCGCGAACGAGAAGCGCCTGCGCGACATGGTGGCGCTGGCCAACAAACGCATCGGCGATCTCAGCACGCTCAAGAACGATCCGTCGGTGGTGTTGGGTCTGCTCGATCTGTTCGTGCGCGAGAACATCATGGCGGCGCCGGAGAAACAGCTGCGCGCGGCGTTTATCGTCAATCACGCATCGTATCTCTTCCCGGCGGGCGAGCCGGGCCGCACGAGCTTCGCCGCGTCAGGCATGCTGGTCACGCTGCTCAACTGGGCGACGAGCGCGCATGTGAAACGCCTCGAGATGGCATGCGTGCTCATCGACGAGCGCCGGGCCGATCTCAGCGACCGCCTAACGAGCAATCCGCACGTTTCTGCCATCGACATCCCGCTCCCAGGCGAGAAGGAACGCCTCGGCTTCGTGAAGGATGTTTCCGTTGGCCGTGACTGGCCGACGATCTCCGACTACACACCGGAACAGGTCGCGCCGCTGAGCGCCGGCATGTCGCTCAACGACCTCGCGACGCTGATCCAATCAGCCACCGACGGCGCGGAAGGCGGGGGGACTCAGCGGCTCGACGCGGCGCTCTTCAAGTCGCTCAAGAAGCGGCTCATCGAGCGGCAGTGCTATGGCCTCCTCGAATTCGTGGAGCCCAGGTGGAAGCTCGACACCGTCATCGGCCACGAAGCCGCAAAACAACGTCTCCGTGATGATGCGGCGCTCATAGACCGCGGCGCGCTGGATAGCGTGCCGATGGGCTACTTGTTATGCGGCCCGGTCGGCACGGGCAAGACGTTCATGGCGATGTGCGCGGCAGGCGAGATCGGCATTCCCTGCGTCGTACTCAAGAACTTCAGGTCCAAGTACGTCGGCGAAACGGAGGGCAACCTCGAGCGCGTGCTCTCCGTTCTGCGCGCCATGGGCCCCGTGATGGTGATCGTGGACGAGGCCGATGCCGCGTTAGGCGATCGCGACACAGAGGGAGACTCGGGTACGTCCAGCCGCGTCTTCGGCATGATCGCGAATCAAATGGGCGACACGCGCTATCGCGGGCGGATCGTCTGGATGCTGTTGACGGCGCGGCCCGATCTCCTGCCGATCGACATCAAGCGGCAGGGAAGAGCAGAGGTGCACATCCCGCTCTTCTATCCCACTGAGGAAGCCGAGCTGACCGAGATGTTCGTGGTGCTCGCCAAGAAACTTGGAACGAAGATCGCAGCTGCCGATGTTCCGCCGATTTCTGAAGAGCAGCGCGGCACGCTTTCGGGTGCGGATATCGAGGGAATCGTCGGTCGTGCACTGCGCAAGTCGCTCATCGCGGGTTCCAAGATCGTCACGCGCGAGGCGCTTGCCGAAGTGCTGCAGGGATTCATGCCATCGACGCAAGGGCTCGAGAAAGAGCTGCAGGAGATCGCGGCGATCATCGAATGCACCGACCGAGAGTTTCTCCCACCTGCGATGTACGCCCGCATCGAGAAGGCCGGCGGCCGAGCGGCGTTGCAGGAGCGCCTAACGGCGATCAAGCAAATCGTTGCGGCGCTATAGGCTCACCCGAGCCCGAGTCCCGACCCCCGATCCCCGAAGCCCCAGCGCCGAATCTTCTTCGGCGCAGCTCGCGTACGCGCTACATCCAGTCCTTCTGAGCGCCCCGTGACCCTTCTCCAAGACCTCCGCTACGCCGTGCGCACACTCGCGCGGAATCCTGGCTTCACAACCATCGGTGTCCTCACGCTGGCTCTTGGCATAGGACTCAACAGCGCGGTCTTCTCGGCGACTGAAGCGTTGCTCCTGCGGCCGCTTCCCGGCGCGCGGAACTCGGACGAGCTGGTGCAGGTGTATCGCTCGTACACCGGCAGCATGGACTACGGCTCCAGCTCCGTGCCGCTCTACCTCGACCTGCGCAGGCGCATGACCGACGTCTTCTCCGGCGTCGCGACTTGGACGTACGTCCCGCTCAGCCTTTCTTCAGGCGGGCGCAACGAGCGCATCATTGCGCAGATAGTCTCGGCGAATCTGTTCTCCGTCATGGGCGTCGACGCCGAGCGCGGGCGAGTGTTCGTCGCGGCAGAGGATCAAGGCGTCGGTGCGCATCCGGTCACGGTCATCAGTCACCACGCGTGGACGACGCTATTCGGGAGCGATCCACAGGTCGTCGGACGCACGATCATCCTCAACGGGTACACATACACGATCGTGGGAGTCACCCCGCCGGAGTTTCGCGGGCCACTGCCGTTGGCGACACCAATGCTGTGGGTACCGCTCATGCAAGCGGGTCACGTGCGACCCGGCGAGGAGCGCACGCTGGAGAACCGCGGCCGCAACAACATGAACGTCATCGCACGCCTGGCACCGGGCGTGTCGGTGACGCAAGCACGGCAACGCCTAACGGCCGTTCTGGCCGCGCTCACAGAGGAATTTCCCGATGAGTACCGCCGAACGGGTGGTCTGATCGTGCCGCAGTCTGAATCGGGGATCCATCCACAATTCCGTGACGCTCAAGTCGGCCTCACGGCGACAGTCATGGCGGTCGTCGCCCTCTTGCTGCTCATCGCCTGCGTGAACGTCGCCAATCTCTTCCTCGCGCGGGCCCGCAGCCGCTGGCGCGAGATGTCGGTGCGCCTGAGCCTCGGTGCGCGGCGTGGGCGGCTCGTTAGGCAGCTTCTGACAGAAAGCGTCCTCTTTTCGCTGCTGGCCGGTGCGACGGGCCTCTCCCTCGCGTGGGTCGTGATCGGCCTGGCAAATCGCATCCGCTTGCCGATGGACATCGCGATCGATCCGAATCTGCGCATCAACGTGACAGTGCTGGTTTTCACGATCGCCGTCTCGTTGCTGACAGGGATAATCTTCGGCTTGGCGCCCGCGCTGCAGGCAACACGACCGTCGCTCGTTCCCGCGCTCAAGGGCGAGGCCCCTGCCGGCGGTGGAAAGTCGCGCATGAGCCGAGCTCTGGTTGTTGCGCAGCTCGCGCTATCGCTGACGCTGTTGGTGGTGGCTGGCCTGTTCGGGCGCAGCCTGCGCAGCGCAACGATGATCGATAAGGGCTTCAACAGCGACAACCTGCTCACCGCCGGTTTGGACGTTGGTCTCCAAGGATATGACGGGACGCGCGGCGAGCAGTTCTATATGAGGCTCAAGAGCCGCCTCGAGGTGCTGCCTAACGTGCGCGCCGTCGGCTACGCCGACATCCTGCCGCTCAGCCTCAACTCGCAACAACGTGGCGTGACGATTCCGGGATACGAGCCGCGCGAGAATGAGAACATGGAGGCCGACTACGCTGTCGTGACCCCTGGCTATTTCGAGGCGATGGGCATTCCCGTCCTCTCGGGGCGTTCCTTCACCGCACGCGACGACAGCGCGTCAGCGCGAGTCCTCGTCGTGAACCGCCAGTTCGCAGAGCGGTTCTGGCAAGGCGCGAATCCCCTGGGACGTGTTGTCCGCCTGGCCGGGCAGGATTTCACGATCGTCGGCATGGTGCCTAACGGCAAGTATCGCACGCTTGGCGAGGATCCTCTGCCGTACATGTACATTGCGCACGCACAATCGTGGCAGGATTTTATGGGCATATACGTCCGTACCGCTGGCGAGCCGATGGACCTCGTTCCGACGCTGCGCTCGGAGGTCGCCGCTCTGGACGCCAATCTGCCGCTCGCCGACGTCCGCAGCATGAATAGCGCGCTGGGGACGGCGCTGCTCCCGGCACGCCTAACAGGAACGGCGGTCGGCATCTTCGGCCTGCTTGGTTTGGTCCTCGCCGCGGTCGGATTGTACGGCGTGATCTCCTACTCCGTAGCGCAGCGCACGCGCGAGATCGGCATCCGCGTCGCGGTCGGTGCGGGACACGCTCAGGTGCTGGGACTCGTTATGCGACAGGGGATGCTGCTCGTCGCGATCGGTACAGCCTTCGGCGTCACAGGCGCGTTCGCGGCTTGGCGGCTGGCGCGCGGCCTCCTCTACGGCGACACATCGTTAGATCCGCTCACGATGATCGCAGTCGTCGCCGTGCTTTCGGCCGTCGCCGTGTTCGCCATCTGGCTCCCGGCGCGACGCGCGACGAGGGTAAACCCAGTGGTCGCGCTAAAAGCGGAATAAACGAGTCCACAAGAAAAAGTGCCGGAAGATGGGTTTGTAACCGAGCTCCCGGCGCACGGCACGTGCCTAACGACTAGCGCCGGCGCGACTGGTTGCTGAACCGCCCGCTCAGCTGAAAGAGAATCCCGACGGCGATATTGGCTCCGTTCCCGAAGTCATTGATCGCCGTGTATTCGAATTGGGTGTACGGGCGCCACGTCGGATTTGTCCCTAAGACCAGTCCCGATATCAAATTGATCCCGACATTGGTCTCATCCAGGTCGACGTCAGGATCTCCTGTATCGATGCTCAACTTATTGATCGCGACGCCGAAACCCGCGTACGGCTGAACCTGCGCAACCAGCGACCTGAAGTTGAAGAGGATGTTGCCGTCGAGCTGCGCCGAGCTGCCGCCTGTGAACGATTGATAGTGGAATCGCGGCTGTATGTCGAACTGCATCGTGTTCGTCCGGATGCGACCTTCAGCGCCGAAGATCAGCCAGTCCTCCTCGTTGTCGAACTCGAAGCCGAGAAAGCCGCCAAGCTGCACATTCGCTTGCGCGGCGGCCGGTGCACTGAGGACGATGGTGAGCAGGGCAGGAACCAACAGCGCGAGTCGTCGACGCATGCAGCCTCCAGAGGTAGCGAGAAAACACAATGCCCCCGCGCGTCGTCGTGAGCGCGGGGGCATGCCTAACGCCTACTGCCGATTGTACGCTATACCCTTGTCCTGAATCTTCTGAATCGCTACCACCATGCCAGGCGTCAGCACGACCCCGGGGAGCATGTTGGCCTTGAGATCGGCGAGCACTGCTGGCTGTTCTGCCTTGTTCGCCTGCGCGAGCAGGTTCGACCAGATATTGAGCGCGTTGTTGCAGAGCAGGAAGAGCGCGCCGCGCTTCTGCAGCGCTTCGATGCTGGCGGGCGGCGCGACCATCAATCCCATGATCTCCGGATCGGTGCGCCACACGTTACGGGTGGCCGGCGCTTTGGTCTTGTGATCGTTGAACTTGAGGGCCTCACCCATCTTGTACTTCGCCCACATCGCGTCATTGAACGCAAAGAGTGTCGTCGCGTTCGGCACGCCGTAGAACGTACCGACCGTATTGATCTCGTTGTCCTTGACGTTGTAGGCGGCGTTCAACGTGTTGTAGTAATTGAGCATGTGGACGAGGGGCGACCCGTCCGCGTGCGCTGGGAAGTCGAACAGCTGGCGATACTTTGCGTTGAGCTTGTCGAGCCACTCGTCCTCTGGCGGCGCGCTCTCCGCGTGCAGAGCTTTCGGAATCGATGACACTCCAGCCGCAGCAGCAACGGCCGCGATGCGGCCGAGGAAACCACGCCTGGCAGTGGGCTTGCTGGAAGGCTCGAACATGGGGTCCTCCGAGGGATATGAGAACGGGGATGAGAGAGGCGCGCGTTAGGTGATATGCGATAGCGGCCAGTGATCGAGGAGCCATGACCGACCGCGTTCGTTCCCGGCGCCGAATCATGACAGTGCAGCTGTCCCTCGGCAACCCACATACCAATTGATCGCTAGGGGTACCCCGCAATCTCGGCTGAGGCCGCTTACTCCCCGTAGGGTATCCAGATGTTCTTCATCTGCGTAGCGCGTCTAAGAATCTCGCGGCCAACGCCTTCGCCCTGCTCGGAGCTGAGCCAGTCGCGAGGAGCCCATTCTGCCCACGTGCGCTTCATGTTGGCGGCGGACGCTTTTTCGACATGCGTCACGCCCTCGCGCGATCCGAAGTACCACATCGCGTCCACTTCATCGTGCTCGGCGAGCACCTTGGCGAGCGGGTCGCGTGAACCAGTGACGATGTTCACGACGCCGTCGGGAAGGTCCGAGGTTTCCAGAACGGAATAGAAGTCGGTCGCGGCGAGCGGCCATTGTTCGCTTGGTACGACAACGACCGTGTTGCCCATCGCGATTGCGGGGGCGACGAGTGAGACGAAGGCGAGCAGCGGCCATTCGTCAGGACATGCGATCCCCAGGATGCCGAGCGGCTCGTTCATCGCGAGAGCGACGCCACGAATCGGCACGGGATGCACGGCGCCGTCGTACTTGTCGGCCCACGCGGCGTAGTGGAACAGTCGCTTGATCGTGGCATCGACTTCGGTGGCGCCCTGGCCGAGCCCGGTCATGCGATCGACTCGCCTAACGAATTCGTCACTGCGCGCCGAGAGGTTTTCGGCGATGTAGTACAGGATTTGCGCCCGGTTGTGAGCGGTGGCGCGCGCCCAGCCGGCGCCGGCATGTGCGGCGGCGACGGCGTTGCGGATGTCCTTGCGGTTTCCATCGCCGACTTCACCGACCTGTTGTCCAGATTTGTCGCGAATGACGCGCGAGTAGCCGCCGTCCGGGCGCGTCTGCTTGCCGCCGATAAACAGCTTGGGGGAGCGATCGATCGGCGGCGTTTCGAATGCGGCCGCGGCCGAAGGGTTAGGTGAGGCGACTGCCGCAACGCCATCTTTCTCTCGGGGGGGGCCCCCCCGAACCTCCACCGCGTGCTTCGCCTTCATCCACGCCGGCACCAAGTACTCGTACATCCCCTCGCGCCCACCTTCGCGCCCGAACCCGCTCTCGCGATACCCGCCAAACCCAGCCGCCGCGTCGAACTGATTCGTCGAGTTGATCCACACGACGCCGCTCTTGAGCTTCGGCGCCACGTCCAGCGCGAGGTTGATGTTGTCCGTCCACACGCTCGCCGCCAAACCATACGGCGTGTTGTTGGCCAGCTGCACCGCCTCGTTAGGCGTGCGGAACGTCATGCTCACCAGCACTGGCCCGAAGATCTCCACCTGCGCGATCGACGCCGACGGTGCCACGTTCGTGAACAGCGTCGGCGGATAGAAACAGCCGTCCTGCGGTACCGCCCACGACGGCTGCCACATCGTCGCGCCTTCATCCACTCCTTGTGCCACCAGCCCGCGAATCCGCTCAAGCTGAACCGGCGCGACGATTGCACCCATATCCACCGCTTTATCGAGCGGCGACCCGACGCGCAGCTTTTCCATCCGGGCGCGCAGCTTTTCTTCCAACCGCTCGGCGACGCCTTCCTGTACGAGCAGTCGCGAGCCTGCGCAGCAGACCTGACCCTGATTGAACCAGATCGCGTCGACTGCCCCCTCGACAACGCTGTCCAGATCTGCGTCTTCGAAGACGATGAAGGGACTCTTGCCGCCTAACTCGAGCGTGAGCTTCTTCCCGGTGCCTGCCGTCGCCTTCCGAATCTGCCGACCGACCTCGGTGGATCCAGTAAACGCGAGCTTGTCCACGTCCGGGTGCATAACGAGCAGCTTGCCGGTCTCGCCGTCGCCTGTCACGATGTTGAGCACGCCCGGCGGTAGCCGCAGCGCATCAGCCAGCTCCGCAAAACACAGCGCCGTCAGCGGCGTGAACTCGGCGGGCTTGAGGACGACCGTGCAGCCAGCCGCCAACGCCGGCGCGACTTTCCACGCCAGCATGAGCAGCGGGAAATTCCATGGGATGATCTGCCCCACGACGCCGGCCGCCGTGTACCCCGCGAACTCAGTCTCGAGTAGTTGCGCCCACCCGGCGTGGTGATAGAAGTGCCGAGCGACGAGCGGGATGTCGATGTCGCGTGTCTCGCGGATCGGTTTGCCATTGTCCATCGACTCAAGCACCGCGAGGAGCCGCGAATTCTTCTGAACCGAGCGCGCCAGCGCATAGAGATGCCGCGCGCGCCCGTGGCCGCCTAACGCGGACCACGCTTTTTGTGCCGCGCGCGCCGCGACGACAGCAGCGTCGATGTCGTCACTCGTTCCCTGCGAGACTCGCGCGATACTCTGCGCCGTCGCTGGATTGACGACGTCGAACAGGCCACTTGGCTGCGTCCAGCGACCGTTGATGTAGTGCCCGAACGTCCCGTCGTGTCTCGCCAACCACTCGCGCACCGGAGCGTCGCTCTCCGGTGCGGGCCCGTAACTCATCGTCTCGAAGAGTTCAGCAACAGTCGCCATCTAGCTCCTTGCTCCTTGCGCCTCGGGCCTCGTCACGGCATCGGCTGCCGATACGCTGCAGCATAACGACCCGTCACAAAGTGCTCCAGCTGGCGCTCGATATCAGTCAGCAGCGCACTCGCGCCTAACCGGAAGAGATCCGCTCGCAACCAGCGGTCGCCTAACTCTTCTTTCATCAAGGCCACCCAGTCGAGCGATCCCTTCGCTGTCCGGATTCCGCCGGCGGGCTTGAAGCCAACGGCGAACCCTGTGCGCTCGTGGTAATCGCGGATCATGCGCGTCATCACGAGCCCGACGGGGAGCGTCGCGTTCTCTACTTCCTTGCCCGTGCTTGTCTTGATGAAATCCGAGCCGGCCATCATCGCGACCATGCTCGCCCGCGCGACGTTTGTCATCGTCGCCAGCTCGCCGGTCGCAAGAATCGTCTTCATGTGAGCAAGACCGCACGCCACTCGGAAGCGGCGCACTTCGTCGTACAGCGCCTGCCAGTGACCCGTGAGCACATGCGCGCGCGTCACGACGATGTCGATCTCTGTCGCGCCAGCGTCCACGCTCGCGCCGATCTCCGCGATGCGCTGTTCGATCGGATTGAGTCCAGCGGGGAAGCCGGTCGAGACAGCCGCAACTGGAATGCCCGAGCCTTCGAGCGCCTCGACGGCTGTCGGCACCAGCGCGTGATAGACGCACACAGCTCCAACGGTGATGTGCAGCTGCTCGACGCCTAACGCGCTTTCGAGATCGGGTCGCAGTGGATGTCGAGCTTTGGCGCAAAGACGCCGCACATTGCCCGGCGTGTCATCGCCGGCGAGCGTCGTTAGGTCCATACATGTGATCGCGCGCAGCAGCCACGCCGCTTGCCATTCTTTCTTGACCGTGCGTCGCGTCGGGATCGTCGCCGCTCGCCGCTCTACGGCGCTCCGGTTCACCCGGATCGCCCGCACGATGTCCAGGTCTAGCGGGATGCCTGGGTTCCGTTCGACAGAACTCGCCACCTCGACCGGAACAACCAGGGCCGGGCGGGTCGCTCGGGCTGTGCTTGGGCTGCTGTGCCTTGGGGCGCTCACTCTGTAAGAAGATGCGCCCCTTGCCCGTTCCGTCCAAGGACCGGCCCCCATCCTCGAAGACCGCTCCCCGATGCCTGACCCCGAACGCCTAGCCCCTAACCAGTAATAATATACTTGACACACCTAGGCTCGGGGCCTAAATTGTGATCATGATAACGCCGTATGTGTACCCCGAAACCCTGAGCGATGCGATCCGCTATTTCGCGGACCCTGACCGCGCGCTCTCCTTCCTCGCTCAGCTTCGCTGGCCGGAAGGTGCACGGTGCGTGCACTGCAGTGCTGACCGGCCCTCGTTCCTGAAAACGCGCCGCATCTGGAAGTGCCGTGCGTGTAAGACTCAGTTCAGCGTAAAGCTCGGGACGATTTTTGAGGACTCGCCGTTAGGCTTGGATAAGTGGCTGCCCGCGTTGTGGCTAATTGCGAACGCAAAGAACGGCATCAGCAGTTACGAGCTGCACCGCGCGCTACATGTCACCCAGAAATCTGCTTGGTTCATGTTGCACCGCATCCGGCTTGCGATGCGCGCCAAGTCGTTCGAGAAGTTGAACGGAACCCTTGAGATTGACGAGTCGTACATCGGTGGCAAGGCTGGCAACATGCACAAGGCGAAGCGCGAGCGTGTGCTAAAGCATCCCCAAAAAGCGAAGGCGGCCGTCGTCGGCATTCTGCGTCGTGGCGCCAAAGGGACAAGCTCCGTGCGCGCAGCCGTAACGCATGAAGTAACCAAGCCCGCACTGCAACGCTACGTGCGCGAGCACATCGAAGCCGGATCGACCGTGTATACGGACGCCTATCTCTCGTACAAGGGACTGGATCGGGATTACGTGCATGACACCATCGACCACGGCATCGCCTACGTGCGTGGCGAGACCCACACGCAAGGACTGGAAAACTTCTGGTCGCTGCTAAAGCGAACCATCAAAGGCACCTACGTGAGCGTGGACCCGTTCCATCTACTTCGGTATTTGGATGAACAGGTGTACCGCTTCAACGCCAGAAAGCGGACAGATGGAGAGCGATTTCGCGAAGTCATTCGCCAAATCATCGGTAAGCGTGTTACATACTCGGCGCTGATCGGGAAGGACCTTTCACCCGCAACAGCGTGATCGCATGAGGCGGGCGCAGCTAAAGCGCCGTAAACGAACAGGGAAGTAGAGATGATCCCCAAAAAGCGCTCGCGAAACACTGCGCGGTCTCCACGTGAGCTCACGACGGAGTATCGTCTCAAGATCGACGCCTATACTCCAGAGACGATGCCGATGGCTCGCCTAGCGGAGTACATAACGAATCTCGCTGAAGTGCTAGGTGAGCCTAACGCCGTCCATTTTGCCCGCCTTGAACCGGGCAGTACAGCAGTCGTAGCTAGAATCGAACGCGAAGCAATACCAAAGATCCAGGAGCGGACGCGAGCGGTGCGGCGGGGTGACGCGCCGCGCGATGCCATACGCGCGTATCATCGGATTAACAAACTACTCCAAGCGGATAACGGCGTTGGTCGTCTCGAAGACAAAAAGGCGAGCCTCATTCTTCGCTTCCCAGGAAGAGAGGCGTCCGAAGAGTACTTCCCCAGCGTGCGTCAGCACGGGTCGATTGAAGCGCGCGTCGTTAGGGTAGGCGGCGTTGACGAGACCATACCCGTATTGCTCGAATCCGAAGGCGAGCAGATCGCAAACTGTTGGACCAATCGCATCATCGCCAAGCAGCTTGCTCAGAAGCTCTTTGAGTATGTCCGCCTATACGGCATCGGCCGCTGGTGCCGTGATCGCGACGGCGTCTGGTCGCTTGCCGATTTCAAGATCATGAGTTTTGAAGTCCTGCAAGAGGAACCGCTGTCGGCTGCACTCGGCAAACTACGCGCGGTCGCGGGGGGCGATTGGACGAACGAGGCCTACGGAGAACTGGCAGTGATTAGGCGTGGGCCACCACGGAGCCACAATGGTGGTGATTGATGCCACGATGTTGATGCTGCTGATTCAACCAAGTACTCGCATTCCTAACGACAAGGCGGGCAAACGCATTGAACACGCCAGGGAGCGCATTGAGGGTCTGATTGATGAGTTAGAGAGGACGGGAGTCAAGGTGCTTATTCCTACGCCCGCACTCAGTGAAGTTCTCGTTAGGGCTGGCGCGGCGCGCTCCGAGCAAATCGTCGACACCATAAACAAACAATCGGTCTTTGGTATCGTTGCCTTTGATGCGCGAGCTGCTATTCGAACTGGCTGCGATGACACGGAAATCGCTTGAAGCGACAGGGAAGAAAAGGCCTGACAGTGCGGGAACGTGGGCAAAGCTGAAGTACGACCGACAGATCGTCGCCATCGCGAAGGTCCACCAGGCAACTACGATCTACTCCGATGATGAGGACATCGAAAAAGTCGCAGCGGAAAGCGACATACCGGTGATTGGCCTCGCTGACATACCGGTGCCTGACGCGAAATTGCAGCGCGAGCTGTTCTTAAAGTCTGATGAAACCTGAGGAGCAGTCACAAGACGGCGCCCGAGCAGAGGCAGCCTTTCAGAGGTTCAAGGAACTGACGCGGCGGATAATTGCGGTTCCGAAGTCAGAGATCGTGCGGAAGAAAAAAGCAGCTAAGCGCCGCAAGAAGGGACGCAGCGGATGAGAAAGGGTAGGTGTCGCAAGTATATTGTTGCCCCTTAGCCGCTAGCTCGTCATTGATGATTGCAACTCGCGCGCTTCGGGCATCGTATGCCGCAGTGAACAAGCGGCCCGCAACCATTCCAATTCGCATCGTGGTCAAGTAGTCCGTGCTCACCGCGAAGCGCTGCGCACTAGGGTCGTTTTCTGGATTCGCGGACGGTCTATCCTTGCGATGGATGCCGTAGGCGTCGAAGTTGCCGCCTAACGGCAGCTGACTGACGAGTCCCGCGACTTCGACAGCCGGAACCGACGTCGCCGCGTCCAGCACGCGGCGGTAGTACGCAAACCCCGCCTCGTCTGTATTGTAGCGCGGCCCCGCCAACGCCGTGTGCACTGTCGCGATGCGCGCGGCATCGAACCCAGCTCCACGTCCGGCAAGCGGTCCACAGTTCGAATCAACAAGCCGGTGCCAGACAGCATGATCAAGGCGAGCGCGACTTCTGCCACGATGAGCGCACTGCGCACGCGTTGCGTCCCACGCCCAATGACGTTTCGGGCGCCGCTGCGCATGCGGTGGACCAGCGCCGCGCGAGCCGCGACGGCAGCGGGAAGGGCGCCGGCGATGAGCGCACAGACCAACGCGCCGACAAGCCCGAACGTCATCACGCGCCAATCCACGACCATGCGCTCCACCCGAGGCCGCGGCATGGCACTCAGAAGTACGAGCGCTTGCGCTCCCCATCGCGCGAGAAGAATCCCCGCGACGGCTGCGATCAACCAGAGGAGCAGCGCCTCTACGGCGGATTGCCTAACTAGTCTCGTCATACGCGCACCAAGCGCCGTACGAACCGCGACATCGCCCTGCCGTTCGATCGCCCGTCCCAGCAGGAGGCTCGAGACATTCGCGCAGCTCATGAGCAAGAGCAACGCGGCGGCACCGAGCAGCGCGAGTACTGCCGTGCGAACACCCTTGGTCGCGTACGTGCCGACTGGCTCCAGCACTCCACCCACACTTCCATATTCCGTTTTGAAGGTCGCGCGCATCTTGGCCAACGATCGCTCGACTTCTTGCGACGCCGCATCCAGCGTTGCTCCCCCTCGCACCCTCGCGACCATGCGCAGATGGCGACAGGAGCGGCAGGCCCACGGCAGCGTCGCATTGTAGCCCAGCGGCCCGTACAGTTCCGCGTTAGGCGTCATCAGATCTTCGAACGATTCGGGGAGCGCGCCAGCCACCCCGTATTGCCTCCGCTGATCTCCACGGTACGACTCACGATCGCTGAGTCGCCTCCGAGCGCCGCTTCCACAGCTTGTGCGTCAGGATCACCACAGCGCGCGTTTCCGGCGTGTCCTCCTCCGACCGAAAGTCGCGGCCGAAGAACGGCCGGACACCTAACGTGGTGAAGTAGGTATGACTCACCCGTTGCCCATTGACCTGTTCCGCGGCTGCCTCCGACGCGAGCGTCGGCTGCCAATAGCTCATCGCCGCGCTGCACGAAGAAGCCCTGACATCGCGCGCGATATCCTGGCACGTGAAGAACCCGATGTTACTGGTTTCACCGGATGTGTCTCGCTCCCAGACCAGAACGAGCTTCTCCGGCGACGAGTACGGCGCCGCGTCAAAGATGATCGGCTTCGCCACACTGAAAATCGCCGTGGACGCGCCGATGCCGACAGCCGCCGTCACGATCGCCAGCGCCGAGTAGAGAGGGGCGCGTCGCAGCGAGCGCAACGCGTGGCGCGTCTCGTTCCAAGATGATGACATTGATCGTTCTCGAGGTCGCCGCCGCTGTTCGACGACTGTGGTTGCGCGCGGCCAACGCGCGGTGCGCAGACTGAGCGACTCGCGCCAGAGCCAGCGTCTTGCTTCACGTGCAGACGCTGATGTCAACCGCTCGTAGTATCCGTCTTGCAGATCGCCTAACACAAATTCACGCTCGCGTGCCGGCATCGTGAGCACGACGATCAGGCGCGCAAGAAGAGGCGGACGCGGAAAGTCGTTAGGCGCTCTGGCTCGGCTCATGGCAGCTGCAGGGACGGGGCGAGTCCGCGCGTGAGCGCGTGCAGCGTCTCGATCGCAGTGACGAGCGCGCGTTTTCCTTTGGGAAGCACGCGGTACAGCTTCTTGCGTCGCCCGCCACGCTGCGGCGTCGGATCGCCGACTCGTGAGGCAACGAGGCCCTTTTGTTCCAGTCGCGCGAGTGTGGTATAGACGGCGCCGAGACTCACGCGCCGTTGCGTGCGTCCCGCGATTTCTGTCTGCACGGCGACACCAAAACCGTCCTCGCCTAGCCGCAGGAGGGCAAGAAGTACGACTTGTTCGAGCTCACCGAGCGATGCCGCCATTATTTCTCCGACATTTCAGAACATATGACAATGGTACGAGGGCGATGGTTTGCGCGAGTGAAGGGGCGTATGGGAGGCCGATCCCTGATTACCGATCCCCGAACGCCGATGACGCTTCCCCATGTCCCTCGCTGTTTTGTGATAGCGCCCCACTCGCTGAGGCCGCCAACTGGTACATCTAATGCACCCCTCACCGGGCCCGCATGCTCCAAGCCTGGCGCTTCATCACAATCATGCTCGCGGCCGTGCTCATGACGATGGGCTTTGTCCATCTCTGGCAGCTGCCGCCGCGCATGGCATATGACGGCGCGCTCTGGCTCGATACGCTGACGTTCTACATCAAGTTCGGACCGACTGGCCCCGGTCCGGTCATCGAGATCGGCGCGATCCTCTCGACAATCATTCTGCTTGGGCTCGTGCGCGGCCGTCGTCCGGCATTCGCGTTCACGCTAATAGCGCTTGTCGCGCTCGTGCTCTCGATGGCGGCGTGGTGGTTCTTCGTGTATCCGGTGAACCGCGAGCTGCTGACGTGGACAGTCGACACGCTGCCGCAGAACTGGATGGATTTCCGCAATCAATGGGAGTACACCAACGCGGCCCGCGCGGGCCTCATGTTCGTCGCGTTAGGCGCGCTGCTTTACTCCGTGCTGCACGAGGTCCCGGCTGAACTTGCACATAACGTCGAGCGCGAATAGTTCGCTCAGACCTCAGACCTCCGACCTATCCCTTCGGCTTCAGCAGCCGTATCCAACGCGGATCGTTATGAAGCAACGCGAAGGCGGGATCGCTGTAAAGAAGACCACATCCACTGGATGTGCACGAAACGGCAGCGTCTCCAGCAGTTCAATCGCGCGCTCTCGCTCGCCTAACACCGCAGCGATACGCGCGCGCTCGAGCTGCGGCAAGCCCGGCGGCATCACTGCCGGATGACGCGCCAGCCACGTGTCGATCGCAATCGCCTGCGCGCGACGCCCAAGCCGCGCCGCGAGGACGCCGAGCCGCCAGCGGATCTCGATGTTCGCGGGCGCTTCCTGCGCGAGCTGCCTAACGAGCGCCCACGCGCTGTCCAGCTGCCCTTCGAGCTCCAGCGTCAACGCGCGCTGGTAGCGGCTCTCGCTGTACTCCTGCTCCGTCGCTGACCGCGTTTCCAGCCAACGCAACGCGCGCCGAGCCAGAGCGACGGCTCCCGTGCTGTCGCCGACGGAAAGCAGTTCAGTCCCCACCTGGTACAGCACCCATGCAGGTGTCCCCACGCGTTCTGGCGCTGAGCGCCCGGCGATCTCCCCGATGGCAATGGCAGGGTCAGCAACCAACGCCTCGACACCGTTCAGAGCCCGCACGGCCTCGTTAGGCTGACCCGCGCTCACCCGCTCCAAGGCAGCGAAGTACGCCGTCGCGAAGCGTCCAGCAGCCATACGCTCGAGCCCCCCACAGCCTCCTGCTGTCCCGCAAGATCACCCAGCATGTGCTGCGCCCACGCCAACTCGCGCCAGTACATCACCTTCCCGTCATCCGACATCCAACCCAAGTCGCGCGTGGGATTGAGGGCGCGCAGCACTGCTATCGTTTCGGCAGGCCGGTTGGCGCGACTAAGGTTGGCGGAGAGAGCCCAACGCGGCAGCGTCGACCCCGGTTCGGCCGCGATGCGGTTGCGCATGTCCTCCACGCCTTGGTCCCAATTGCGATCGCAGCGGGAGCGCCAGGTCTGCAACGTCGCATCGGTCGACCGTGACGGAGCTGGTGATCAGCCACGTGGCTGCGGTGAGGAGCTCGTATCGAGCACCGCGGCGCGTCGAAAGCCGGCGACCGCCTCGACAACGTGTCCGCGCCAGTAAAGCTCATGCGCGGCCACGAACTCGTTAGGCGCGGCTCGCACAGGATCCAGCGTGTGCAGCACTCGGCTGCTAGCCACATCGAAAACTGCCGCGGTGAACACGAGCGAATCGGAGCCCTCGCTGTAGAATCGTCCCGCGACAGCCAGACCGGCGCCATTGCGTCGCGCCAGGTCCAGCGCCCCTTCACGCGAGCCTGCGCTCGGCCGCGCGTACAGCGCGCCGGCGTCCAGCACGTGCACAACGCCCGTGCGCGCCAGGCTGCGCACGACCCAGTCAGCCGCCATCTTGCCTAACGGTGCGAGCGTGCTATCGCCTGTTTCGTTGTCGAAAATGCCGACAGCCACGCGTTTCGGATCGAGCGCAACGGAACCTAACGCTGCTGCCGCCGGCCGCCGGCTGAACCACGCGACCAGAAGTATGGCAACAACCGCGGCGGCAGCCACACCAAAGCCGACCCGATGCCACAGCTTCCGCGTTGCGCGGGGGACGGCGGCATCGGTCGCTGCAGTGACCGAAGCGGCGATCGGCACCGGCGCATGATGGCTGCCTGCCGCAGATCGCGCCGGCGCAACGCTCGTCAATCGCTCCGCGAATGCCGCAACCTGCGCATCGGGTGGCGCGCCTAACTCCTGCTTCAATAACTCGGCGTGAACGCGCGCGTGGCGCAGGGCGGCGGCTCGGTGTCCCGCCGCCTCGAACGCTTGCATCAGGCGGAGCGCAATCCGTCCGCTGAGCGGATCCGAGGCGGCTAGCGATTGCCACCAGCGCGCCGCGGTTGCGAGGTCGCCCCGTTTCGCGGCCGCGCCTGCGAGCTGCTCGATCGCGTCGGAGCGTCGTCGCGCGAGGTCGGCACGCGTGTCCTCGGCCCAGCGCTGGAACTCAGCGGACGACTCCACGTGAACGCCGTCAAGGAACGGCGCGGTGTAGTGCCGAACGGCGTTGTCGGCGTCACCCTCGACCAACGCATCTATGAATAGGCCCACGTCGCTCGTGATGATTGCCGGATTCAGCCGCAACTCAGCAGTTCCGATCAGCGCGTCAGGCGAAGCCAGCAGTTGCCGCAGAACGTGTATCGTCTGCTTCAGCGCGCCCGCGCGCGTGTTCCGTATCGCTCTCTGGCCAGAGCAGCGCCATCAGCCGATCGCGACCGACGCCCTTCGACGGGCGCGCGGCCAGCACGGCCAGTAGCGCGAGCGATTTGCGCTGCGCGCCGTCGAGTAGCGTGCCGTCGCGATCCAACGCAAGACCGCCGAACGTGCGCAGGTGAAACATGGCGTGAATCCGTGCTGACTGACGAGAAGCTAACCCGCGCCTAACCGCAGCGGAGTAGCCTCGCCTCCGTCGATCGCTCGCCGCGGGAAGGTATCCCGCGACACGGCGGTCAAACACGGAGGTTGGTATGAAGGCGAAAAGGCTCTACCCGATCATCCTGGCAGGAGGCGCTGGGCTCGCGTCACTCGTCCAAGCTGCGTGCTCTGACTCGACTGGTGCGGGAAGTCGCACGCTTGTTGGCGCGGAGGTCGCAATTGGGCAGGGAGCAGCGCACATCGAGGCGGTCGTCTCGAACGCCGGCGAACCGCTGTCGTTGGCCGTCGAGCTCACCGAATCCGCGTTGCAGGGCCTGCCAATGCCCGCTACAGGGCCAGGTCCTGAGTTCGTGATCGCGCTACCGACTGGCCTGACTAACAATGTCTTCGATCACGCAACTCTGAATTGGCAGCCTACGGGCACGCGCCGGTCGGGACGTACGACAAGCCGCACTTCGACGTGCATTGGTACCTGTTTACGATGGCCGAACGGGCCGCGATGCTGCCATCGGATCCGCAATTCGCCGCGAAGGCTGTCGTGCGACCGGGAGCCGCGTTCGAGCCAGCGAACTACGCCGGTGATCCCTTTGGCATTCCGCGGATGGGGACGCATTGGATCGACCGCACGTCGCCTGAGCATCACGGCGGAACATTCACGCGCACGTTCATCTACGGTTTCTTTGACGGGAAGCTCGCGTTCATCGAGCCCATGATGACGGTCGCGTTCCTACAATCCAACGCCAGCGCGGAGATGCCGATTGTGCAACCCGCGCCGTATCAGCGCAGCGGCGCGTACCCCAGCAAGTGGGCGATTCGGCATGACGTGACGCGAGTATCGCGTCGAGCTGCTCGGATTCGTGAAAAAATAGAGGACCTTACGAGAAGGCGGGCATGCCGCAGGGGCGTGCCCGCCGACACGTACACCTCAGTTCTTGGAGCCTTGCAGCTGCTTGAGCACCGCGCCTAACTGCGCGATCTCGCTGCCGTACTGCGCCCAATTCCCCGCACGCTGAGCCTCGATCGCCCGATCGTAATGCTGCTGCGCGCGTCGCAAAAGGTCAGCAATCGCCGCGTTAGGCGCTGGCGCCGTTGTAACAGCCGGCGTAGCCGGCGCTTCGCCCGCGCTTGCCACCTGCGTGGGTGGTGGCGGCAGCGCTCCCGCACCGCCAAAGAGTCGCGCCAATCCGGCCTCGAGTCTCCGTTCCATCACCACCTGATTCTGATACGCGACAATCACGCGCTCCAACTGATGGATCCTCCCTCCCTCGGCGCGCAAATACAGCGGCTGCACATAGATGAGCGCATCCTCGATAGGCAGGACCATCAGCGCCCCGCGCACGACCTGCGACCCGCGCTGATCCCATAACGAGACCTCGCGCGCGATCTCCGGATCCTGGTTCATCCGGTTCACGATCTGCTGCGGTCCGAAGACGAGACTCTGTTTCGGGAAGCGATAGACGAGCAGCTCACCGTAATGATCACCGTCGTTCCGCGCGACCATCCACGCGGCGAGGTTGTCCTTGTTCCGCGGCGTGAACGGGGACATGAACACGAACTCGGCGCTGTCTTCACTCGGCAGGCGCATAACGATTCGCCGCATGAACGCGCTCTCGGATTCTCCCTGCTGGATCGTCGGGATCTGCCACTGATCCTCGCGGTGATAGAAATCCTCCGGCTCCGTCATGTGGTACGTCGAGTACAGCGCGGTCTGCAGACGGTAGAGATCTTCGGGGTAGCGAATGTGTGCGCGGACATCGGCCGGCATCGAATCGAGCGGCTGAAAGATCCGCTCGAACACATTCGCCCACGTCCGCACGATCGGATCGCGCGGGTCCGCGATGTACGCCGTCACTGAGCCGTCGTACGCATCGATGACGATCTTCACGCTGTTGCGCATGTACGACGTGCCATCGGCCAGGCGCTGCGCGTACGGATAGTTTGCGCTCGTCGTGTAGCCGTCCACGATCCACTTGAGCTGGCCCGCCTCCGTGATCACGAGGTAGGGATCGCGATCCAGCCTAACGAACGGCAGCGCACGCTGCGCCCGCTGCACGATGTTGCGGTTGTACAGGATCTTGCTCGCGTTCGATATGTTCTGCGACAGCAAGATGTCCAGCGAACCGAAGTGCCATGCCAGCAGCGCGCGTCGCAGAATGGAATTGAACTGAACTCCCCCGCTCCCTGTGTAGTTGGCGTAAACGTTGGCGTCGCCCGACGGAGAGTCGAATTCGCGCTGGCGCGACCCGACGATTGCGTAGCTGTTCGTCATCTCGCCGTAATAGATCTGCGGCCGCGTTAGGCGCAGCGACACCGACGACACAGGCGGCAAATCCTTGATGAACAGGACCGGCAGTCCCTCGTCCGTCACCTGATTCACCGGCGCCAGCGTGACGCCCATCCCGTGCGTGAACGTCAGGTGCTCGTTGATGAACGAGCGCGCCGGCAGCGCCGCCGAATTCAGCTCGCGCGGCGAGAGGTGCACCTGGCGATATCGACCATCGATCCAATAGCGATCGTCGTCGATCGACTCGAACTCGTAGTACGTGCGGATCTCCTGGATCTGCTCGAATGTCTGCCGCAGCGGCTCGCGGTCCCAGAGCCGCACGTTCTCTATGGTTGCGCTGTGCTGCCTCAGGCTCGCCGCCGTGAGCTGGGCCTCGCCTGGAACGTCGCGGCTCTGCACGCTATCCAACCCCCACGCCCTTCGCGTGGCATCTATATGGTAGGCGAGATACGGACGCTCAGCCGTGAGCTCGGTGGGAGCGACAACAAGCCGTTGCACGCCGGCCGGAATCAGTACACGTCCCAGCACGGAAACGCCAACGTAGATGCCGGCTGCCAGCGCGAAGAACCTAACGTTGCGCCGCTTGACGATGCCGAAGACGACCATGCCCGCGGCGACGAGCGCCGCGACGGCCGACAGATGCAATCCGGGCAGCCGCGCTTTGACGTCGCTGTAGCTCGCGCCGACGAACGGACCCGTGGTGGAGAAGAGCAGTTGCGGGATGCCGACGAGCCAGATCTGTACGGCGCTCAGCACGAAGAACACGGCCAGCAGCGCGGCGACGTGCACGCCGGCCACTCGCGCGATTCGAATCTGTTGTCCCGTGAAAGCGATCGCCCCGTTGGCGAGGTAAACGCCACTCGAGAGCAGAACGGAAATGATCGTTAGGGTCGTGAGAAACGCCAGCACGCCGGCTATCACCGGCAGCGTATACGTGTAGAAGCCGATGTCGCGGCCGAAGAGCGGATCGTTGACGCCGAACGGCACACCGTTGAAGAAGCGCAGCAGCGTGAGCCATCCGGTGGATGCCGTGACAGCCGTGAGCAAGGACAGGAACATCGCCACTGCGGTCGCGAGGCGCCTAACGAGCTGAGGTGGTGCGTTTGGCGCGATCGAGATCATGTCGCCCATCACGGCAGGGAGCGGCCGAGCGCGACGCTGCGCGATGCGCACGTTGAGGTACAGGATCGTGAACGCAGCGAGCGCCGCGACGATCATGAGCCCGGCGCGCGTCGTGATCTCAGACAGGAGGATCGTCTGGAAGCCGATCTCCTTGTACCAGTACCAGTTCGCGGCGAAGCGAACGAGCGCGGGGAAGACGATGATGAAGAGCACCACGAGCCCCACGATCACGAGCACCGAGTTACGGCGTAGCCTGGGGACGGGGTTGGGGGAGGTCATGGATCTCGCTGGCAAAGGGAGCTAAGGAGAAATTGATGGGCGGAGGGACGTAGGGGGCAAGCGGCCAATCCTTAAAGGCACACCTTGTGCTACGCAGAACTCGGGGAGATGGTGGCGCCAATGATTGGGTTTTCGGTGCTTTTGACGCCGCTGGTCGTCCACGCAAGTCAACCGGCGCCCGTGGTCACGATCTCGGCGGCCGAGCTGGCTCGACCGCCACGCCTAACGATGGCGCGCGAGCCCGTATGGCGTGTTGGCGGTGAAGCAGAAGGCCCTTACAGCTTCACGTTCATCGTTGGCGCCACGTTCATGCAGGGCGGGCGAGTCGCCGTTTTGGAGCCAAAGCCTCCTCAAGTGCGCGTGTTCGATGCCAGTGGCAAGCACCAGTTCACGTTCGGCCGACTGGGTTTGGGGCCAGGAGAGTTTCGCAGGTCCACCGGCAGATGCCACACGCGGGTGATTCGCTCGTCGTCTCGCAGATAGCGCGCGCCAGCGTCTTCGACCACGCAGGTAAGCACGCACGAACATTTGCCACAGCTAACGACGATGGTGGCCTCGCCATCGTTTATCGTATGTTTGGCACCGGCCGGATGGCTGCACGACGATCACGCGCAGTCGCAGGCACGGATGGCGAGGCTCTCGCGCAACGGCAAGCAGATCATAGCGACCGAGAGCGGCCATCACGTACACATCGATCAGCCGGAGCTAGTGATACTCGCGCTCCGCGACTTGAATGCGGCGACAACCGAGCCGCGTTAGCCTCGCTGTGCCGTAGCGCCGCTCAGCACCATTGTCCGCGGTGCATAACGGCAACAGCTGCGCCTTCTGTCGCGCTATGAATGCGCGGACGAGTGTATCGCCAGTCGACTGTTGCGCGGCGAGCGTCGGAGTCGCCGGGCAACCAAGCCAAGAAAAGCGACAGCCTGGCGTACGATCATGTGCTCAAAACTGCAGACGTCAATCGATCTTGCCAAGCACGGCCGTTCGGTTAACATCTGGCACCAAGCCATCCGACCACGAGGCCATCATGCGTCTAGCAGCTCTCCTAGTAGCGGTTACACTGTCGGCGTGCGGAACGACAACTCCCGAGCCGAGTGCATCTGCCTCCATTCAATGGGATAGCACTGCAGCGAGTGAAGCGCGCGCCGTGGTCGAGCGCGGAGTGAGAGCATTTGAGAGCATGGACGTCGAGGGCGTGAAATCCGTAATTGCCGATAGGTGGGCGACCCCCTCTTTCGAGACGGACATGGAGAACAAGCCCGTTCGCATGGCGACATATGCCGACGGCATTAAATACGCCGAAGACATCTTCGCAGCCGTCAAGAAGATGGGCGCGAGCCTCAAGGTCGACGTGAAGGACATGACGTGTCGCGGCACTTCAACGCTCCAGTATTGCGTTATGGATCACGATGTCATCGCGACAATGTCGGACGGAAAGCCGGCTGTTCAGCCGCAGCGCGCGACGATCGTGTTAGGGAAGGGGCAGGCGGGATGGAAGTGGTTGCACTGGCACTCGTCTGCCGGACCAGCGGCGAGCGCGCCGGCCGCTGTCAAATAGCCGGGCCTAACGAGGAACGTTAGGCGCCGGCCGCCACGACGTAGCCGATCGCCTCGAGCTCCTTGACAGTGAGGGGCGCGAGTCCCTCGTAGATCTCGTCCAGAGTGAGTGTGGTCGCTGGGCAAGCAATGGGAATCGCGCCCTCGCCGTTGAAATCCTCTTGCTGCCACTCGCGTTGCGAATCGAGCCAATGGCGCGTTACGCGACGCCAGCCCTGCTCCACGATCAAATAGGTTTTGAGGGACTCGACGCGCTGATAAGCCAAAAGCTTCTCACTGCGATCGAACCGCGCTGTACTCGGCGATGTGACCTCGATAACGCAGCACGGGTTTGTGGCCGTATCGGCACTTAGATCGATACTGCCGCAGACGACCATACCATCAGGGTAATAGAACCGAGACTTGCCTATCCGCAGCTTGATCATTTCTACGGAGACAGTGCACGGACCGCCCTTCGCTGCTTGGCGCAGCCGTGTGAAGATGTTTCCCAGGACTTGATTGTGTCGGTAGGTGGCGGACCCGACCGGGTATGCGTCGCCATCGACGTACTCATGTCGCTGTTGCGATAACTCTTCTAATTCGAGGTACTCTTCGACCGTTAGCATTCTGTTCAAGCGGAACGGCGACGTCATGCCTGAGTATCGTGCGGATCGACTGCGGCCGCGCCTGTAGAAATGCGACATCCGTAGGACTTGTCGAGTTTCTGACATCACCCCCGAAGCCATCGCAATCGGTTAAGGTGTCAAAGCCATTGATTCCGAAGCCCAACGCCCGAATCCCACTCCCCGATCCCCGATGCGCTTCATCAGTCTGCCTCTCGCGCTAGTAGCTGCCAGCCAGGTCGCAGCACAATCAGCGCAGCTCAAAGTCCCATACGTCCTCGACACTCTGCCTAACGGCCTAACGCTGATCGTGCACGAGGACCAGTCGGTCCCGATCGTCACAACGAACATTTGGTATCACGTCGGCTCGGGCGACGAGAAGCGCGGTCGCACCGGCTTCGCGCATCTCTTCGAGCATGTGATGTTCATGGGCTCGCAGCACGCGCCGTATCCGACGTTCGACACCGGCCTCGAGGCTGCGGGCGCGAACAACAACGGCTCCACTAACAACGACCGTACGAACTATTTCGAGTGGGGGCCGTCCAACTCCGTTCCGCTCATGCTCTGGCTCGAGGCGGATCGCATGGGTTGGCTCTTACCCGTGATGACGCAGGAGAAGCTCGATCTGCAGCGCGACGTCGTGAAGAACGAGCGACGTCAGGGCGTGGAGAACCAGCCGTACGGCATCGCGACCGACATCCTCTCCGCGGCACTGTATCCGTCGACACATCCACACTCCTGGCCGGTGATCGGCTCCATGGCCGATCTCTCGGCGGCATCGCTCGAGGACGTGAAGGAGTTCTTCCGCACGTACTACGCGCCCAACAACGCAACGATCGTCGTGGCCGGTGCCGTCAAGGCCGACTCGATCAAGCAGCGCGTTAGGCAGCTCTTCGCCGACATCCCGCGCGGTCCCGCGATAGCGCGTGCGACGCCGGCGCCGTTCGCCGTGAAGGACACGTTCGTCGTCGCCGAGGATCGCGTGCAGCTGCCGCGCATGTATCTGTCCTGGCACACGGTCAAGAAGTTCGCCGCGGACGATGCCGCGCTCGATGCCGCCGCGTATCTGCTTGCCGGCGCCCGCAACAGCCGCCTGACGAATGCCCTCGTCTATGAAAAGGAACTGACGGGCGACATGATCGCGTTCAACGACAGCAAGAAGCTCGACGGCGACTTCACAATCCGCGCCACTGCACGCCCAGGCAAGCAACTCGATTCCGCACTCGCTATTGTCGACGCCGAGTTGCGCCGACTCGCACAAGACGGGCCGACGCCGCGCGAACTGGAGCAGGGGAAGAATGCAATCGAGTCGCAGTTCCTGAATCAGCTCGAGTTCGTGCGCGCCAAGGCCGATCAGCTGAACGAGTACCACTACTTCGCCGGTGAGCCCGACTATTTCCAGAAGGATCTCGATCGCTATCGCGCAGTGACGGCGGAGGACGTGAAGCGCGTCGTGCGCAAGTATCTCCTGGCTCCGCGCGTGACGCTCTCGATCGTCCCGTTAGGCAAGAAAGAGATGGGAATCACCAAAAAGGAGCACATCCAATGACGTGCCGGGCTTTTTGTGCCTTGACCCTGCTCGCGACGCCGCTGGGCGCGCAGTCAGCCTTTGATCGAACGAAGCCTCCTATGCTGCCAAGGCCCGCAGAGCTGACAGTGCCGGAGGTGAAGGCGCTGAGCCTACCTAACGGGCTCAAGCTGAACGTCGTCGAGCACCATGAGCTGCCGCTGGTGCATGTGATTCTGTCGGTCGCCGGCGGCGCGCGCCTCGATGCTTCGCGTCCCGGTCTCGCGACGTTCACTGCTAACATGCTCGATGAAGGAGCCGGGACGCGTAGCGCCCTGCAGCTTCAGTCCGAGCTGGCTTATCTCGGTGCACAGCTCACGACAGCTGCCGACTGGGACCGCACCACCGTGAGCCTCAAGGTGCCGGTGCGCACTCTGGAGCCGGCACTCGATCTCATGGCCGACGTCGTGCTGCGCCCGACATTCAGCGCCGCCGAGGTGACACGCCAGCGCGGGCTTCGCCTAACGGTGATTCTGCAACGCAAGGACCAGCCGAATACGCTGGCGCAGCTCGCGTTCAGCACGGCGCTGTACTCGGCGGGCCATCCGTACTACAACCCGACTGGCGGCGACAGCGCGACAACGGTGACGCTGGATTCCGCGAAGGTGCGCGCCTTCTATGAAGCGACGATCCGTCCGAGCCGCGCGACGATCTATGCGGTAGGCGATATGTCGTCGGCGCAGCTGCGTGAGGCGCTCGGCAAGCGATTCGGCGCCTGGCGCGATCTGCAGAGCGCGGCCGTCGTGCGCAGCAACGTCACTCCCACGACGCTCGGCAGCGGCCGCCGCATCGTGCTGGTGGACAAGCCTAACGCGGCACAGTCAGTGATCGTGATCGGCGCGCCGGGATTCGAACGCAGCTCGCCGGACTATGCCGCCGTTCAAGTCATGAACACGATTCTGGGTGGACTCTTCACGTCGCGGCTCAACTTCAACTTGCGCGAGACCAAGGGTTACACATACGGCGCCGGATCGCGTTTCGACTTCAGGCTCGCTCCGGGTCCATTCACCGCGAGCGCGGCGGTGCGCACGAACGTGACCGACAGCTCGCTCGTCGAGTTCTTCAAGGAGCTGCGCAAGATGCGCGACTCGCTCGTGACCGACGCAGAGCTGGCCAAGGCAAAAGCGTCGCTCGAGCTGGGGATTCCGGACGAGCTGGAGACGACGTCACAGATCGCCGGCGAGATGGCCGCGTTAGGCGTCTTCGGGCTCGCGCTGGAGGAGAAGCGCGATTTCGCGCGTAAGGTGCGCGCGGTGACCAAGGCCGCCGTTCAGCGCGCGGCTCGGCAATACGTGCCTGAAGATCGCGTGCTGATCACCGTGGTTGGCGACCTCGCTAAGGTCCGCGCCGGCATCGAGGCGCTCAAGCTCGGCGACGTTTCGGTGCTCGAGGTCGGCCAAGTCGTTCGGTAACTCCCAGCTAAACCACAGCAGCCGGGATCCTCTCGACCTGCAGAAGACGGAGGTATACTTTATCCAATCCAACCTCCGCGATGGCAGGGACCAGATGGACCGCAACGCAGTGCACGATGCATAGCCTGCTACTGGCGCTCACGTTAGGCGCTCTTCAAGCAGGTCAGCAAGCGCCCCCGCGCCAGCGCACCGAAGCCGAGGCGCGCTCAACCGCCGAACGCAACCGCGCGCAGCGCGCCGAACAGTTCAAACAAACAGGCGTACCGGCGGAGCTTATCCCGAGCTACGCGAAAGCCACCGTCGGCCCGGTCCCTGAATCGCTCGGCGTCTCTCCCTTCTATAAGAAGTACGTCGATGCACTCGGCATCCCGGTTATCTCCTCCGAGAAGGTGCCTGACGATGCGCTGCTCGTCGCGCGCGACATCGTCAACTCAATGCTCCCGGCACGCGCCGATCTACGATCGGCGATGATCGCGCGTAAATGGCGCACCGGTGTCATCGCGGAAGTCGAAATGACGATGGATATCCCCGAGTACGCGAACCTCAAGCGTCCCGGCGCGCCGCGCGACGAACCCATCAACCAACTGGATCGCGATTACCACGCCAACCGGTCACGCGGGCTCGGCGGCAATCCCACGACAGGCGCGGAGGAGAACCTTCTCGGCTACCCTGGCACACGCTACTTCGGCGAGCACATCTTCGTGCACGAGTTCTCTCACGCGATTATGAGCGCGATCCGCCAGGTCGATACTGTGATCCGCCAGGTCGATACTGTAATGATTGCGGAGATCCGCGCGGCGTACGACAGCGCGATGGCCGCCGGCAAGTATGTCCATCCGGACGGTCGCAAGCATTTACGCGACGACGAATCCAGGTGAGTCTGGGCTGAAGGAGCGCAATGGTGGTTCTTCTCGAACTACGGCGAGTGCTTCGCCGGCAACATGAAGGTCGAGTCGCCTGACGAGTTCAAAGCGTATGATCCTAAGCTGTTCGAGTTGTTGAGCCGGGTGTTCAAGACCCACCGGATCCTGATGGACGTGTTTCATGGACGCCGCGTTAGGCCCGTCACATGCCCGCGTCGTAAAGAGCCGTCAGCAGTTATCGACGCTCACGATACTGCTGGCGCTTGCTCCAGCGCCGGCGCAGGGTCAGCAGATCCACTCGCCGAGCGGCGTTATCCGGCGTTCTGCGGTACGCGTTAGGCAGCTCGCACAGCCGCTACGAAGGAAGGTGGGCGGGCTCACCGTGGAGCTGAGGCCGGATCCGCTAACGATCGCCGTCAGACGTTCTGACGGTTCACCTGTGCAGCAGATCGTCTTCCAGCCTGACGGAGCCTTTTGTTCGTGATCGGTGATGCTCCTGTGTTAGGAGGGGGGGCCGCGTCCCGAGCTGGGAACGCCGTGGCGTCAACAGACGGTCCAGTTCGACCGCCGCGGGAAGCTCGATCTCATGGAGCCGCGCTGGCAAGCCGATATGTACGGCTCGCGCAATCCGTCGGCGATGCTGTTAGGCACTGACGGTTGGGGGCTCTTTGTCGCCACCCCGTGGGTGCATGTGGATCTCCGGGACAAGACGCGCGGGGTCCTTTCGCCCTGGCAGTCATCAGCCGCAGCGCAGACGCCGCAACATCAGCGCAGTCAGCAGCAGAATGAGGGGAAAGGCCGTCCGCCCGTCGACAAACAAGTCCCTGGGCTGTGGGACTTCTTCGTTTTCGACGCGCAGGATCCGACTAAGGCGCTCAAAGACTTCTCCATCATAACGGGACCTGTCGTCCTCCCACTGAGGTGGGCGCTCGGCTACATGCAGTCGCACCGCACGTTGGAAGACGAGACGCAGCTCCTAGGAATCATCGACACCTTTCGCGCCAAGCGCATCCCCGTCGACGCGGTCATTTACCTGGGGACCGGCTTCAGTCCACGTGGTTGGAACACTCGGCAGCCGTCATTCACGTTCCATCCAGACGTCTTCAAGCGCGATCCCAAAGTCGTGCTGGCCGATATGCACGCGCGCAACGTGAAGGTCGTGGTGCACATGGTCCCGTGGGACCGCGACAAGCTGGCGACGCTGCATGGATCCATTCCGGCGAAGCCTAACGACACTATCGACGCATCGCACATCCAGTCCTACTGGCAAGAGCATGTGCCGTTGATTCAAACGGGCATCGACGCTTTCTGGCCCGATGAAGGAGACTGGTTCAACCTGTTCGAGCGCATAAAGCGGCATCTATTGTACTACCAGGGACACCTGTCAACAATGCCTAACGCGCGTCCCTGGAGCCTGCAGCGGAAACGGCCATCCCGGCATCGCGCAGTGGGGCGGGTGGGTCTGGTCCGGTGATACCGAGTCATCCTGGAAGACGCTGGAAGCGCAGATCGCCGTCGGCATCAACTACTCGCTCAGCATCGGGCCCTATTGGGGCTCCGACATCGGCGGCTTCTACGCCAACAATGAGCTGACCGGTGAGCTGTACGCGCGCTGGTTCCAGTTCGCGGCCTTCTGTGGCTCATTCCGGTCTCACGGCCGCACGTGGTGGACGCGACTGCCATGGGGATGGGGACTGAGCGATATGGGGCCGCGCAAGCACAACAACACGAACGCGCCAATCCCGCCTGACGATCGCTGGAATATCCTGCAATCGGAGCTGAACAACCCCGCGATCGAGCCGGTTGTCAAGAAGTACGCCGACCTGCGCTATCAGCTCATGCCCTACACGTATACACTGGCGTGGGAAGCGCGCGCGAGCGGACTCCCGCTCATGCGCGCACTGTGGCTGCACTATCCTAACGACGCTCGTGCCCGGACCGTGCGGGATCAATTCCTATGGGGCAGGGATCTGCTCATCGCGCCGGTGTACGAGAAGGGTGCAGCGTCGCGCAACATTTACCTGCCTAACGGAGATTGGTACGACTGGTGGACGGGAGCGAAGGTGACGGGTGGGCAGTCAATGGTGCGGCCGGTGGCCCTCGGCACGATGCCGATCTATGTGCGTGCCGGCGCCGTCATCCCGGTCGATCCGGTGCGTCAGTACACGAGCGAGCCTGTTAACGAGCCGACGACACTCAGAGTGTACACGGGTGCTGATGGGGCGTACACACTGTATGAGGATGACGGGAGCAGCCAGGACTATCTCAGGGGGCACGGCACATGGATCCGCCTAACGTGGAGCGATGGTGCCAAGCAGCTCGTGATGGAGCCCGGTCCTCAGCGCGGCGCGAGGGATGTTGTGATCCCGCGTCAATTCACGGTGCAGCTTCTTCCAACCGCCACAACCAAAACGCTGCGCTACGAGGGCAGGCGTTTGCTGGTGACCTTCTAGGCGGTGGCACGTTAGGCGCTCGGCGACACGGCGTAGCCGATCGCCTCGAGCTCCTTGACTGTGAGGGGTGCGAGTCCCTCGTAGATCTTATCCAGAGTCAGCTGTGTTTCTGGGCACGGGATCGGAACAGCGCCGTCGGCGATGATCGCGTGCTGCCATTCGCCACTCGCGTCGCGCCAAAGGCGATCGACGCGACGCCAGGCCTGTTCGACGATGACGTAGGCCTTGAGCGAAGCGATTCCTCGATACGTCTCGAGCTTCTCGGTTTTATCGTATCGTGCCGTGCTTGGCGACGTGACCTCGACTACGAGACACGGATCACGTACGACTGTCGTACCCAAGTCGACGGCGCCGCAAACGGCCATCACGTCCGGGTAGTAGAACACGTCATCAGCGGCAGCCAACATCATTTCACTCATGAAGATCTGGCATGGGCCTCGTTCAGCGGCTGAGCTCAGCGTCCGCACGATGTTTATCGCTATGCGATTGTGCCGTCCTGTAACCGCAGCCATCGGGTAGACGCCGCCGCGCACATACTCGTGCTTGAGGTGCGTTGCCTCCTCGAGGGCAAGGTACTCCCCGACACTTAGCAGCCTGTTGGGCAGGATCGGCGAGACCATAGTCGAGTATACGTCGCTTGGCCTACCGAGTGGAACAGCAGAAATGCGACACAAGTAGGACTTGTCGAGTTCTGACAACGCACACCGAAGCCCTCGTCATCGCTTAACAGGTGTCAAAAGTCATATCCGATTCGCGAAGCCGGCGATGTCAGCGTCATGCAAGTTGCACAAGTAGTCCGCTAGTCCCTCATACGGCAGCGCTCGCTCATATGTGGGACTGCCGGGTATTGACAGGCAAGTCGTGACTTGCTTATTGGCGCCCGCCACCAAGCGACCGAAAGGAGTGAAGAAATGCAGATCGTCATGACAAGCGTCCCGGTGGATGACCAGGAAAAGGCGCTCAAGTTCCACACTGACAAGCTCGGCTTCGTGAAGAAGACCGATCTCCCGTTAGGCGAAGCACGCTGGCTCACGCTCGTGTCGCCGGATGACCCTAACGGGACCGAGCTGCTGCTCGAGCCCGATAGTCACCCGGCGGTGCGTCCGCTCATGCGCGCGCTCGTGGACGACGGCATTCCCTACACGTCGTTCGCCGTGAAGGACGTCCAAGCGGAATACGATCGCCTCAAGGCGGCTGGCGTGCAGTTCACTCAGCCGCCCGTCGATATGGGCCCGTGAAGACTGCCGTGCTCGATGATACTTGCGGCAACCTTATTCAGATTGCAGCGCGACCTTAACTGGCTCGACGCTGCTGGCCGCGCCTCCGTGTTTCGTCTATTCCAGGTTCATGCCGGCGAGCGTTAGCCGGTACATGCGAGAAGTCGTTTCTCGAGAAACCTCCCCTCCGCATCATTTCTCGCAACGGCGAGAGCGCTGCGAAAGTGTTCGGCTGCTGCCTCATGATTACCACAGCGCAGCTGGAGCTCGCCTAACGCGGCTTCATGAAACGGATAATGCGCCAGCCGCTCGCGATCGGCGATTCTCTTCAACTCCTCGAGCCCGCGATCGGGGCCGTCGCGCTCGGCGACAGCTATCGCGCGGTTGAGCGCGATCACGGGTGACGGATTGATCGAGAGAAGGCGGTCATACAGCGACACGATCGCCCCCCAGTCAGTCTCCTCCACTGTCCGCGCTCCCGCGTGAGTAGCTGCGATGGCCGCTTCTATATGATAGGGCGTGACATCAGTGCCGGAGGCCGACAGCTCCAACAGCTCGAGTCCACGAGCGAGAAGGTGACTGTCCCAGCGTGAGCGGTCCTGCTCGAAAAGCGGATGCAGATCGCCGGCAGCATCGATGCGCGCGGGAAGGCGGGCAGCGTGAAGACACATCAGCGCGGCGAGGGCGGAGGTACTGGGCGTCGCCGCGGCAGGGAAATCCCGCAGCATGTCCGTTAGGCGCATCGCCTCGCCGCAGAGCTCGGAGCGCACCGCCATCGCCCCGCCCCCGTGATATCCTTCGTTGAAGAGCAGGTATAGCGCACGCTGAACAGTGGACAGGCGCGCCACGAAGTCGCGATCGCTCAGATCGAACAGCGTCCTCGACCCAGCCAGCACCTTCTTCCCGCGCTGAATCCGCTTTTCAATCGCCGCGCGACCGCTCAAGAAGGCGCCGGCGATCTCGTTCGCGCCAAATCCGCAGAGAATGTTGAGAATGAGCGCGATCTGCACTTCGTCAGGGAGCCGCGGATGGCAGCAGGAGAACATCACCCGCAGCTGTTCATCGCGGATCGTATGTTCGGCGAACGCCTCGTCCACGATCGCCTCGCTCTTGCCCTCACTCACCAGCACGAGCGCAAACGTGATAGCCGTGCGCTCGCGCCTAACGTGATCGAGCGCGCGATTCTTCGCGGCTGTCATCAACCACGCCGAGGGGTTATCAGGAATCCCGCGGATCTTCCACACCTCGAGCGCGCGAACGAATGCGTCCTGCGCGACATCCTCGGCGAGCGCCAGATTGTGCACGCCGAAGATGCGCGTCAGGGCAGCGACCAGCCGAGGTGATTCTCTCCGGAAGAAATGCTCGTCCAGCAAGCGCCTAACGAGCCGGGGAGTAGCACAGCATCACATTCCCCGACTTGTACGATGTGGTGCCGAGGAGATCGAGCCTAACGCTTTGTGGCATGTCTCTGATCATGGATTGCCCCTGGCCGAGCAGCAGCGGACTCACGACGAATTGGTACTCGTCGATCAAGCGGTGTTGCGACAGCTGTGAGACGATCGAACCGCTGCCGAAGATCATGATGTCTTTGCCAGGCTCGCGTTTGAGCGCCTCGATCACGCGAGGGTCGAATTCCCGGAGCAGCCTCGAGTTCTTCCACGTGACGTCCTTACGCGACTTGGAGAAGACGATCTTCGTGGCGTCGTTGATGTAAACTGCAATCGCGCGCATCTCGGGCGACCGCTGGCCATGACCATGCGGATCGGGGGATGTGCCGGAGTCGTCCAGCGCTTTCGGCCAGAACGATTCGAACTGCTCATACGTGCGACGGCCAAACAGCATCGCACCCGTACCCGCGCTCGCCTCGACCGCGGTCTTACCAATCTCGGGATCCTGGATAACCCAATCGATGTTTCCGTCCGACGCGGAGAAGTAGCCGTCCGCCGAGACATTGTTGAACATGACGATTCGTCGCATGCGTACCTCGTCAGACGCCTAACGACATCACCGGTCGGACTTCGACCGCGCCGCCGCGTACTGCCATCGGATTGTCCGAGGCGAGCTTGATCGCCTCGTCCATGTCGCGCGCTTCGATGACGATGAAGCCAAGCACTAGTTCCTTGGCTTCGACAAACGGCCCGTCGGTCACCATGTTGTTACGCACGGTCTTCCCGCTGGTCTCGAGCGGATGACCGCGGCTCTTGAGATGCCCGTTTTTCTCGAGATTGCCGATCCACGTCATCCACGCCTGCAGGCTGCGTTGCGCGGCTTCGGGCGTACCCATCGCCGCGCGCCGACCTTCCTCGGTCGATCGGAACAAAAAGACGAACTCGCTCATCGCCACTTCCCTCTCAGCTGGTTGCGCCCGGTGTTTCTGGACGGCGAGAGATACCCGCCGTTGGACCGTGCTACAACTGTGACGTTTGGCTGACGGGCGGTCGGACATTTCTCCGAACTGCTGAGCATGGCGCCAGCGAGAGTGATGCGTTGACATCAGATGCGATGATGCGTTAGCATCATCCCATGCGGACCACCGTCGATATCGAGGACCCATTGCTCAAACGTCTCCGTGCTGAGGCGCAGCGCCGCGGTGTTTCATTCAAGGCGCTGCTCAGTGGCATCATCCGTCGAGCGCTCGACGAAGGCGCGACCGGTGGGCCACGCGGTTCGGCGCGCTACCGCTCGCCAACGTTTTCAATGGGCACGCCCGCGGCGCACTTCGATCCGAACAAGGCGCTTCGAGTCGCTGCCGCCGCCGAAGACGAAGAAGCGGCTCGCGAGCTCTCGCTACGCAAATAGCGATCGTGAAGATCGTCGACCTCAATGTTCTGCTGTATGCCGTCAATCGTGATAGCTCGCATCACGCGCGCGCGCGATCGTACGTCGAAGAGCTGCTTTCCGGCGAAGAGACGATCGGGCTACCATGGCCCGTTATGCTCGGCTTCATTCGCCTCGCGACGAACGCGCGCCTTTTTCCACGTGCCTTGACTGTGGAGCAGGCGGTCGCAACTCTCGATTCATGGTTAGCGCAACCGCCCGTCGTGCCAGTTCAACCGGG
>Ga0187893_10002278_pt1 | contig 42741 bp, 34 predicted proteins | sample MA1701074metaG_FD_139574 | JGI IMG/M metagenome (GOLD analysis project Ga0187893, IMG submission 139574) | White microbial mat communities from a basaltic lava cave in the Kipuka Kanohina Cave System on the Island of Hawaii, USA - MA170107-4 metaG ... | reverse complement strand
GCGAGGCGCTGGCGATCCGCCGGAGGGCCCTCGGGGAGGGGCACCCGCACATGGCCACGAGCCTCAACAACCTGGCCGCGGTCCTCCACGCCAAGGGGGACTACGTCGGGGCGGAGGCACTCCTCCGCGAGGCGCTCGCGATCCGCCGGAAGACCCTCGGGGAGGAGCACCCGGACGTGGCCACGAGCCTCAACAACCTGGCCGCGGTCCTCCACGCCAAGGGGGACTACGTCGGGGCGGAGGCACTCCTCCGCGAGGCGCTGGCGATCCACCGGAAGACCCTCGGGGAGGGGCACCCGCACGTGGCCGCGAGCCTCGACAACCTGGCCGGTGTACTCCTCGCCAAGGAGGACTACCCGGCCGCCGAGTCGGTCTGCCGGGAACTCCTCGCGCGCGGCCGGTCGGACGGCGGGTTGGCAATGGTCGGCCTCTGCCTCCTCCGGCAGGCGAAGTACAACGAGGCCGAGCCGATCCTTCGGGAGTGCCTTGCGGTACGTGAGAAAGAGATGCCCGACCACTGGCTCCGCTGGAACGCCCTGAGCATGCTGGGCGAGGCGCTGTCCGGGCAGGGGAGGTACGCCGAGGCGGAGCCGCTGCTGCTCGAGGGGTACGAGAAGATGCGGCCCCCGGACCCCCACCTCTTGCGCCGACGCGAAGCGCTCGACCGGATCGTCCGGCTCTACGAGATGTGGGGCAAGCCCGACAAGGCCGCCGAGTGGAAGGCGCGCGAGCCCCGCTGAAGCTGGGACCTGGTTCCCCCCCTATCGGGCGAAGCGTCGCAAGTCGCGCCCCTTTGAAGGGTTGGACCGATCAGGGTGCGGCAGAGGTGCCGCGGCCGCGGCGGAGGTGGAAACGACCGGGGGCCGCGATCCGCGGCCCCCGGCCCCCCCACTTTCGCGAGGGCGCGAGACGCTACTCGACCAGGCGCATGCTCCCGGACTCGTGCCGGCCGTTGGCATCGAGCACATGGGACCTCAGCCACTTGTTGTCGGGCTGCTTCGCCTCGATGTCGACGCCCTTCGCCGCGTAGGCGCTCCAGTCGGCTACCAACTGCGTGCCGCTCAGCCGACCGCCATTGTCCGGGTTGAAGCTGGCGGCCAGAGGAGCGGGTTCACCGATGAGTGCCCTGACCGGCGTCGAGATGGTGCCACGCACACGCTGGTCGCCGCCCGACGCGGGGCCGATGACAAGCCCGCCGCCCCGACACTCGTAGACGATGCTCGCGCCGCTGACGCAATAGCCCTTGAGACTCATGTTTCCCGACCTCTGCTTCATTCGAAGTGGCCCTTCCTCCGTGCTCTGGGCGTCGAGCGCGACGTTGAACTGCACCTGGCCGATGGCGTTCGCCCGGAGTTCCACGCGGACTGCCCCGATCGTGAAGTCTCGGTTCTGGACTGTCATTGTCTTCGCAGTATTCACCCTCGCGATCAGGCTCACCTTCCGCACCGTGTCCCGCGGCTTGCCGCCCACCGCCTTGCTGTAGACGAGGATGCCGCCCACGCTCGCCGCCGCCCTGACGATCGACGCGCGGTCGCGGAACGCCGTCCCGCCCGCGTAGGCGTCGTTGACGATGCTCGATGTGCCGAGAAGCTGCGGCGTGATCCGCGTCGCGAGCGCGACGTTGGCGATGTCACGGTCGCCCCGTGCGTTGCCCGCGAACCGCGCCCAGCAGTAGTCGCTCTTCCCGGGGTCGCCGTTCTCGAGGACCACCGCGCGGCTCTGATTGGAGTCGCGCTCCGCGAAGGCCACGCCCGCGAGGCAGGCCACCGCGATCCCGTACCGGTTGAAGTTCCTCATGTTTCTGCTCCTTTCGTGGGCAACCCGTCGCGCCGCCTCGATCAGGAAGTGGGTCCCGCGACGAGGAATTGCCAGCGTGCACGGGAGCAACCCCTACGAGCCGCGGCTCATCCGCCCCGCGAGGTTGCGGACCGCCTCGGAGGCGTCCTCGCGGGCGATCTGCATGAGGCGGCGGCGCTCCTCGGCGCCGACGGGACCAGAGCCGAGGGCCGAGAGGCAGGCGAGGCGGACCTCCTCGGAAGCGTCGGAGGCCGCGGTCGCAAGCAGCGGTGCGCGCGCCTTGGGGCGCGGGCGTGAGCCCAACGCCTCCGCGGCGGCCACACGCACCTCCGGCGAAGGGTCGGACCCTAGAAGCGACAGGAGCCGCGCCTCGGCGGCCGGCGCACCCACCCGCGCGAGCACCTCCGCTCCGGCGGCGCGGAGGAGGTCGTCGTCGCTGGCGAGCGCACTCTCGACGGCGGCCGGCACCTTTGTCGGGGCCGCGTTCGCGAGTGCCGAGAAGGCGGTGCGGCGCTCACCGATCTCCCTGTCGGCCTCCGACGCGGCAGCTTCCAGTTCGGAAACGATCCGCTCGTGCCGCGCAGGGTCCGAGTCGCGCACGCGCGCAGCGACGGCGCCGAGCAGCAGCAGCGCGCTGCCGCCCAAGTCGCTCTGCTCCGCCAAGAGGGCCCGGAGCCCCTCCTCGAGGGCGGGCGTGGGCTCCATGACCTGCGCCACCGCCGTCACCGCAGTGAGCCTCCGGTCCAAGGCGCGTCGCGGGTCGGCGATCTGGTCGAGCAGCGCCCGCTGCGCCGCCTCGGTCCCGGCCGCGCCGAGCACACCGAGCAGGCCGGCGGCGAGCGCCTCGTCCGCGGGCCGGTCGTCGAGGCGCTGCGCGAGCGCCGCGACGGCGGCCGGGTCGCGGCGCGCGAGTTCGAGCAGCCGGACCAGCGCCCGCAGCTCGGCACCTTCGTCGGCGCTCGCGGGCGCAAGCGCGATCTCCAGCGCCCCAAGCTCCGCCCAGAGGTCGATTCTCTCCTCGACCGGCGCCGCGGGCTCCCTGCCGCCGATCGTCGTCAAGCCCTCGCCCGCGAGGCGCGCGACCCGCTCCGCCACCTCGACGGCCCCGGCGCCGCACCGGCCGACCCCCTCGAGGGCGAACTCGAAGGTGGCCTCCGAGCGCAGCAGCAGCCGCTCGGCCGGCGGATGGAGGACGAGCTCCTCCCGCCCCCGCGCGCCCCTCAACATCGCGTCGATCTCGATCTCCGCGCCGCCGTCGATCCTCGCCGCCTCCGCCAGCGCCTCCCCATCGCCGTGAAGGCTCTCGTAACGGAGCTTCCGCTTCGACAGCCGGCTCCCCGCCGCCTCGTACGAGACGACGACGACCCCGGTCGTATCCTCCTCGCTGACGGTCCAGGTGGACCCGGGACCCGGGCGCACGACCTGCCAGCGCGCAAGGAGGCTCCGCCACCGGCGCCGGCTCTCGTCGCCGATCCCGGGATCCATCGCAATGGGCCCGACGCGGCCGCTCGGCTCGAGCAGCACGACCGTCTCGCGGGCCATCTCGATGTCGAGCGCCTCTTCGAGGGAAAAGCCGGCGACGAGGCCGCGCTCCGTCAGCGCATAGCCGCGCACGACGAGCGTGCCTGCAATCGAGCTCTCGATGTCCGGCTCCGGCGGGCGCCCCGGCTCGGGCAGCGCGTCGACCACGACGCGCTCGGCGAAGCGGTAGCGGAAGAGGTCGCCCGCGGCGATGCCGTAGACAGGGTGACGGGGGGGGGCCGCGGGGGGGACCTCCCCCGACGCCCCCTCGGCCTCGCGCGACTTCGGACCGCGTGCGGACGGGCGCGAACGCCCCTCGCCGCCCTCGCGCAGCGCGAGCCAAAGGACCCCCGCCGCCAAGACGGCGAGGGCGAGCAGCAGCGCGATCGTGCTCCGCATCCTCCTCATGGCTTGAGAGGTGGTGGGCCCGGGCCGTCCCGGTTGCCAGTCCCGTCCTGGCGGGAAGTGCCGCCTACTTCGGCGGCCCCTCCGTCATGTAGCGGTAGAGATCGGAGGTCGGCGGCAGGACCAGCGTGGTGTTCGGGCCCACGACGGCCCCGTAGGTCTCCATGGTGCGCCAGAAGGCGTAGAACTCGGGGTCCTTGCCGTAGGCCTCGGCGTAGATCGTCGCCGCCTCGGCGTCCGCCGTCGCGACGATGGTCTGCGCGTCCTTGTAGGCGAGGCTGCGGATCGTCTTCTCCTCGCGCGCGCGCTCGCCGTCGATCTCCGCCTTGCGGCCGCGCCCCTCGGAGCGGTAGCGCTCGGCGATGCGCTGGCGTTCGCTGATCATGCGCTGGTAGACGGTGCGCCGCACGTCCTGCACGTATTCGAGCCGCTTGATCATCACGTCGATCAGCTCGATGCCGTACTGCTTCACGACCGGCGCGGCGCTCTGGTAGATCTTCTCGACGAGCTTGTCGCGGCCGAACTCGATCCGCTCGCGGCTCTCCGCGCCGGTCGACTCCACGCCGTCGACCTCGAGCGGAAGGTCGAGCACGCGGTTGCTGAGGCGGACGACCTCGATCAGCTTGTGCGAGCTGACGATGTCGCGGGTGGCCGAGTCGAGGATGTCGTCGAGGCGGGTCTTCGCGCCGAGCTCGGTGCGGACCGCTTGCAGGAAGAGGAGCGGATCGACGATGCGCCAGCGCGCCGTGGTGTCGACGAAGATGTAGCGCTTGTCGGCGGTCGGGATCTGGTTCGGCTCGCCGTCCCAGATCATCAGCCGCCGGTCGAAGCTGTTCACCTGCTGCACGAACGGCAGCTTGAAGTGGAGCCCGGCGGAGCTGACGGGCTCGCCGACCGGGTCCCCGAACTGCGTCAGGATGACCTGCTCGTACTCGGCGACGACGTAGAGCGAGGAGGAGATGAGCGCGAACGTGAGCAGCGCGAGCGCGACGAGGGCGGCGCATCCGGGCTTCATTTGACCCCCTCCGGCACGAGCGGCAGCATCTTCCAGACCCCTTCGCTCTCGACGACGAGCACGCGCTCCGCCTTGGGCAGGATCTTCTCGACCGTCTCGAGGTAGAGCCGCCTCCGCGTGACCTCCTTCGAGGCGCCGTAGACCTTGAGCAGCTCGGCGAAGCGGGCGACGTCGCCGCGAGCCCGGTTGACGCGGTCGGCCGCATACCCCTGCGCCTCGCTGACCTCTCGCTTCGCGTCGCCGCGCGCGAACTCGATGATCTTGTTGAACTCGCGCAGCGCCTCGTTCTCGAGCTGGCTGCGCTCCTGCTCCGCGGCGTTGACGTCGTTGAAGCTCGCCTGCACCTCGAAGGGCGGGTTCGCGTTCTGGAGCTGCACCGTGACGATCTGCACCCCCATCCGGTAGTTGTCGAGCCTGTCTTGCAGCGCGGTGCGCGCCTTCTCGGCGATCTGCACGCGCTGGCTGCCGAGCACCTCGGTCACGGTATGGTCCCCGACGACGCCGCGCATCACCGACTCGCCGATGTCGATGATCGTGTCCTCCTGCTCGCGCACCTGGAAGAGCCAGTCCTTCGCGTCCTTGATGCGGTACTGGACCACCCACTCGACCGCGGCGATGTTCAGGTCGCCGGTCAGCATCAGCGGCTGATCGCGGGTGGATTCGTACTCGGTCTTGCGCCCCGCCTGCTTGGTCCGGAAGCCGAACTCGATCTTGCGGACCTCGGTGACGGGCACCTTGACCGCCTGGTCGATGCCGAACGGGAGCTTGAAGTGGAGGCCGGGCGGCCGCGTCTCGTGGTACCTGCCGAAGCGGAGCAGCACCGCCTCCTCCTCGGGCCGGACCGTGTAGTAGCTCGACAGCACCAGTCCGAGCAGCAGCAGCGCGCCGACGACGATCGACGCGCCCCGCAGGATCTGTTTCGGCGTGAGATCGGGCGGGGAGGGGCGCCTTGACGGGAGTTCCATGGGTAGGATCCTACGGGTTTCTGCAACTACCCGCTCCCCGTGCCCGGAATTCGCGGCCCTGAGGCGGGGAGCGTTCCGAGCGCGAGGCCGGCGATCCCGGCGAAGTGCGCCCGGTTGCGCGTCAGCAGCACGCCGGAGTTCGCGATGCAGATGCCGGCGATGAGGCAGTCGGCCATGCCCGGGTCCCTGCCCGCCTCCTTGAGCGCGCGCCGCACCCGGGCCGCCTCGCGACTGGCCGGCCCGTCGAGCGGCAGGATCGTAAGCGCGGAGAGGAGCGCTTCGACCTTTTCCAAGTCCCTCCCGGCCTTCGCCCCGGCTGTCAGTTCGAATGAGTTGACCGCAGTCGTCGCGAGTCCCCCCGCGTTGAGTTCGATCCGGATGCGCTCCGTCGCCCCCTCGCGCCCCCGCAGTGCGTCGATCAGCAGGTCCGAATCCGCGACCATCACCGCCACTTCCTCCTCAAGTCCTTCACGGCCGCCTCGAGCCCGTCGGCCCCCTCGGGTCCGAGACTCCCGAGCACGGAGAGCGCGCGCCGTACGCGCTGCTGCCGCGCGGCGACTGACTCCTCTCTCAGGTAAAGCTCCACCGCCTCCTGGATCAGGCGCGAGAACCCCTTCTCACGCCGCGCGGCAGCCAACGAGAGCAGCTTTGCACGGAGCGCGTCGGGCAGTTCGATCGTGGTACGCATCGCAAAGCTAGTCTAGCACACATGCACATGCATGTCGCTCGCTCCCGCCGGCCGTGCTCCGCCCCCCGTTACTCCTGTCCCCCCCCTGCGGCCCAATGAGGGGCGCATGACCACCACCCGTGCAGCGTCGGGGTTGGAGGAGAGCGCCACGCCCTGCGGTGTCGGTCGTGTGGTCGTCGAGGTCCGGGCCGAGGCGGCGGCCTGTCGGCTCTGTCCGCGCATGGCGCCGCATCTGCAGTGGCCGCAGGAGGCGTTCGGCACGACCGCGACCGGGTACATGATGGTGGCGGAGGCGCCCAGCGCGGGGGCGCGTCCCTTCGAGGGGCAGCGCGGCGGGCTTCTGCGCGAGGCGCTCGCCGATGTCGGCGATCCGCGCTACGCACAATTGGAGGATCTCTTCTTCCTCGCCGACGCCGTGCGCTGCCGACCGCTCGACCCGAAGGCCCCGGCGCGGACGCGCGCGCCGACGACGACCGAGTGCCGCAACTGCCAGCCCTTCCTCGAACTCGAGGTCCGCGCGCTGCATCCGCGCCTGGTACTCGCCATCGGCGCCGTCGCTACGCGCGCGGTGCTCGGGGAGCCGGTGCAGATCGAGAAGGTCCATGCCAAGCGCCACATCCTGCGGGGAACAACGGTGCTGCCGCTGGTGCTGCCCTCCCCTGCGAATCGCGCCACTCTCGGCCGCCTCGGCCTCACGCTTGCGACCTATCGCCGCTGGCTCACGGGCCTCTTCGGGACGCTGATCGAGGAGGTGTAGCGCGGGGGAGTTGCACCCCGCAAGCCTCGACTCGCAACCACCGGCGGTACGCGGGCCGCCGATGCATTGACTTCCTGACCGCTCAAGTATAGGCTTCCGGTGATGTCGAAGGATCCGATGGCGGTCGCGTTGGGCCGGCGCGGCGGCCTGAAGGGCGGTCCCGCAAGGGCCGCCGCGCTCTCCGCGGCGGAACGGTCCAGGCAGGCGCGCGACGCCGTGGAGCAGCGCTGGAGGAACCGGCGGCTGGCGTGCTTCATGGCGCTGCTGCGGGCACAGAATCTCTTGGCCCGGGCGAAGCTCGCCCGCAGATGACCGTGCGTGGCCCTGGTGTCCCGAATCAACTGCTTCCGAACCTGCTCGCGCCGCGCGATGGTCTTCAGGCGACGGTCCCGAGCAGCCTCTTGACCGAAGCGTCACGCCTCGCCGCGATGGCGGCGGTGGGCAGCACGCCGTACATCGCTCGACACGATCTCGTCGACGAACTGCCCGGTCGCGTTGCGACCGAGGAGCCGCATCCCATCCGGGCTCTGGAAGTGGGTAGTGGCGGGGCAGCTCAGGGCCTCCCGTCTACCCGAGGAGTGACGCCCTTGCCACCTAGGCAGCGCGGCCCTCGGCCGTCGCTACTTTGGTTCCGGCGTGGAGCCGCGCTGCACAATGACGCTGGGTGAGCTGATCCCGCTCATCGCCCGCCTGCTCGCCGCGGGCGGGTACAGGTACTTCACGTTCGGCGGGGTCGGAGTGAGCCTGTGGGGGCGGCCTCGAACGACCGACGATCTGGACGTTGTCGTCTGCCTCGATCGCAGCGAGATTCCGACCCTGGTGGCCGATCTGAACCGGGTCGGCTTCCGGGTCACAAGGTCGCTCCAGCGAAAGCTCCGCGAGGGTCGCGTCATCCAGCTTCCGATCGGAGCGACGCGATTGGATGTGAAGCTCGGTGCCGCCGGGCATGACATGGAGGCGCTGGAGCGGGCGGAGCCGGCGTCCTTCGAGGGGTTCGAGTTGATCGTCGCGAGCCCGGAGGACCTCGTGCTCTACAAGCTCCAGACCTGGCGAACGCAGGACCAGGCGGACATCGAGAATCTGCTTGCGAACGTGAAGTCCCTGGACCTCCGTTACATCCGGAGTCGCCTGGCATCCCTCGAGACAGCGACGGGCCATCCGCTGCGCGAGCGCTGGCGGGAGATCCTGCGCCGGAGGTAGGCCTACCGCGCGTCGATCACGACCTCCGTCGTTGCACCGGCGACGACCTCGACCTCCTTCTCGGTGCGCCGGCGCTCAGTCTCCACGAAGACCGTGACCTGGCCCGGCGGGACCCCCCGCCACCGCTGCTCTCCACCTTCGCGACCGATGCGGGATTCGCCCCAGTCCGGAGGCTGCCAGTCCTCGTCGTACCCCTTGACCCGGACGCCCCAACCAAACGAGCCCGACCCTGGCGCGACCTGAAAGCGCAGCAGGATCCGCCCCTCGACCGGCAGTTCGATCCGCAGCAGTTGCGCCGGATCCGGGATGAATCTGTGCATCATCGCGTATCCGGGCTTGTGGACCACCAGTCGGCCCTGGCACCCATGCCAGACGAGCATCCGGAAGAAGCCGTCCGCCACCGAGGGCACTACCCCCTCGCCGCTCAATTCGATGCGGGCACCCGAAACAGCCCGCCCTGACGAATCGGTGACGACTCCGCGGAACCAGACCGGCGCCTCCGCAACGACGTCGCCGACATCCGTGATCTCGCCGGCGCGCACGTCGACGCTGAACTGGCGCCCGCGCTTCCTGCCTCCCGAGGACTGGAGCACGACAGGGATCCTGCCGGGACGGATCCCATGCACCTCGAACTCGCCGCCGGGACCGAATGCCGTGACCTTCTCGCGGTCATGGATCAGAAGCGCTCCGGTTCGCATCGGGGTTCCGTCCCCCTCCCGGGCCCTCCCCCTCAGGCTTCCGCCGCGCGGCATCCGGACTTCCACCGTCTGACCGGAAGCCGCCTGCGGGAATCGCAGGCGATGCCGGGGGTAGCCCTGCACTCGCACATGGAGCCAGGGCAGTTCGTATTCGGGCGCCTCGCCGGCGAGGGGATGCAATTCGAAGGTCGCGCGATCCGCGGACGATGGATCCGAAGCGCTGCCAGGGCGCGCATTCACAAGGCACTGCACACGGGCGCCAGGGGGAAGCGCCTCGCCGTCGGGCCCGCGGACGAGGATCGTGACCCGCCGCGGCTCGGGCAGCGTGACCTCCATCGGGGGAGCGTCCGGCGCCGCCGCCGAGACCTCCGCAACGAGCACCTCGAACCCCACGAGGTCGGTCGACAGGCTCAGCGTGACCGCGGATCCGGGGGGCTCGTTCACCGCGACGACCCAGACTCCGGTCGCGAACTTGACGACTCTTGCGTCCGAGACGCGGACGCGCCCGGCGGGCTGGCCCCGCGCGTCGACGACGCGCATCGGGACATAGGACCAGGGGGAGGGTTCAAGGACGAGGCGGACCTCGCCTGTCTCGCGGGAGAGGTCGATCGTGCGCCGGCACCGGTGGGTCGCTGGCGGTTCCTTCTCGCTCAACCACCGCGGCACCTCGCCCCAGAGGGCCTCGAGTTCCACGACCGTTCCGGTGAGACCCTCGAGCGTGAAGCGCCCCTCGGCATCCGCGACGGCGGGACCGGCCCTCGCGCCGGCGGCGGGAGAGCCATCGGCGAAGAGGACGATGCCGCGCAGGGACCGCTCCGCCCCGAGGACCAGTTCGACCTGATCGTCCCCGGCCATCACGCGCGCTTCGACCGGGCGGGGGAACCCCTCCGCCGTTGCGCGCAGCGTGTAGGTCCTCCCCTCCAACGAGTCCAACACGAACCGGCCCTCCGCAGCGGTGACGCAGACGAGGTCGGGGGAGTTGCTTTCTTCGACGACGACATGCGCCTTCGGCACGGGCCGAGCGGTCGCGTCCTGGACTCTCCCCTCGATCCGGAACCCCCGCCGCAGGCGCACGACCTCGCGATCCGGCCGAGGGTCGACCACTTGCCGCTCATGCCCGGGTGCCGAGACCCGCACTCTCTCCTGCTGCAGGAGGCCGAGTTCGATCGTGCCGGAACCGTCCGCCTCCACCTTGCAGCGGACGGATTCCGCCCCTTGCAGGAAGGGCTCGGCGAACGCCGCGGCGAGCGGCTCGTCGGCCTCATCCACCACCCGGAAGCGCCCACGCGTTTCTGTACGCGCCACGGATGGACCGGGGGCCGCCGTTTCCGTTGGCACGACCGTTCCGGCCTCAGCGCGCGGCGCGTCACTCCGCTCCGCCGCACCGTCCGCGCCCCCGGCGCGCGGTGCCGTCTCGCGCCGAGCGCCAACCCCCTCAGACCGCTGCTGCCAGAGCAGGGCGGCCACGAGAACGGCGGCGACGCCGAGGATCCACCTCACGGGCTCCCATCGTACGCCGGCCCCGCCCCCCGCGCCCCCCCGGAGTCCCTCGGCGCTACTCCCTCCACTCCGCGACAAAGACGTTCGTCTCGTTCGGCTTCTCGTTGTGCCGGTTCGAGCAGAAGACGAGCCTCTTGCCGTCGCGGGTGAACATCGGGAAGCCGTCGAAGTCGTCGCTTCTGTGCGCCCCCTCGCGGGTGCGGGCGAAGTGCGTCACGCGCTCGGTCGCACCGCTCTCGGTGTCCACGAGATAGAGATCGAAGTTGGCCCTCTTCGGATCGTCCATGTTGCTCGCGAAGATCACGCGGCGGTTGTCGGGGTGCCAGAAGGGGCCGAAGTTCGCCTTCCCGTTCCGCGTCACCTGCTTCTTGTTCGAGCCGTCGGCGTCCATGACCCAGATCTCGAGCCGCTCGGGCCGCACGAGGCCGGCCGCGAGCAGCGGACTGTAGTCGCTCTTCGTCACGTCGTCGTCGGCCCCGGGCGCGCGCCAGACGATGCGCCTGCCGTCCCACGAGTAGAACGCGCCGCCGTCGTAGCCGGGCCGGTCGGTGAGCCGCTTCACTTCGCTGCCGTCGATCTTCATCGAGTAGAGTTCGATGTCGCCGTCGCGCGTCGACGTGAAGACGATCCGGTCGCCCGCCGGCGAGACGGTCGCCTCGGCGTCGTAGCCGGGGCTCTTCGTCAGGTTGACGACGTTGCCGCCGTCCAGGTCGGCGGTGTAGATCTCGTAGCTGTCGTAGATCGGCCAGACATAACCCTTCGAACGGTCGGGGGGCGCGGGGGGTGCGTCGCCCGCCGCGTGGGTCGATGCGTAGAGGATGCGCTTGTCGCCCGGAAGGAAGTAGGAGCAGGTCGTGCGCCCCTTGCCGGTCGAGACGAGCTTCACGTCGGTGCCGTCGCCGCGCATCGTGAAGATCTGGTCGGCGTCGTAGGGCGGCCTCGTGCTCTGGAAGATCAGCTTCGAGTCATCGAAGGACCAGTAGGCCTCCGCGTTCTCGCCGCCGAAGGTCAACTGGCGGAGCGCGGCAAACCGCGTCTCCCCCTCGAAGGGGGCGCGGGGGATCGCGACCGGCACGGGTTCGCCGGCACAGGCGACGGCGACGAGCAGCAGGAGGTATCGCATCGGTCCGGATCGTACAACGCGCTGGTGGGGCTTGCTTCAAGCCGCGCCGGAGGCTGGGCACTTCCCGCATCGCTCCGCCTGCCGCCGCTGTCACCGCCGCCCGCGGAGGCGGCCGCCCCTGCTACACTCCGCCCCCCATGCGCCGCTGGTGGGTCCTGATCGCCGCTGCGGCGCTGCTGCATACGCTGCTCTTCGTCGCCCGCCCGCTCCACCTCGATTCGCTCTTCACCGGCGGCAAGATGCTGCTCGCTTGGCGCGATCTCTGGGCGGATCTTCAAGTCAACGCCTACACGCCGCTCTACTACGTCGCGCTCAAGCTCTACACGATCCTCGCCGGCACGAGTCCCTTCGCGATCCACCTCCCGTCGATCCTCGCGGCGGTGGCCTCGCTTCCCGCGCTCGCGTGGGCGATGCGGCCGGTCGAGCCCGACCCGCAGGCGCGCTTCTGGGCCGCCGCGCTCGCGGGCATGCACCCCTTCCTCGCGCTCTACGGCAGCGGCTTCGCGAAGTGCTACGCGCTGCTCTGGCTCGTGATGATCCTCGGCGCGGGGTTCTACCTGCGCGGGAGGTGGCGCCCCTACGCGCTCTGCGCGGTCGTGGCGAGCCAACTGCATGCGCCCGGCCTCGTGCTTCCCGTCGTCGTCGCGCTGCACGCGCGCAGGCGGCCCGCGCTGCTCGTGCTCGGGCTTGCCGCGGCGCTCTTCGCGTTCTGGTCGCTGCGCCTCGGGACGCGCCTCGCCCCGGGCGGCGGACTCGAATGGATCCCGCGCCTCGACGCCACGGCCCTCGGCCTTCGCGCGGGGAGCGACTGGGTCCACTTCCTGACCGGCACCTGGTTCCCGTGGCCGGTCTCGCTCGTGCTCGTCGTCGTCTGCGCGCTCCTGCCGCCGCTGCTCGTGCTCCGCATCGGAGGCAGCCGCTTCCTCCGCCTCTCGATCCTGCTCCCGTTCGCCGCGCTCTTCGCGTTCTCGCTCTTCCGCCCGCTCTGGCACATCCGCTACGTCGGCTTCGCGCTCTTCCCCGCCTGCGCGATGCTCGGCTGCGGGCTCGCGCGGTTGCGCTGGCGCTGGGTCCTCGTCGCGCTGCTGGTCGGCCGCCTGCACGGATTCCTCGAACTCGGCCTCCATCCGATCTCGCGCGACTGGCGCGCGCTGCTCGCCGAAGCCCCGCTTGCGGCGCGGGAGCGCGGCGCCACGCTGCTTGTGATGGACGGGTTCAAGTGGACGCGGGTCTGGACCTCCTACCTCCCCTCCCCCCCGCGCCCCCCCCGCCATCCTCTGGTCCAGCGGCTTCGAGTCCCCCGACGCGGCCCAACTCGCCGGGGCCGCGAAGGGCCACGACAGGATCCTACTCGCCGGCTACTCGGCCCCCCGCCCCCCCGACGGCTTCGTCCTCGAAGAGCGCTTCGGCCTGTGGACGCGCTTCGACGAGTGGGCCAACGTGGTGGTCCGCCTGCCTCTGATGGCGCTCTATCGCCGCGCCCCGGCGGTAGAGAGCGACCCGGACTAGATCGAAGAGCCCCTGCACGGCGCGCCGCGCGTTGCCGTACTGCGACTTGCCGTATCTGCGCGGGCGGTCGGTGACGAGCACCTCGACGACGTCGTAGCCGAGGGCCTCGGCGAGCACGGGGAGGAAGCGGTGCATGCCGCGGAAGCGGGGCAGCCGGAGCGCGACCTCGCGCCGCATCGCGACGAAGCCGCAGCCGGCGTCGCGGAAGCGGTCGCGCAGCATGCGCCGGCGGGCGGAGTTCCACGCGCGCGAGGCGAGGCGCTTGCTTGCCGTCGCCATGCGGACGCGACGGACGCCGCACGCCATGCCGCGCCCCTTGAGCGCGTCGAGCAGCAGCGGCGCCTCCGCGGGCACGTTCTGGAGGTCGGCATCGAGGAGCAGGATCGGGTCGCCGCGGCTCGCGTCGACGGCGGCGAGGAGCGCGGCCGACTTCCCGCGGGGGCGCGGCAGGCTCACCGTGCGGACGCCCTGCTGCGCGGCGAGCCAGCGCCCGCTCCCGTCGGTGCTGCCGTCGTCCGCGACGATGATCTCCAGGGGTCCGGGGACGCCCTCCCGGATCTCCCGGAGGAGATGCGGAAGGGAGTCGATCTCGTCGCGGGCGGGGACGATGACGGAGATCACGAGGTCGGCCGCGGGAACTCGGGCCTGACGAAGAGCGGCGGCGGCGCGTGCGGGTCGTCGGCGGGCGGGGCGAGCGCGGCGCGGCGCGCCTCGAGGCCCGGGTAGGCGGCGTCGAGCGCCTCGATCTCGGTCAGGCAGTGGCGCGCGCGGGCGCGATCGCCCTGGTCGAGATAGGACTCGGCGAGCAGCATGCGCGCCGCGCGGTCGACGTCGGTGTCGGCGCCGGCGCTCGCGCGGACCGTCTCGAGCACCTGCGCCGCGGCGTCGTAGCGGCCGGCCGCGTGCAGGCAGACGCCGACGAGATAGCGCGGGCCGAGATCGGTCGGCGCCGCGGCCAGCGCGCGCTGGGCGATGTCGACCGACTCGGCGGCGCGACCGAGGCCGATGAAGCGGCGGCACGCCTCGGCCGCGTGGGCGAACCCCTCCGACGCCTTTGCCTTCGCCGCCTCGGCGGCGTCGAGCAGCCGCTTGCGGTGGCGCCCGCGCAGGAACTCGTAATAGCGCCGTTCGAGCAGGTCGTGCTTGCTCGCCTCGTCGAAGTCGTCGAAGGCCGCGTCGTCCTGGCGCTGGGCGGCGTAGGAGTCGCCGCGGCCGAGCAGCAGCGGCACGCGCAGTTCGCTCGGCGGATTGGTGTCGAGCCCCTTCGTGAAGGCGGTCACCGCGGCGGCGTGGTCGCGCTGGAACTCGGCGTAGGTGGTGCCGACCGCGAGCCAGAGCAGCCCCTGGTGCGCCGAGCGCGGCGCCGACTCCTCCATCGCGCGGATCGCCGACGGGGCGCGGCTCTTGTCCACCTCGACCGCGGCGCGGAAGTGGCGCACGGCGTCATCGGCTTCGTCGCCCGCCAGGTGCGCTTCCGCGAGCGCGAAGTGCGTCCCCGGCGCGAACGCGTCCAGGTCGAGCGCCTTCTGCAGGAGTTGCACGCACTCGCGGCGGGCGGCGGGGCGCAGGCGGCGCGCGTGGATCGCGTGCTCGGTCGCCCCCTTGTGGTCGCGCATATCGAGGCAGACGCGCCCGAGGAAGATGCGCACGTCCGCGTCGTCGGCGCGCACGACGAGCTTCTGCGCGGCGCGGACGACGTTGTCCTTGCCGGTGAGGTCGTCCTCGTAGAGGCGCGCGAGCGCCGCCAGCGCCTGCCCCGTCTGTCCCATCGCCTGGTAGGCGTCGGCCAGCGCGAAGTCCGCCTCGGGCCGCGCCTGCATCGCCTCGACGATGGCGTCGAGCGCCTTCGCCGCCTGCGGCCGCGACGCGGGGTCGGACTCGACGAGGTTCGCGAGCGTCCGGACCGCGTCGTCGGTGCGCTGCAGGCTGAGCAGCAGCTTGCTCTTGAGGATCAGCATCGCGGCGCGCTTGTCCTCGCCGATCACGGCGATCGCGCGCTCGGCGCCGTCGCTGACGTGGTCGGGAAGGTGCTCGAGGATGCGCCCCGCCGTCCCGATGTCGTTGACCTTCAGCGCGGCGGCGGCGACCCCCTCGAGGTCGGTCGCGACGGCCATCCGGTCGCTGTCGGGGCAGTGGAAGCGCTTCAGGTTCGCGTCGGCGGCATCGGGGATCCGCGCGAGTTCGAGCAGGCACCGCCCTCGGCCCCGCCACGCCGCGTCCAGCGTCGGCTTCTCGCCGCAGATCGCCTCGAAACGCTCGAGGCGCTCGGCGGCGGGCGCCGTGCAGCGGTCGAGCTCCTGCACCGCGGCCGGATGCTGCTTGCGCGCGATCAGGATGTCGGCGCGCCCGAGCAGCGACGCGCCGGTGCCCAGCTCGAGGAGGAGCTTGTGGGCCTCGTCGATCTCCCCCGCGTCGAAGGCGATCGTCCGCAGGTCGCGGACGGCGTCCTCGTCGCGGCCGAGCCCCTTCAGCAGCTTGGCGCGCACGAGGCGCGCCATGCCGAGCTTCGGCGCCGCCTTGATCAGGCCGTCCGCGAGCGGCAGCAGCACGCGCGCGTCGTCGCCGCTGGCGCGGCGGCTGTCCACGAGCCCCACCGCCACCTCCGGCTTGCCTTGGCCGATCAGCACGTCGGCGAGCACGCGCCCGGGGTCGGCGTGGGCGGCGGCCTCCTTCGCGAGCGCCTGCACGTTGCCGGTCACGTTCCGGAAGAGCCGGCGGGCGCGGTTCAGGTCGCCGAGCGCGAGCGCCGCCCGGAAAGAGACCGCCTGGAAGTGGCGATCGTCGTGCAGCCTTCTCTCCTTCAGGAACGCCTCGAGCTGGTTTCCGGTCTCGGCGTCGAGCGGCAGGCGGTCGAGCAGCCCCGCCGCCTCCTCCGCCTGCCCCTGGTCATGCAGCGCACCGGCGCTGCGCAGCGCGGTCTCCGCCGAGACCGTGGCGCCGGCCAGCTTCCTGCCCAGCTCGGAGAGGAGCGCCGCGTCCTTCTTCGCGCCGCTCAGCAGCCACTCGGCGGACGCCGGCAGCTTGCCGTGCTCCTCGGCGAGCGCCGCCGCGCGCAGCAGGACGGGCCCGGCGGCCTTCCCGGAGCCCGCCCACGCCTGCGCGACCGGCAGGTGGCGCTCGCTGCCCAGCAGCGCCGCCGCCCCCTTCTGGTCGCCCTCTCCCATCATATAGAGGCCCAGTTCGCGCCGGAGATCGTCCCGCTCGCCGTCCACCTCGACGAGCCGCGCGGCCGCCCGCGCCCAAGCGTCGTTCCGCTCCCCTTCGCGCGAGAGGAGAAGCCCGTCGACCGCCTCCTTCACCTTCGCGCCGTCGGTCGCAAGGCTCGTTCCGACGACGGAGGCGAAGACCTCCCGGGCGCCGGGCCAGTCCTTGGCCTTGGCGCGGAAGAACGCCGCGACCGGCTCGCAGGCGGCGGCGTCCTCGTGGGCGAGGCCTTCGAGCACCCGGCAGGCGTTGGCCGCCTTGCCCTGCAGCACCAGCGCCATCGCCCGCAGCGCCCGCGCGGCCCCCCCTTCCCCGCCGCTCTTCTGGGCGAGGTCGACGATCGCCTTCTTCGGCGCCGCCTCGGCCGCTTGCAGCAGGTGGCGGAGCGAGCCGTTGCGCACGGCGATCTCGAGCCGCTCCGCGACCTCGACGTTGGCCATCGTCCAGGTCCAGACCTCGTCGGGGCTCTCGCCGAAGGCCCGGCCGGCATGCTCGAGGAACTTGTCCCGCTCCCCCGACTTCTGCGCGAGTTGCGCGAGCACGTAGTGGACCGCGCCGTCGTCCTTGCCCTGCGCTTGCAGCGCCTGCGCGACCCCGCCCAGCACGCGCCCGCCCCCCTCGTTCTGGAGCAGCCGGTCGGCGAGCTTCATGCGGTCGGTCTTCAACGCGCCGCAGGAGGCGAGCAGGAAGATGCCCGCCGCGCCGATGGCGTCCTTGCGGTCGAGCAGCGCCTTGCCGCGGCTCGCGCCGTCGATCGCGTTCGCGCCGACCAGATGCAGCACGTGGCGCAGCGCGCTCTCGTTGTCGCCCTGCGCCAGGGAGACCTCCCAGAGCGCGTCGCGCAGCGGGTGGTCCTCCTTGCTCCGCCGCAGGTGCGACTCGGCGAGCTTGACGGCACCCGACGCGCGCGACTCGCTACCCCGCGCGACCTTGCGCAGCATGTCGGCGGCCGCGGCGCCCCCCCCCTCCGCGAGCAGCAGTTCGAGCTCGACCTCGTCGAGCAGCGCCCCCGCGACCCCCGACTTTTGCGCCTTCTCCAGCGTCTTCCGCGCCGCCTTGGCCTTGTCCTTCGACAGATACTCGCGGATCTCCGTCACCCACTGCATCAACGTCCGCGCCATCGCTAGATTCCTCCGTCGTCGTCGGACTTGGCCTTCATCCCGGCGGTATGCAGCGCGATCGCGGCCGCATCCGGCACCGGCTCGCCGGTGCGCCGTGCGCGCAGGTCCGACAGCGCCGTGGCGGCGGCGGCGTGCCACGCGTCCTCGTCGAGGGCCTGGTTCAGCAGCGCGACGGCGTCCTCGCTGCGCCCGACCGCATAGGCGACGCACGCCTGCGCGTAGGCCAGTTCCGCCCGCATCTGCGGGCCCGCCGGCAGCGGCGCGTCCTTCAGCAGCCGTTCCGCCTCCTGCGCGCTGCCCGCCTTGAGCCGCAACGACGCGAGCGTGATCCGGCAGGGGGTCGACTCCGGGTGGTCGGCGAGGATCTTCTCGAGCAGGAGGGCGGCCTCGTCGACCTGCCCCGCGTGGACGTGGGCGGTCGCGAGGTCGACGCTGACCGCCTCGTCGGGGCCGCGCCGTGCCGCCTGGACGAGGAGGTTCACCGCCGCGCCGGGACGGCCGTCGCGAAGGGCCGCGCGGGCGGCGAGGCGCGCCTCGCGCCGGGCGCGCACCTGCTCGCCGACGCCGGTCGCCTCCACCGCGTTCGCGAGGCGGTCGAACCCGCGGGCGGCCGCCTGCTGGTCCCCCGCCAGCGCCCCGAGCCCCTTCTTGACCTCGGTCAGCAGCGAGACGATCGCCCCGATCGCCTCGACGACCTTCTCCTGCGGGCCGACGAGCGTCTTCAGGTCCTTCTCGGTGCCCTTGAAGCTGCTCGCGATCGCGTTCAGGAGCTGGACCGTCTGCTTGCTGCTGTTGCCGACCGCGTGGTTGAGCAGATGGCGCGTCTGGAGGCCCGATTGGCGCACGCTCGCGAGGGCGTAGGCGATTTCGCCGAGGCCGCACCGCTTCTCGACGCCGTCGTAGAGCATGCACTGGGCGCGCAGGCACTTCGCCGGGGCCGGGGCCCCACCCTCCCGCCGGGGCTGGTCGGGGGGCAGGAAGGGGCAGATCTCCCCGATCTCCTCCCCCTGCTTGGGCGCCGCAATGTCGGAGGCCTTGCCGTCGCAGCCGGGCACCGAACACTTCTCGCCGGCGTTGAACCAGCACTGCGTGTGGTAGCTCGCCGCGCACTTCCGGCAGCGGCCGAGCTGCGGGTTCTTGTCGTCGACGACGATGGGGCGCGAGCAGTGGGCGCAGATTTCGCCGGAGAAGATCAAGCCTGCCTCCTGGTACCGGTTCGGGGCGGGTCACTTTAGCAATTCGCGGGCTTCCGGTCAGCGGCGCGTGTTGAGGCGGTGGGAGAAGCCACCTAGAATCGGACCTGTCGAACGGAGCCCCCCCACACCCATGTCCGGCCGCTACGTCCTCCTCGTCACCTCGGGCGCCCTCCGCAGGGAGGTCGGCACCTCCGCCCAGCCGATCGTCCTCGGGCGCGGCCCGACCGCGACGGTCCGGCTGCCCGACGACTACTGCTCGCGCGAACACGCGCGGTTCGTCGAGCGCGACGACGGGCTCTTCGTCGAGGACGTGGGGGCCCGGAACGGCATCTTCGTCAACGGCGAGCGGGTGCTCGCCGACCGGAAGCTCTTCGACGCGGACGAGGTGCGCCTCGGGCGGACGGTCATCGTCGTCCGGAAGGCGGCGGCCACGGCCGCGCCGCCGGTCGCCACGGCGACCGACCTTTCCGACACGCAGACAAAGGACCTCGGCCCGGAGGGCATCCAGTTCGTCGACCCGGCGATGGAGCTCGGCTTCTCGCTGACGCGGCTCGTCGCGGTGTCGGGCATGGGCATGCTCTTCGAGGGCAAGGACGTCAAGACGGAGCGGAGCGTCGCGTTCAAGATCCTGAGGCCGGACCGCGCGACGGAGGCGAACGTCGCGCGCGCCGTCGAGGAGGCGAAGTCGCTCTCCCGCATCCACCATCCCAACGTCGTGCGCATCCTCTCGACGGGGCGCATGAAGAACGGCGAGTCCTTCCTCGTCATGGACTTCGTCGGCGGCCTCACCGCGACGCAACTCGGCAAGGCGGGTCGCCTCTGGATCCCGGAGGCGCTGCAGATCGCGTCGGAGACCGCGGCGGCGCTGCAAGCGGTGCACGAGAAGGGGATGGTGCACCGCGACGTGAAGCCGAGCAACGTGATGATCGAGGAGAAGAGCTACAGAACCGTGCTGATCGACTTCAGCCTCGCGCTGACGGAAGGGGGGGGGCTTGCGGGGGCCCCGGCCGGCACGATCATCTTCTGCGCGCCCGAGCAGGTGCAGCCGCAGACGCCGAACGACGCGATGAGCCCCTCCGTCGACATCTACGGCTTCGGCGGAACGATGTTCTTCATGCTCGCGGGCGCGCACCCCTTCCGCGGGACCAGCACGCTCGAGATCCAGAAGAAGAAGCTCGAGGGGCCGCTGCCGAGCGTCAAGGAGCGGCTCCAGGGGCGGGCGATCGACGAACTGGACGAGATCATCCACCAGTGCCTCCAGCCGAAACCGCAGGACCGCCCGGCGGACATGGCGACGGTGAAGCGCGCCGTCGACAAGGCGCGGCAGCGCTACCCGAGGGCGCTCTTCACCGAGGCGAACCGGCTCGCCGCGCCCTCCCCCGTGAGGAAGAAGCGGTAGCCCGGCTTGAGCGGCCTCGGGTTGCTCCCCCTCCACGGCCTCGCCGGCCCCCCGCTGATCCCACTGCCCGCACAGGGCGAGCTCGTGCTCGGCCGCGATCCGGGGGGGTCCGGCATCAAGATCGCCGACCCGCGCTGCTCGCGCCGCCACGCGACGGTCTCGCGAAGGGAGGGCAAGTGGCTGCTGAAGGACCTCGACAGCAAGAACGGCTCCTTCCTCAACGGCCAGCAGATCCGCGAGATCGCGTTGACGGCCGGCGATCACGTCCGGATCGGCCATGCCGAGTTCGCCTTCTGCGCGAGCGGCGAGGCCTACCGCTGCGCCTCCTGCCTGCAGACGCTCGTCGTCGCACCCCCCGAGGCCCCCTTCTGCACCGAGTGCCGCAGGAACTTCCCGCTCCTCGGTGCGACGCTGGGCCAGCGCCGCCTCGTGCGCGGCCTCGGCACCGGCTCCTTCGGCAGCGTCTACGTCGGCCACCGGCCCGGCAACCCCTACGTCGCGGTGAAGGTGCTGCACGTCGAGTTCACCGAGTCGCCGGAGGTCGTGATGAAGTTCCTGCGCGAGGCGTACGCGACCGCCGGCATCGAGCACGAGAACATCGTGCGCTTCGGCGACTCGGGCCACGAGGCGGGCTACTGGTACATCATCCTCGAGTACTTCCCGAGCAAGAGCCTGCGCGACATCCTCGAGGAGAGGGGCGTGCTGCCGGCGGAGGAGGCGCTGAAGCTCATCGCGCAGGTGCTCTCCGCGCTCGACTACGGCCACCAGCGGAAGCTGCTGCACCGCGACATCAAGCCCGGAAACATCCTCGTCGACGACGAGGGGCGCGTGAAGGTCGTCGACTTCGGCCTCGCGAAGCGGCTCGTCGACTCCGCGTTCACGTCGCACACGAGCAGCGGCATGCCCGGCACCCCGCTCTTCATGGCGCCCGAGCTGATCCACGGCGGCCGCGCGACCTTCAGCACCGACGTCTACTCCACCGCCGCGACGCTCTACCGCATGCTGACCGGCCGCCACCCGATCGAGGCGAAGAAGCTCGACGAGTGGCTGCTCGCGATCCAGACGCAGGTCCCGCCCGCCGCGAACAGCATCCGCGCCGACATCCCCGCGAGGATCAGCGACGCCCTCGGCAAGGCGCTGCTGAAGGACCCGGAGGAGCGCATCCAGAGCGTACCGGAGTTCAGGAAGGCTCTCGGGATCTGACGCGGGCGCTGGCGCCGCAATCCGGCCGATCGAGGAGTTCGCCCCCGGCGGTCTCACCCACCCGGACCGGCTCAAGGCGAGCAAGAGGTCGCACCGCCCTACAGAAACGTCGCGACGTAGAGCCAGAACCCGGTGCCGACCGTCAGCGCGAGCAGCGCGAGCAGGGCCATGCCGCGCTTGCGGTGGCTCGCGGCGTTGGCGTGGGCCGTGCGGCCGCTCGCCATCTGGCGGATCCAGAGGAGGAGGCAGGGGACCGCATGTGCGAGGTGGATGATCAGGGGGGCCGGCGGGAGCGGCGGCGTGCCGGGACCGAAGCGGACGGAGATCTCGAAGGCGACGACGGCGCCGAGGAAGAGCAGGAAGGTCGTCACCATGATCGCCTTGTGGGCGGCGACCCTGCCGCGGCGGACGAGCGCGATCGACCAGAGCATCAGCGGCAGGCTCAGCAGCAGCACCACCAGGAAGAGGTCGACGAGGAAACTCGCCTTGGTGCCGAACACCTAGAAGTCCACCCTCTCGGTGCGCTCGACCGCGTCGGCGATCAGCGCCTCGACCTCGAGAGCCCCCTCCGCCCGCTCCGCCTGCCTCGCCGTCGAGCGGGTGGCGGGCTTGGGCGGGACGAAGAGCTGGCAGCAGTCCTGGTCGGGGCGGACCGAGATCTCCCACGTGCCGAGCCGCAGCGCCTCGGCGATGATCTCCTGCTTGTCGCTGCCGATCAGCGGGCGCAGGATCGGCAGCCGCACCGCGTCATCGACCGTCGCCAGGTTGTCGAGGGTCTGCGACGCGACCTGCCCGAGGCTCTCGCCGGTCACCAGCGCCTTGGCCCGGCGGTTGCGCGCGAGGCGCGCCGCGATCCGCATCATGAAGCGGCGGTAGAGCACGACGCGGAGCGGCTCGGGGCAGCGGAGCCGCACCTCCGTCTGCACCCGGGCCAGCGGTGCCAGGTAGAGCCGCGTCGAGAGCTGCCACGGGTTCAGCTTCTCCGCGAGATCGCGCGCCTTCTCCTGCGTCGTCCTGTCCACGAGCGGGTGGCTGTGGAAGTGGATCAGGTCGACGGTGCAGCCGCGGCGCATCAGCCGCCAGGCGGCCACCGGGCTGTCGATGCCGCCGCTCATCAGCGCCGCGACCCTCCCGCCGGTGCCGGTCGGCAGCCCCCCCGGGCCCCCCCACTTTTCGTACGCAACCAGGATCTCCCCCGGCAGGACCATCACCTGCACCTCGGTCTCGGCGCCGTCGAGCTTCACGGGGATCTTCGTGCGCTCGTAGACGATCCCGCCGATCTCGCGGTCGAGTTCGACGCTTGTCTTCGGATGGCTCTTGTCGGCGCGGCGCGTCGTGATGCGGAAGCTCTTCGTGCCGCGGGCGGCGAGTTCGCGGGCGACCGCCTCGCCGACCAGCGCCGCGTCCCACGGAAAGCTCCGCACGCGGAAGACGTGGGCGACGCCGCAGACCCGCGTGAGGCGCTCCGCCGCGACCGCGCCGTCGAGTTCGGTGCGGACGAGGATGCGCCCCGCGAGGCGGGTCGCGCGCGCGGCGCCGAGCGCCCGCTCGACGTTCTCGCAGAGGATCCGCTCGAAACGGCCGCGGTTGCCCCCCTTCAGCGCGAGCTCGTGGAAGTGGACGGTGAGCTGCTCCACAGTGGGCGCACTCTAGCGTATCGTGGGTGGTTCTCATGGACCCGCGCATCGAGGCGGCACGGGCGAAGGCGTTCCTCCTCTACGAGGGGGTGCGGACGCCGCACCGCTCCTGCGGCATCGCGCTCGCGGAGACCTTCGGGCTTCCGACTCCCCCCTACCAGGCGTTCCGGAAGGGGGGGATCACCGGCGAGGGGCCCTGCGGCGCGATCCAGGCCGGCCTCGTCATCCTCGGGGAGTTGCTCGGCGACCCGGACCCTGCCGGCAAGGTCACCCCCGCCCTGCGGGCCGCCGCCGAGGACTACCAGCGCCGCTGGAAGCAGGAGCTTTTCGGCGGCGATGCCTCGCCGGACACCGTCTGCAACCACCTGACGACGCCCCTCGGCGAGTTCATGGGCGAGCGCCGCAAGTCCTTCTGCACGAGCCTCGTCGCGACGGTGGCTGCGCTCGTCGCCGAGGTCGCGCTGCGCCACGGCGCCGAGATCCGCGTGGACCCTTTCGCCGGCTGACGCCGCGCGCTAAGGTGGGGCCCTATGCAGCAGAACCCCGCCCTCGCCGGCGCCAAGATCGCGGTCACCGCGGTCTTCGCGACCCTGCTTGGCCTCGTCTTCTTCCAGTACCGCGTCATGGAGGAGAAGGTGGGCAAGACCTATGACCGGGTCGGCGGCCTCGAGACCGGCGTCGCGGAACTGCGCAGGCAGGTCGAGACTACCGCGGGGGAGATCAAGGAGGCCCGCGAGGCTGCGATCCTGACGAAGGAGCACTCGGAGACGCTGGTCCGGCTCGCCGGCGAGGGGCTCTTCCGTTCGACGGATGGCGGGGGGGAGCGGGGGGGCGGCCCGGAGGTGCCGCCCGCGAAGAGGACGACGCGGCAGGTCGACCGCACGAGCGCGCCGTCGGTGATCGCGGGCGTCGAGATCTACCCCTACAACGCGGGCTGGACCGTCGTCTGCGACGGCAAGGCCAACGCCGACCCGAAGGCCGACCTGCCGCCGGCCGACCAGATCGACTGGGAGGGCGTGCTCAACGACTACACCCCCGGCGAGCCGAAGGGGTGGAACTTCCTGAGCGACGACCGCACGACGACGGTCTCGGCGCTCTCCTACTACATCCACGACTTCCTCGCCGAGCGCAAGATCGGCAACGTGCAGGAGTACCGCGCGCGGCTCGCGGAGCGCATCGAGGAGAGCCCCGACCGCACGACCTACATGATCTACCTGCGCAAGGGGGTGCGGTGGCACGACCCCGAGTCCTCGATGCTCGCGGAGCACCCCTGGCTCAGGGGCGAGCGCTTCGTCACCGCCAAGGACGTCAAGTTCACGTTCGACCTGCTGCGCCACGAGCAGACGGCGACGCCGCTCAAGGTCTACTACGAGGAGGTCAGCGAGACGGAGGCGATCGACGAATACACCGTGCGCGTCACGTGGAAGCGCCCCAACTTCTACGCGCGCGCGCAGGTCCTCGAGCTGCAGCCGATCCCCTACCACATCTGGGCCTTCGACCCCGACGGCAACCCCTACGGCGACCCCGACGTCTACGCGCAGTTCGGCAAGCACTGGTTCGGCAAGAGCATGTGCGGCAACGGCCCCTACCGCTTCGTCGAGTACAAGCGCGGCGAGTACGTGCGCTGCATCCGCAACGAGGGGTTCTGGGAGCGCCGCCCGACCTGCAAGGAGTACTACGTCCACATCATCCGCGACGACGATTCGCGCCTCGCGCGCTTCTGGAACAAGGGCACGATCGTCCACATCTTCAATCCGCCGCAGTACCGCCGCTTCGTGCTCGAGGGCGATCCGAACAAGCCTCTCCACCGCTACGAGCGCTTCGACCGGCCCGCGCCCAAGGAGTGGGAGAACACCTATTTCATCTGGCGGCGCCCGACCTACGGCGGCTTCGGCTGGAACATGCGCAAGCCGCTCTTCGAGGACAAGCGCGTCCGCCGCGCGCTGACGCTGGCGCTGAACCGCCCCGCGGTCCCGGAGAAGTTCTTCGACGGCCTCGGCGAGGTGATCCCGATCGGCGAGTCGGTCTTCAGCCCCTACTTCAACGACAAGGTCCCCGTGCTGCCGTTCGACGTCGAGAAGGCGAAGGCGCTGCTCGAGGAGGCGGGCTGGAAGGACAGCGACGGCGACGGCATCCGCGACCGCGTCATCAACGGCAAGAAGGTCGACTTCGAGTTCTCGCTGCTGATCTCCTCCGCGTCGCAGGACCAGCTCCAGATCTGCCAGATGTACAAGGGCGACCTGCTGAAGGCCGGCATTAAGCTGACGCCCGACCCGGCGGAGGGGGCCCTCTGGAGCCAGAAGATCCACAACCGCGAGTTCGACGGCTTCATCATCTTCTGGACCGCGGGCTTCGACAGCGACCCGCGCCAACTCTGGGACTCGCGCAAGAAGGACGATTCGGCGAGCAACAACTACACCGGCTTCGGCGACCCCGAGGCGGACGCGCTCTTCGAGAAGCTCGTGACGACCTTCGACTACCCGTCGCGGATCGCGCTGATGCACCGCTGGTACGAGATCGAGCACGAGGCGCAGCCCTACACGTGGATCTGGTCGATCCACTCCCCGGTCGTCATCGACGCCGACTGGCGCATCCCCGAGCCGAAGCTGACGAACCCGCAGATCGACCGGCGCCTGATCTTCCGCTGGAAGGACCGGAAGTGACGACGTACATCCTCCGGCGCGTGCTGCTGATGATCCCGACGCTCTTCGGCGTGTCGTTCGTCGTCTGGGGCGTGCTTGCCGCGGCGCCGGAGCCCGCGCTCGCCGCGCAGGTGCCGAGCACGGGCGAGGGGGGCGGCGGCCGCGAGGGGGCGAGCGTCGAGAAGTCGGTCAAGATCTTCCGCGCGCAGTTCGGCCTCGACAGGCCCGCGGTGCTCAACTTCTACTACTCGCTCGAACCGGGGAAGGTGGGCGCCGCCGTGGCGGCGGCCTCGTCGCGCGACGCGGAGCGCCCGCTGAAGGAGCGCACCGCGGCGCAGGAGAGGTTGATCCGCTGGGGCTGGTACGCGGTCCCCGCGCTGATGGAGAACCTCCCGAAGTCCGAGGGACGACAGCGCGACGACCTCATGCGCTGGCTCGTGCGCTCGGCGGAGCGCGTCGCGCTGGGCGCCGACACCGGCCGCCTCGACGACGCGACCGTGCGGAACAACGCCCTCGTCGTCGCCGAGGGGAAGATGCTCGCGGCGTTCGCGTGGCGGACGGGCGACCCGGAGGAGCGCAAACTCGCCGGCGTGCGCGCGTTCGAGCGCTGGTTCCGGGGGGTGCGGGGGCAGCACGGCAAGGGGGCGCCCGTGGACGCGGTGCGCGCGGCGCTCGCCGGCGGGGGGCTCGACGCGCTCGGCGCCGAAGCGGTGCCCGGCCTCGTGCGGATCGTCCTCGACGACGCCGACCTCCGCGATGCGGCGCTCCCCCATCTGGTCCGCCTCGCCCGGCGCCCCCCGACCCCCGGGGATCCCGTCGAGAGCGAGGCGCGCCGTCTCGAAGCGGTCGCGCTCGACGAACTCGGCTGGACGCCGGACGTGGCGCCCGCACGCAAGCTCGCGGGCGTGGACCTCGTGCGCAACTGGTGGGAGGGGGCGCAGCGGCAGTGGGACACGAGCGGCTTCGGCTGGATGCGCGTGCTCTTCCTCGAGACGCAGCTCGCGAAGTACTGGGGCAACCTGCTGCGCTTCGACCTCGGCTACTCGAACGTGCACAAGGTGCCGGTCATCACGCTGGTCCTCGAGCGCCTCAAGTACTCGCTGACGCTCGCGGTGACCTCGCTCGTGCTCGCCTACCTGATCTCGGTGCCACTCGGCGTGCTCAGCGCGAGGATCCACGGCACGACCCCCGAGCGGGCGATCGGCGTCGGCCTCTTCGCGCTCTACTCGCTGCCGTCGTTCTTCGTCGCGACGCTGCTCGTGCGCCTCCTCGCGAAGGGACAGCCGGGCTCGCTCGAATGGATCCCGGACGGGCAGTTCGCGTCCATCGGCTCGTGGCGCCTCGGCTCGCTGGAGCAGCTCCGCGACATCGCGTGGCACGTCGTGACGCCGATCGTCTGCCTCACCTACGGCTCGCTGGCCGCGCTGAGCCGCTACGCGAAGAGCGGCGTGCTGAACGTGATCCGCAGCGACTACGTGCGCACCGCGCGCGCGAAGGGCCTGAACGAGTTCGTCATCACCGCGAAGCATGCGGCGCGCCCGGGCATCATCCCGGTTGTCACGCTGCTCGGCGCGACGCTGCCGGTCGTCGTCGGCGGGTCGTTCATCATCGAGTCGATCTTCTCGATCCCGGGCTTCGGCCTGCTGTCGATCCAGTCGATCTTCGCTCAGGACTACAACGTCATCATCGGCACGACGCTGATCGTCGCGATCCTGACGATGGTCGGCATCCTGCTCTCCGACATCCTCTACGCGATCGTCGACCCGAGGATCAGCTACTGATGAGCGAGGGCGGCAAGACCTATTGGGCGATCGTCCGCGGCCAGTTCCGCAAGAACCGGGCGGCCGTCGTCGGCCTCTGGTGCGTGGTCGCGCTCTTCGCGATCGCCGTCTGCGCGCCGGTGCTCGCGTCGAGCAGCCCCTTCCTGCTGCAAGTGGGCGAGGGCGGGACGGAGTACCCCTGGTTCCGCGACCTCTTCGACCAGAACGTGTTCCCGAGCGGCGTGGACCTCTTCTTCAATCTGCTGCTGGTGATGACGCCGGTCGTGCTGCCGCTCGCGTGGCTGCTGGCGCGGTGGCGCAAGCGCGTGCTGCAAGTCTCCGTCGGTCTCCTGCTCTGGCTCTTCCTCTGCATGGCGGCCGGGCCGGAGTGGTTCGAGTCCAGGTTCGTCCGGGTCGTCCTCTTCCCGGAGCAGGTGCTGCGCTACAGCAAGCCGAAGCGCGACTACCTGAAGATCCGCGAGCCGGAGCTCCTGCCGGCGCTCGTGCGGGAGAAGGTGGCGTTCCTCGAACGGGTCGTCGGCGAGAAGGGGCAACGCGTGGCCGAAGCGGAGCGGCAGCTCGCGCGCCGGGACCTCGACGCCTCCCGCCGCGCCGATTTCGAGGTGATCCACGCCGCGGCGCAGGACGACCTCGACAAGACGTCCCGGGCACTGCGCTCCTGGTCGGAGCGCCGCGCGCAGGCGGAGCAGCTGGCGGCGGACCCGGCCCGGCGCGTGCGCACGTGGATGCCGCCCGTCGGCTACCACCACGACGACAACGACAACGACCGCATCACCGAGGCCCCGACCTGGAGCGGCTGGGGCAAGGGGCACTTCCTCGGCACCGACCCCAACGGACGGGACGTGCTCGCCCGCATCCTCTACGGCACGCGCGTCAGCATGACGATCGGGCTGCTCGCCGCGGCGCTCTACTGCACGATCGGGACGATCCTCGGCAGCCTGATGGGCTTCTTCGGCGGCTGGGTCGACCTGCTCGGCATGCGCATCGTCGAGGTGATGATTTGCTTCCCGCACCTGCCGTTCATCCTGATCCTCGTCGGCGTCACCGGCAGCAAGAACATCTTCATGATCATGGCCGCCATCGGCATCATCTCGTGGCCGGGCGTCGCGCGCCTCGTGCGCGGGCAGTTCCTCAGCGAACGCAACCTCGACTACGTGCTCGCCGCACGCTCGCTCGGCATCCCCGACCGGCGCATCGTCTTCCGCCACGTGCTTCCGAACGCGATCCATCCGGTCTTCGTCTCGGCGACCTTCGGCGTCGCGTCGGCGATCCTGCTCGAGTCGAGCCTCGCGTTCCTCGGCCTCGGCGACCCGCTGGTACCCTCGTGGGGCCAACTGATGCTGCAAGGGCGCACGACGAGCGCGCTCTGGCTCATCCTCAGCCCCGGCGCCGCGATCTTCGTCACCGTCATCGTGCTGAACCTCGTCGGCGAGGGGCTCCGCGACGCCCTCGACCCGAAACTCCGCCAATGAACCGACTCCCCCTCCTCGCGCTCCTCCCCCTTCTCCTCCTCGGCGCCTGCTCGCGGAACCCGACGCTGGTCATCATCCAGCGCCTCGCGCCGGGCGGCGGCGGCGTCGGCACGAGCGACGGCGCGCAGTTCGACGTCGTCGTGCGGATGGAGGGGGACGCGACCGGCTTCCACGCGCCCGACCTGATGCGCGTCGTCGTGGACGACGTGGACCGCACCGCGGACGTGATGCTCGGCGGGCTCTACGGGATCCTGCGCTTCGACCCGCCGCCGGCGGGGCTGCACAGGGTGGAACTCTTCGCGCGTACCGGGCCGCGGGTCGACTCGTTCACGTGGACCGTCGTGCCGTACGCGGGGCCGACAGTTGCAAGTGTTGCACCCGCGATGGCGCGCGCCGGGACGCAGGTGCAGATCGCCGGGACGGGGTTTGGTGCCGGTGCGCTGCGCGTCTTCTTCGGGGGGGTGGAGGGGGCCGTCGACGCGTCGAGCGCGACCGAGATCACGGCGACGGTGCCGGCGGGCGCGCCGCCCGGGCTCGTCTGGGTGCTCGTCGGCGCGGAGGCCGCGGAGGGCGTCGTCGAGTTCCAGCCGCTCGATGCCGCGGATCTCCCGGTGCCGATGCCGACCGGCGTCCGGCTCTTCGCCGCCTTTCCGGGCCACGGCGAGGTCGAGGCTCCGGTGCGCATCTACGGCGTCAACTTCAGCAACGCCGCGGTGCCCTTCTTCAACGACCTCCACTGCGTCCGGGTACTCGCCGTCGAGACCGTGAACCTGCCGCTTGTTGGCGACATCCTCACCGCGTACGCGGTGCCTCTCCCCGAAGCCCCTAGCGGGGTCGGCACGCTCCGCCTCCGGCACTCCTTCACCGACTCGAACTCCCTCCCCTTCACCCTCGACTGACTGCGGCAGCCGTGCCGCACTCCCCCACCTCTAACTTAAATTCTCCCAACGACTTATGACCAGCCTATCAATCGCCAAGTGCCTAGAGGGGGCTCGGGGGAGGGGGGCGTCGGACCTGCACTTGGGGGCCGGGGTGGCGGCTTTCCTGCGGGTGGAGGGGGAGATCGAGCGGCTTGGGGATGCGGCCATGGGGTCCGGGGAGGCGGAGGGGATCTGCCGGGAGCTTTGCGCGCTTGGGGGGGTGGAGGCGGGCAGCGACGTCGACTTCTGTTTCGAGATGGAGGGGTTGGGGCGCTTCCGCGTCAACCAGCACCGGACCGCGCGGGGGCTCGCGGCGAGCATCAAGTGCATCCCGCTGCACGTGCCCACCCTCGAGGAACTCGGCCTCCCCGAGGAGCTCGGGCAGCTCACCTACTACCGGACCGGGATGGTGCTCGTCACCGGGCCCGCCGGGTGCGGCAAGTCGAGCACGCTCGCGGCGCTATTGCAGCAGATCAACGCGACGCGCCGTGAACACGTCGTCACGATCGAGGACCCGATCGAGTTCGTCTTCAGGAGCGAGAAGTGCAACGTGACGCAGCGGCAGGTGGGCCCCCACACGCGCTCCTTCGGCGCCGCGCTGCGCGCCGCGCTGCGCGAGGATCCCGACATCGTCCTCGTGTCGGAACTGCGGGGCCTCGACGCGATCCGCACCGCCGTGGTCGCCGCGGAGACGGGCCACCTCGTGCTCGGCACGCTGCACACCTCCGACGCCGCGGCGACCGTCAACCGCCTGATCGACCTCTTCCCGACCGAGGAGCAGGACCAGATCCGGTCGATGGTCGCCGCTTCGCTGCGCACCGTCGTCTCGCAGCGCCTCCTCCCGCGCGCCGGGGGCGGCCGCCGCGTGCCCGCCTACGAGATCCTGCATGTGAACCCCGCCGTCGCGAAGCTGATCCGCGACGGCCGCGCGCACCAGATCCCCTCCCAGCTCCAGCTCGGGCGCAAGCAGGGGATGATCGATCTCGACGCGCGCCTCGCGGAGATGGTCGAGGGCGGGCTCATCACCGTGGAGACGGCGCGCGACCACGCGCACAACCCGGCTCGGTTCTGAGCGATGGGCATCGACGACCTGCTCCGCGACCTCGCCGCCCGCGGCGGCAGCGACCTGCATCTGCTGCAGGGGCTCCCGCCGAAGGCGCGCGTGCACGGCCTGCTCGAGGCGATGTCCGACGAAATCCCAGATGTCGCGTGCCTTGTCGCGCCCGTCCTCGAGGAACGCCATCGCGCGCGCTTTGACGCCGACGGCGAGACCGACCTCGCCTACGAAGTCGCCGGCGTCGCGCGCTTCCGCGTCAACGTCTTCCTCCACCAGGGGGGCACCGGCGCGGTCTTCCGGATGGTGCCGCGGGCGATCCCGTCGCTCGCCGAGCTCAACATCCCCGGGGAGACGGCGCGCTTCGCCGACATCCGGAGCGGCCTCGTGCTCGTGACCGGCCCGACGGGAAGCGGCAAGACCAGCACGATCGCGGCGCTGCTCGACCTGATCAACGGCCGCGACCGGCGCCACGTCGTCACGATCGAGGACCCGATCGAGTTCCTGCACGAGGACCGGTCGAGCACCTTCACGCAGCGCGAGGTCGGCCGCGACACCGGGAGCTTCGCTGAGGCGCTCCGCTCCGCGGCGCGGCAGGACCCCGACCTCGTCCTCGTCGGCGAGATGCGCGACCAGGAGACGATCCGCCTCGCGCTGACGCTGGCCGAGATGGGCATGCTCGTCTTCTCGACGCTGCACACCAACAGCGCCGGCCGCACGATCGACCGCATCGTCGAGGTCTTCCCCGACGAGCAGCAGTCGCAGGTCCGCGCGATGCTCGCCTCCTGCCTGCAAGGCGTGCTGAGCCAGATCCTCTGCCGCCGCATCGACGAGCGGGGCCGCATCCCGGCCACGGAACTGCTCTTCACGAGCACCGCGCTGCGCAGCGTGATCCGCGAGGGGGCGGCCCACAAGATCGAATCGATGCTGCAAGGGGGCCGCGCCGAGGGGATGCACCGGATGGACGATTCGCTCTACCGCCTCGCCCAGCAGGGACTCATCGCCGGCGAAGAGGCCTTCCGGAAGGCGGGCGACAAGGCCAGGTTCCAGCGCTTCGTCGCCGGCGAGTAGCCGCCGCGGCCGGTTGCTCGCCGGTCCGCCCCCCCGCCAGTTACACTCCCCCGATGCAGGACGCAAACGCGAGGCACGTCGTCGCGGTCGTCGGCGGCGCGGTGTCGGGGTCGGTCGCGGCGGAGATCCTCGCCGGCCACGGCCACGAGGTCGTCGTGATCGAACAGAACGACCGCCCCTACGGCAAGATCGAGGATGGCCTCCCGCGCTGGCACAGCCACCAGCGCCACCAGGAGTACGAGCGCATCGACGCGCGTCTGACGAAGCCGCGCACGCACTTCATGCCGCGGACCAAGCTCGGCGCCGACGTCGATTTCCGCGATCTCACCGAAGGATGGGGGCTCTCGGCGGTGCTGCTCGCGAGCGGCGCGTGGCGCGACCGGCCCCTCGGCCTCGCCGGCGAGAGCGACGCGCTCGGGAAGGGGCTCGAGTACCAGAACCCGCTCATCTACTGGTTCAACCACAAGAACGAGAAGGCCTTTGCGGGCCGCCCCCTCGAGATCCCCGACGGCGCCGTCGTCTTCGGCGGCGGCCTCGCGTCGATCGACGTCGTGAAGGTCTGCCAGCTCGAGAACTACGAGCGGGCGTTGCGCGGGCGCGGCATCGAGGTCCCGATGCTCGACCTCGAGAAGAAGGGCGTCCCGGAGGTCTGCGCCGCCCACGGCATCGCCGACCCGGCCGCCCTCGGCGTGAAGGGCTGCCTGCTTCTCTACCGCCGCCGCACCGACGACATGCCGCTCGCGCAGTTCCAGCCCGGCGCGACCGACGAACAGAAGGAGAAGACCATCGCGGCCCGCCGCAAGCTGCTGAGCCGCGCGCAGGAGAAGTACCTCTTCCGCGTGCAGGACTGCACGCTCCCCCTCGAACTCGTCCTCGAGAAGGGCCGCGTGCGCGGCGTGAAGGTCGTCCGCACGAAGGTCGAGGGGAGGAGGGCCGACCCGATCCCCGGCAGCGAGGAGGTCCTGCGCACCGACCTCGTGATCGCGTCGATCGGCTCGATCCCCGAGCCGGTGCCGGGCATCGAGATGAAGGGCGAGACCTACGCCTTCAAGGACTGGGACAAGGGGGTCTACGATGCGGCCCGCGGGGTCTTCGGCGTCGGCAACGTCGTCACCGGGCAGGGGAACATCCGCGCTTCTCTGTTGCATGCGCAGAAGGTCGCGGCCTTCCTGCAAGAGAATTACTTCGGGGGGGCCTGGGGGGCCGCCGGCGCCGCGCTCGTCGAGGGCCACCTGAAGAAGCGGGCGCCGCTGCCCGCCGCCAAGGTCGAGGAGATCCTGAAGAGGGTGCGCGCACGCCAGCGCGAGGTCGGCTACGACGGCGACTACGCCGGCTGGATCGCCCGCGTCACTCCGCCGGACCTCGAATGACGCGGCGGGGCTAGAATGCGACCGTGTCCCGCGCCCGTCCCTGGCCGCTGCTGCTGCCGACGCTGCTGATCGCGCTTCTCGTCCTCGGCGGATTCCTGCTGCCGGCCCGGGAGCCGGCGGCGCCGGTCGCGGGGAGCCGGGCGGCGGCCCCCGAGGCCCCCTCGGATCTGATCGCCCACCGGCGCTACGAGAACCTGCTGAGCGGGCGTCGCGCCGGGACGATCGATGTCGTCTGGAGCCGGGCGGAATGGGAGGGGCGGCGGGTCGTCAAGGACGTCACGACCTTCCGCACGCGCACCGCGCGCATGATGGGCGGCATGCGCGACATCTTCGAGTCGACCGTCGTCGCGACGACCTATCGCACCGAGGGGGGCGAACTGCTCGCGACGGAGAGCGTCGCGACGCTGCCGTCGCGCGTGGACCGCGAGTCGGTGCGCCGGACCGAGAAGGGCTACGCCGTCGTGCAGGAGGTCGGCGAGAACCGGAAGGCGTGGGAGTTCGAGACCGCGGGGCCCGCCTATGTCGACGCGGAGTGCTTTCTCGGCCCTCGCATCCGCGACGGCAGCGCGGTGGCCGGGGCGCGGTACACCTACGCGCTGCTCGACACCGAGGGGAAGCGGCTGCTCGAGTCGCAACTCGCCGTCTCCGGTCCCGATGCGGAGGGACCGGGGCTGAAGGTGGTCGAGACCCTCCGCGGCGCCGACGTTCTCTGGTGGTTCTCCGAGGACGGGTCGGTCGTCCGCCAGCGCAACGGCGACACGGTGCTGCAGCGGCGCGACGACCTCTCCGACGGCGATCTGCGCGGCGCGCCGGCCGCCTACAGCATCACGCTGCCGAGCGACGTGGACCTGCCGCGCCTCTTCACGGCGAAGTGCCTCGAGGTCGAACTCACGGTGCGCACCGACGAGACGGTGCAGCCCCCGAGGATCCCGGAGAACCCCTTCACCGAGGTGATCGGGACGGGGCCGGACCGCGTCCGGCTGCGCCTGCGGTCGCACGACGATCCGGAGTCGACGACGACGCTGCCGATCGCGCCGGAGGGGTTCCTGCACGACCTCGAGGCGACGCCGCTGATGGAGAGCGACGATCCCGAGTTCCGCGCGGTGGCGCGCAAGATCGTCGGCGGCGAGACGGACGCGCGCAGGGCGGCCGTCGCGATCGCCGACTTCGTCTTCACGGGGCTCAAGAAGGGGTCGCCGGAGATCCCCGAGCCGACGGCAAGGGAGACGCTGCGCGGCGGCATCGGCGACTGCTCCGAGCACGCGCTGCTCTTCACCGCCCTCTGCCGCGCCGCCGGCATCCCGGCGCGGCGGTGCAGCGGCTACGTCAACATCGGCAGCGACTGGGGATCGCACTCGTGGTGCGAGGTCTGGGTCGGGCGCTGGATCGGCGCCGATCCGACGACGAACGAGATCGGCACCCGCGGGCGCTACATCTTCTGCGGTCGGCCCGAGGAGCCGACGATGACGCCGGCGCGGATCTGGGCGGAGCGGACGACGATCGCGATCCGGCGCGCGGAGTTCGACGACGGCACGCTCGACTTCGAGGGCCAACTCGACCCGGTCGTCTTCTCCGGGATCCGCCTCGGCCCGCTGCCGGAGTCCTGGCACGCCTCCTGCTCGCGCCGCGGCGCGAGCGTGACGACGCCGGCCGGGAGGCTCGACGCGATGCTCGAGCCCGACCACGGCTACCGCACCGGGCGGATGCTCGCCCAGCGTGGCTACGGCGGATTCGAGCCGGCGCGCTTCGGGCAGAGGAACGCGTTCGTGCAGGAGGACGGGCCGGCGCGCTACTGGATCGTCCCGCTGGGCCGCGAGCTGTTGCACATCCAGTGGCGGCCCGACCGGGGCGCGGCCCCCGCGCCCCCCCCGGAGATGCCCTCCCTCTTCCAGCCGATCTTCGACAGGTAGATGGCCTCCCCCAAGGTCCCGCTCCCGGCGCTCTCGCCGCTCGTGACCGCCGACGGCACGCTCTTCCGGACTCTCGCGGACGCACCGTCGGGCCTCTTCCTGCTGCTCTACGACGACGCGCGGGCGACGCGCCCCTCTCGGACCGTGGCGCTCGATCCGCGCGCCGACCGGTGCGGCGACCTGTGGGAGCTCTTCGTGCCCGGCGTCGGCGCGGGCCAGCACTACCTCTGGGCGGCCGACGCCGCGCGACCGCTGCTCGACCCGTGGGCGCTCGCGATCTCGGGCCCGCGGCGCTTCGGCCACGACGGGCCCGCGCGCCCGCGGGTCCCCTGCGCGGAGCGCAACCGCGACGCGGAGTGGAAGAGCGTCGTCGTCGCGCCGCCCGCGCGGATGCCGGCGCGACCGCTGCGCCCCTGGCACGAGAGCGTGCTCTACGAGTTGCATGTGCGAGGGTTCACGCGCGATGCGAGCTCCGGCGTCGCCGCGCCGGGCACATTCCGCGGCCTGGGGCAGAAGGCCGCCTACCTCGCCGACCTCGGCGTGACCGCCGTCGAGCTGATGCCGGTCCACGAGTTCGACGAGACCGAGGTGCGCGTCGGCGCCGACCTCTTCAACTTCTGGGGGTATTCGCCGGTCGCGTGGTTCCCGCCGAACCGCCGCTTCGCCTCCCCGGAGGCCGCGGCGCGGCCGGAGGGGCCGCAGCAGGAGTTCCGCGCGATGGTCGAGGCGTTTCACGCGGCGGGGCTCGAGGTGATCGTCGACGTCGTCTTCAACCACACCGCGGAACTCGACGCGGCGGGGCCCACCTGGTCGCTGCGCGGGCTCGACGACCGGCTCTACTACCTGCGCGACCCGCAGTCCGGCGCCTACGCGAACCACTCCGGCTGCGGCAACACGGTGCGCGCCCAGCACCCCACCGTCCGCGCGCTGATCCGCCACGCGCTGCGCTGGTGGGCGCATGCGCTCGGCGCCGACGGCTTCCGCTTCGACCTCGCCGCGATCCTCTGCCGCGGCGAGCGCGGCGCGCGCATCGACGAGCCGCCGCTGATCCGCGAGATCGAGACCGACCCCTGGCTCAAGGGCCGCCGCCTCATCGCGGAACCGTGGGACGCGACCGGCGCGCACCTCGTCGAGCGCTGGCCCGGCGGCCCGCGCTGGGCGGTCTGGAACGACCGCTTCCGCGACGACGTGCGCCGCGCGTGGATCTCCGGCGCGAAGGGCATCGCCGCGCGCGCGGCCGGCGCGCTCGCGACCCGCCTCTGCGGCAGTTCCGACCTCTTCGCCGAGGGCCCCGGCCGCGGCATCAACTTCGTCACGTCGCACGACGGCTTCACGCTGCTCGACTGCGTCAGCTACGCGCGCCGCCACAACGAAGCCAACGGCGAGGGCGGCCGCGACGGCTTCGCCCACGAGATCTCGAACGCCCACGGCGTCGAGGGGCCCGACGCCGGCCCCGAGGCCCGCCGCGCGCGCGACCGCTCGCGCCGCAACCTGATGGCGTCGCTGCTGCTCTCGCAGGGCGTGCCGATGCTGCTGGCCGGCGACGAACTCGGCCGGACGCAACAAGGCAACAACAACGCCTATTGCCAGGACAACCCGGTCTCGTGGGTCGACTGGAGGGGCCTCGAGGGGGACGCCGCCTTCCACCGGTTCGTCCGCGGCCTGCTGCGCTTCCGCGCGTCGACGCCGCTGCTGCGCCGGCGGACCTTCCTCGTCGGAGGTGCGGGGGGGCCCGGGGGGGCGGACGTGCTCTGGTACGCGCCCGACGGCACGGCACTCGACTGGGACAGGCACGCCGGCACCTTCGCCTACGTGCTCTCCGGCGACCCCGAATTCAGCGGCGCCGGGCACGAAGCCGCCGACCTGCTCGTGCTCGTGAACCTGCTCGACGAGGGATGCGATTACGCGCTGCCCTCAGACCGGCACGGCGCCCGCGCGTGGCGTGTCATCGTCGATACCGCGATGGAGCCTCCGGCGGACTTCCACGAAGCCGCGCAGGCGCCCCTCTGGAGCAGGGAGGTCTATCCGATGCGGGCGAGGAGCCTCGCGCTCATGTCCGGGGAGTAGCTGCGAATGAGGCGCCGGGCGCTCCTGCTACTCGTTCTCGGACTTCCCGTCGCAGCCCACGACGCGGAGTTCACGCAAGAGCAGGCCCTCCTGCTTCGCGACTACGGGGAGCGCCTGCGGGGGCTCCTCCGCTCGGGTCGGCTGGGCGCGGAGGAGGCCGCGACATTCAAGTTCGATGGATTCGACAGTCACGACCTGGTCCATGTCTTCGACTGGGCGGACCGGACCGCGGAGCCGGCGGAGTTGCGCGCGGCCTGGGCATGCGTGTGCAGGAGCGCGGCGTTCCGGCGCGGTCCGCTCGGCGACCTCGAGAAGGCGTCCGACCTCTGCTTCCTCTTGGCGAGCACGCATGACGCGGACCTGCTGCGCGCGTATCGCCTGCTCCGGCAAGAGCCGCTCGGCGAGGCACTGGACCGTGCGGTGGTCGCGCTGGCGCGCGACCCGAGGCCCGAAGTCCGATTGATCGCCGTAAGGCACGCGACGACGCTGCTCTTCTTCGCGCGCAAGACCGAAGGTCTCGTCGAGGCCGTGCTGGGCGGCATCGGGGACGAGAGCCCGGCCATCGCGGCAGCCTGCGCGAGGTACGCGGACGAGAGCGACGACATCCGCGTCATGGGCCGGCTCGTGGCCTCGCTGTCGGACGACCGGGTACTCGAGGCGCTGCCGTTCCCGCTCGTGCGGTTGCCAGCCAGGGAACGGGTGGGCAGCCTCGTTGCGCAGCGCCTCTCCTGGGTGGTCTGGGAGGAGCGCTCGGCTCGACTCGCATGGCGTGCGCCCGTGCCCGGGAGGGCGTGGCCCGCCCGTTGCGAGTACGTCCCGCTCGATGCAGATGAGATCTGCGCATGGTGGAACCAGCATCGCGCCGGCTTCCGCAGGGGAGCGCCTGCACCGATGTGGAGACGCGTCTTCGACCAGGTCGTCGTCGCCGACCGCGGAACGCCCCTCCGGCTCCGGCTCGACACGGGCACGCCACTCCTTCTCTCGCTGAGCAGCTACTCGGAGCACTGGGGCGGGGGGGATGGCCCGATCGCCAGCTCAGAGGCGGAGCTTTCGGACGTCACTTACCCGGACGACGAGCAGCACATCGCGATGCTGGGCGCCCTCGAGCAGAGCGTCTGGGCGATCGGCAAGGGACGCACGACATGGACGGTCGGCACGAAGGACGGCAGCCTCGCCTGGAAGGCGGCGTTCCTTCCGACCCACCGGACCGGACGGGTCCGCATCAGGCTTGTCATCGACATCGAACACGAGTAGGCGCGGCCCGTCTCGCGGTCGCGGCGTGGGGTTGAGCGGATTTTTCGCTCGCAGGGAGCTGACCTGTGCCCGTTGCGCGTCGGCACCGGTCGCCGGCACTTGCCCGGGGGACGCGATCCGGTACCACTACCGTGCAGGTGCGCCAATGGTGCTTCGCAACTCGTCATTCTGCAAGACCTTGCGACTGTCGACGGGTTCTCAGCAACAGGATTCCCTGACACCGCACGGCCATCCGATGGCCAACAGATAGGTAGAGGTCTCTCCTCGAAAGTCCTTTCAATACCGCTGGACGGCGTCGCCGCCTACGAGTAGCGCGTCGTGGGGGAGACGCTCCCCCGCATCCGGGAAGAGCGCCACGCGGACGGCATCGGCGCCGAACAGTGTCGCGGTCTCGTCCAGGGCTTTGCGCGAGCGACGGAACTCGTGCTGGTGGCGCAGACACTGCTCGAGGCGGCCCTCGAATCGGGGCTGAGGAACCTCGCGGACATCCGCGAACCGCTCGGGCCTCTGGGAGGAGAGCGCCTATCCCTTGCGTGCGAAGAGCCTCGTGTCGATGGTGAGCACGCCGCGCCACTTGGAGCCTATCCACACAGTCCCGCGGAACGGAAGGTAATCCAGGCGCAAGCGAAATGCAGCATCGCCAAGAAGTTGTCAGCCTTCTTCTCCCAGCGAACGAGAAGGCGGCGGAAGCGGTTCAGCCAGGAGTGCGTCCGTTCCACGACCCAGCGCCGGGCCCTGTAGCGGGGAAGCTCCTTGAGATCGCGCGCCTCGTCGCTGCGGCTCTTGATGTGGAGCGTGTAGCCGTACTCGGCGGCCAGTTCGCGCACCTGCGGGTAGTCGTACCCCTTATCAGCGCAGAAGTGCTGCGGGGCGGCGCGCGTCGGAGAAGGGAGATAGTGCTCGATGCGCGCCAGCGTCTCCTCGACGAGCTTCATGTCGTGCGTGTTTGCGCCCGTGATCACGACGCTGATCGGCACGCCGGCGCCATCCGTAAGCAGGGAGCGCTTGGTGCCCGATTTCGCCCTGTCGGTGGGGTTGTGGCCCGTCCCTTTCCCCCCCGAGAGGAGCCTTCGTCATCGCCCCATCGATGCTCTGCCAGTCCCACTGGATCTTGCGAAAGGCATCGTACTCGAAGAGCCCTGCCTCCCAGAGCCGGTGGAACAGGCCCGACTTCACGAACGACTGGAAGTATGAGTGGAGCGAGCTCCCCGACCCGAACTCGCGGAGGGCCGCCTTCCACTGGCGACCTGTCCTCAGAACGTAGAAGATGCCCTCGATGACGCGGCGCACATCCAGTCGTGGCCGTCCCGTCCGGTTCGCGCGCCGCTTCGGCAGCAGGAGTTCAACCCGCGTCCAAAGCTCGTCCGGAATGCGCCAGTGGCGATCGATCTCTTGTCGTGTAGTCACCCCTCGTGACCCTCCTCAGGGCACGTGCGGTGCGGCTACGACAAACAGATCGGCTGTGGCGGCTGGTTTCTGGATAGGCTCTTGGCGCAGGCGCTTCCCACGACACCAGAGGGCGGCCGCTCACCTCACGCCCGGAATCAAGGATCGCGCACAACGCGAACTCCGAGGTCACAGTCGCGTTCCGAGATGTCTGTAACATACCGAAAGGAAGCGCGGAACTCGTGGTCCCACCCGCTCTGGGGGCAACCACGCCCCACATAGTAGGTTTCACACACCCACGACGGATCGTCACTCGTCAAGCGATCCGATGTGAGCTCGGCGACGTTTCCGAACATGTCATAGAGTCCGAGGGGGTTCGGTGTCTTCATGCCGACCTCGTGCAGGACGGCAGGGAATCCCGCAACCGGATGACCGATGTGCCACGCGATGTCGTCGAGCTGCCCGTACCGCTGCGAACCGCTGCCGAATCGACACGCGTATTCCCACTCGTTCTCCGTCGGGAGCCGAAACCCGGTTTTCGATAGGAACTCTTGGAGCACTTCCCAAGGGACGTAGTTCACCGGATAGCGGCCTCCTTCGCCTTCCAGGCTCGGGTTGACGCCCATCACACGCTGCCACTCTTCTTGCGTCACTTCATATCGTCCGATGTAGTACGGGCGCGGCATGGACACGAGTTGCGCAGCGATCTCATGCTGCGTGCGTTCGCGGTCATCCGGAGGCGACCCCAGAAGAGCACCACCTGCGGGAACGAGTACGAGCTCAATGCCGGATCGTGGCTCCCTCACGAGCGTGGCCAGGCCGGACGAGGGATCCGCGCGTGCGCCGGGAACCCAGACGGCCCACGACGGGACAATAGCCCGTTTCGTCGGTTGGGGCCCGCCCGCACACGCCGTGAGGAGTGTCGTCAACACGAGCGCCGTCACTCGCACCTCTTTCCGATCCCTCAACACGGTTGTGATCCTCATCCGGGCCCCGGCATCACACAATCGCCTGGATCAGCCGGTTTCGGCCCAATTCCAGGCGTGGACTTGTCCCTCAAGTCCTTGGGGTCGCGCCACGGTGAGTTTGGGCCGTCCGGGCCACGCCCAAAACTAGTCGTCCCCTTGGGGGCTGACGTCGTCATCCTGTCGAAGCAATCCGGCGGGGTGATCGTGACGGTCGGGCAGGTGTCCTTGTACAGGCGATAGTAGTACGTACTGGATGGGAACCCATCGGGAAGCTGTCCTTCAAGGGATTGCCACAGGAAATCCGGTCCGCCACCGGGGCGAGGAACCTCATTGATCGGCTCCGCTCCGGCCCGCGTTTGCGGTTTCCGAATGGACGCCGCACGCGTCCCTGTGCCCACTGGGGCGGTCGGCCCACTGGCGGATGTGCTCTCCTGATCCAAGTAGAAGGCGCGCCAAGGCGAACTCCACTTGCTTCCCAACGACTTGTAGAGCTTTCCGACTGTAAGTGTGCCAACGACAACGATTGAGAACCCACACGGGAGGCCCATGAGCCCGTATGAGCCTCCGCCTTTCCTCTTGTCGTCATAATAGAAGGCCGAATGCGTATCAAGGCTAGTCCTCGCCCACTTGTCTTCTGGGGCCGTGCTCAGCAGAAAGTACTCTTCGACGTGCTTGCTAAATGGCTTACGTTCGCCGTTGGATCTCTCCCACACCAATCCGCTTAGATCCAACACCTGCTTTAGCCACAACTCATTGGCCTCGCGCTTCGCAGCTTTTCGGGCCTGTCCCCACACGGCGAACTCAAGCCTCAGCGCGACACCCCACGTCTCTCCCGGCAGCTTATGGGGCGAACTGGTCGACGCCTGAACCGAGAATATCTGCGGCGCACCACTCGCTACTGTCGGGGGTATATCAGGCAACGCCCATCTCCTTACCCGTTGAGCACGGCCACAGCAGCGCCTGGCGCCACCGCGGCTTCGTGCACGCGAAGTCGTTGCCGCGCGAAGACCGGGATCGCCGTCTCCTCGTGGCCATCTGACTCGGCGCGAACTTGAACCGCCAGCGCCTCTTGCACGGCGGCGCCGAGCTCGGAATTCGTCCATTGCTCCGATGCGAGAACTGCGTCAAACACGCTTGCGACCGCCCAGAACCCGCCTCCATGCCGCCCACCGTCGGCAACCGACACTTGCCAATCGAGGAAGCGCACGAGTTCGGAGACTTCTCCCTTGTCAGGCGGCCACGTGCTCTCGTGGTGGAGGGGAGACGCCCCGGCCGCCTTGCAGGCGGAGCATGAACAACTGCAATCCACCTAGTAGTCTCCTCGGCTAGCCCCTCCGGCGGCGTGCGACTCGTTTCCTCCGGTGGGGGGAAATGCCAGCGCCAAAGAAGACTGCCTGCCGAGCCCCGTCATTCGACGCACCTAGTATGGAAGCCACTGCGGCGTTAGGAGGAGGACGTGACCTCCGGCGTATACCTCGGTGCCTCCCACGGTAATCTTGAAGCGGACGATTTCCCTCAGCGTACCCTGAGTCTTCGGGAAGGTCCCACTCGCTGTGATCTGCGTGAACGATCCTGCAACAGCGTATGAGACGTCTTCCTCGTTCTTGTGCTCGATGGCTACGTCGAGCGTAGGATTTGTGCCCCAGACCTGCTGTACTTCCACGCGAAAGTAGCCTGTCAAGCCGCCGCGGGGGAAAGCGGGACTGTAGTAGGGCTCGCCTGCGCCCTTGAGTAGCGTGATTCCTATGATCATGGAACACAGTCTCCTTCTAGAGCTGCGCCCCCGGGGGGCCTCTATCTACTTGTGACGTCGGGGGGGGGGGGGGGGGGGCGTTTTTTTTCCTTTCCCGGGTTGGGTTTCACACCCTTTTTCACCCCCTCGGGGGGGGGGCCCCGTTCTCTCCCCTG
>Ga0187893_10002277_pt1 | contig 42756 bp, 36 predicted proteins | sample MA1701074metaG_FD_139574 | JGI IMG/M metagenome (GOLD analysis project Ga0187893, IMG submission 139574) | White microbial mat communities from a basaltic lava cave in the Kipuka Kanohina Cave System on the Island of Hawaii, USA - MA170107-4 metaG ... | reverse complement strand
TCGCCCAGCCTCTCGACGCCCTGCGCGAAACCTTCCTGTCCCTTCTGGACGTCGGCGAAGGCCTTATCCGTGGGGTGTTGCGAGCGGCCGGCCGCGGCGGGAGCGAGTGATGGAGAGGGCTTCGAGGGCTGCGGCGGCTGCACGCGGCTCTTGCCACTGTCCGCAGTCCTCAAACGCGCGAGCAGCAGCGCCAAAGTTGCTATGTCTTGCGTCTCAACTTTGGAGATCCCCTCGGCCGCAATGCGTGTTCCGAGAGAAACGGCCACCTTTTCGAGCAAGTCCTCGGGCAGTTTCAGAGGCGAATCGGCGGGGCAAGTGGCGACATACTTGCCGCACAGATCAAGCAGCGCCTGGGTCTCCCACGCATCCATTTCCTTCGCAATCAACGGTTCTAAATGAACCAGAAGAAAACCGCAGGCTATCCAGGCAGCTTTAAATGAAGACGGAAATGTGGTGTGAAATCCGAGGATATTCATGGTGATTTGCAAGCTCCTTACTCAACCGGCGAGCCGAGCGGATCGACTTTGCTTAAGATCCGCACGGGCCGTGGGGCAATCCAGCGCGCCACATCCGGCAAATCGAAAGCGCGCAGGGCTCCAGGCACAACCTGCTCGAACACGCGCCGGTGAATGCGCCCTTCGATTACGGACTGATAGGAGGTAAGCACGCCATCGAGTGTGACCGCTCGAATTCGCTGGTCCAGCGCGGCCGCATAAAGCGCGGGCACGGCGCCGGCCTCGAAGCCGTAAAGGGAAAGCCGTGACGCGTCCACGTCATCTCGTTGCGTCAACAATCCTGCGGCTGCGCTGATGTCTTCGGCGCGCATCACGACAATCGGCTTGCCAACCAGTATCGCCGTCATGGCGGTATCGTAATCGCCAAAGTACCGCTGCCAGTCCACGCTCTTGCCGGGGGATTTCGCCGTTTCGCCGAAACCTCGGGCGTCAATCGACAGCACCGCTTCCCCTGCGCGCAGCCGCTCTTCCACCAGGTCTCTGGTTGCGGACTTGCCGCGGCCGTGCACCAGGATCGAAGCCGCGCGCCGGCCGGTTCCCTCAGGCACGAATAGCAGCGCGGGAACCAGTACACCCGGCTCGGTTTCATAGACGAGTTTGTGCATCCGGGCGCGGCCAAACGGTTGGCTCCCGTAGCCGTGAACGCGCAGTGGCGCGGGTCGAACCTGGAACTTTGTGATGCGGGTGACATCCTCGATCGTTCCCTTGCGCCGCACCTCTTCGAGCCTCTTACGGTTTAACGAAGAGACGGATTCCCCTTCCAACGCAGTCGCCACCTGGCCCGTTGCCGTGCAATTAAGCTCCCGCTCGGTGGCGAGTGCGATGTCGAATTCCGGCGTGCTATCCTCGGTACCTTTCAGATTCCTGGTGAAGAAACGGTAAGCGGCTTCGCGCCGCGGCTTGGTGTATCCGTGTCCATCGTCGGCTTCAAACATTTGCAGGCGATCGGCCTGACCCATTACGTCGTAAACCCGTTTGGCCTGCTGATAGGTTTCCCGCGCGCCGCCGATCGAGAAAAAGTCGCGCACCGCGCTCAACACCAGATAGGGTTTCGGCGCGAAAGCCAGCAGGAAATCGGGATGGTCGTAGCCCGCGGCAAGCCAGCCGGGAAAAACCTGCTCGGCGTCTTGCGGGCCGATGGTATCGAGCAGCTTGCGCCAGTTGGTGATGTAACAGGACGGCGCCGCGGCGTGTATGCGGTCATCAAGCGCGGCAACGTAGGCGGTGTGCGTGCCTCCGCCTGAATTACCGGTGATTCCAACGCGGCTCGCGTCGGCTTCCGGCCGCGACAGCAGGTAATCGAGCGCCCGAATGCTGTCCCAGATCGTGTAGCGCGCCAGCGCGTCCCCCAGCAGCAGGCTCTGGATGCCTTGCATGGTGTGCTCGGTGGTGGATTGGATGAGCTTGGACGCCCGCAAATCTTCATCCCAAATCTGAATTCGCTCACCTTGACCAATGGGATCCCAGGCCAGCAGCATAAAGCCGCGCTTTGCCAGATTCGCCAGCACCATCTGCCATGCCGAATGTGCTTTAGCGCCGGCTTCGTGCCCGAGCGGGAATAGAATGGCGGGATAGGGCGGCTGGCCCTTAGGCAGGTAAAGATTCGCCGTCACATAAAAGCGCGGGCGGCTTTCAAAAATCACTTTCTCAATGCGATAGCCGTCACGATCAAGCGTTCCCACGACGCGCGCATTGAGCGGCGTCCGCTCCGGCAATCCGCCGATCGCCTGAAGCAACGCGGTCCTAAAGCCGCCCCGGTATGAATTCCAATCGCGCGTTTCGCCGATGCGCCGCTCCCGCTCCTCCAGCAGCCTTGTAGCGCGCTGGTGAAGATGGCGGGTTAGCATTTCATCGGCCCTGCGGCCATCCTCCAGAGCGCGGAAGAAGTTCAGCGAATCACCGGTCTGGGAATGGGCGGAAAACGCCCCGAGGAATAGAAGAAGGAAACAAAACCGCATGAAGTAATTATCATGCGCCGGGCTTCAGAAAATAAAGGCGAGGCCTCCGCGCAACGCTCTGGGCGAATGCGCAAGCTGAATCCTGCGGCCGGCGCCCATTTGAATCGGCTGATAGCCCTGAGCCAACATGTTGCGAACGTCGGCGGTTGCTTCCAGCTTTCCGGGTACGCCGCCAAGGCCCGGCAGAGGTTGGCGTATATTGACGTTCCAACCCTGCTGTGGATTGATCATCTGCGTGATGTAGAAGTGGCCAGGAGTGAGAGCGCGGCCATTCATGAACTGGTAACTGGTCGAAAAGCGAGTCGCCGTAACGGGAACAGCGCCTGTCAGTCTGGTTGTCGCCCAGTGACGGCGTTGTGTTCGCACGATCCGGCGCAACTCCACCGGGTCGCCGGAGGGAATGTTATCCTGGGCCGCTTCGAGTACGCCGCTGTTGCCATAGGCTACAGTGACGCTCCAACGCTGCGATAGGTTTTGCTGGAAGGACGCCATGTATCCGGAAGTGCGGAATCGGCCGGCATTAAAAATAGAGGCACGCGAGAAAAGATCCGGCAACAGGTCGCGGGAAGGTAACGCGCCTGCTGCATCCAGGGCGGTAAGCGCGGCATTGGTCATGGATTCCCGATAGGCGCCGGCGCTGAAGCTGCGGGAACCGACGGTCTTGCGAAAACCCAGTTCCACGTTTTGCGCGCGCTGCACCTGGGCGCGTCCGTCGCGAAGCGACACGCGCGGAAACATGCCAAGCTGAGCGATCTCCTGGTCCGCCTCCGCGCCCGCTTCATAAAGATGCGTGGGCGGCAGACCAGAGCTGTATCCGAACTCGACAATGCCGATGTCCTCAATCTTGTAGCTGGCTTTTGCGAAAGGTGAGATGTAGTTCAGCCGGTCCAGAAACGACACCGATTCCATCGTGGCGCCGTAAGTCAGGTTGAAACTGTCGCTGACCTGGATGCGGTCGCTCAAGCCGACCGAAAGCGTGCGCAGAGCCGGTAGGGATTCCGAGCGCCCGCTCACGATCCCCATGCCGGTCCGTCCGGCCAAAAAGATCTGCCGCATGGTCACCGCCAACTCCGGAGTGCTCGCTTCCCCGATTCGCCGGCTGTAACTGGTGCGGAAGCCGGCGGCTGGGTTTCCCGAAGCCAGAGCATAGCCGACGTTGCCGGTGAACTCCAACTGGTTGGCGCCCATGAATGAAGTGGCCAGCGCAAACGCTGTTCCCAGGTCCGGCTGGCTGCCGAGCGTAGGCGCCGCGGTAGTGTCCCCAGCCGACAGCCGGAGCACGCCTCTGGTGTGCGAGAATACGCTCGATTCGGATCGAATCATGCGCAGCGGGTCTCGCGCGTCAGCCAGCACGCGCAGTATCGGCCGCGTAGCGCGGGCCCCTCGAAGGGTCCACATCCAATCGTCGCTCATCAGTCCTTGCTGGACCGGAAGCGAGTATACCAGCTCAATCGTGCTGAACACGCTCGCCAGATTGATCGCCATGACCCTTCTGATTCCCGGTTGCACGCCGATCTGGTGACGAAACGCCGGAACAAAGCTGGCGAGCGTCACCTTAAGGCTATACATATCCGACGGCAGAGAATCGAATTGAAAGGTTCCTTTTTCGTCGGTGGTTGCCCGCGCGATTTGCCGGTCCAGGCGGTTATAGAGCGCCACGGCCGCGCCCATCTGGGGAATCCCCAGCGCGTTGCTCACCACGCCCACGATGCTGCCTGTCAACGATTCCGGGGCGGCCGAAAGCGTTCCGCCGCTGAGCAGAACTGCCAATCCCGCCACTAATCCACAGTTCCGTTTCGCTATCATTGACCCTGTTCGCTATAGCCGGCGCAATGGCTCGCCGGGCTGATCACACGATCGTAAACGTGGCCGACGGCGTCAGCGTCTGATTGCCGAGCTTGTCCGTCACCTTCATCCGTAACATATACTGGCCGGGCTCCATGTTCTGGAGCGGCAGAATCTTTTCAACGGTCACCTGCTGCGCATTGGCGCCGTCGATCTTATCGATCTCTTCGGCGAAATCGAAGATCTTCTCGTTGCTGCCCGTTTTTACCACTTCGTACTCGATGGTGCCGGTTGGCTTGTTGGTTTTCTCATCAGCGGTGAAATTGTAAAGCTGAATGTAGATCCCCATCTTCTCGTCGCGGCGGAATGTTTCCCCTACCCGCGGCCGGACTTTCGACGTGCCGATGACAAACTGGCCGGTTCCGATGCTCCGCGTAGGCACTTTCTCCATCATGTCGGCCAGCACCAGAGAGCTGCTGCCGAGTTTCTCTTCTTCGAAACGGGGGACGTGCAGCGCCATTTCGTAATTGTTCATGTTTCCGCCGTGAATGTCCTTCACGACCACATTGAGCCGGTAGGTGCCGGGCGCCAGCGGGACGGATTTCTGATATACCGAACTGCCTTTGATCGCCTCTTGCATCAGCTCGGTGGGGACTTCCACGCTCACCACGTCTTCAAACACGTTCACAACGCGGCGCGCCATTGACGTGATGCGCGCGTAGATATTTACGACGCCTTTGGAAACGCCGTCCTGCTGTTTATATTGCAGGTCGCGCTTTTCCAGTTGAAGCGTCAGGTTGGTCAGAATCGTCGAATTGGTGAGCCGCATGAAGTCGGCCCGGACCCGCATCGGAAGCAGATTGTAGCGAATCGTGGAGGATACGGCGGCTTCAAGATCCTTGAACTTCACGGACGGCGGCTTTTGCAGCAATGCAAACTGCTGGAGCCGTTCAAACTGGTTCATTCGCGCCGGCAGCGGCTGGTTGCCTGTGCCCAGACGCGTTCCGTCGGTGCGGCTGAAGCGGTCCGCCTTCGATGCCATGCCCATTTGCTCCATGAGCGTCAGGCCGGCGTTGGGAACCATCATCAACGCATCTTTTTCCGAAGGATCCATCGTCATCCGGTATTCCCCGGTCATCGTAGTGTCGACGAATTCAATGATGATGTCGGAGCCGATTCCTTCAATCCAGCGGTACCGCCATTTTTCGAACGGGAATGTGGACGTAGTGCCGCCGCCTTCTTCAAACGGCCGCTCATAGGTGCCGCCGGAGGGACGCGATTCGATTTCGTCGGCCGGGCCGAATGCGATGTAAATGCGTCCGCGATCCGTCTTCCACCCCGGAATGCCGGACGCGAAACGCTCGTTGGCGTAGGCGATGCGGCGGTAGTGTTCTTCTTTAAACTCGTTCTCTTGCGAATCCGGCGTGGGGTCGCGGCGCAGCCAGAACTGCTCGATGAACTGCTCGCGCTCATCATCGGTGTTCATATTGCGGAACGCTTTGCGCTCCTCGTCGGTAATGATGTAGGTGACGTCTTCGTTGAGCCACTTGCGGTATGGAGTTTCAAGCTCCTTGCGCAGTTTCTCTTCGCGCTTCTTCCGCTCTTTCTCCGAAAGCGGTTTGGCGACGGTTTCCCGGTTTTCCTGATTGGCCGCAGCCGCCGGCTTCTTTTTGTCCGCAGCCGAGGCGGGCTCAAACGTCAAGGCCAAGGCAACGCCCTGGCTGAGAACGGTTAGCACTTTGGCTTGCATAACATCCTTTTCGGCAATCGTCCTCGAACACTCTTAATTCTAGACCTTCAAGAAGATAGCGTCAAGCCTCCCGTCAAGACAATCGGAGCCAACCTGAGGCGCGTGTGTGGTCCGGTCACTGCTCGCAAGGCAATTGGAGACCGCGTCGCGGCTGACAGAGCCGCTCTTTCGGGTTGCGCCTCCGATGGCCGGCTTTGGACGCTGAAAGCAAAGCACTTTCATGTGACGGCCCGGGATATGTCGACACGATGTCGGCTTACTCATGAACAAACCATTTCCGCGGCCCGGCGAGAACGGCGATTTTATCGCCATAAACTTCGCCCGTTGAGGGGCAAGCGGCGTCGCTTCGGTTGATCCTGCATAATGGATGAATCGAAATGATTCGCAACTCACAATACGTCAAGGCTTTACTCACACTCCCACCAGGCTCGGAAGCCGAGGCCCATGGCTGGGTGAAAACGCGGCGCGACAGCAAGGGCGTTCATTTCATTCAAATCAACGATGGGTCCTGTTTCCAGGACCTGCAAATCGTCATCGACGCCGGCATCGTCTCTGACAACGTGATGTCCCAGGTGACGACGGGCGCCTGTATTCGCGTATCCGGGGCCATGGTCGAGTCACCCGGCAAAGGCCAAGCCTTAGAGTTGAAGGGACGTTCGGTGGAAGTGTTCGGCGCGGCCCCGCCGGAAACTTACCCTCTTCAGAAGAAAAAACACAATCTTGAAACCCTGCGCGAGTTTGGCCATCTCCGTACGCGCAGCAATACGTTTGGAGCCGTGTTTCGAGTTCGTAACGCGCTGGCTTTCGCGATCCATCGCTTTTTTCAGGAACGCGGCTTTCTCCTCGTTCATTCGCCGATTCTGACCACCTCGGATGCCGAGGGCGCCGGGTCCATGTTTCAGGTAACCACGCTCGACCTGATGAATCTGCCGCGCGCGTCCCCCGGCGGCCCTGTTGACTTTGAGCGGGATTTCTTCTCCCGCCCCGCCTACCTTACCGTCAGCGGCCAGCTTGAGGCGGAAATCTTCGCGCTCGCCTTCACCAACGTGTACACCTTCGGCCCCACTTTTCGCGCGGAAAATTCCAACACGCCTCGCCACCTGGCCGAATTCTGGATGATCGAGCCCGAGATGGCCTTCTGCGATCTGGAAGGAAACCAGCAACTGGCCGAAGAGTTCCTCCAATACCTCATCCGCTACATCCTGGAACATTGCCGCCAGGATCTGGAGTTCTTCAATCAACGCTACGAACCAACGCTGCTGGCGACGCTTGAAAACGTCGCCGGCAACCAGTTTGCACGTGTTCCTTATACGGAAGCGATCGAGATTCTCGAACAATCGGGTCGCAGTTGGGAGTTCCCGGTTCACTGGGGCGCCGACCTGCAAAGCGAACACGAGCGCTACCTCACCGAGCAGACCTTCAAACGGCCGGTCATCGTCACGGACTACCCAAAACAAATCAAGGCCTTCTATATGCGCTCCAACGACGATGGCAAAACCGTGCGCGCCATGGACGTGCTCGCGCCCGGCATCGGGGAGATCATAGGCGGCAGTCAGAGGGAAGAGCGCCTCGATGTTCTCATCGAGAAAGTCCGCGAGCATAAGCTAAACGAAGAAAACTACTGGTGGTATTTCGACCTGCGGCGTTATGGGGGAGTGCCGCATGCAGGCTTCGGCTTGGGATTCGAGCGGCTCGTGATGTATGTGACCGGAATGAAGAACATCCGGGACGTGATCCCGTTTCCGCGGACGCCTGGCCACGCCGAGTTTTGATTAAGGCAACCGCGCGCGCCGCAACGCTTCAATCTCGCGCAGGATGCCGGCTTCCATCGCTTTGGCAATCACCTCGCCTTTGGCGCGCGTGGCTCGTGTTGCGTCGCCGAACACGCCCGATGCGCTGTAGGTGAACTCCGTATTCGGATCGCGCGAAAGCTTCCCCCTGGTTTTTCCCGGATGATAGTCTTTGACCGCCTTTTTCATGTCTACCGTTTCCGGCGCCATGTACAGCATGAGTGAGGTCTCAATCTCATCAGCATGAGTGCCGCCTTCGGACTCACGCACCCTCCGTTCTGTTTCTCCCGCCACTTCCAGAATGTCGGTAAATCGCAAAAGTATGCCCTCTTTCGACAGCGCTTCGGCCGCGGGTTCGAGCGCGCGAACCGTGGATACGCCCGTATTGAGCGCGTAGAAACGCCTGGGGCCGTAGCGCGCCAGCGAGCGGCATATGTCGATGATCAGGTCCCGCGCCGTTTCCTGCCGCAGCAACGTCGAGCCAGGATACTCGACGAAAGCCGGATAGAAATGATAATTGACCGTGGGCGCCATCACCACCTCCGAACCGGCGAGCACTCTACGCTTCAGCCACTCGGCCATCAGCCAATCGTTGTTCAGCTTCAGATGCGGTCCGTGCTCCTTGGCGGCTGCGCCGATGGGGATCACCACAACCGCCTCCGTTTCGAGAACCTTCTCCGCTTCCGCCCAAGTCAGGTTCTCGAGCAATACGCCCTTGTTTTGCGCCGCCAAAGAGGCGGCCAGCGTAAAAACCAGAATGATTTTCATGCGTGCCATTGCGGCCAATCCTCGGCAGCAGATGCTGCCCACGTCAGAACAAACTCACAAGCAAGAGCGTCAGCATAGCGCCCTGCAAACGAGACATAGAACGATAGTTCCGGTACGTACTACGCCCAACATTCTCTAGAGAAATCAGGCTACTTTCGGGAACACTTGTAAGTAGAATACCTCAGGCCATGGCAGTTCACGGCATCCGGTCCGATCCTCGCAAGCGGAACACCGGCTCAGCAGGAATCGCGAAAACCCGCGAATACCCGCCGCAGTCTCACCGGGTAAATCAGCCACACGACCATCTTCTTGAGCAACAAGTGCTCGACTATCTCGAAAGGGGCAGGAAGATTCTGAACATGGGGTCGGGCGCCTTGGTCCAGGTGCGCGGCCGATATGCCGTGGTACGCGCCATCGCCAGCGATTGGCCCGCCGCATCCGTGGGAGTTACGTTTGACCTGAGCCAGGTCTGCTGCGGGGTAGTGTTTGAGCGTCTGGAAACGCTGATAAGTTCTCCGGCCGGGGAGCGGGCGGAATTCGCCGGCCGCCGGCATTACGACTCCCGCCGCCACTCCAGCTACATCGGCGCTCCCGTATTCGTTGACGGGGAAGCGTTCGGCGTGCTGAGTTTTTCCTCCGCTCTGCCAGATTCCAGCCCGGGTCCGCGCGAAAAGGAAATCATCGAATTGCTGGCAAAAGGGATTGGACGCTCGTTGCAGGAGGCGCGCATGGGCGACGCTCGCCGCCACGCCGAACTTTTCGAGCAGGATCGCAGCCAGGTTCTCGAGATGGTGGCCAAGAACGAATCGCTCGAAGCCATCCTGTTTCAGATTGCCCGCATGGTGGAGCGGCAATCGCCCTTCATCGCGTGTGCCGTCTATATCCTTAACGGAGATAGTCTCCATTGTGTTGCGGCTCCCGGCATGCCGCATTCTTATCTGCGGCGGGCGCGCCGGATTCCCGTTATCGAAGCCGATAGTTGCGCGCTGCTTTCGGCTTCCAGCGGGATTCGGCATATCTTTGAAGCCCCAACGCCACGATGCCAGACGAAAACCGGACATTCCTCCATTCACGAATTCTGCTGGCAGGCCGGCGGCAGCAGCCCGATTCTTTCGGGCTCCGGTCAGATCCTGGGCGTACTTTCGGTCTATTGGAAGATCGCTCTGGAGCCGCGTTACCTTGATTCCGGCCTCCTCGAAACCGCATCCTACATTGCCTCCATCGCCGTCGAGCATCGCCGCCTCACCGGCCATCTGGCCCATAAGGCGATGCATGATGCGCTGACCGGCCTGCCGAACCGCGCCTTGTTGAACGAGCGGCTGCGGGAGGCGGTGGCGTGCGCCGCGCGCGAAAACCTGCCGCTGGCGGTGGTCTTCTTTGACATCGACCGCTTCAAGAAAATTAATGACCATCTCGGACACGGCGCCGGAGATGCCGTGCTGCGGACTATAGCCGCCCGCATACAATCCTGCCTGTTGCCAGGCGAGATCGCCGGCCGCATCGGGGGCGATGAATTCGTGGCTCTGCTTTGCCAGATAGACGGCGAAGGCTCGGCGCGCCGCCGCGCGCATGAAATGCTCGCGCTTGTGCGCGAGCCCATCCACTGCGCGGGCAAGCCGCTCTACGTCACCGCCAGCGTCGGTTTCAGTGTCTTCCCCGAAGGCGGAGCGGACGCGGAGAGTTTACTTACCGGCGCGGACCAAGCCATGTATTGCGTCAAGAATAGCGGTTGCAACGATGTCGGGGGCTTCCGTCCTGAAGTTCAGCAGGGGCACCTCACTCGCCTCGAACTGGAGCATTCTCTCAGGCACGCTCTCGATGCGGGCGAGTTTGATCTCTACTTTCAACCCATCGTCGACATCCGCGACGAGATCGCTCTGGACAGCATCGAGGTTCTTTTGGGATGGAATCATCCCAGCCTGGGCCGCATCGGTCCAGCGCAATTTATTCCGGTCGCCGAGGAATGCGGCATGATAGCGGCTATCGGCTCCTGGGTTCTGCGGGAAGCGTGCCGGCGGTGTGCCGCATGGCAATCGGCCGGCGCCCTGTTTTCCCCTGTGTCCGTGAATATTTCTGCTCTTCAATTCGCCCGCCCGAATTTCACGGAAACCGTGGAGGCGGCTTTGGTCGCAAACGGCCTGAATGGGTCCTGGCTTCAGCTCGAGCTCACCGAAAGCGCCATCATGGAGAACATCGCCACCGCGATGCCGAAGCTGGAGCGGCTCAAGTCGCTCGGGGTCCGGCTCTCGATTGACGATTTCGGAACCGGCTACTCATCGCTCAGCTACCTGCGCTGGATTCCGGTGGACAGTTTGAAAATGGACCAGTCGTTCGTCGCCGAAATCGCCCGTTCTCAAAACGGACTCACGCTGGTGAACACAATCGTCGAGATGGCGCACAACATGGGCCTCCCCGTGGTTGCCGAAGGCGTGGAAAATCGAATGCAACTGGAGCTTCTGCGCAGCATCGGCTGTGACAGGGCGCAGGGGCATTGGTTCAGCGGGCCGCTGACGGAGAACGAGTTCTTGTCGCAGCGCTGGGAACTAAGCCACGCCGTGCTTGCGAAACCAGTCGAGTAGCCTTTTCCAGGCGTCTTCGGCATCCGCTTTGCGGTAGCTCTCCCGGTAATCGGCATGGAAGCCGTGCGGCGCATCGGCATAAACGACGATCTCGGATTTGCTCGCTCCCTTTGCCAGTTCCGCTTTCATCTTGTCGACGGTGTCGAGCGGGATGCCGCGGTCCTGGCCGCCATACAGCCCCAGCACCGGCGCCTTGAGTCCCGCCGCAATATCGGCCGGATGTTTGGGTTGTAATGGATTCGTTGCCCTGGAAAGCACGCCATACCACGCCCCGCCGGCTTTTACCTTCGCCTGGTGCGCCGCATAGAGCCACACAATCCGTCCACCCCAGCAATATCCGGTCACCGCCGTCTTTGATGTATTGCCGCCATTCTTGCCCACCCAGTCGAGCGTTGCGTCCAGATCGCTCATCACTTGCTCATCGGGGACTTTGGAAACCACCTTCGAGATGATGTCCGGTATGTTGGGTATCTGCGTCACATCGCCCTGGCGCAGAAACAGGTCGGGCGCAACCGCCATGTAGCCGAGCTTTCCCAACCGCCGGCAAATGTCCTTGATGTATTCGTGAATGCCGAAGATCTCTTCAACCACCAGAACGACCGGGAAATTGCGGCCTTTGGCCGGACAGGCGCGATAGGAGGGCATCACCTTTCCGTCCCTGGCCGGTATTTGGACCTCGCCGGCCTGCAATCCCTGTGTGTCAGTGGTGATGGCTGTTTGCCCCGCGATCGGCTGCACGGCCAGCGCAAACCCCACCGGCAGGTGGGCGGAAAGAAATTCACGTCGTGCGTTCATGTGGGCTCCTTAAAAGAAAGCATATCTCTAATTGCGTTGCGCCGGCACGTCGCCATAGGTCCAGGGCGCCGTGTAAGGCTTCGCTTTCGGCGGCGCTGGCTCGGCCCCAGGCGTCAGGCTGTTGGCAAGCTCGATCCCGGCAACCGCAATCTCGCGGCCGGCCGAAGGGATGAGATTGGAGTAGGAAGTGAGCCGTGTCTCGTAGCCTCCGCCGGCATCGCTCAGGGCCTCTTCGGTAGGCACGTAACCAACGCATCCGTTGGAAAGCTCCGCGGGAAATGTGTACCGGAAACGGCTCTTGGCCTTGATCTCGAGCCCGAACTCAACGAAATATTCCGCCGGGTTGGCGACGATCACCGCCGGTCCGATCTGGATCGCCTGCACTTCCACGTCCGCCACCGGCTCGCGCTTGAGCAATGCCTCCAGCAGCACCGTTTCCTTTGCGAACGTCCACTCAGTGACGCCCACCTGCTTGGGTTCCTTCGCAACCATCGCCAGACTTTCCTTGATCCGCTCCGGCGTGGGTTTTCGCCGCGCGATCCGCAGTAGCCGGGTGCGGTAATCGACTGGGGTCAGCGCTCCGCGCGGCATGGAAAGCAGCACCTTGACTGCTTCGGCGCCGACGCGCCCGCCCACCAGTTGCGCATATTCATTTCCGGAAGGCTGCTGGTAGGGATTCAGGTTGTCCACTTGCGTAACGTCGCCGCAAGCGCCTTGCAGGAACACTACTACTGCCCGTGGTCCGAAAACGCCCCGGATCGCGCGCTCCATGTAATAGATCCAATTCGCGGAGATCCCGCCCGGACTGGTAGTCGCATGGCAGGCATAGTTGACCAGGCAGCCGGCAAGCTGCCCGTCTCGCGTCCACGCACCGATAACGCCCACCTCCGGATCTATGGGCCCGGCCACCTTCACGATTTCCGGATTCCCCTGTCCCGGATGTGTGTACGTGCGGCCGTTCCTCATGCGGAACCGGCGGTTAAAAGCGGCTCTATCTTCCACGCCGGATCCCACGCCGCACAGCAGTCCCGCGCGGCCGCCGTTCGCTTCGACAACCGCTTTCACAATCTGCGATTCCACCAGCTTCAAATAGCGTGCGTCGGCGCAGGAGGAATGTTCGTATGCCAGTTTTCGCACAAGCTCCGGTGCTTGATCATATTCGCCCGGCTGGATCATGCCGGTAGGGCCGGAAGAGTGTGAATGCGACGCGTTGATCAACACCGCCTCGCCCGCGATGCCGGTTGCCCCCTCAACTTGCTTGCGCACTGCCGCTACGAGCCGGCGTGGAACAATCAGCGCATCCAGCCCGACGACAGCAACGCGCTTGCCGCCATCTTCGAATACCGCCGCGCGAGCCTTGCAGGGATCGTGCAGGCTGCGGTGGAAGACCTTTCCGTAGCCTCCCGGCTGCTCCATGCCGATTTCCGGCGTGATGTCGGCCTCGGCGAAACCAGCCTGCGTGGTGGGATTATTCTGCCACCTGGATTGAGACCACAACACCGGAGCAACACTGCCCAGGGTGAGGAATTTGCGTCGGTTCATTGTCTGGCTCCTCAAACGAGACCTCCTGAACTAAAAACCGAAACCCCGGATTTCTCCGGGGCCCCGGTTTCGTTTGGAGGAGGGCGAAAACTCGCGTTAACTGCAGCCGCTGGTGCCGCCGCAGTTCTCACATTTATAGCAGGATCCGTTTCTCGTCATCAGGCCGCCGCATTCCGAACACAAAGGTGCGTCTTCCACTACGGGACCGAAGGGTAGCGATTGCTGCGGCTCCGGCTCGGTTGGCCGCAGCTTGGATGTTTCGCCGGCTTCGGTTACCGCGTGCTCGGGGCCAAGAAACTTCGCCCCTAACCACCGGAAGATATAGTCCATGATCGATTTGGCGTAGGGAACGTCTTTGTTGCCCGTCCAGCCGCTTGGCTCAAACCGCACATGGCTGAACTTGTCGATGAAAAACTTCAGCGGCACGCCGTATTGAAGGGAATAGCTGATTGCCGTGGCAAAGCTGTCCATCAGGCCGGATATGGTTGAGCCTTCCTTGGCCATCGTGATGAACAGTTCCCCCGGCGTCCCGTCTTCATATAGGCCAACAGTAATATAGCCTTCATGGCCGCCGATCGAAAACTTGTGCGTGATCGATTGGCGCTCATCCGGCAGCTTGCGCCGGACCGGACGATAAACAACCTTTTCCGTTACTTGCTGCGCCGCCGGCGGCGTGGCGACGGTCTTGATGCCCTTGCCCGTGCCGGAGCTGAGCGGCTGCACGCGCTTGGATCCATCGCGGTAAATCGCCACAGCTTTTAAGCCAAGCCGCCAGCTCTCGATATAGGCGTCCATGATATCTTCCACGGTCGCTTCCTCGGGCATATTGATCGTCTTCGAGATGGCGCCCGAGATGAACGGCTGGACGGCTGCCATCATTCGTAAATGGCCCATGTGGTGGATGAATCTCGTCCCGTTCTGCGGCCGGAAGCTGCAATCGAAGACCGGCAGATGCTCCGGTTTCAAATCGGCGGCGCCCTCGATGGTGCCCGTGGCGTCAATATGGCTGACGATTCTTTCCACCTGCTCGGGATGGTAACCAATACGGATCAGCGCCTGAGGGACTGTATTGTTGACGATCTTGATCACGCCGCCGCCGACCAACTTTTTGTATTTGACCAGCGCCAGATCCGGCTCAACGCCGGTAGTGTCGCAGTCCATCATGAATCCGATGGTGCCCGTGGGCGCGATCACGGTTGTTTGCGCGTTGCGGTATCCCGTTTCCCGGCCCTTCTCGTAGGCCTGCTGCCAGACCGTTTTGGCGGCTTCAAACAGCGCGGGAGGAACCCGCTTACTGTCGATCTTGCTCACCGAATCGCGGTGCATGCGGATGACTTCGAGGAAGGACTCTTCGTTCACCGCGTATCCGGGGCAGGGACCGGTGGCTTCGGCAATCCGTGCGCTGGTCAGATAGGCCTGCCCGCACATAACTGCGGTTATGGCTCCGGCATAGTCGCGGCCCTGTTCGCTGTCATAGGGAACGCCGAAGCTCATCAGCAATGCCCCCAGATTGGCGAAGCCCAGCCCGAGCGGGCGAAAATCATGCGAGTTCCGGCCGATTCCTTCCGTCGGATAGCTGGCGCTGTCCACCAGTATCTCCTGCGCCAGAATCACCGTGTCGACGGCATGCCGGAATGCTTCCACGTCAAACTCGCCGCCTGGCGTCAGGAACCGCATCAGGTTAAGCGAAGCCAGGTTGCAAGCCGAATCGTCCAGGAACATGTATTCCGAGCACGGATTGGATGCGTTAATGCGGTCCGTCTTCTTCGAAGTGTGCCAGCGGTTGATCGTGGTATCGAACTGGAGCCCCGGATCGCCGCATTGATGAGTGGCCTCGGCAATCTCCTTCATTAGATCCCGGGCCCGATATCGCTTCACAGGACGGCCTTCGATACGCGACTTCGTCCACCAGTCGCGATCCTCCACAACCGCGTGCATGAATTCGTCCGTTGCGCGCACCGAGTTGTTGGCGTTCTGGAAAAAGATCGAGCTGTAGGCCTCCCCGTCGAGCGAGCTGTCGTAGCCGGCGTCGATCAGCGTGTGCGCTTTCGTCTCCTCCTTGGCTTTGCACCAGATGAACTTGTCAACGTCGGGATGATCCACATTCAGGATCACCATCTTTGCCGCGCGCCGCGTCTTCCCTCCGCTCTTGATCACTCCCGCGAAAGCGTCGAATCCCTTCATGAAACTGAGAGGACCCGATGCCCGCCCGCCGCCGCTTAAGACCGCCTCTTCCTCGCGCAGCGTCGAAAGATTCGTCCCCGTGCCCGATCCCCACTTGAACAGCATCCCTTCGGTCTTGGCCAACTCCAGGATCGACTCCAGGGAATCCTTCACGGAATTGATGAAACATGCCGAACACTGTGGACGCGATTCCCCGGCGGTGAGCTTTTTCACGCTGTCGGTGGTTTCCTCGTAATACCAGCCGTAGCCCCGCTGCTCCCGCACCCCTACGTTGAACCACACCGGCGAATTGAAACATGCTTTCTGGGTAAGCATCAGATGCGCCAGCTCATCGCGGAAATTCACCGCATCCTGGTCCGCCTTGAAGTAATGCCCCGCCGTGCCCCAATCCGTAATGGTGTCTACGACACGGTGCACCAGTTGCCGCACGCTGCGCTCCCGATCCGGCGAGCCCAGCCTCCCATGAAAGTACTTGCTGGCGACAATGTTCGTCGCCGTCTGCGACCAGTCGGCGGGAACTTCCACGTCGCGCTGCTCGAAAATCAACGCACCTTTGTCGTTGCCGATTGTCGCATTGCGCAACTCCCACTGCGTCTCATCGTACGGCGTGCGTCCCGGTTGCAGCCGGGCGGTAAAGTAACGGGGAAAAGCAACCCCGCTACGCTGAGAACTGGGGAGAGCACGCTTTAGCTCGTCCATCCGGACACTCAGGTCGACACTTAGCTTACCCATTCTAGGTTCTATCCTTGACAATTGAAATAATTTTTGAAATAGCAGGGTACGCGAATTGAACTGGCTGCTGATCCCGCGAACACCAACGTGTTCTTGTGCTTTGCCATCATCCCCCAATATGTAGTGTCGCGTCAAGAATTTTATCTATATGCCGTACATGAGGTTACGGCCCCTCAATCCACTCAAACCCTCGCATCAGGCCCCGAACCAAGCCTGGTGTTGGCATCTAACCCATTGATAAATTAAGAAGTTAACGAAACATATCAATTTCGAAGATGTGTTGAGAGCCAGCCGTGCACTTCCTCATAGAAGAATTTGCTGTTCTCCGGCTTCAGAATCCAATGATTCTCCTCGGGGAACACCACCAGCCGGGAGGGGATACGCAAGCGCTGCAAAACACTCCAGTTCTCCAGAGTCTGGTTCAGCGGGACACGAAAATCGTTCTCACCAACCGTAAGCAAAATAGGTGTTCGGAAATTCTTTGCCAACCGAATCGGATTCTGCTCACGCCACACCGGACCCTGTTCCCACACCGGGCCGCCGGCGTTAATCTCGCGATGATAAATCATGTCGCTGGTGCCCCATTGCGACTCCAGGTTGATCAATCCTGCATGGCTGATCAGGCACCGGTATCGGGTGGTGGTAGCTTGCAGCCAGTTGGCCAGGTGACCGCCGTAGCTGGCGCCCCCGGCGCATTGCCGCGAACCGTCGACAAACGGAAAGCGTCGAATGGCCTCATCGGCGGCTTCGTCCAATTCCTGCCCCGGGCCGCGCAGCGGATCGCCCTGAATGTCCTGAGCAAAGCGTTCGCCGAATCCTGTTGATCCGGTGTAGTTGGTCATCAGCACAACGTAGCCGGGGGCGGCCAGCAGATGATAGTTCCACCGAAGTGTGATCTCATCGCGCCACATGCCGTGCGGGCCGCCGTGGATCAGCACCAGCAATGGATATTTCTTCGACTCGGCGAAGTTTGGCGGCAGTGCGATCATGTTGTGGATTTGCCGGCCGCGTTTGCTGGTGAACCAGAAGTGGCGAACCGGCTGCCAGTCGATTTCGCCGGCCTTGGACGCGTTGAACTCCGTGAGAGGTTTCTGGCTTCCATCCGCGGGATTCAGCCATACAATCTCGCCCGGATTCACGGCGCTGCCCCACAGCGCAATCAGGAAACCGGACGGGGCGTGGACAGGACTTTGCACGCCCGTATAGACGCCGCTCTTGGCGCTCGAGACATCTCGCATCTCACCGCCGTCGGAGGTAGTGGCGAAGATGCGTTCCAGACCCTTGCTTTCCGATGTCAAATAGATTGTCCTGCTATCGGCTGAGAAGGCTATCCCGTTCACCGAATCGGGCAGCGATTGAGAAACGGCCACCGGCTCGCCAGGATTGGGCCAGGCAAGTTTCACCAGACGCGTTACGTTGAAAGGCTTCCCGTTGACCGGCTCCGCGACCGCGTAAAGCGCTTGTCCATCCGGCCGGAAACGCGGCGACGCGAAACTCATACCGCCGCGAGTGAGCGCGCGCGGCTCTCCTCCGGGCAAAGCGGCTTGATAAAGATGAGTAACCACTTCTTCATAGGCCGCGGACGTCTTGTTCCGGCTCGCCGCGAAAACGACGGATTGGCCATCCGGGGCCCACGTAGCCATCAGATCTTCGCCGCCAGATGTGGTGACTCCACCGAATCCTTTTTGTGAGATGAGTGTGCTGCCCGCAAGCAGGTCACGCGCCTTCCCGCCATCGAGAGGTTGGACCAGTAAATGCGTCTGCAAATCATCGAGCCAGCGATCCCAATTGCGAATCGGGAAGGCATCATAGACTCGGGCACGGTACTTGCGTGCTTTTCGCTCGGCCGCGATTCTCTTATTTGCTTCATCGTCTCCGGCGCCCGGGTAGACGCGGCTTGTGAAAAGCAGATTCTTGCCATCGGGGCTAAATTGCGGGTTGGAGGCTCCCGTGGAAAGCGTAGTCGCACGGACGGCTTCTCCACCGGCGCCGATGTCGAGGATGTAGATCTGCGCAACCTCATCGCCTTCCCGGCGCGCCGAAAAAGCGATTCTGCCGCTGTCCGGACTCCAGTTGACGCCGCTCTCACCGCTCTTAGTCGCGGTGAGCCGCCGCGGCTTGGCGCTGCCGTCCGCCGGCACGATCCACAGGTCGGTGACCTGATCCGTTTCGTTGTAGGAAGGTTCGGTGAGAGTGAACACCACCCATTTGCCGTCCGGTGACAGGCTTGGGCTGCTGACGCGTTTCATCATCCAAAGAGTTTCATGGGTAATCGGGGATTTCTCGGCGGCCGCCAATGCGCCGCAAAGCAGGAGGGTTAACAGATACACGGTTGCACCGCCTTTCGCAATCGGCATTTGCCCGATCGTTTCCGGGAATCCTTTCAAGGTATCCTAGATGACCGCGCCCCGGGAATCACCCCGGACACGGCAAACGATAAGCTGGAGTTTGTGATCCTGTCGCTGCTGCCATCGAGTCTCGCCGTGTGCCGCCTGCCGCCGGAGGATTCCCTGCCGGAATGGGCCACATCCGGGGATTTCTTCAGCGTCACACGCACCTGTGAAGAAACCTCTATCATCTGCCACCAGCGGCAAGCGCCCCAGGACGTACGTTCCGAGCAGGGTTGGCGCGCGCTTAAAGTAGCCGGCCCGCTGGATTTTTCCCTTACCGGCATACTCGCCTCATTGGCCGTTCCTTTGGCCGAAGCTGGTGTCGGCATTCTCGCGCTCTCCACCTTCGACACGGACTACCTGCTTATTCGCGAGAGCCAGCTCGAGGCCGCGATTTGCGCGCTGGCCGGCCAGGGCCACCGGGTGATCCGTTGAGCCTGGCACAATGGCAGCGCGAAATCGAGCAGGCCGGTGGGGGCCGGCTTGTGGTGGTGCGGGTCGAAACAGATCGCGCCGAAAACGTTCTGCGCATCCCTGCCGAATTCCCCGGCCGCGGCCTGGTTCGCAACTTTCTGCTCGATGACAGCTTCGTCGCGCAACTGGTGCGCGCACATGCGCTCAGCCTCAACGCCACCGGAGAGGATGGCCTTTTTCATTTCATACTTTTGAACATGGCGCTGGCCGTGGATTGGGAAGGCTTGGAGGATTCGCTGCTGGCGCACGAATTCGGCCACGCCTGGCTGCATGTTCAGGGCTACCGGTCCGCCACCCGGCTTGACACGCCTTGTCTCGCCACCATCGCCGGGGACATCGTCCAGCATGTACTCATCCGTGAAGAAGCGGGCCGGCGCGGGTTCTCCGCCGGCGCCTATAGCAGGCGGAATCTCGAATCGTGGCTGGACGCAATGGAAAGCCCCTCCCATACCGCGCCGCTCGATCCATGCCGCCGGCTTCAGGCGCTGAGCATGTGGATGGACGCGGCTCTCGGTGAGCCGGATTGGCCGCGCCGCTCCCGCTTCCTGGCGCTGTTCGACTCCCGATATGCCGCGCTTTCCGATCCGGCCAGGAGGCTGGAATCCTTCATCGCCGGCCTCAATCTATGGGACCGGACGCATTATGAGGCCGCGTTGCATTTCACTCTGCAGTTGCTCGCGGGCGTGCTGAGCCAGACGCCTGGAATCCGGCTGTGATAACCTCTCTAGAAGTGTCCTCGAAACGCCGGCCGGTCTGTGCTCCCCTAAAGTATTCATTGCAATGAATCTGCGGTCCATCTTCAGCCTTTTCTCCTCGGATCTCGCCATTGATCTCGGCACGGCCAACACGCTGGTCTTCGCGCGCGGCAAGGGAATCGTCGTCAATGAGCCATCCATTGTTGCCATCAACAAGACGACGGGAGAAGTCGAAGCGGTCGGCAAGGAAGCTAAAGAGATGCTGGGCCGCACGCCGGGCAATATCGTGGCCATCCGGCCGATGAAAGACGGCGTTATCGCCGATTTCAAGGTCACCGAGCGGATGCTGAATTATTTCATCCAAAAGGCGCATGGGCGTAAAATGCTGGTGCACCCGCGGATCGTAATCGGTGTGCCGAGTGAGATCACGCAGGTGGAAAAGCGCGCGGTGATCGATTCCGCCTACCGCGCCAAAGCGAGTGAGGTGCACCTGGTGGAGCAGGCCATGGTTGCCGCCATCGGAGCCGGTCTGCCGATTACCGAACCCAGCGGCAACATGGTGGTGGATATCGGCGGCGGCACCACCGACGTGGCCGTAATTTCCCTGTCCGGCATTGTCTATTCCCGGTCTGTCCGCGTGGCGGGCAACGAAATGGACGACGCCATCATGCAGTTCCTCAAACGCAAATACAACCTGCTGATCGGCGAGCGCACCGCCGAGCAGATCAAGATCCAGGTGGCTTCGGCCTATCCGCTCGAAAGGCCTCTGACGATGGAGATCAAAGGGCGCAACCTCATCGAGGGCGTGCCTCGAACCATCACCATCGATGACAGCGAGATTCGCGAGGCGCTTTCCGAATGCATCGCCACCATCATGAACGCGATTCGCGTCGCGCTCGAGCGAACACCTCCGGAATTAAGCGCCGACATCAGTGACCGCGGCATCGTGCTTACCGGCGGTGGAGCCTTGATCAAGAACCTCGACAAGCGCATCCGCGAGGAGACCGGATTGCCCGTCTCGATCGCCGAAGATCCCCTTGCCAGTGTCGTGCTTGGCACAGGAAAAATGCTCACCGATTTCAAATTGCTGCGCCGCATCGCCATCGAATAGCTCGCGTCCTGCAACCGGGCCAACGCTCCCCTTGCGCCCGGCGCCGGACTCCGATAAAGTTGCTACGTGCGGCGCCGCGCTATTGTTTGCCTTCTGCTTGTGCTGCTTCTTGCGGGAATCGTGTACGGCCAGCGTCGGTTCCGGTCCTTCTATGACGAAGAAGACAATCCCGCACCCATGCCGCCCGATGCTAAAGAGAACACCGAGTTCGTCTTCGCGCGCCTGCGCTATCCCAGCTTCCGCGCTGGCTATTACGGGAGGGGAAGCTGGAGCACCGATTACCCCAAGGCCGACCGCCAGTTCCTTCAGGGCCTTCGCCGCCTGACTCGTCTTCACAGCCGCTCGGTTGAGCACGTCGTCGATCTGGATAACGAGGACATCTACAACTATCCCTGGATTTACGCCGTCGAAGTCGGCCGCTGGGAGATCAATGAGCAGCGGGCCAAACGGCTGCGGGATTACCTGGATCGCGGCGGTTTCCTGATGGTCGACGACTTCCATGGGACCTATGAATGGGATGTCTTCGTGGACAGCTTGCGCCGCGTTTACCCGGACCGGCCCGTAGTGGACCTGGAAAGCGTGGAACCGATCTTTCACGTTCTCTATGACCTTGATCAAAGAGTACAGGTACCCGGCATCCATATCGTCGGAAGCGGGCGCACCTACGAAAGAGACGGCGTCGATCCGCGCTGGCGAGGCGTCTACGACGAAAAAGGACGTTTGACCGTTGCCATCTGCCATAACATGGACCTCGGCGACGCGTGGGAGTGGGCCGACCATCCTTACTATCCCGAGCGGTTCGCTTCGCTAGCCTACCGCGTGGCGATAAACTACATCATTTATTCGATGACCCATTAGGTTTTCAGCGTAAAAAGGTATGGCGCCGATCCTGCTGCTGCTTTCCTCCGTGGCCGCTTTTGCCCAACCGGTCGAATACCGCATTATCGGCGGCGGCGAGAATCGCATCGCGCTCGAAGTCGAAAAGACTGGCCTTATGAGCGGGAAAAGGCATTTATTCCTGTTCTCGCGTTACCAGGGAAAGCTCACGCTTGACCCGCAGGCCCCACAAAACGCCCGGGTGGAGCTGACCATCGAATCGGCCAGCATCGAATGCAAAGACACCTGGCTTAGCGCCAAGGACTTCAAGAAAGTGCAAGCCTACGCGGAAGCCGACATGCTGGCCGTGAAGCAATTCCCGGAAATCCGCTTCTCATCGGCACGCGTTGCCCATCAAGCCGGCAACAAGTATCAAGTGGAGGGAACGCTGGTGATCAAGGGCATCGGCAAACCGGTAATCCTTGATGTAACACTCGATCCGAAAGCCGTCGTTATTGAAGGCAAGTCGGTATTCAGAATGACGTCCTATGGATTGAAACCCCCCAGCGCGGCGCTAGGCCTGATCGGCACAAAAGACGAAATGACGGTGACATTTTCCGTCAGAGGCGTGGTCTATTCTCGCACTGCAAACGGCGCCGCGGCTTCGAACTTCACCCCGCTTACCGCCAGGCTTGCGGTTGCATTGTAGTTGCCCGGCGGCAGGCCGACCGGCGTCAGGATCACCCAGTTGCGCTCGTCGCGAATCTCGACCATGCGAATCGCCAGCGTGAACGCCCGCCCCTCCGACCAGCGGTACACCTCGGCGCCGCCTCTGTCATGAATCACCAGGTCGAAATCCTGGCCGCTTGGAAACGTCAGCCGCAATGGCTCGGCCTGCGTGTTGCGCAGCGTGAGGCGCGCCGTGAGTGTGTCGCCGCGGCGGTACGTCGCGCTGTCGAGCGTCACACCGAACCCCAGCTCCTTTTCCGAGAATACGGTGTATCCGCCCAGCCGTGCATAGATCAACGAATAGACTTGCTCGCCGGCGATGCTCATCTGTCGGCGTTCGACCAAGCCGACATAGGGAAGGAATACCTCACGCGTCAGTCCCGCGTCGGCGCAGCCGGAGATGTGGTAGCCCACCTCCAGGCCATTTTCGAATTCGCCGAGCGGCCCCCGCAGACGCGCCGAGTGCGTGCGGATCACTGCCGTGCGGTTGCATTGGTCCACTTCGGTGGCAAATGATTCGCCCACCGGCGCCTGGAACGCCACCCAGTTCTTCTCGCGCTGTTCGCCAACATCGTAGATAACCAGCGTTCCGGCATCGTTCTTGCGAACGAGCCTCACTCCGGGAAAGCCGCTCACTTCGAAATACTCGCTGCCGCCTATGCTGCGCTGCCCCGTCACTTCCACTACCCATGTACTACGAAACGGCGGGCTCGACCGGTAAATCCATTGATTGCCCACCTGCAAGGGGAAGTAGTCCGCATCTTGGGCCAGCGCGGAACAAGCAAGTAAGGTTACAAGCGTTAATGATCTCCACATATTTGGATCACTACTAGCAGACGATTGAGACCGCCGGTGTGTTTCATCGATATCATAGGGAATAGGACGGGATGCACAATGACACGGCTCTGGCTGGCGATTCTGGCTTTGCCGCTTCTGCTTTGGACGGCCACCTTCAAGCTCTACATGAAGGACGGCGAATGGCACCTTGTCCGCGAATACAAAGTGGAAGCCGACCGGGTCCGGTTCTATAGCATCGAGCGCAGCGATTGGGAGGAAGTCCCTCTCGAAATCGTCGATTTGAAGCGCACCGAGCGGGAAATCCGCGAGCGCCAGGATAAAGACAAGGATGCCGCAAGACTCATCGACGAAGAGGATAATGCCGAACGCGAGGCTCGCCGCGAAGCCGCGCGGGTTCCGGGCGAGCCCGGCGTCTATTTCGTCGACGGCAGCGAGATCAAGGCGCTGAAGGTTGCCGAATCCAAGCTCAATCACAACAAGCGCCGCAGCATACTGCAATGGATGTCGCCGATTCCGATTGTCGCGGGCAAAGCCACGCTCGAGCTCGATGGGGAAACAGCGGCCATTGTCGTGGCCGGCCCCACACCTGAGTTCTACATTCGGCTCACGTCGGCCCAGCGGTTCGGAATGATCCGCCTCACGCCCGGCAAGGGCATCCGGCTGGTGGAGAAGATCAGCATCGTTCCGGTTTCAAAAGAAATGATCGAGGAGCGCGAAATGGTGGAAACGTTCCGCCGGCAGCTCGGAGAGAGCTTCTACAAAATCTGGCCGATGGAACCGCTGCCGCCCGGCGAGTATGCCGCCATCGAATACACCGAAGGCAAAGTCAATCTGCAAATCTGGGACTTTTCATTGAAGGCCGCGGCGTCAAAATAGGGTTTGGGGTGGGTAGTGGGATTTGAACCCACGGCCACTGGAACCACAATCCAGCGCTCTACCAACTGAGCTATACCCACCGCAGGGTTCTTCGATTCAGTTTAGCATGGCCCCGTCCGGGGAAAGCCTCGATTGCGGCATCCGTCCTAGGCGATTTTCTTCGCGTACTCGCGCACGATGTAATCGCAGGTCCGCACGGTCAGCGCCATCATTGTCAGCGTTGGGTTCTGGCATCCGCTCGAAACCCAGCACGCGCCGTCGGTCACGAAGATATTCTCAACATCGTGCGCCTGGCAGTATTTGTTTAAAACGCTGGTCTTGGGATCGTTGCCCATTCTCGCGGTGCCGGTCTCGTGGATGCAGAAGCCGGGCACCGAGTGCTGGCCGGTCAAACGAACATTAGTGGCGCCGGCCGCGCGCAGCATCTCCGCGCCCTGCTCACGTCCGTCATCCCACATCTTTTTTTCGTTGTCGCTCCAATCCGCGGAGATCTTCAAAACAGGGATGCCCCAGGCATCGAACCGGTTCTTGTCGATCTCGACAAAATTTTCCTTGCGCGCAAGGCATTCGCCCCAAAGCGCGATGTTGATGCCCCAAAACCCTTTGCGCACCGCATCCTTGTAGGAAGCGCCGAAACCGGGAGCGCCGAAATCGAACGAAGGGCTGCTGCCTCCCTGATAGCCGTAGCCGCGGATGAATCCGTTCGACTCCTTCTCCTTTACGTTGCGGAAGCGGGGAATGTAGATTCCGTTGGGCCTCCGCGGCGGACCTGCCCAGGGCTTTGCCTCCAGTGACGGCATCAGCCCCGCCGCACCGCCTTGATAGATGTGATCCATCAGGTATTTTCCCAACACGCCGCTCGAATTGCCGATATGGGAGTTCAGCAGCAGCCGCGTCGACTCGAGCGTTGAAGCGCACAGCAGCACAATCTTCGCTTTCACCTCGCGCGGCTGCCTGCTGTGACGGTCGATGTAGGCGACCCCCGCCGCTTTCCCGTCTTTCATGACGATGTGGCTGCCGACTGCATCGGTCACCAGAGTAAGACGGCCGGTTTTTAGCGCGTCGGCCACCGTCGTAAACGGGCTGCTGAAATAGGAGTTGGTCACACAGCCGCGCTCGCAAGGACCACAGTAGTGGCAGGCTTGCCGGCCACGGTGCGCCTTGGTCAGAATCGCCGTTCGTCCGATAGTGACCACACGGCCGAACTTGTCTTTGGCGGCTTTGCGCAGCTCCATCTCTCCGCAGGTCATCTCCATGGGCGGCTGAAAGATGCTGTCCGGCAACTGCGGCAAGCCTTCCGCCATCCCACTGATGCCGACATAACGCTCCACTTCCTCGTAATATGAGGTCAGATCTTCGTAGGAGACCGGCCAGTCGTCTCCATAGCCGTCATGGGAGGCAGCCTTGAAATCGAGATTGCTCATGCGGTAGCTCTGGCGTCCCCAACTGAGAGTGCGCCCGCCGAGCACCCTCATGCGAATCCAGTTATACGGCTTGGCCTGTGTGTAGGGATTCTCGACGTCGCTTGCGAACCACTTATAGTTGTATTCGCTGCAAGCGTAGCATTGCCCCTGAATGGGTCGGTCTTTGATGATCTTTGGCGAGAATCCGAGAAACGGAAGTTGCCAGGCCTGCTTGTGTTCGGTAAAGTCCGTTTGCGCCACTTTGGCGCCCGCCTCGAGCAACGCCACGCGCATGCCGGCTTCGGTCAGCTTCTTGGCCGCCCAGCCGCCGGTGGCGCCCGAGCCAACTACAATCGCATCAAAGCTTGTTTGACGGGGAGTAATCTGCCACATCACACGCAGTATGACACGCGGCGCGGCATCGCCGTGCTCGCCCTCGTGCTATCCGTATTATCAGGTTATGATCACCAAGACCTCGCAGTCGGCCATCCGCGCTCTGGTTTACTTGGGGCAGCTTGGCCCGAAGCAGATCTGCTCGCCACGCCGTATCGCCGAACACCTGGCCGAATCGCCGACCTACATGGCTAAGATTGCCGGCCAACTGGTAAAGGCCGGAGCCCTGCGGGCGGAAAAGGGCGTTAAGGGCGGAGTGCAACTGAGCCGGACACCCGGCGAAATCACGCTGCACGATGTGGTAGAGGCTGCCAGGGGCACGTGGTCGGCGATTACTGCACAGCGGGTTACAACCTCCAACTCACCTGCGCCTATCATCGCGCCGCCGTCGAGCTGCACCAGGCCATTGTCGGCATTCTGGGGCGCTGGACGCTCGCGCATTTGCTGGAAAAGCCCGTGCCGGCGCCGCCGAGTGGCGTCTGCTGAGTTTGCTGTTTCAATGCCCTCGCGCGGGTTGGCACGATGAAGTGGCCGGGTTGTCACGCAATATCGCCGACAAAGAGCTGGCCGGAGCGGCTCATCATGCGCTCGGGCAGGCAAGCGAGGGCCTCTATCATTCCCTGTTCGGACCCGGCGGACCCGCTCCGGCGCGCGAGGTGAGCTATCGGGATTCTATACAACTCGGCTATGTCCTCTCCGAACTTGGTGCAAATTATGACGCCTTCCAGTTCCAGCCGAAGACGAGCGAGCCGCCGGATCACGTTTCCGTCGAGGCGGATTTTGTGGGCTACCTGAGACTGAAGGAAGCCTTTGCGCTGGCTTGCGAAGACCAGGACCGGGCCGAAGTGACCGAATCGGCGGCCCGTAACTTCCTGGGGGAACATCTTGCCTTTCTCGCGCACCCGCTAGCACGTTCGCTCGATGCGTCCGGCGTTCCGTTTCTGGCCGAGGCCGCAAGAGCGCTGGCACGGCGCGCGGGCGAGCCACCCAAGCCCGCGGACGCTCAATCCAGCCTGTTGCCGGTCCTTGCCGGGGAAAGCTTCGATTGCGGCAGCCTGTCCTAGTCTATTCTAGGATTCGTGCCCCCGATGAAGAGATTGCGCTGCGAGCCTCTCACGCCGGAGCGCTGGTCCGATCTGGAAATGCTGTTCGGCACGCGAGGCGCCTGCGGCGGCTGCTGGTGCATGTGGTGGCGCATTCCACGCGCAAGCTGGCAGGCAATGAAAGGTGAGAAAAACAAAATCGCCTTCCGCAAGCTGGTTGATTCCAGCCAACCGGTGGGCATTCTCGGCTACGACGGCAACAGGCCGGTGGGCTGGTGCGCTGTCGCGCCTCGGGAAACCTTCGCGCAATTGGAGCGCTCCCGCGTGCTGAAACGCATCGACGGGAAGCCCGTGTGGTCGGTCACCTGTCTGTTTGTGGATAAATCCGTTAGGGGCACCGGGGTTTCCGTCGAGTTACTGCGGGCGGCCATCAAATGGGTGAAACGTCAAGGCGGCAGGATTGTCGAGGGCTATCCCGTTGAACCACGCAAAAACCGGATGCCGGACGCCTTCGCCTGGACCGGGACGGCTTCCGCCTTTCTGAAAGCCGGCTTCCAGGAAGCCGCGCGCGGTTCGCCTTCGAGGCCCATCATGCGCTATCAAGTAGAGGAGTAGCATGAACGGATTCCAGGGATTGCGCGTGCTCTCGCTTGAAAGCAGGCGAGCGCCCGAAATGGCCACTTTGATTCGTAATCAGGGCGGTGTGCCCTTTGTCGCCCCGTCGATGCGGGAAGCGCCGCTTGAGGAAAACGAAGCCGTGTTCTCTTTCGCCGAACGCCTGTTCGCCGGTGAGTTCGACATGATTGTCTTTCTCACAGGCGTGGGGACGCGAGCACTCAACAAGCTGTTCGCCACGCGCTATCCAGCCGGGCGGTTCTCCGAAACCCTGCGCGGCATCACCGTGGTCGCCCGTGGACCGAAACCAGTAGCCGCGTTGCGCGAAATGAACGTGCCGGTAACGGTCGCCGTTCCCGAGCCGAACACCTGGCGTGAGCTGCTGGCCGCCACGGAAAACCGGCCGGAGAAACGGATCGCCGTGCAGGAGTACGGCCGGACCAACGAGGAGCTGATCGAGGCGCTCAAAGCCCGTGGCGCCGAGGTGACACCGGTTCGCATCTACCGCTGGGCGCTCCCGCAAGACACCGGGCCGCTGCGCGAGGCGGCCCGCAAGCTGGCGGCGGGCGAATACGATGTGGCCATGTTTACCACTTCCATCCAGGTGCCCCACCTGCTGAAGATCGCCGCGGAAGAGGGAGTCGAACAGGAGGCGCTCGACCAGCTTCGCAGCCGCGTGCTGATCGCCTCCATCGGACCCACTTCGAGCGAAATGCTCGACGAGTTTGGCATTGCCACCGATTACTCTCCGACGCATCCAAAGATGGGGTTTCTGGTAAAAGAGACCGCCGAGCGAGCCCATGAGCTGCTTCAACAAAAGCGCGGGTGATCGATGAAAGGCGACCGGAGCGTCTACCGCCAGTTCGGCCGCTACATGACGCTGGCTACCATGCTGCCGGCTTCCACTTTTGTCGGCTACGCAATCGGTTACCTGCTCGACCGGTATTTCGGAACCCGCTTTCTGTATCTCATTTTTCTGCTTCTCGGAATCACTTCCGGCATCCTGCACCTGGTGCGTGAACTGACGAAGGACAACGGTGACGCTTCGAACGAAAACCTTTGATCTGGACGCCGCTGTTCGACGCATGAGACGGCTCATGTGGCTGTTCGCCGCCATTGGAACCGCGGCTTTGGCGGTGACGTTGGGACTCTCCTGGGCCGCCGGTTTTCTTACCGGGGCGCTGATTGCCCAGATCAGTTTTCAAGTGACCCACCGTTTTGTGCTTTCCATCGGGGGAGGCGCTCGGGGAAAGCCTGCCGTCTGGAAAACGGTCCTGGTTGGCGGGCGCTACCTGATCATCGCCGCCCTGATCTATGCTATGATGAAACTCTTCGGGCTCAACATTTTGGCTGCGTTATGCGGTTTGTTAGTCGCCGCTGCGGCCGCCCTTATCGAGATCCTCTACGAGTTAATTCATGGAACATCATGAGATTCTGATCACGCGCCTTTTTAACGATTACCTGGCGGGCGCGGGCACGGCCATTCTGGATGCCGTAGGACTTCACGCGCATAATGCCGCCCGTCCCTGGACGAACTGGATGACGATGCAGATTCTGGTTGCCATCCTCATCATGCTTTTCTTTGCGGTCTTGAAATCCAGGCTGTCCATGGACCGCCCCGGCAAGATCCAGATGACTCTGGAGGCCATCTACCGGTTCATTCTCAGCGAGTCGGAAGGCAATGTCCCGCACCACGCGCACAAATATGCGGCGTTTTTCGGCTCATTGTTCATTTTTATTCTGGTGTCGAACCTGATCGGCATTATTCCCGGCCTGGAAAGCCCCACGATGTTCCCATACGTTCCGGTGGGGCTGGCCGTGGCGGCGTTTCTTTACTACAACATCGTGGGTGTGCAGGCGCAGGGGCTGTTCAAGTATTTGAAGCACCTGGCCGGACCCATTCCCATGCTCGCGCCGCTGATGGTCCCGATCGAGATCATCAGCAACCTGGCGCGGCCCCTTTCTTTAAGCATTCGTCTTTATGCCAACATGTACGCGGGCGAGCAGGTGACTCTGCTGTTTCTCGCGTTGACCTATTTCATCATGCCCTCCATGTTCATGGGGCTGCACGTTTTTGTAGCGTTTCTTCAGGCGTACGTTTTCATGCTGCTGACCATGCTCTACGTCGGCGGCGCCGTGGCGCATGAGGACCATTAATAACGGCGTTATCGCCGCCAGTGTGAGCCACCCTCTAAGTCAGGGACCGGAACCACCTCCTGAGCGGCAAGTTCATACACAAAGGAGATTCCAATGAATCTGAAAACTGCGTTCCTGGCGTTCGCGCTGATGCTGATCGCATCGCCCGTGTTCGCCGCCGACGGCACCAACTGGGTTGCCATCACTTCCGGCTTCTCGATGGCCATTGCTTCCGGCCTTTGCGCGCTCGGGCAGGGACAGGCCGTGGCCGGCGCCGCCGAAGGCATTGGCCGCAACCCCGCCGCCGCCGGCGCCATTCGCGGCGTACTCATTCTCGGCCTCGTGCTGATCGAGTCGCTGGCGCTCTACGCTCTGGTCATCATCTTCGCCAAGGTAGTTTAAGTTCCACCGTAGAGAGGGGAGCCGGCTGTGCTCCCCTCTTTGCATATCCACGCGAGGTCCAGCTTGAAGCTGCAAGGAATCTACCCGCCCATTGCCACTCCCTTCGACCACGAAGGAGCGGTGTACAAAGCCAAGGTTTTTCACAACGTCGAGAAATGGAATAAGACAAGCCTTTCCGGCTATGTCGTCTGCGGCTCGACCGGCGAAAGCGTCTTGTTGACGCCGGATGAAAAACTGGCGCTGTGGGAGTACGTGGCCGAGGCCGCGGCGCCGGAAAAGCTGCTCGTGGCAGGGACAGGCGTGGAAAGCGTCAGAGAAACGGTGTGGCTCACCAATCAGGCGGCGCGCATGGGTTACAAACTCGCCATGGTCCGCACCCCGCATTATTACAAGAACCAAATGCAGCGCGATGGAGCGCAACTGGCTTACTTCCGCGCCGTCGCCGACCAATCGAAGATTCCGCTCATGATTTACAATTGGCCGCAGACGACTGGCATCGATATCTCCCCCGGCGCCGTGGCTCTGCTCAGCGAGCACCCCAATATCATCGCCATCAAGGAAAGCTCCGGAAACCTGGAGAAGGTGATGCAGATGATTGGCATGGTAAAGAAAGGCTTTCAAGTGCTGGTCGGCTCGGCGCCCACGTTATGGCCGTCTCTGCTGGCGGGCGCCACGGGCGCCGTACTGGCCTTTGCCAATGCCGCTCCGTATGCCTGCATTATGATCTGGGAGGCCCACCGCACCAGGGAGCAGGAAGCGGCACAGGATTGGCAAAACCGCATCGCTCATGCGGCCCGGCTGGTGACGGTAAAGCATGGAATCGCCGGCTTGAAGCACGCCATGGACCTGAACGGCTACTATGGAGGGCCGCCGCGTCTTCCTTTGACCATACTTGAGGCCGATGCGCGGCGCGAGATTGAAGAGGCCTTTCGGGATATCAAAGGCTGAGCGCGGTGGCGCCCGCTATTCTCCCCCCGAGCGGCCATCGGCGGGCAGCGTGAAATAGAAGGTTGCCCCTTTGTCCACCACGCCTCGAGCCCAAATAATCCCGCCGTGCTTGTGCACGATTCGCTGAACGGTTGCCAGTCCGATGCCTGAGCCCGGGAATTCGCTCAGATGGTGCAGCCGCTGAAAGGGACCAAACATTTTCCCGGCAAATGCCATGTTGAATCCGGCCCCGTTGTCCCGAACAAAATAAACAGGCGGCGACTTTTCAGGCAAGATCCCCAGATCGATGATCGCGTCCTGTCGCCGCGCGGTGAATTTCCACGCGTTGGAAAACAGGTTCTCGATGGCGATCCGAACCAGGTCCGGATCTCCCGGCACGCACAGTCCCGGTGTGATGCGCACGGTGACATTCCGTTCGGGCGTGGCTCTCTGCAACTCCTCTGCAACGGAGGCAGCCATGCTGCTGAGGTCAAGAATCTGGAAATGCACCGGGCGGAGGCTCACACGGGAAAGGATCATCAGGTCATCGATCTGCCGCCCCATCCGTCCGGCGGCCGAGCAAATCCGTTCGAGGTATTCCCTTCCCTGGCCGGTAAGCACCTCCCCGCAAACATCGAGCAGAGCCTCGCTGTAACCGTCAATCGCCCGCAACGGCGCGCGCAGATCGTGCGACACCGAATAGCTGAAACTCTCCAGTTCGCGGTTGGCCTGCTCGAGTTCTTTGGTGCGGCGCCGGACGCGCTCGTCCAATTGATGGTTCAGTTCGCGGATCTGCTCTTCGGCGCGCTTGCGGTCGTGAATGTCCTGCAGCGATCCCACCACCCGCGTCAGTTTCTTGCCATCCTGTAGTGCGATGCCGCGCACTCGAAACCAGCGGCAGGAACCGTCTTTGATGTGAAGACGAATCTCCAGATCCAGGAACTCGGTTCCCGGCCTAGGCCGGCCGCAGGTTTCCCTGGCCCTGTCGAGATCTTCGGGGTGGATCACATGGGAGGTAAAGAACGTTGTGGTTCGCGGGATTTCTCCGGTCTCGTATCCGAGCAGTTCCTCCACTCGCGGAGATAGATAGAGCAGCCCGGGTTGCGTGTCATTCCAATCCCAAACGCCTTCCATACTCCCTTCCACGACCAGGCGAAATCGCTCCTCGCTGGCTTCCAGCGCAGCCTGAAGCTTACGATTCTCGCTGACGTCACGAACAGTGGCCACCACCTCGTCCAGCCCGCATTTGGCAAGCCGCGCCTCATAATCGTGCGATCCGTCAGGCAGGGTAAGCCGGTAATGAATGTTGATCACGCGCTCGGAATGAAGAGCCTGTTGAATCGCCGCCCGGGCAGAATCTGCGAAATGCCCGGGAAAAGCATCGTGGCTCAAATTCGTGCCGATAATCGAGTCAGGAGGAATAAACGTCTCCATGAGCGGGGACACATAATCCAGAAATGTGCCATCGGCCTTCAGCCGGAACATCATGTCCGGCGTCGCACTGAGCAGGGCTTTCCCGCGCGTTTCCGTTGCTCTGAGGGATTCGGCGGCCTCGGCCAGTTCCGCCGTTCTTTCAGCCACCAGTTGCTCGAGACGTTCCTTCGCCTGCTCCAACTGCTGGTTGAGCCGCTTCCACTCGCTGACGTCGTAGATGAATACCAGCAGACCGGTTACGTCGCCTTTTTTGTCCCGAAGCGGGAGTTTATCCACGGTGAACCAAGAAACTTCGCCGCCTTGCTGCACATACTCGATGGATGCCAGCAGTGGCACTCCGCTGCTTATAACCTGAAGGCTCTCCTGGTGCCGGCGGGCGGGGTCGTCAAGAACACGCGCAAAAACCGCCTGTCCGAGAATGTGCTCCGGGGGCAGGTTTGTCTTCATCGCCGCCGAGCGGTTCCAACGCACGGCACGGGCCTCGCGATCCAGCAGCCAGACCTACGCCGGAATCGCATCGAGAATCTGCGCCAGCGGATCGCTGGCTGCGGCAACGCCGGAACCCGGCTCGCTGCTCATCGCAATAGCCTCCCCGTTGAGAACAGGATCCTTGCCGCCGTCTCCGGAATGGGAGGAGAAAAATAGAAACCCTGCCCGTAGCTGCAACCCAGGTCGCGAAGTTTCTGCGCGTGAATCGCCGTTTCCAGGCCCTCGGCGATCACAGTGAGCCCCAGATTGCCCGCCAGGGAAAGGATAGCCCTCACGATTTCGATGTTTTCCGAACCGCGTCTCAGAAAACCGCCGGCCATCTTGATGCCGCTTGCGGGCACCTGGGTAATGCGGTTGAGGGAGCTGTGTCCGGTGCCGAAATCATCAATAAGAACGCCGATGCCATTGTTGCGAAGTAAGGCCAGGGTCTCGTAAACTGCATCCATTTCTTTCGCGACAATGTCCTCAACTACTTCCAGTTTCAGAGATGACGGGTCCAAATCTGCCTGCTCGATTATTCCAAGCACACGATCCGGCAGTTGCTGGTCCTCGAGTTGTGCGCTGCAAAGATTGACATACAAAGAAAGGTCCCGGCAGCAAGCATAATCGAGCCGCCATCGGGCAACGCGCCGGGAAGCTTCCTCCAGCACCAGGTACCCTATCGATTCAGTCAGGCCGGCCTGCGTGGCAACGGGCAGGAATTCTTCTGGCAGCATCAACCCGCGAACGGGATGCTGCCAGCGCACCAGCGCCTCTACTCCCGCAATCTGCCCCGATTCCAGGCTGACGATAGGCTGATAATGCACCAGCAACTCCCGCTGCTCGATGGCGCGCCGCAGGCTGCTTTCCAGTTGCAAACTATCGAGGACGCGGGCGCGCATGGACGGATGAAACACCACCGCGCTTCCTCTGCCGGCGGCCTTTGCCCGGTACATAGCGGTATCGGCGTCCCGAAGCAGGTCCTCGGCCTTCGTGTAGCCGCCATTGGTGGCCACGATGCCGATGCTCGCGGTCACGATAACCTCGCAGTCATCGAGTTCGATCGGGTATCCCAGCTCCCTTTTGATCCTGCCGGCCACTTCCAGAGATTGTTGCTCCGTTACAAGGTCTTCCAGCAGAATCGTAAACTCATCGCCGCCGTAGCGCGCTACCGTGTCGCTGGAACGCACGCAGCGCTTCAGCCGGCGCGCCACCTCCGCCAGCAGCCTGTCTCCGGCAAAGTGTCCCAGACTGTCGTTGACATTCTTGAAGCGGTCCAGGTCCAGAAACAGAACCGCGGCAAGCCCACCCGGATTGCGCTCGCTCCGGGCCAGACAATGGCTCACGCGGTCAAGAAACAACGCCCTGTTGGGCAGCGCGGACAAGGAATCGTGCAAGGCTTCATGGAACAGTTGCTGCTCAATGCGCTTGCGTTCTGTTATGTCGGAAAACATGGTGAGCGTTCCGAGCGCCTGCCCGCGCTGGTCCAGCATCGGAGAGGAGCTGACGCTCAACCAGAGCTCCATGGAATCTTTGCGGACAAATCGAACGTCATACCGCTCCCGGTCCTGCAAAAGAAGTTCGCCGGGATTATGGATGGCTGGAATCGTCCCTTTTTCGATCAGGTCCCCAAGAGATTGCCCTATCAGTTCGTCCGTCCGGCAGCCCAACATACTGGCCAGCCGGTGGTTGACGAAGACAACGTGTTGCGAATGGCTGATCGTCAGGATACCCTCCTCGGTTGTCTCCACGATGTTGCGGAACAGTTCCTGGCTTTCGTGCAGCGCGGCGGAGGCCGCCGCAAGCGCCCTGTGGCGGCTCACCTCTCCCAGTTCGCGCAGAACGGCTGGAACCAGCCGCGCAAGATTTTCCTTCACCAGGTAATCCTGCGCGCCCGCCTTCATCACCTGAACGGCAAACTCCTCGCCGATTTTTCCGGAGAGAACGATGACGGGAATATGCAGTTCGCGCTGCTGGATGATTTCCAGAACCCGCAATCCAGCGAGTTTGGGCAACAGGAAGTCGCTGACGATGATATCCCAGCCGCCGCCTTCCAGCGCCCGGAGCAGCTCCGGCTCCGTGTCCACCCGCAACTCTTCCACTTCGAGGTTTCCCCGTCGTAATTCGCGGAGGATCAACCACGCGTCGTCTTCGCTATCTTCGACGAGCAGCAGCCGGATTTTCTGCGTCTGCACAGGTCGCATTCGCGCGCCCGACTGCTATTATAAACCGATTTGTGGGATTTGGGTGGCGGACAAGAAACTTTACAAAGTTGTTTTATCTGCCCGATGAAAGCCGTTTTGCCAAAAATACCGGCAATTTCGCCCCAAGTATCTTTTTCTGCGCCGCGGCCACATCGTAGGGAGTCCTCCGGAAGGTTACCGACCGGGTTGCGCAGTCGTAGATGGCATAAGCGGCTCTGGGGTCGGCATCGCGCGGCTGTCCAACCGAGCCGGGGTTCAGCATGTAGAAGGATTCCGGCTCGAGTTGGTAAATCATCTCGAGATCGGTCAGGTCCGGAGGCGGCAGGAGCCACACCTTGCCCTTCCGCATTCCGAACCCGATCTGGATATGCGTGTGGCCGAAGAAGGTGACTTCACCCGGCAGATCCCGATACAGGCGCGCAGCGTCGTGCTTGGTGACAATGTACTCATCTTCATCGCGTGGAGACCCATGCGACAGGAAAACGCCCGTTACTTCCAGCGGGCCGGTGGGCAGCGCCCGCAAGTAATCGAAAGCGCCGGGTTTCAGATGCCGGAGAGTCCACAAAGCGGCGGTTTGCGCATTTGCGCTGAAGCCGGAGATGACGGGATCGCCTGTACAGGCGCGGTCATGGTTGCCACGCACGATGGCCGAGACGCGCTCCCGCACCCAGCCGGTTACTTCATTCGGGTCCGCCCCGTATCCAACCACGTCGCCCAGGCAGACGATCTGATCGAACTCCCCGTTTGAATCGGCCACAACGGCTTCCAGGGCGTGCAGATTGGCGTGCAAGTCGCTGAGAATCAGGAGGCGCACAGGCGAATAACCGTGATCTCCGGAGGGGCGCCCAGACGCGCGGGGATGCCCACGGTCCCGATTCCGCGCGTCACGTAGATAGCGGAGTCAGTTTTCCGGTAATGTCCGTAAACGTAGGGAGTGAACATGCGCGCCACGTTGGCCCACTGATGCAGAATCTCCACCGTCACCTGCCCGCCGTGGGTGTGACCGGCCAATGTCAACGCAAAACCCTTTTCGGCCGCAACATCAAAGACATCAGGATTGTGGGAGAGCAGCAGGTTCACCGAATCCGGCCGGGTCAGTTTTTCCGCGCCAACGAGATAGGGCATCCGGAACGGCTGGTAGTCGACTCCCGCCACATTCAAATTCGCCGTCCCGAATCGTAGAAGCTGTGATTGTTGCCGCAGGAAATTCATCCCCAGCCGGGCGCCCAGGGATTTCGCGCGGGCCTCGGCTCGGGCGAATATCTCGTGGTTCCCCATGCAGCCTAACGTCCCCGCGTCGGATTTCAAACGCTGCAACGCCCGCAAGCACTCATCCAAAGGATCACGTGCCCCCGTCACCATATCGCCGGTGACCACCGCCAGGTGCGGCTTGGTTTCGTTTGACATATCGACCACGCGGGCTAGTTGCTTCGTGCTCAGGAACGGACTCAAGTGGATATCACTGAGGTGCAGTATCCTCAATCCCTGCAGGTCCTTTGGCAGGCCCGGCAGCGCAATGTCAACCTCCTTGACATGAAACTCATTTCGACCCACCAGGACACCGTGCGAGGTCAGAATCGCAGGCGCCGCCAAAAGGGCGCCTTGGGCCGCCTTGAAAAATCGCCGCCGCGCCGGCAACACAGGCCCGCTCAGGCCGTCCATCAGCAGCAGGAGAAGGATTGTGCCGAGGGTCACGAGAGCCCAGAGCATGCCAACCCCTCGAAACCACACCGGCCATTCTCCCGCCGGCAGCATCCTTTGTACGCGTTCGGGTCTGAGAAGGATGCTTGCCGTGATCCACGAAGCCGACAACACAAGCCCCGCGCAGGACAGCCGGCGAACTCTCCTGCCGTGCAGACTCCAGTGCCCCCTCTGGATTTTCCATAGAAGAGCCCCGTGCAGGACCAGACAAAGAAAGAGAAAGCACAGATCAGGCAGGTATCGATAGATCCGGTCCAGTGGCAGCACCTTTTCAGTTTAGCGGGAACTCGTGCAGCCTTCGTAGTACCAACGGTTCAGTGCCATCGTACCAACACTGTTGGATTTAGGTGAATCCCGCTTTGCGGTCCGCTTCCAGGAGCCGATACAATCGTTGATGAATGTCTTTGATTGTTGTTGGAAGTGTCGCATATGACGGAGTGGAAACGCCTTTAGGCAAGGTCGATCGTATGCTCGGCGGCGCGTGCACATATATCTCCCTTGCCGCCAGCTACTTTACGGAAGTGAAGATCGTAGCCGTGGTTGGGGAGGACTTCGATCAGCAGGATCATGACCTGCTTTCTTCGCGGCCGATCGATTTGTCCGGCCTTGAGAGGGTTGCGGGGAAGACCTTCTTCTGGCAGGGCGTTTATTCGGCGGATATGAATGACCGCACGACTCTGCGAACGGATTTGAACGTGTTCGCCGATTTCGATCCCAAGCTACCCGCTCATTACAAAGACGCACCTTACGCGCTGCTCGGCAATATACAACCGGCTTTGCAGCACAGTGTGCGCAACCAGATGAACGGAGTGAAGCTGATCGCCGGCGACACGATGAACTACTGGATTCAGGATTTCCGTCAAGAATTGGATGAAACCATCCGGAACTGGGATTTTCTGCTGATTAACGACAGCGAAGCGCGCCTTCTGTCCGGCGAAAGCCATTTGGGACGCGCCGCGGAGAAAATCCTGGCGATGGGGCCCAAGGTGCTGGTAATTAAGCGCGGCGAGTACGGCGCGATGCTATTTCACAGGCAGGGGTATTTTGCGATCCCGGGTTATCTGCTGGACCAGGTTCAGGATCCTACCGGGGCCGGCGATTGTTTCGCGGGCGGATTCATGGGCTATCTGGCCGGCCAGCAAGCCGATCCACTATCTGCGCGGATCGATTTGAAGCAGCTCGGCCGCGCCGTCGCCTACGGGTCCGTGATGGGCAGTTTCTGCTGCGAGCGATTCGGAGTTGACCGCTTCCGGACGCTTACCAGAAAGGAGATAGACCAACGCTTTGAGGAGTTCCGAGCCTTCACTTCTTTCTAGCGCCAGGTAGGACAGGCCTCCTGGCCGGTCTTGCCCTTTTCCGAAGCCTGCCGGCGAGCCGCTCGATCGTAAGCAAGCAGCCAACGCGCTCCAATCCAAATCATCATGCGCAATCGCAAACGACCGGCCGGCCCCAAACTGACGCACCGGTTCGGATTCCTGGACGCCGCGGCGGTCTTCCTGCTGCTGGCTGCCGCCGGCGCCGCCGCGCTATGGTGGCACTGGAAAAACGGATACCTGCTCTATTACGGAGATGCCGAGGCCCATCTGGCCATCGCGCGCCGCGTATTCGACTCCCGTACGCCCGGCCTCGAGCAAATTGGAACGGTGTGGCTGCCGCTGCCTCATCTGCTGATGCTCCCGTTTGTGGGTAATGAGACCTTGTGGCGGACCGGCCTGGGGGGCTCGATACCGTCAAGCGCCTGTTTTCTGCTGGCAGGCACATTTTTTTATTTGGCGGTCCGGCGGCTCTTCGCCAGCCGCCTGGCGGGTTTCTCGGCGGTGCTCCTGTTCGCGCTCAATCCGAATCTGCTTTATCTGCAAGCCATACCGATGACCGAATCTATCTTCTTTGCCGCTTTCTTTATCCTGTTCTACGCAACGGTCTGGTTCCGGCAAAGCGGTTCTGGTTGGGCCGCGGCACTGGCCGCCGCGGCAACCGGAGCCGCCTGTTTGACGCGCTACGAAGGATGGTTTCTCATTCCTTTCCTGGCGATCTATTTCTGGCTGGCGCATCCGGCCAGACGCATCTCGCCGGTGCTGATTTTTACCGTGCTTGCATCGGCGGCTCCGCTGGCCTGGCTTGCACACAACTGGTGGCACTACGGCAATGCTCTGGAATTCTATGACGGGCCCTATTCGGCAAAAGCTATTTATCAGCGTGCGCTGGACTCCGGCATGGCCCGCTACCCCGGCGACCGGGATTGGAGCAACGCATGGGTTCAGTTTCAAGCGGCCGTGAGATTATGCGCGGGACCGGGTCTCGCCATCGCCGGCATCGTGGGCGTTGGCGCCGCGCTGTTCCAACGGGCCTTCTGGCCTCTGATTCTGCTTGCGCTCCCGCCGTTATTTTATTTAATGAGCATCTACTCCTCGGGAACTCCGGTATTCGTTCCGCATCTTTGGCCCAACAGCTACTACAACACTCGCTATGGGATGGCGGCTTTCCCGATTCTTGTGTTCGCCGCCGCCGCGCTGGTGGCCGCGGCTCCGCGGCGAATCCGTCCGCTGATCTCATTGCTCGTCATTGCTGCCTCAGTGGCGCCTTGGGTTGCCTATCCGCGAGCCTCGTCATGGATCTGCTGGAAGGAGTCGGAGGTGAATTCCGCCACGCGGCGCGAATGGACGCGTCAGGCCGCGTTATATCTTCAGGAGCATTACAGGAAAGGGGACGGAATTTATTCCAGTTTTGGCGATCTCGCGGGCATCTTCCGCCAGGCCGGCATCCCGTTGCGGGAAGTGCTGCATGAAGGCAACCATCCTCACTGGAACGCCGCCACCGCCCGCCCGGACCTGTTTCTGTGGGAACAATGGGCCGTTGCGATTTCGGGCGACATGGTTTCGACGACTCTGCTTCGAGCCGGCCGTCAAAGCCCGCGCTACGAGTGTGTCAAAATGATAGCCGTGAAAGGCGCTCCCGTTATTGAAATCTTCCGCCGTGCGTCCCAGTTCAAAGATCCATGAGAATCCCTTTCACCAAAGCCCATGGCGCCAGAAATGATTTTCTGCTTACCTGGGCTCAGCAAGCCCCACGAGACAATCAGGCGTCTTTGGCGCGCGCCATCTGCGACCGCAATTGCGGCGTAGGCGCCGACGGCTGGATTGTTGTCACGCCGCCGCCGGCCACACCCCAGGGAGCCCAGGGAGCGATCCGCCTTCTCAATTCCGACGGGAGCAGCTCGGAGATTTCCGGCAACGGCACCCGCTGTGCGGCCGCCTTCCTGCTCGACTCCGGACTGGACGCCAGTGAGCTCTGCATCCACACCGGGGCCGGCCCCAAGTCATTGCGCCTTATCGAACGCTCCGGCCTCCGTTTCCGGTTCGAAATGAACATGGGCCGGCCGGAATATGACCCGGACCAATTACGATTTCCACTGCCGCTCCAAGAGGATCCTCGCGAGGTGACTGTCCTTAATGTAGGCAATCCCCAATGTGTGGTGGTGGTGGATACATTCGATTTCGACTGGCGGGAGCTCGGCCGCCGCATCGAATGGCATCCTTTTTTTCCGAACCGGACCAATGTCTCATTTGTCCGCGTACTCGACGCTAACACCCTGGATGTCCTATTCTGGGAGCGGGGCGCGGGAGAAACGAAAAGCTCCGGTACGGGAAGCGCCGGCGCCGCGGCCGCCGCGATCTTGCGGGGCCTGGCGAAGAGTCCCGTCGAAGTCCGTACGCAAGGAGGCGCCTTCCCGGTCCGCTGGGAAGAGGAACTCTTCCTCGATGGGCCTGCCGAGATCGTCGCCGGTGGCGTTTTCTATTGGGAAAGTGAGTAAACATCCGCTTTTATGAGCACGAATTGGTTCGAGACCCTGGAGGAAAAGCTTACCCGCCGCACGGCGCGCGTCGGCGTGATTGGATTGGGATATGTAGGCCTTCCGCTGGCCGTTGAATTCGCCGAAGCGGGGTTCCCGGTCACCGGCATCGATGTCGTGCCGGAAAAGGTCGACCAGATCAACCGCGGAAGTTCCTATGTGCAGGACATTCCATCCCAAGCGGTGGCCGCTCTTGTGGCTTCCGGCAAACTCCGCGCAACCACCGACTTCGCCGCCATCCAGGACCTGGATACGATCAACATCGCCGTCCCCACCCCCCTGCGCAAGACCAAGGACCCCGACATGAGTTACGTCTCCTCCGCTTGCCAGCAGGTGGCCCAACATGCCCACCCTGGGCTTCTGGTGATTCTCGAATCCACAACCTATCCCGGCACTACCGCCGAGCTTGTTCTTCCCATGCTCGAAAAAACCGGCCTGGAGGTCGGCAAAGACTTCTTCCTTTGTTTCTCCCCCGAGCGCGTCGACCCCGGCAATCCGAACTTCAATACCCGCAACATTCCCAAAGTGGTTGGCGGAATCACCAGCGATTGCACGCGCCTTGGACAGAAGTTTTATGCGCAGGCGCTCGAACAAGTGGTCGCGGTCAGCTCCACTCAGGTGGCCGAGATGGTGAAATTGCTTGAGAATACATTTCGCATGATCAACATTGGTTTGGTCAACGAGATGGCCATCATGTGTGACCGCATGGGGATTAACGTCTGGGAAGTGATCGAGGCCGCCGCCACCAAGCCGTTCGGATTCATGCCCTTTTTTCCAGGGCCGGGCTTGGGCGGGCATTGTATTCCGATCGACCCTTTCTATCTCTCCTGGAAGACCAAGCAGGCAGGCATTGAAGCGCGCTTCATCGAGTTGGCGGGCTACATCAACGGACAGATGCCGCATTTCGTCGTCGACCGGATCCAAAACGCATTGAACGAGCACGCCAAACCACTCAAAGGCTCGCGCATTCATATCCTCGGAGTGGCCTATAAGCGCAACATCGATGACGTGCGGGAGTCTCCGGCGCTCGATATCATTCATTTGTTGCAGCGCCGCGGCTCGCTGGTCAGCTACTCAGATCCTTTTGTATCCAGGCTGCAGATGGATGGACTTAACATGACCGCTCAGGAGCCGCTTTCGGCGGCCAAGGGCTCTGACTGCGTCGTGGTTGTCACCGATCACACCACTTTCGACTATCCCGCCATCGTCGCCGCTTCTCCGCTGGTCTTCGACACGCGCAATGCGCTCAAGACGATCAGTTCGGAAAAAATCGTGCGTCTCTGAGGCCCCGCCGACGCGCTCAACGGGCCGCCGCCAGGATTTCTTCGACGGGCGGTTTACCGCGCCGGCTATAGAGGATTACGCCGTCCCGTCCAACCATGTATACGGTTCGTTTCACGATAAGACCCTTCGTGCAGTACAACTCGCCAACTTTCTGCCCGTGATCGATCAATAGCGGGAAAGGGAACCGGAACTTGTCACGGAATCGTGCATGACTTTCGGCCGCTTGCGGATTGACGCCGAAGACCATGACGTCCTGTTTCCGGGCCTGCTCCCATTGGTCTCGAAATTCGCAAAGCTGCTTCCGGCACACCATCGTGTCGTCTCCCGGATACCACACGAGAACTACATTGTTGCCGCGCAATTGCTCCAGCGAAACAGAATTACCTTTTTCATCCGGCAATGTGAACGGCGGCGCCGGCGTGCCCGGCGGCAGTGGCGGGGAAAACAACCAGGAGAGCATTCCCCTTCCAGAATACTTCAGCGGCATGAAAAAGGCGTCCGGTTTAGCCGGACGCCCGAATCACATCAAACCGCGGGTTGCCCGGCGGAGCGCCGTCACCGGCTGCGCTCAGCCAAGCGAAGATTGTTCTGAACTGCAAAAACTCCCGC
>Ga0187893_10002276_pt1 | contig 42758 bp, 42 predicted proteins | sample MA1701074metaG_FD_139574 | JGI IMG/M metagenome (GOLD analysis project Ga0187893, IMG submission 139574) | White microbial mat communities from a basaltic lava cave in the Kipuka Kanohina Cave System on the Island of Hawaii, USA - MA170107-4 metaG ... | reverse complement strand
TGGGATTGTATTGGTCCTTCTTCGACCCGTCGTTTCTGTTCGTGTCCGGCGATTCGAGCGCGATCAACTCCACCCGCGAGGCCGGGTTCTTTCCAGTGGCTTTCGCAGCACTGATTCCGGCCGGGTTGTACGGGCTGATTCGAGCGAGTCAGCCAGTGCCGACCGCCATCATTGTCGGCCTTGCCACGGCGCCCCTGGTCTCGATGATTTCGGGCGCCATTGAAATGAACCGCGTGATGTTCGCGATTCCGTTCGGTGTGCTTGCGGCCGCCCATGGCGCGGATGCGCTCCTGCGGCATCAGCATGCCGCGGTGAAGGCTGTGGCGCTGGCTCTGTTGCTGTCGGTGCCGTGGCAGTTTGCCGGCTTCTATTCGGGCTACATGCGGTCGTACCCGTTGAGTTCGGCAATGTGGTTTGCCGGCAATGCGCGTGAGGGCGTACGCGCGACCATGAACCAGGCAGCCGGAACGACCGCACCGATCTACGCGAGCCCCGAAATCGCCTGGGTGCACCGCACTTGGAGGTTTTACGCCATTGCGGACGGCAAGACCGACATGATCGCTCGCGCGAAGTTCGTGTCGGATCCGCCTGCAGATGCGGAGTCCGGATCGCTGTTCCTCCTGCCTGCGGACTCGCCTCGGGCCGTGGCCGCGCGCCAGGCCGGGTGGCTCGACGTCGAGACGATAACCTCTGTCGACGGCTCTCGCTCGTTCAGTATTCTTCGACGGGTGGGGGCGGTGGCGGGACGATAAGCAGCCGGAGCCAGTCCACAGCATAGGCCGCAAGCAGCGCCACGAAGGGCAGGAGCGCCAGGGCATTGTCGATGTAATGGGGCTGGCCAAAGCTGGCGCCGGCGATCGGTGCGACGAGTGTTCCCGCCAGGATGATCATTGCGGGCACGCCGGGAGCCTTGTGCCCGCAGCGGACGATTCCGGTGACGACCAGCGGCGCCACCGCGAGGAGCAGCGGCGCGCGCCCCCGCTCACTCGCGAAGAAGAGATACGACGGATCGATCAATCCCCAATAGGCGCCCGCGCGTATGCCGAGGGTATTGCGATTGATCAGCGCCTGCACCAGGTCGGCGGGATTGCGAATATGCGCCGGATGGATGGCCCAGCGGCCGTAGGTGTCGAGATACGTCTGCGGGTTGAACGTAAACCAGATCGCCAGCGGCAACAGCATCGCCACCGCGCTGCCCGCGGCCACCGCGAGCGTTGACAACTTCCGGCGGCCTGCGAGCCACAGCGCGACCATCATGGTGACCCACAGAAAAGCCATCGTCAATGGAGCGGCGGTCGTGGTGTAGACGCCGGCGCCTAGCGCGGCTGATGCGAGGGCGATGAACGACGGCCGATCGTTGTCGACGAACCGTAGCAGCGCGTACAGCCAGAGCAGCACGAATGGCACGACGAAGATGGCTTCGCTGCCGGTACGTCCAAACGTCATGTGCGCCGGCGTGAAGATGAGAATCACGGCGGCTGCCAGGGCGGGGATGACACTGCCGAACAGTGTCCACGCCACGACGAAGATCAACCCTGTGTTGAGAGCGGACACGGCCACGCTGGCCCATCGGCCGGCATGGAATCCCGGTCGAACCACGTGTGCAGCCTTCGTGGCGTAGACGGGTAAGGGCTGCAGCCAGCGGTCGCCGCTATCGATCAAGACCGGCGGCACGCCGGTAATTGGTTGCTGAGCGGCGGAGACCACGCGCGCTTCATCGCGCACGATCGGCTGCCGGGTAATTGCCAGCCCGTAGAAAATCGCAGTCGCCAGCGCGAGCAGGCAGGCCGTTACCGCAAGCCGCAGGCGGATGCTCAAGGTGTCAAGGAGGTAATGGTGCGCGCTGGTGGATTCGAACCACCGACCCCTCGCGTGTGAAGCGAGTGCTCTACCGCTGAGCCAAGCGCGCGCCCAGACACATCATCATAGCTCAGTTGGTCCCGAACAGGCGATCGCCGAAGTCGCCGAGACCTGGAACGATGAACTTATGCGCGTTGAGTTCGCGATCGACGACGGGAGCGAAGATCGGGACCGACGGATACGCCTTCTCGACGGCGGCCACGCCTTCAGGGGACGCCACGATGCACACCAGCCGCAGGTGCCGGGCGCCCGCCTTCGTCAACATATCGAGCGCCGCCACTGCGCTCCCGCCGGTGGCCAGCATCGGATCGATCAGCAGCACGTAGCTGTTCTGGATGTTCGGCGGCAGTTTGGCGTAGTACTGCGACGCCACCGCGGTGCGCTCATCTCGCTGCAGACCGAGATGGCCGACGCGCGCGTGGGGAACGAGTTCGAGCATGCCGGGCAGCATGCCCAGCCCCGCGCGCAGGACCGGCGCCATCACCACATCGGCGGCCAGCCGGCGGCAGGGTGCCGGTCCGAGCGGCGTGTGCACGGTGTCGTTGATCATCGGCACGTCGCGCAGCGCTTCTGCGCCGAGCAGCACGCTGATGCGGTTGGCGAGCGAACGAAAACGCTCCGGGCCAGTGCGTGCATCGCGCAACTCGGCAAGGCAGTCGTGCACGAGCGGATGGGTGACGAGTTGGAGCACGGCTAGGAAGCTTACACGTACTTGCCGAATCACATACAATTTACGCGTGCGCATTCGCTGGTTGGCGGCTGTCGCGGCAGTCATCGCCGCGCTGATTGCATGGCCGACCCTCGCGATCCAGCCCGCGGTCTCGCTGATCATCAGCAACGGCATCGTGATCACGGTCGACGGCAACCGCCGCGTGCTCAATCCCGGATCGATCGCGATTGGCGGCACCGACATCCTCGCCATCGATACCCCGGCGAACATTGCGGCGCGGTACAAGGCCGAGACCATTGACGCCACCGGCAAGGTGGTGATGCCCGGTTTGATCAACACGCACACGCACGCCGCGATGGTGATGTATCGCGGTCTCGGCAACGATCTGGCGCTGATGGACTGGCTTCAGAACTACATCTTCCCTGCAGAAGCGAAGACGGTATCGCCGGAGTTCGTCCGTATCGGCACACGATTGGCGGCGCTCGAGATGATCCAGTCGGGCACCACGCTGTTTGCCGACATGTATTACTTCGAGGAGGAGGTCGCGCGCGTCACGAAGGCGGCGGGACTACGCGGCGTACTCGGCCAGACCGTGATCGAGTTCCCCGTGCCCGATGCCAAGACGCCGGCCGACGCGTTGAAGCGAACCGAAGTCTTTGCCAGAGAGTTCCGGGGCGACGAACTGATTACTCCAGCGATTGCCCCGCACGCCGTCTACACCCTCGATGCGAAAACGCTGACTGCAGCGAGCGAACTCGCCAAGCGGCTCGCGATTCCGATCCAGATTCACCTCGCGGAAACGTCGGCTGAAACCGGAATGTCACAAGAGCGTCACAAGATGCGTCCGGTGGCCATTCTCGACAGCCTCAAGTTCTGGGCGCCGGTCACGATTGCCGCTCACGCGGTGTGGATCAACGCGGACGAGATCACGCTGCTGAAACAACGCAATGTCGGCGTTTCAAACAACCCGGAGAGCAACATGAAGCTGTCGAGCGGCACCGCGCCGGTAGTGGCGTATCGCGGGGCCGGCGTCAACGTCGGCCTGGGCACCGACGGCGCGGCGAGCAATAACGACCTCGATATGTTCGAAGCGATGCGTCAGGCGGCATTTCAGCAGAAGCTGGTCACGATGGACCCGACCGCGATCAGCGCGCCCGAGGCGCTCGAGATGGCGACCATCGGCGGGGCCCGCGTGCTGGGTCAGCAGGCGCGCACGGGATCGCTGGAACCCGGCAAACGCGCCGACGTCATCATCGTTGGCATGTCGCGCCCTCGCCAGCAGCCGTTGTTCGATCCCGTTGCGCAGGTCGTGTATGCCTCACGGGGCGACGATGTCGAGACGACGATCGTCAATGGCGCGATCCTGATGCGCAATCGCAAGGTGCTGACGCTCGATGAATCACGCGTGCTGAGTGACGCGCGGTCGGCAGCAGACCAGGTGCGAAAGGCCGTTCAGTGATCGATCAGCGCCGTTATTCGAGGACGCCGATGTACGGGAGGTTGCGATATTGTTCGGCGTAATCGAGCCCGTAGCCGACTACGAACTTGTCCTCGATCGTAAAACCGATGTAGTCCACCTTGACATCGATCTTGCGGCGGCTCGGCTTGCTCAGCAGACAGGCGGTGCGCAGCGACCGGGGACCGCGCGTGAGCAGAATCTCCTGCAGGTAATGCAGCGTCAGCCCGGTGTCGACGATGTCTTCGACGAGAATGACGTCGCGACCTTCGATCCGGGTGTCGAGATCTTTGGAGAGGCGGACCTCACCGGTCGAGGATGTGCCGGCGCCGTAGCTGGAACAAGCCATGAAGTCGATGGTGACGGGGCCGTCCATGTGACGAATCAAATCGCCGAGGAACAGGAAGGCGCCCTTGAGCACGCAGATCAAGTGCACCTGCTCGGCCGGCAGATCCTGGCGGATCTCCTGCGCGAGCGCGGCGATTCGCGCCTGGAGTTCATCCTGATCGATCAGCACGGTCGGCGACGTTATCGTGGCCATCGCGGCTCAGCGTAACATTAACGGCACGAGATGAAAACGTTCGACATCATTACGGAGACCGATGCGCGGACGCTCGAGATCGGATCGACGGTCGCGCTGAAGACGGGCGGCCATGTGACGCCGCTGGCAGCCGACACTCTCCGGGCTCGACGTATCACCGTTGTGAGTGGGATGGCTGATGCCAGCCTCGACCGCCTGGCGCCGGTGGCAGACATCAAGGCGCTGGCCATCGGCAGCGATCATTCGGGCGTCGCGCTCAAAGGACTGCTGCGAGATTACCTGCGGCAAAAGGGACTGAGTGTTCTCGACGTCGGCACGCAGAGTACAGATCCCGTCGACTATCCGGACATTGCCGCCCAGGTGGCCCGGCTGGTCGCCCGGAAAGAAGTGGACGCGGCGATCGTGATCGACGGAGCCGGCCTCGGTTCGGCCATTGCGGCCAACAAGATTGCCGGTGCCCGGGCGGCGATGTGCACCGACAAGACTCTTGCGCGCTACTCGCGCGAGCACAATGGCGCCAACGTCCTGGCGCTGGGTGCGACACTGGTATCGGGTGACGAGGCGAAGGCGATCGTCGACACCTGGCTGGCGACGCCGATGGCCGAGACACGGTATATCCGGCGGCTCGCCAAGATCCGGGCGCTGGAGCGGACGCAGTGACCGACTATCGTCGTGTGATCGAGTTGATTCTCGACGAGCTCGCGCGGGCCGGGGCGGTGGCGCCGTCGCGGTGCAGTTGCCACGGCTTCACGTCGGAGTGCTGTCCGAACCGCCTTCAAGGCGTCCTCGAGGCCGGCGCCACCCGCCTGGGTCTTCATGCCGCGGAAGGCGGCGCCAGCGGCGTGTCGGGTTACATCGATCACACCCTGCTCAAGCCGGAGGCGACGGCCAACGAGATCGAGCAACTGTGCCGTGAGGCCGCGGAGTGGAAGTTCGCCACGGTGTGCGTGAATCCAACCTGGGTCGCCCTGGCGGCGCAGCAGTTGCGCGGTACCAGCGTCGGCGTCTGCTCGGTCGTGGGTTTCCCACTCGGCGCCACGACGCCGGACGTCAAGCAATACGAGGCGCGCCGGGCCATCTTCGACGGCGCGTCCGAGATCGACATGGTGATCAATGTCGGGGCGTTGAAGTCGGGGGATGTGCGGCTGGTGACCGACGACATTCGCGGTGTCGTGTCGGCGTGCCATGCGTCTGGCGCCGCCAGCAAGGTGATCATCGAGACCGCCTTGCTCAGCGACGAGGAAAAAGTGACCGCCTGCACGCTGGCCAAGGCCGCGGGCGCAGACTTCGTGAAGACGTCAACGGGCTTTGGTCCCGGCGGCGCCACGGCGGCGGATGTGGCGTTGATGCGGCGCGCGGTCGGCGGCGAAATGGGCGTGAAGGCGTCAGGCGGCGTACGCGACCTCGAACAAATGAAAGCGATGGTCGCCGCCGGCGCGACGCGCATCGGCGCCAGCGCCGGCGTCCGCATCGTCAAGGAATCTCGAGGCGAAGCCGCGACCGGAGCCAAAGCGAGCGGCTATTGAAGGTGCCTCGTGCCTGGTGCCTCGTGCCTCGTGCCTGGCGCCTCGTGCCTCGTGCCTGGTGCCTCGTACCTCGTGCCTGGCGCCTCGTGCCATTGAGCGTGTGCCTGATGCTGGCGGCACAAGGCGCCGACGCGCAGACGAGAGAACGGCTGCCTTGGTTTGCGGTCGATCTCCACGCCGGGCTGGTCGGGCTCCCTACGGCTGAAGGGTGGGTCCCGATCGTGTCCGGCGACACGGAACTCCCGGGCCGGGCCTGGGGTCCGGCGGCCGCGATTACCGTGTATCCCGTTCGATTCGGCATCGCGACGATCGGGGTCGGCGCCGGACTGTCGAGGGCAAAGGGCACAGGGGAGTCGTTGACCATCACAACGGGATCGGGCGCGGCAGCCGTGACGCGCGTGACGCCGATCGTGCGCACGCACGTCATCAACCTGATGCCCCAGCTGTCAATCAACTTCGGTCACAAGCTCGGGTGGAGTTACCTCAGCGCGGGCCTCGGCCGTTCCAAGGTCGACAGCAGCGCCGACGCGGTTGACACCACGCCGCAGATCGTCGTTCCCGCCGCGTGGAACCCGGCGCTGAATTTCGGCGGCGGCGCGCGATGGTTCATGAAGCCAAGGCTCGGCGCCGGCTTCGACGTGCGCTTCGTCAAGCTGGGCTCGCGCGGCGCTTCGGGCGACCTCCCCGCGGCCCGCCGGACCCAGATGATCACGTTCAGCGCCGGCATTTCCATTCAGTGAGCCGTTCGGCACCTCGATTGCACATTCCCAGGTATGAGAATCTGGAATGTGATCGTCGCGTTTTGCCTCGTGTTTTCGCCAATGCCCGCGCTGGCGCAACACAACAGTCACTCGGCGCCCGAGCTTCCGCCGCTCATCATTTCGGAGAGGGCCGTCGCCGACGTGCTGGCGAAGGAACAACCCGTCATGCGGGAGCAACGCGACTCGCTCAAGAACGGGGCCCTCATCGGCGCCATCATCGGCGGCGTGGCGTTGGGCGGGTTTGTCGGCTGGTTGTGCAACGTGCTGCAGGAACCGAGCGACCCGTCTTGTCTCCAACCGACGTTCCTCTACACCGGTGTCGGCGCGGGCATCGGCGCCGGCGCGGGCGCCGGGATCGACGCCTTGTTCGTGCGGGTCAGATTGGGGCCGCCGTCCGCTCCGTCCGCAGCGCGTTGAGGCCCGATTGGTCCACCTTCGCGCTACGCGCTACGGTGGACACCCTTCGCATCGAACCAGCGCGAAGGGTGGAGCGGGAGACGGGGATCGAACCCGCGACATCGAGCTTGGGAAGCTCGCGTTCTACCGCTGAACTACTCCCGCTCAGCAAGTGAATTGTAACCCGACTTCGTCGAGGCAGGCGTTACGAGCGGATAATCCCCAATACCTCGTCGCGCCGCTTTTCCATGATCTCCGGCGTCAAGCCCTCGAGATTGAGGCGGAGGAGCGGCTCGGTGTTCGACTGGCGCACGTTGAAATGCCAGTCGTCGAATTCCGCTGACACGCCATCGAGGTCGTAGGGATTGGCTTTCGCGTAGACGCGCTTCAACTCCTGAATCTTGCGGTCGGCGACGTCCATGCTCGCCACCTTGGTGTTGATCTCACCGGAGATGAAGTACTTCTCGCGCAGCGGTGCCAGCAGATCGCGCAGCGACTGGCCTTTCTTCGACATCAGTTCGAGGATCATCAGCGCGGGGATGAAGCCGTTGTCGGCGTAGAAGTTGTCGCGGAAGTAATAGTGGCCCGTCACCTCACCGCCAAAGATCGCGTTCTCCTCGCGCATGCGGCGCTTGATGAAGGCGTGGCCGACACGGTTCATCAACGCGCGGCCGCGGTACCTGGCGACGGTGTCCTTGACCGCGTAGCTGGCGCGGACGTCGTAGATGATCGTCTCGCCCGGATGCGTGATCAGGATCGCTTCCGCCAGCAAAGCAGTGATGAAGTCCCCGGCAATGAACTCGCCGGTGCCGTCCAAAAAGAAACACCGATCCGCGTCGCCATCCCAGGCAATGCCGATATCGGCCTTCTCTCGAACCACGGCTTCGGTGCTGTCGCGGCGGTTTTCCTCGATGAGCGGATTCGCCTCATGGTTGGGGAACGTGCCATCCACTTCAAAACAGAGGCGCGTCGTCTTGCACGGCAGCCGGTCGAAGAGGGACGGGGCGACGATGCCGGCCACGCCGCTGCCGGCGTCGAGGACGACGTTGAACGGCCTGATCACCGCCTCATCGACGAACGACATCACGTGTGCGACGTAGCGCTCCATGATGTCGCCTTGCCGCACTGATCCCGCCCGGGGCGGCGCGGGAGGGATGGTGCCGCTGAAGATCATCTCCTTCATTTCCTTGATGCCGGCCTCGCCGCTGAGCGGAAACGCTTCCCGGCGCACCATCTTGCAGCCGTTGTACTCGCCGGGATTGTGTGAGGCGGTGATCTGCGCGCCGCCATCGAGGTTGTCGGCGGCGACGGCGTAATACATCTGATCGGTGCCCACCAGACCGTAGTCAATCACCGTGCCGCCTTGCTTGACGGCGCCGTCGATGAATGCCTTCGACAACGACGGCGACGAGACGCGCATGTCGCGCGTGACCGCATAGGTGCCCGGCCCGAGGTAGGCTACGAACGCTCGACCGAGCTGATGAAACAGATCTTCGGTGATTTCGGAAGGGTAGAGGCCGCGGACGTCGTAGGCCTTGAAGACTGCAGCGTTGAACATAGGGCTCAGGGATCGGAGATCAGGTTACGGTGAAGTCGGTCAGCAACGTCTTGTCGCCAAACACCGATCGGCCTTTGAGGACGGCATTGCGGCCGATGTGCACGTTGCGGCCCACGATGGGTCCATGGACGAGGGCCGCCTGGCCGATGCGCGAGTTGGGCCACACGATAGTGTCTTGCACGTCGGCGCCTTCTTCGACCAGAACACCGCGGCCGAGCACCGCGAAGGGCCCGATCGTCGCTCCGGCTTTCACGTGCGCGCCGGCGTCGATGAAACAGGGCGCGTTGAGCGTGACACCCTCGTCGACGCGTGCGTCCGGCGAGACGATCGGCGCCGATCGTTCCGCGGTGGTAAAGATGCCGGCCGAGAACTTGCCGGCGAACATGTCGCGGTGGACCTGCACATACTTCTCCGGTGTGCCGATGTCGATCCAGTAGCCGCGATCGATGTACGCCAGGAACGTCTGGTTGCGCTCGATCAGCGACGGAAAATACGCCCGCTCGATCGAGTACGACACGTCGCGCGGGATGCGGTCGAAGGTCTCGGGTTCGAGCACGTAGATGCCGGCGTTGATGGTGTCGCAGGTGATCTCGTCGGGGTTCGGCTTTTCGAGAAAACGGCGTACCCGGCCATCGGTTTCAGTTTCAACCAGGCCGTACGCGCTCGGGTTGTCGACGGGGGTCAGCACGATCGTGGCGCTGGCGCGACGCTCGCGATGCAGCCTCACCACCGCGCCGACGTCGACGCTGGTCATGACGTCGCCGTTGAAGACCACCAGCGTGTCGTCGATGCCCTGCGCCGCATAGCGAATTGCGCCCCCGGTGCCAAGCGGCGACGGTTCCACGACATAACGGATCTTGACGCCGGTGCCGGCGCCGTCGCCGAACACCTCCTCGATGCGCCGCGGCTGATAGTTGAGGCTGAGGATGACTTCATCGATCTCCGGCATTCGCCGGAGCAGATCAATTTGATAGTGCAGGAAGGCGCGATCGAAAATCGGAACGACGGGCTTGGGCGTATGCAGCGTCAACGGGCGAAGCCGGGTGCCCTTGCCCCCGGCGAGCAGAATGGCCTTCATGACAAACTTCCATCTTACACGACCGAGCGGTAGAATGGCCGTGAGCGCATATGAACCTGCCGAATACGCTCACCGTCGCGCGCATTTTTCTCGTGCCGGTGCTCGTATCGGTGCTGCTCACGAAGTTCGAAGGACGACTCGTCCTCGGCTGGCCGGTGGAGCTGGTCGCCGGCGCCATCTTCGGCATTGCCTCGCTGACCGACTGGCTCGACGGGTATCTGGCGCGCCGTCGTAAACAGATCACCACGCTGGGCCAGATTCTCGACCCGCTCGCCGACAAACTGCTAATCTCCGCAACGTTGATCTCGCTGGTCCAGCTCAACCTGGTGCAGTCATGGATGGTGGCGGTGATCATCAGCCGCGAGATCGCCGTCACCGGGCTGCGCAACCTCGCGTATTCGCGCGGCCTGACGATGCCGGCGTCAGGCCTCGGCAAATTGAAGATGGCGTCGCAGGTGACGGCGATTCTGCTGCTGATTCTCGGTTGGGAGCGCGTCCCGCAACTGCTGTGGCTGGGGCAGGCGGCGATGTGGGTGGTGCTAATCGCGGCGCTGGTGTCGGCCGTGGATTACTACCAGGGCTTCCAGCGGGCGATGACCAGCCGCGACGAGAAGATCGCCGACTTCGAAGCCGCGAAGTCGGCGCGTGAAAAGAAGATCAGCTAACGCTTGCCGCGCGGAATGGCGACGTCGGTGCTCGTCATAATGGCGTCGACGGCCTTCACCACCACCGCTTTCGACGTCTTCTCCCCGGGTTCCACGATCACCACATCGGCGATGTAGAAGAGCGGCAGGCGATTGTGGAAATCGCGCCAGATCGAAAACCGCTGCCCGGCCGTGACCCCGTGTGCGGTGCCGCGTTCGATCGTCAAGGTGTCGCCGTCGGCAAACAGCGCCTTGCCGTCGGTACCGGTCAGGATCGGCGCGCGATCGTCCCAGTTCGGCAGCGTCGTGATGTCCGGCGCCGCGGTGGTCGGCAGCGTCGGTTCGGTATAGGCCTCGAGGTAATCGCCCTCTTCGACCGCCGTGCAGGCGATGTCGACGTTGGCCAGGGCGTTGTTGTGGTCGATCAAGGTGATGGTCACGAAGCCGGCCGTGCGGATCATCACGTACGCGTTATCCTCGCGGCCGAACAGCGGCAAGGGATGGACGCGCCTGACCACGTATCTCTGGCCGACCGCGAGGCCGTCGTTCGGCGTGCGGTTGATGTCGATCTCCTGGCCCCGCGTCGCCATATAGCGATTGTCCGGGAAGCGCGCGCCGGTAATGATCAGCCGCGGCGTCGGCGCCACTTCCAGGGCCATATCCGTGCAGGCCACCATCCATGGTTTCAGCGTGCGAGGACCCTGGACGTCGACCGGCCCTTCCTGTGCCAGCGCGGGCAATGCCGTGAACAGGACAACCGTTGCAATAGTGACAGTTCGCATGGCCGTCTTATCGGCCAGGCGGGGCCGTTCCACCAGAGCTCTTCAACTCGGCAATGCGCTTTTGCGCCTCGGCGAGAAACTCTGACTTCTCAAACTCTTTCACCAGGCGTTCGTAGTACGGCAGCGCCTCGGCCTTCTGCGGCGGCACGCTGCGATACAACGACTCGGCCAGGTGGTAATAGAGCGCGTCACGATTCGAGTAGCCCGGGTCGGTCTTGAGCACTTCCCTGAAACGATCGATCGCACCGGCGTAGTACTTCAGCCGGTAATAAAAGAACCCGACCCGATAACTCGCTTCGCTCAGCCGATCGCGCGCTTCGCGTTCGAGCTTACGCGCCTCCGGCGTCAACGCGCTGTTGGGAAACCGCTGCAGAAAGATCTCGATTTCGCGAATCGCGTCCTTGGTCGCGGTCTGATCGCGCTCGGGGGCAAGCATCTGTTGGGTGAAGGTACGGGCCAGCTGCAGTTGCGCGTAGTCCGCGCGCGCGTGCGTCGGATAGAACGTCAGGAACTCGCGGTACTCATTCGCGCCCAGCAGCAACGACTCCGTGGTGTCCTCGCTGAGGTAGGTGTCGCCGAGCGCCAGCTTGGCGTCGGGACGATACGGGCTTTGCGGATAATTGTCGGCCAGATTCCGGAAGTACTCGCGCGCGTCGATCCACTTGCGCTCCTTGGCCGCCTCGGAGCCGCGATCGAACAGGAACTTGTCGGCGTCGACGGTTCCCGGGGGGAGCGACGTGGTTTTCTGCGCACAGCCGGTCACGGCCGCGGCCAGGACCAACGCAACGAATAATCTCAGACTCATTTTCGAACAGCTTCCATCCAATGCCACATCGCGCGTAGACCCTCTTCGAGCGTGACCGAGGGCTTGAACCCCAGGTCGGCCCGCGCCCGCGTCGTATCGGCGTAGGTATCGCGCATATCGCCCTTTTGCGACGGCTGGCGGTCGATTGTCACCGGTCGCCCAGAAACACGGCCGAGGAGGTCGAACACCTCGCGCAGGGAGACGCGCGCGCCTCCGCCAATATTGTAGACGCGCCCTGGCACCCCGCGGACGGCTGCGTCCGCCGTGGCTCTCGCCGCGTCGGCCACGAAGGTGAAGTCACGGGTCTGTAGACCGTCCCCAAACTGCACCAGCGGCTCGCCGTCGAGAAGGGCGGTAAAGAAGCGGTTGAAGCCCATATCGGGGCGCTGCCGGGGCCCGTAGACCGTGAAGTAGCGCAGCGACACCGTGGGCACCTTGTAGTTGATGAAGTACAGATAACAGAGTTGTTCGGCGGCGAGTTTCGTAACGCCGTATGGCGAGACCGGCTGCAGCATTGCCGTTTCGACCATCGGGATCGCCACTTCGTCGCCGTAGACCGACGAGCTCGAGGCATAGACGAAGCGCTCGATGGGACGGCCAACGCAGGCCTCGAGCAACCGCTGCGTCGCGTCGACGTTGAGACCCGTGTAGATCTGAAACTCCGCGCCCCAGCTGCGACGCACACCGGCTTGCGCCGCGAGGTGGAACACGTGCGTCACGCCTTCGAGCAGCCGCGGCAGATCGAGCGCGCGCAAATCACCTTCGATCAAGTCAAAGCCCGCGCGGCCGCGCAGATGCTCGAGATTCCGTTCCTTCAGCGGCCGCGGGTAGAAGTCGGTGAACGCATCGATGGCGCGGACTTGCGCGCCCCGCGTCAGTAACAGCTCGCTGAGATGGGAGCCGATGAACCCCGCGGCTCCCGTCACGAGAGCCCTCATGCCAACAAGTCCTTGATGCGGTCGGGCATCCGCGTCGGACGGCCCTGGCGATCGATGGTGGCGTGCACGGTGTGCCCGTTGGCCAGCATCACCGCATCACCGCGCCGAATGACTTCGTAGTCGAACTGGAGGCGTACCGACGACAGCTTTCTGGCCCTGGTGCGAATATCGATCTCATCATCGTAACGGGCGCCTTGGCGGTACTCACAGTGCGACTCGATCACGGGCAGCTGAACGCCCTCGTCCTCCATCGCGCGATAGGTCCAGCCATGGGCGCGCAACCAGTCCGTCCGGCCGACTTCGAACCACACCAGGTAGTTGGCGTAATACACCACACCCATCTTGTCGGTCTCGGCGTAGCGCACGCGGACCGTCGACGTGGTGACCTTCATTGACGCGGATGTCATCTGGTGGCAGCGGCCATCGCCTTGTCTTTGAGCGCTCGCGCGGCCTGTTCCGGTTTGCCGCCGCCGAAGATCGCCTGGCCGGCGACCAGCCACGACGCGCCGGCGTCCACCACCGTCCCCACGGTGGCGAGATCGATGCCGCCGTCCACCTCAATCGGCGCGGTATTGCCGGCGCGATCGAGCAGCGCCCGCACGCTGCGTATCTTCTTCACGCTCCCCGGGATGAAGACCTGGCCGCCAAAACCGGGATTCACCGACATGACGAGCACGAAATCCACATCGCCCGCAATCTCTTCGATGGCCGCCACGGGGGTTGAAGGATTCAGGACCACGCCCGCCTTCGCGCCCAGCTTCTTGATGTGGGTGATGGTGCGGTGTAAGTGTGGCAGTACCTCGACGTGCACCGACACCATGCTGGCGCCGGCCTCGACAAAAGCGTCGATGAAGCGATCGGGTTCCTGAATCATCAGGTGCACATCGAGCGGCAGTTTCGTCGCCTGGCGCAGCGATTTCACGACCGGAACGCCAATGGTGATGTTCGGCACGAAGTGGCCATCCATCACATCGACGTGAATCTGATCGGCGCCGCCGCGCGTGACCGCGTCGATCTCGGCCCCAAGCCGGGCAAAATCCGCCGACAGAATGGAAGGCGCCAGACGGATCACCGGCTCACCTCGAGCGCGATCGCATCGCCGGGATGGACCTGATAACCGCCGGCGGGCGTCTGCCGGACGACGACGCCGGGCGGGATGGTGGGGGCAGCTTCGCGCGCCGTGATGGAGACGCGGAAGCCGCGTCCCCGCATGACATCGGCGGCGCGGTCGCCGTTGAGCCCAATCAGATCAGGCATCACGTAGGTGGCGCGATCTTCGCCGCGGTTGACGAGCAGGCGCACTTCCGACGTCTCAGTCGACGGCGGTGGATCCTGCGCCACCACCACGTCGGGCGGGTAGTGCGCGGAGCGAATCTCCGAAACGGAGCCGATCGACAGCGAGTCCTGCGCAAGACGAATCTCGGCCGATCGCTGCGTTTCGCCGAGCAGGTTCGGCGCCCGCGCGATGTGCGCGCCCGCGCTCAGCCAGACTCGGATGCTGCGCTGACGCCGAGCCGCCGCACCCGGCATCGGGTCCTGCCCGAGCACGTATCCAGCGGGCACTTTCGGATCGGGCCGGCGGCCTTCGTCGACGCGGAGCTGCAGATCGAGTGCGGTGGTGGCATCGGTCGCGGCGCCGACCGACTTGCCGATCAGATCGGGTACGGTGACCTGGCGCGCGCGGACGGCCACGCGCATGGCGATGCCGGCGAACAGAAAAAATGTCGCCGCCAATGCGCCCGCGAGCAGCAGGATCTTGCCGACGTTCCAGACCCGGGTTCGTAGCGCCTCCACCAGCGATCAATTCTACGTCGAAGCTTCAACGCGGCGTAAGACCGCACCGTAGAACGCTTCGAGCCTGTCGCGAAAGGGGAGCGTCTGGTGCGTGCGCTCGAGTCGATAGTCGTCGTGGCCCTGCAGGAAGGCGACCACGACGTCCTCATTCTCGTCCGGCTCGCTGGAGCAGGTGCTGTAAACGAACGTGCCGCCGCCGCGCACCAGGGGCGCGGCGCGGTCGAGCAAACGGCGCTGCGCCGCCGCGAAACGCGGCAAGTCATCGGGCGTTCGCTTCCACTTGATGTCGGGGTCGCGCCGCACTGTGCCAAGCCCGGAACAGGGCGCGTCGATGAGAACGAGGTCGAAGGCCCGGGCGCGGAAGGGCAGCGGCCCCTCAGCGTCAACCTGAACGACCCGTGTATTGGCGAGGCGGCACCGCTCAACGGTGCGTTGCAACACGCGAACGCGGCGGGGACGCACATCGGCAGCGACCACCACGCCACCCGCGCCAACCGCAGCGCTGAGATGCAGCGTCTTGCCGCCCGGCGAGGCGCAGAGATCGAGCACTCTGGCCGATGGGGGAGCGTCGGAGAGTTCGCCAATGAGCTGTGACGCCTCGTCTTGTACGACGAATCGGCCTTCGTGAAACGCCGAGTGCGACAACGCCTGCCCGTCTCGAACGACGAGACCGTTGCGCGCTCGCGGCGTCGGCTCGGTCACCACACCCGCCGCGGCCAGATCCCTGGCGAGATCGCTACGAGTCGTCACGGCGCGATTGGCGGCCAGGCAGAGTGCAGGCGGCCGGTTGTTGAACTGCAGCCACGAGTCGGCGGCCTCAGGTCCGTACCGTGCCACCCAGCGGTCGACCAGCCATCGCGGATGCGAGTGCGTGATCGCCGGATCGGCAGGCCAGGTCAGCGTGTCGCGTTCACGGGCCAGTTTACGCAGCACCGCGTTGACGAATCCCGCCGCGCTCGACTTGCCGGTGCGGCGTGTGAGCTCGACGCTGTCGTTGATGACGGCCGCTGCCGGCAGACGGGAGAGATACACGATCTGGAAAGCGGCCGCGCGCAGAATCCGCAGGACCGCGTCATCCAGTTTGTCGATCGGCCGGTTCGTTCGCTGCGCCAGCTGATAGTCGAGGGCTGCGCGCATGCGAAGCGTGCCGGCCACGATCTCGAGCAACAACGCGCGATCGCGCTCGTCGGTCAGGGGGCGGCGCACCCGCGCCACGGCCTCGCCGAGATCAAGCGGCCCCTCATCGATCGCGCGCAAGGCATCAATGGCCGCACGACGTGCCGGCCCGATCATGAGGTCGAGAATCGTGCGCCCGGCACCAGCATCCTGGCCGCCAGCGCTTCGCGCGCGCTGATGACGCGTTTGCCCTCGAGTTGAATATCGATCAGCTCGATGGCCGCGTGGTCGCCGCCGGCGACATGCACGCCGTCGCTGGCGGACGCCTTGATAATGGTGCCTGGGGACGCGGCGACCGGAACGGCGTTGGACAAGCGCGATCGATGGAGGATGTATCGTCTGCCGCCCAGAAACGTCGTGGCGTGCGGCCACGGCCAGAGGCCGCGAATCAGATTGTGAATCTGTTGTGCGGGCCTGGTCCAGTCGACGATCCCTTCCGATTTCGTAATCTTCGGCGCGTAGGTCGCCTTGGTGTGATCCTGAGGCGTTTCGACTGCGGTGCTGTTTTCGAGGGCGCCGAGCACGTCGACCAGCAAATCGGCGCCCAGGATCGCCAGCTTGGCTTCGACGATCGTCGTCGTATCGTCGTCGGTGATCGCGAGCGGGCGCGAGGCCAGCATCGGTCCGGCGTCCAGTTCCTTGACGACCCGCATGATGGTGACGCCGGTTTCGTGGTCGCCGGCCATCACCGCGCGGTGCACCGGCGATGCGCCGCGGTAGCGCGGCAACAACGACGCGTGCAGGTTGATCAAACCGCGCGGCAGCGCGGCGAGGAGCCAATCGGGAAGGATCTTGCCGTAAGCGGCCACCACGCCAATGTCCGCGTGAAGGGCAAGCAATGGCGCCTCGAACGTCTCGCGGGCGAGGCGGTCGGGTTGCAGGACCGGAAGTGTTTGTGATTCGGCCAGTGCCTTCACGGGGCCGGCCGTGACGTTCTGCCCGCGTCCGCGCGGTCGATCGGGCTGCGTGACGACGCCCGCCACCGAATGGGCGGAATGAATGAGCCGTTCCAGGGTCGGCACCGCGAAGGCCGGCGTTCCGAAAAGCGCAACGCGCATCACCTCACCAGGTCACCAAGTCACGAGATGACGCATCACCACTTGCCCGCCTTGGCGAGTTTCTTGATCTTGCGAACGATCAAGTCTTTCGAGATCCCGCGCAGCCGGTCGACGAACAGGCAGCCGTTCAGGTGATCGACTTCGTGCTGCAGCGCGCGCGCCATCAGGCCCGTGCCATCGAGGTGGTGTTCGTCGCCCTGACGATTCAGTCCCTTGACCACCACGCGCTTGGGCCGCGCGACAGTGGCCGTGAACCCCGGGACGCTGAGGCAGCCCTCCTCTTCGAGCTGCATACCGTCGCGCTCGACGAACTCGGGATTGATCATCACGTGCAGGGCGGACGAATCGCGACCCACCGACAAATCGAGCACGAAAATTCGCAGGTCGATGCCCAGTTGCGGCGCGGCCAGGCCAATCCCGGGAGCGGCGTACATGGTTTCGATCATGTCGTCGATCAGCGCTTCGATCTCCGGAGTGATGGCCTCTACGGGGCGCGCGGGCACGGTAAGGCTCGAGTCGCCGAGGCGCAGAATTGGACGGAGCACGCGTCAGGCCCGTGCGGGAGCGGGGCGCCTGGAAACACGCCCGCTGATGCGCCGGCCGGTCGCGGTGACGCGCGATTGCAGATCCGTCAGCGAGTCGCCGCCGAATCGTTCCAGCACCGCAGTGGCGAGTACCAAGCCCACCATCGCCTCCGCGACCACGGCGGCGGCCGGCACGGCGCAAGTGTCGCTGCGCTCGATGGCGGCCGGCGCCTCTTCGAGCGTCGTCAGATCGACCGAGCGCAAGGGCTTCATCAACGTGGAGATCGGTTTCATGAAGCCGGTCACACGCAGCTCTTCGCCGTTGGTCACGCCGCCCTCGAGGCCGCCGGCCCGGTTGGTGGGCCGCGTGATCACCGGTTCGCCGCTCCGCGCGGCCTGGTTGGCGACGATTTCATCGTGCACCTGCGAGCCAGGCCGCCGCGCGCCATCGACGCCGTCGCCGATCGAGACCGCCTTGATCGCCGGAATCGACATCAGGGCCTGCGCCAGCCGGCCATCGAGCTTGCGATCCCATTGGACGTAGCTGCCCAAGCCGACCGGTACATTGCGCGCGATTACCTCAAAGGAGCCACCGAGCGTGTCGCCGGCTTCTTTGGCGGCGTCGATCGCGGCAATCATCTTCTGCTCGAGGTCCGTGTCGGCGCATCGCAAAGGCGCTTCCGGGGCGAGCGCTCGAGCGCGGTCGAACGCGATCAGGGTCTGGGGCGGCAGCACGACGCTCCCGATGCCGGTGATGTGGCTGGTGATCTCGCACCCGATCGCCTGCAGCAACTGACGCGCGATCGCACCGGCGGCCACCCGCGCCGCGGTCTCACGCGCGCTCGCGCGCTCGAGAACGTCGCGGATGTCCTCGTGATCGTACTTCAACGCGCCCGCCAGGTCGGCGTGCCCGGGACGCGGACGCACCACCGGCGCGCGGTTGGCGCCGGTTGATCCCGGCGGCGCCTGTTCTTCCACGTGCATCGTGTTCTGCCAGTTCTCCCAATCCTTGTTGCGCACGAGCAGCGCCACCGGCGCACCCGTGGTCTTGCCACGGCGGACGCCGGAAAGGATTTCAGCGCGATCGGATTCGATCACCATGCGACGCCCCCGGCCGTAGCCGCCCTGGCGCCGGCGCAGTTCAAGCGTGATCGCATCGAAGTCGATGATGAGTCCGGCAGGAAGGCCTTCGAGGATCGTTACCAGCGCCTGACCGTGCGATTCACCGGACGTCAAAAAACGCAGCATCAGCGAGGCATTTTATACGCAAATTCCGCGATGCTCCGGCGGCAGCCACAAGAAATCACACCGCGATCACCCAGTTAGGCGCGGGTCTTCCGTTTGCAGGATCGCGCCGCATGTTGATGCTCGATCGCTACCTCGTAGCAGGCGGGCGAGCGCTCGATCTCGCCACTGGCGCCACCATCCGCTGGCGTGTGCGCCGCGACGGCCGCGCCTCCACGCCGCCGTTGTTCACCGTACGCGGACACGCCTGGCTGATCGACTTCGACGTGCGTGGCGCTTCACGCATCGAAGTGTGGGAGTGTCCGCCACTGCCGTCACCCGGCGAGGCGACCGACGCGATCAACGCGTTTCGCGCGGCCCTGGCCGACGCGCGCGACGGGTGTCCGCGCGCGCTCGATCTGGCCGAGGTGTCGGGCGCGATGTGGGCGAAGACACAGCGGCTGTTAGCGAGAGAGGCGCGGTTGGAAGGTTTCGTGCCGCTCGCCGCCGACGCGTTCGGCGCGGTGCTGTCGCAGGCGCGATGGCGATTCCCGTCGTGGCTGAGGGAGCGCGCCATTGTGATCTTCGCGAGCGATAGCCGGCTGTCGCCGGATGCGGCGCTGGCGCTGTTCCGGTTGGCGACCAAGGATGCCCGCCCGCACCTGATCGTGCGCGGGGTGACCGATGAACCCTGGCGGCCGCGGCTGATCGCGGCCTCGACGCAGGTCCATGAGAGCGTGCCCGGCGAAGCGTTGACGCCGGCGGCTTTGGTCGAGCGCGCCGACGCTCTGCGTCAGGACGGTCACCGGGTCGACGCCGAGGCCTCCGCAAGGTGGAGCCTGCTGCTGTCGGATTCCGACGCCGATCGCGCGACGGCGCGATGCGGATTGGCCCGCTGTCTCGTCTCCCAACGCCGGTGGCTGGAAGCGAGATCGATGCTCGCGCAGCTCGACAGCGCCGAGGCGCGCGACTTGCGGGAGCATATCGGGCAGGCCGCCGCGGCCCGCGCCGAGCCGGCCATGGCCGACGCCTTTCTCGACATCCTGCGCATCTGCCAGGACGTGGAGGATCCGGTCGTCGCGTTAACACGCGTGGCGAGCCGGCTGCAGGACATTCTTGCTGCCGGCCGCGTGGCGTTCGTGCTGCGCGATCGCGCGCGCCCGCACGCGATCGCTTTCGCCGGCGCGAGGCTGCCCGCCTCGGCGGAGCTCGTGCTGGCCAGTGAGGTCCTCGACACGGGTGTCGCCGTGCCGTTCCTCGAACGAGGTCCGGTCGTCGAGGTGGCGACGCCGATTCGGTACGCGGCATCGGTGGCGGGCGCCTTGTGGTGTCAGTGGTCGATTGGCGTGCCACTGGCCGCCGAGGATGTGACGAGGGTGCTCGACCTTGGCGCAACCGCGGCGGCTCCCGCGGTGCACGACATCGGCCAGCGGCATCGCGCGCCGCAGGCGGCTGCCGAGTTGATTCCCGAGCTCGTTGGCCAGAGTGCGGCGATCGACCAGGTGAGGCACGCGGTGCTGAGAGCGGCGGCGTCGCCGTTTCCGGTGCTCATCGAAGGCGAGAGCGGCTCCGGCAAGGAACTGGTCGCCAGGGCCATTCACGGAGCGAGCCTGCGCCGCGGCCGAAGATTCTGCGCCTTGAACTGCGCCGCGATTACCGATGATCTCGTCGAGGCGGAGTTGTTCGGCCATACCCGCGGTGCGTTTACCGGGGCGGTGAGCGATCGGGTCGGGCTCTTCGAGGACGCGCAAGGCGGCACGTTGTTTCTCGATGAAGTGGCCGAGCTGAGCGCGCGCGTCCAGGCGAAGCTGCTGCGGACCATCCAGGAGGGGGAGATTCGGCGGCTGGGGGAGTCCACGACCCGCAAGGTCGACGCGCGCATTGTCGCCGCCACCAATCGCCCGCTCGGCTCTGAAGCCACGGCCGGGCGCTTTCGCCACGACTTGCGCTATCGGCTCGATGTCCTCCGAATCACGATCCCGCCGCTACGCGAACGACTCGACGATCTGCCGCTGCTCGTGCGCCATGTCTGGGCCACCCTCGCCGAGCGCACCGGCAGCCGGGCCGTCTTGTCGGCCGCGGCATTGTCGCAACTGGGCGGGTACGACTGGCCCGGCAACGTGCGCGAACTGCAGAACGTGCTCGCCTCGATGATGGTGAGCGGCGCGCCGCGCGGCGTGATTGGCCCGCAGGGACTGCCGTCGCACATCCTGCGCACCACGGCGATGACTGGACGCGCCACGCTCGCGGAAGCCCGGCGCGAATTCGAGGAGCGCTACGTCCGCGCCGCCTTGGCGCGGGCCGGTGGGCGTTCGGTCGTCGCCGCGCGCGACCTGGGGGTGTCGCGGCAGGGTCTGAGCAAGCTGACGGCGCGGCTGGGACTGCTCGTAAAATGAACGGCGCGTGTTGCGCTATCTGGTTCGCCGCATCCTGCTGACCATTCCGGTGCTGCTTGGCGTGGCGACGCTGGTGTTTTCGCTGATTCACCTGGTGCCCGGCGATCCGGCACAGGCCATGCTGGGCGATGGAGCGGCGCCGCAGGACATCGCCGAGCTGCGCAAGAATCTCGGATTGGAACGCCCGCTGCTCGAGCAATACGTCACGTTTCTTCGGCAAGCCATCGCCGGTGACCTCGGTCGATCCTTCCGGACTGGTCAGCCCGTCACGTCGATGATCCTCGAGCGGCTTCCGGCCACCGCCGAGCTTGCACTTGCGGCGATGTTCGTCGCGATCTTGATTGCGATTCCTCTCGGCGTGGTCGCCGCGGTCTGGCGCGGGACCGCGGTGGACTACGGCGCCATGACCTTCGCGCTCGCGGGCGTCTCGATCCCCAACTTCTGGCTGGGGCCGCTGCTCGCGATCGTGTTCGCGGTCGAACTCGGCTGGCTGCCGGTGTCGGGCCGCGGCTCGCCGGCACATCTCGTTTTGCCGGCGATTTCACTCGGCCTTGCGCTGGCAGCGATCCTGGCCCGGATGACGCGCGCCAGCCTGCTCGACGAGCTGCGCGAGCTGTATGTCCGGGCGGCGCGCGCGCGAGGCGCATCGCCAAGCATCGCGATCACCGCACACGCGTTGCGCAACAGCATGGTCCCGCTGCTGACGATTGTCGCGCTGCAGTTCGGCGCGGTTCTCACCGGCGCCGTGATCACCGAGACCATTTTCGCGTGGCCCGGGATCGGGCGGCTGCTGATTCAATCGATCGGTTTTCGCGACTATCCCATGGTGCAGGGCTGCATTCTGTTGATCGCGGTCACCTACGTCACCGTCAACCTGGTCACCGACCTCATGTACGGCGTACTCGATCCCAGGATTCGGCTCGAATGACCGATTCGACTCCCGAGGGCGGCCGCGGGCGACTCGCCATCGCCCGTTCAGGGCAGGCCCGCGCCGGCGCTGCGATTGTTGCCGTGGTGTTCCTGGCCGCAATTGGCGCGCCGTGGTTGCTGCCATGGGATCCGGCCGTCCAGGACTTGCCAAATCGTCTTCAGGGCCCAAGCTGGGAGCACTGGTTCGGACTCGACGAACTGGGGCGCGACATTCTGGCGCGGGTTCTACTTGGTGCGCGCGTCTCGCTGCTCGTGGGCCTGGTGGTGGTCGGCGTGTCGTCCAGCGTCGGGATGGCAGTAGGCGCCGTGTCCGGCTACTACGGCGGTCGAGTCGATCAACTCATCGGCCGCGTGATGGACGTATTGATGGCCTTTCCGGGCATGCTGCTGGCGATCGCGCTGGTCGCCGTGCTGGGCCCCAGCCTCATCAACGTGGTGCTCGCGTTGGCGGTGATTGGCTGGGTTGGATACGCGCGACTGGTGCGCGGACAAGTGCTTCGCGCCCGCGAATTCGAGTACGTTACCGCGGCGCGCGCGTTGGGCGCCAACACGTTTCGGATTCTGTCGCGCCATGTGTTGCCGACGGCGCTGCCGCCCCTGCTCGTGCAGGCCACGCTGGGCATGGCGGGCGCGATCCTGTCGGAGGCGGCGCTGAGCTTTCTTGGGCTGGGCGTTCAGCCGCCGACGCCGAGCTGGGGGACGATGATCAATGGCGGGCGCGTGCATTTGCTCGATGCGCCGCACCTGACGGTCTTTCCTGGATTGTTTCTCGCGATGGTCGTGCTGGGATTCAATTTCCTTGGCGACGGCCTCAGAGACGCGGTCGATCCACGATCAGCCGGGAGGTAATCGCCTTTTCATCTGGCGGAGGGAGGGATCCTCGGGTTCGGCCGACAGCGCCTCGTCCAGCACCTGGTGAGCCCGTGCCACATCGCCGGCTCGCCACGCCGCTTCCGCGAGCTTCAACTGCAGCGTGGCGTTCGCGCCGCCTTCGTCGATGGCCCGATCGAACCAGCGCACGGCGAGCCGGGGATCGCCGAGGCGAACCGAGTAGTCAGCAATGCGTACCGCGACACCGGTTAACGGCTTGTCGTCGCCGACCAGGGTCGCGTACTTCAGCAAAGCATCGCGCGCGTCCTGAATACGACCGTTGCGAGCCGTGAGGTCGGCGAGATTCAGATACGCGTCCGCCGGAACCGGGAGGCGCGCGATGGCCTGCCGCAATGCCCGTTCGGCGGCTCGCGGATCGCCGGCGAGCATCCAGGCACGTCCGAGTTCGGCAAACGTCTCGCTCGTGGCTTCGGAATGACCGGCCGCTTGTGCCAGCGCCTCCAGTGCTTTGTTCAACGCCACGCGATCGCCGCGCCGTTGTGCCGTGGTCAGCCAGACGTGCCCAAGCGCCGCATAGACGTGTGAGGAGTCGGGGAACCGCTCAACGGCGCGCCCCAGCGTGGTCACCGCGGCGTCTTCGCGGCCGGCACGGGCCTGCGCCAGTCCAACCGCAATCAACCGGTCGGCTCGCGACGGATCGAGTGCCGCGAGTGTTTCCAGCTGATTGATGGCGCGGGTGTGTTCACCCTCGAGGGCGTAGACCTCTGCGAGCGCTTCGCGCGCCGCGGTCTGACCTGCCGGCGATTGCCGCGCGGCTTCTTCGAGCGACTTGCGCGCGGCTGGCAGCTGATCGAGATCGCGCTGGATCAGGCCAGTCACGTAATGGGCGTCCCCCATCGCGGGGTCAATGGCCAGCGCCTGCTGCAGTGGCTCCAATCCGGTACGGATATGTCCGTTGCGATAGCGCGCGAGGCCAAGCTTGTAGAGGACGCGCGGATTGCGATCGTCGAGCGCGATGAACGCCTCGTACTGTTCGATCGCGCGCTCGCCGCGGCCAAGGCCAACGTTGACGTCGCCCAGCAGTTCAATCGCGCGGACGGCGCTAGGGTCGAGCGCGGTGGCGCGGCGCAGATCCCGCAGCGCCGCCTCGAGCTCGTTCTGCGAGTGATACACCGACCCGCGTTTGACATGGGCCAGCACGGATTCGGGATTGCGCGTGATTGCGCCGCTGTAGGCCTCGATGGCCTGGAAGGGCCGTTCGGCGGCCGCCGCCGCGTCGCCGTCGGCGATCAGCCGGTCAAAATCGCGCTCGTTCGCCCAGGCCGAATAGGCAAGGGCGCCGGCAACGCCAGCGACGGCGACGAAGACCCCGGCCAGTAGCGATCCGCGCACGTCGAAATGGTAACCCACCTTCGCCACGGCTACTGCGGGCAAGCACTTGAGGAAATAGGGGCTTGCCCACCGTAGCCCGGGAGTCTGGCACCGGGCGAAGGCGGGAACTTTCGGCAGGGAACGGGTTCTAACCTTGATACACTGGCCATGGCTGTTCGTTCCGCCGAATCCGTCATGAAGAACGCCGGAGCACTCGGGTGGGCAGAAGTAGGCAACCGCGAGGCGGTGCTCATCGAGCGCTGCGCCGCGGGCGAGCCCGCCGCGTGCGCCGAGCTGGTTGCCGGACACGAGCGGATGGTGTATCAGCTGGCCTTGCACCTGCTCGGTGACCGCGACGAGGCCCTGGATCTGTCGCAGGAAGTCTTCTTCAGCGTTTTCCGCACCATCCAGAATTTCCGCGGCCACTCGGCCCTCAAGACCTGGATCTACCGCATCGTCATCAACCAGGCGCGTAACCGGCAGCGCTGGTGGAGACGTCGTCACAAGGCCGATCAGGTGTCGCTCGATCAGCACGTCGCCACGCACGGCGATCTGCGCCAGCCGGGCGATCACACGGCTCCGGATCGTGCCTATGCCCGCAAGGAGCTGGCTGACCGCCTCTGGTCAGCGCTGGATCGCCTGCCGTTCGATCAACGCACGGTGATCGTGCTGCGCGAGATCGACGGCCTCAGCTACGAAGACATCGCCTACTCCCTCGGCGTCGCCATCGGCACCGTGAAGTCGCGCCTGACGCGAGCGCGCCAGACGTTGCGCAACGAGCTCCGGGAGGTCCGGCCATGATGCACGAACGTCCCTGCGCTGACGTGCGTGAGCATCTCGAAGCGTTTTACGACGGCGAGCTGCCGCTCGAACAGTGCGTTGCGATTCAGAACCATCTCGGCGAATGTGTCACCTGCAGCCTCGCGGCCGAGGACCTGCAGCGCATGGGCGCCACGATCCGCGAGTTCGCGGCACGGATCGCCGACCGCACCTCGGATGAGCCGATGCGGATGACCGCACGCGTGATCGAGCGGCTGCGCATCGAGGAGCAGTTCTCGTTCAGGGCGCAGGTGATGACTTTGTTCCAGGACATGCACCTGGTATGGGCCGGCCTTGGCGCCACGATGGCAACGATGATCTGCGTGATTGGATCGGCGAGCGTCCTCCATGCGGCCAATCAGCAGCAGCCCGGATCGTTCGCCAACGTGATTTCGATTCTCGCGAACCCGGGATCGAATGAGAACCCGATGCGGCTCAACTACGAGATGATGGCGCCGCGCGCAGTCACCGCGCCGATCGACGTCCCGGAAGAGGAAGCCGAATACGCGTTTGCCGCCGTGGTCTCACGGGAAGGCCGCGTTCAGGGTGTAGAAGTGCTCAATCAGTCGCGGCCCCCGGGTCGTTCGGTGAACGCCCTGCTGCACGAGGCGTATCGCATGCAGTTCTCGCCGGCGCTCGCCCGCGGCGACGCCGTGGCCGTGAGAGTGGTCTGGCTGGTGACGAATACGACCGTAAAGGGCCGCAGCGGGGACGACATCGAAGCGTTGCGCAAAGCCTTGCGCGCGCGCACCACGCCGCAGCCGATCGGTCCGCTGCCGGTTCCCGCGGACGTGGAGCCGAAGCCGGCACCGGCCGCGCCGCTGGTGAAGCCGACCCTGCCCGAAGCCGCAATGCTGGCCGCCGCGGGAGGCTAGGAAATTATCGAATCAGCGCCTGTCCGGTCCCGACATTCGATAGCGAATCGGTCGCGCGAATGACAAGCGTGCGGCCGGCGGCATCGGCCTCCAACCGCAATTCAAACGTCTCCTGACGCGCGTCGAGAATACCGTCGCGCGGGAACGCCGTCTGCCAGCGCTGCGCATCGAGCGAGTACTCGACGCGCGTGATCGGCGAGTCGCCGTCGCGAATCTCGGCGACGACGACGAAGCGCGTGCCGTCGCGGCGCGGCGCGCCAATCTGAACGGTCGGCGCCACGTTGTCGATCTCAAAGCTGTTGCTCTCGAGCTCGCCCGCCAGCGCCGTATCGGAGGGATTCGACCGCCGATCGGAGGCGTGCAGCTTCAGTACGTAGGTGCCGTTAGGCACCGAGCTCGTGTCCCAGACCAGCAAGGTGTCGCGCAGGTCGCCTTTCAATAATCGCCAGGAAGTGTCACCCTCACGGCGATAGAACACGTCATAGCTGAGGTCGTCGTTGTTGTCGTCTTCGGCCTTCCAAGCGAAGGTTTGCAGACTCTTCTGGAACACCCTGCGGCCCAACGGCGGCGCGCCCGGTCCACCAGGCGCGTTGGTGGCGGCCGCGCGCCGATCCTGCGCGTCATCGTCGAGGCCCGCGATTTCCGTTTCGCCGCTCGAGAACGGCTTCTGGAACACGACGCCTGGCGGGTGAACAGTGATTGACAGCACCTTCGGCCGGATATTGCGCGGTAAATACGCGGACGACACCGAGGTCAGCGTCGGCGCCGCGGCCGGCGTGCCGGACAGCACGGCGCGCCATTGGAAATAGCGCGCCTTCGGGCTGGTGATCGGCGAACCTTCCGCATTGGCGTAGGGACCTGCCCATTCGCTCCAGGCCTCGTCGGGCGTGCGGGTATTGCCGGAGCGCGTATAGATTTCCACCCTGCTGCCGGTTGGCGCGGAGGCGCGCCAGCCAATCACTCCCCACGTCGAGACGAGCCGCGCGTCCTTGACGTCGGATTCGTAGGTGCCGCGCGTCGCCCGGTTGGCGGACATCGCCATCAGCAAGCCGGGATTCGAGGTCGTGACGTAACTGCGATCCGCGGCACGCAGCAGCATCGTGGCCTGTTGCGCCGGGACGCGGGTGACCAGCACCGCATTCACGGGATCACCACTCAAACGAAACAGCTTGCCGCGGGTGCCGGTGGAGACGAGCAGGGCGCCATCGGGTTCGATGGCGATGTCGTACGGCGCATCCTCTCGCGGCGTCCACATCTCGTCCCACAGGCCATCTGGCTGCACGCGGAACACGGCGCCGGTCGGGTTGCGGCGATCGGAGGAACCGGGTGATGCGGTCACCGCGGCCGACACGCCGGTGTCAACGGCCACGATCGAGGTAATCTCCGTCGACACGTTCGGAATCGACGGGGTCACCGACGGCGGAGGAGCGCCCGCGTCGGTCAGATCGGCGCCGCCAGGGAAACGCGGACTGCTCTGGGCCGCGGCGTAGATCAGGCCCTTGGGATCGACGCGAATGGCGTGGATCTCCTGATATGTGGTGTCGAGTAACAAGAAACCTCTTCCCGTCCCGTCGACGCGGAAGACGCGTCCGGGCGTGCCCGTGCCCACCAGCAGCTGCTGCTTCTGGTCGAATGCCAGGGCCACTGCATGCGAGGCTTTCGAGGCAAAGAATCTCTGCGCTTTGCCGTCGGGCGAGATCTTGTAGACCGCGCCTTTGTCGCCGGTGCCGGCGAACACGTTGCCGGCCGCGTCAACCGCGAGCGACCAGATGTACTTGTCGTCCGGATCGAAGAACGTCGTTGCCTGGCCCTTGGCGTCGATGCGATAGATGCGGCCGTCCGGCGACGTCGCCGCGAAGAGGCCGCCGCCCGGCGCGCTGGCGAGCGCATGCACTTCCATCTCGGAGCTGTCGTAGAACACCGACGCCTGGCCGCTGCGATCGACCCGGATCACTTTTCCGTCGTTGCCGGTGCCGAGGAAGATCGAGCCATCGGGCGCCGCCACCGCGGCCCAGACGAAGGGCACGCCGGCGTCGTGAACGCGCGTCAGCTCCGGCCCGAGCGTCACGCGGCCATGCTCGTCGACCGACAACTGGTCGAGATCGCCGCGGAGAAAGTCCGCTTGCGTGGCGGCCTGCCAGAAACCCGGCGCGGCAGACAACGACGTGGCGGCAACTAGCGCCGCGATGAGTACGCAGGGCCGCACGAGCGTACGGCCGGATTGAAACGTCATCAGGGTTGATCGAGGGAAAGAGTCAGCTGGCGTGAACCAGTCACGGCAAAGTCGAGCGCGAGTTCCCACTCGCCGCGCGTGGTGCTTCGCAGCGGGTTGACGGTGCCGCTGTTGCGATCGGACTCGATCACCGCCAGCACGGAAGGCGGCAGGCCGGCCATCGGCTCGCCGTTGACCACGGCGCCCGCGTCGGGCGTGGTCAATCGCACATACAACCGATTGTTGCGGCGCGCGCGGTTGAACGTGCGCATGAACTGCGAGACACGCTGGAGATCGGCGCCGCGCGAATCACGGCGATCGTCGGCGGTCGTGCGCGCCGCATCCGCGACGATCAACTGCAGCGATCCGGTGAGGTTCGCGGGAATCTCAATCGGCAACCGGCGCACGACTTCCTCACCCCGCGCCGTCCGCATCGCGACGTGCACCGTGGCCTGCTGCCCGGCGCGCGGCCGCGGCGTGTCGAGCCACACGCGCTCGATGCGCGCGCTGCGCGGCTGTTCGGACGCGTCGATGGTCAGCGCGATCTTTTCGACGTCGACGGGCTCCGCGGTGTTCTTGAGCAGTGCCGTCAGCGGCCCGGCCACATAGGCGGCGGCGCCTCCCGTGGCTTGCTCGCCGGTAAAGATGTCCTCGAATGACAGATCGCCCTGCGCTCTGATCGATGCGCTGCCACGAATTGAATACGACGCGGGTCCAACGGCACGCTCGTACGACGTCAGCACGTTGGCCACGGCCAGATAGGTGAGCAGCGGCGAGAACGTGAAATCGCGGACCACGCCGAAGTTGAACGTCCGCGACGGCGTGCGATCCGAGTTCAACGTGATCGTCACCGGAATCAGCGACGGCCCCGGACCGAGCCGCCCGGCGATTGCAGTGGCGCGATCCTGTTGCACGGTGCCGATGACTTCATCGAAACTGGCGAGCTTACTCGACGACATCAGGCTCGGCAGCACGACTTGCACCGTGGCCCGCGTCATCGGGAATTGGGTGGGGCCCAGGTTGTAGAGCGGATGGCCAAACGCATAGACGCGGTCGCCATCGATGTGAGTGACCGTGCCGGTGGCGCCGAGCTCAAAGTCGCCGGTAAGGAGTCCCACACCGACCGCGTCTCCCGGCCACAGCGGTCGATCGGACGATGCGGTCAGGCCGGCGCCCTGCGCCTGCGAGGCCGACATCGGCACGAACCCGGCGGCGGTGAACGTCGGCGACAGCGGATCGATCACCGCAGCGTCGAAGCCCGACGCGATCATCGGCACGGCGATCGGCCGGAGCATCGCGCTGACGCGCGTCAAGTCGCGTGCAGCGCCCGACACCACCAGCGCCTGTGACGGTTCCTCAACGAAGGGACGGGCGCGGCCGAGATCGCGGGCCCAGATATCGAGCAACTCCCGCGGCGCGGCCGGCAGCGAAATGGCTACGGGCCGCGTGCCGCGCGAGGCCGCAGTCATCACCGTGGCGTCCACCATTTCAGCGATCGGTGTGATCCCGGCGATTGGTTCGGTGGAAAACTGACCGAGGGCGTACGACACGGCGCCAACCAACTTGCCGTCGATGTACACCGGACTGCCGCTCATGCCGGCGATCACGCCTGTCTTGGCCAACGGACCACCCTCGAGACGCGCGAGAATGAGGCTGCGCTTTGGTCCAATGACGTTCCGCATCACGCCGAGCACGTGGACCCTGAAATCCTCGAGCTCGTTGCCTTGAAACACCGTGCGGCCGATGCCCACCATCCCTGGACGCACGGCGTCCAGTGGCAGCGTGGTGGTCTGGGCACTTGGCGTCGCCAGCAGGACACCAATCGCCAGGAGAGCGCCGGTCAAGACTCGTGAATACATTGCAAGTGTCGGATAGCAGCCGACTTAGACACATTATACGGGTTTGCTCGTCCCGCCCCGTTTGACGCGAGTTTTCTGGTCTGTTAGCCTTTCGACGTTCACATGCGCTCGCGAGCCGTCATCTCGACCGGGTTTAAGCCGTCAACGACGGGATCCGTGTCGTACGGGACGTGGTGGTATTGGCGCCCAATAGGAGAGGCTGACCGGTCCGTGTAGCACCACGACACACTTTGACGCTCGACCGAAGCGCCTCTTCAGAAACGAAGAGGCGCTTTTTTGTTTTTTATGGGACCAGCCAAGCTCTGTGCGACCGTGATCGCCGCCACGACGGCCGAGCTGCGCGCGCGGCGAGACCAGCCGACCGACGCCGAGCTGGTCGAGCTTCGTCTCGACACCGTCAGCGATCCCTCGGCCGCGGCGGCGCTGGCCGGACGCCGCAAGCCGGTGATTGTGACGTGCCGGGCCAAGGATCAGGGCGGCCACTTCCAAGGGTCCGAAGAGGAGCGGCGCGCCATTCTCAGCGAGGCCCTCGCCTTGGGCGCCGAGTTTGTGGACCTCGAATGGCGCGGCGGCTGCGCCGACCTTCTCGAGAAGACCGGCGGCCGCCGCATCGTGCTATCGCATCATGACTTCACCGGCGTGCCCGCCGACCTCGACCAGCTCGCCGCGGCGATGGTGTCGAGCGGGGCCGAGGTCGTGAAGCTCGCGGTGATGGCCCACCGCTTGACGGACAACGTGAGATTGCGCGCGGTGGCGAAGCAAACGCGCGCGTCGATGTCGCTCATCGGCATGGGTGAGCCAGGAATCCCGTCGCGCGTTCTCGCCAGCTGGATGGGATCGTGTTGGACCTACGCCGGCGACGGTGTCGCGCCCGGCCAAATCGACGCGGCGCGCATGCAGGAGGAGTTTGGATTCCGGCGCATCGGGGCGCGCACGGAAATTTACGGCGTGCTGGGCAAACCGGTCACCCACTCGGTCTCTCCCGCCATGCATAATGCGGCGTTTCACGCCATCCATCGCGACGCCGTGTATCTGCCGCTCGCCGCCGCCGACTTCGATGATTTCCTGACGTTTGCCGATGCCGTCGGCTTGAGCGGCGCCAGTGTCACCGCCCCGTTCAAGGTCGACGCCTTCGAGCGCGCGGACGAGTGCGATCCGGTCAGCCGCCGCATTCAAGCCGCCAACACGCTGCGCCGCGACGGGAGGAAGTGGCTGGGTTGCAACACCGATGTGAGCGGCTTCCTCGCGCCGCTGCAATCGTTGATGCCGCTGCGCGGCGCGCGCGCGACGGTGCTTGGCGGCGGAGGCGCGGCGCGATCGGTATCGGTAGCCCTGGCCTCGGCCGGCATGCGCCCCACCATCTGTGCGCGGCGCCGCGAACAGGCGCAGGCGGTGGCCTCGCTCACCGGCGCCGCCACGACGCCGTGGCCGCCGGCGGCGGAGGAGTGGGACGTGCTGGTCAACGCCACTCCGGTAGGCACGTCGCCCGACCCCGACGTCTCGCCGTTGCCGGCAGACTACGCCTTTCAGGCCGACAAGCTGGTCTACGACCTGGTCTACAACCCACAGCTCACGCAACTGCTGCGAGACGCGGCCCGCGCCGGCTGCCGAACGGTGGGTGGGCTGGACATGCTGGTGGCGCAGGCTCAGGCGCAGTTCGAATGGTGGACCGGGCAACGGCCGGCTGATCGCGTGATGCGTGACGCCGCGATGGCTCAGCTGCAGGCGGTGCATAGGCGATGAAACAGACAACGTTCGAAGAATTCGTGGACCTGGCCAAACGCGCCACTTTCGTGCCGGTGGTGAAGGAGTTGGTCGCCGATCTCCTGACGCCGGTGTCGGCGTTCCTCAAGGTTGCCGAGCATTCCGATTACGCCTTTCTGCTAGAAAGCGTCGAAGGTGGTGAGCACGTCGGCCGCTATTCATTCCTGGGGAAAGACCCGTTCATGATTCTCCGCGGGCGCGGCGGGCAGACGGTGATCGAGAAGGCTGGCGTGACCAAGGACGCCGACAAGCCGTTCATCGAAACGCTGCGCGAGCTGATGAACAGCTTTCAGTCTCCCTTCGTGCCCGGCTTGCCGCGATTCACTGGCGGCGCCGTCGGTTACTTCGGCTACGAGACGTCGGCGTGGTTCGAGCCCACCACGCGACGCAATGGCGGACCTTCTCTGGCGGGTGACGATGCGGGATTCATGGTGTTCGATACCGTGCTCGCGTTCGACCACGTGCAGCATCGCATTCTCCTGATTGCCAACGCGCGAATCTCGCCCGACGAGGACTTGCGATCGCTCTATCAATTTGCGTGCGCCAAGATCGAGTTTCTCGAGCGCGAGCTGGAACGCGCGTTGTCGATCAAGAAACCGGTGTCGACCGACGGGCTAACACTCACGGCGAACATGACGCAGGAGACCTACGAGTCGATCGTCAAACGCGCCAAGGAGTACATCGCCGCCGGCGATATCTACCAGGTGGTGCTGTCGAGGCGGTTCGAGGCCGCGGTCAGCGTCGACGCCTTCACCGTTTACCGGGCGCTGCGCCACGTCAATCCGTCGCCGTACATGTTTTTCCTCCGGATGGGCGATCGGTCCATCGTCGGCGCGTCGCCGGAGATGCTGGTGAGGGTTGAGGGCCGGCAGGCGGTCACGCATCCGATCGCCGGCACGCGGCGGCGCGGTCAGAACGAGGAAGAAGACATGCGCCTCGCCGAAGAACTGAAACGAAACGAGAAGGAAAGGGCCGAGCATGTGATGCTGGTCGACCTTGGTCGCAACGACATCGGCCGCGTGTGCGACTACGGCACCGTGCGCGTGCCGACGTTTATGGCGCTCGAGCGCTACTCGCACGTGATGCACATGGTCTCGGTTGTCGAAGGCCAGCTCGCGGAGGGGCGCGATCGGCTCGACGCGCTGGTGTCGTGCTTCCCGGCCGGTACGGTGTCGGGCGCGCCAAAGGTGCGCGCGATGCAAATCATCAACGAGCTCGAGCCGACGTCGCGCGGGCTGTATGCAGGCGCGGTCGGCTATCTCGATTTTGCCGGCAACCTGGACTTCTGCATTGCCATCCGCTCGATTCTCCTCGAGCGCGGCAATGCCTACATCCAGTCGGGCGGCGGCATCGTTGCCGATTCGAATCCAACGGCTGAGTTCGAGGAAACCCGCGACAAGGCGCGGGCAATGATTCGCGCGCTCGAGATCGCGCAGGCAGGGCTGTAAGCGGGCGCGATGGTTCTGGTCATCGATAACTACGATTCGTTCACCTATAACCTGGTCCAGTACCTCGGTGAGCTGGGCGCGAAGGTCGTGGTGCGCCGCAACGACGAAGCTACGATCGATCAGCTGCGCCGGCTCGATCACGCGCGCGTGGTCATTTCGCCCGGACCCGGCCGGCCGGAACAGGCGGGCGTCTCGCTCGAGGTGATCAAAGAGTTCGGGCCGCGGATGCCGGTGCTCGGCGTGTGCCTTGGACACCAGGCAATTGGCCTGGCATTTGGCGGCGACGTGATCCGCGCGCCGCTGCCGATTCACGGCAAGACCTCCACCGTCGAGCACAATCGCAAGGGCGTGTTTGCGGGACTGACGTCGTCGTTTCAAGCGGGCCGCTACCACTCGCTGGTTGTCGATGAGAAGACGCTACCTGGCGATCTGGAAGTCACGGCGCGCACCAAAGAGGACGGACTGGTGATGGGCCTGCAACATCGAACGCTGCCCATACACGGCGTGCAGTTTCACCCGGAGTCGGTGCTCACCAACGAAGGCCGCCGCATTCTTCGCAACTTCCTCGAGATGTGACCATGTTTCCAGCGCTGATCGAAAAACTGCGACGGCAGGAAGACCTGACGACCGGCGAAGCGGCCGAGGCGATGGCCGCAATCATGCGCGGCGCGGCCGCTCCGGCGCAGATTGCCGGACTGCTCGTGGGTCTCGGCATGAAAGGCGAGCGGCCGACCGAGCTGGTGGGATTCGCGCAGACGATGCGCGCCAATGCGATGGCCATAGCGGCCGGGCCGGGCGCGGTGTTCGACACGTGCGGCACAGGCGGCGACCGATCAGGCACGTTCAACATTTCCACGGCCTCCGCGATCGTGCTGGCGGCCTGCGGCATGCGCATCGCCAAGCATGGCAACCGATCGGTGTCGAGCCAGTGTGGCAGTGCCGACGTGCTCGAGGCGCTCGGCGTGAACATCACCGCCCCACCCGAAGTTGCCGGCGCCTGCCTGAATGAGGTCGGCCTGGCCTTCTTGTTCGCGCCGACATTTCATCCGGCCATGAAGCACGCCGCGCAGGCGCGCAAAGACCTTGGCGTGCGCACGGCGTTCAATCTGCTGGGGCCGCTGACGAATCCCGCCCGGCCGGCGCGCCAGATCGTGGGCGTGCCACGCCCGGAACTGACCGAGTTGCTGGCACGCTCCTTGTCGCTCCTTGGGTCGGAGCGCGCGTGGGTGGTCCACGGCGCCGATGGTCTCGATGAGCTGTCGACGACGGGGTATACGAAGGTCTCGGAGTGCCGTGGCGAGTCGGTCCAGACGTTCTACGTGCACCCGGCCGACTTCGGGCTTGCCAAAGCTACGCCCGACTCACTCAAAGGCAGCGACGCCGCCACCAACGCGAAGATCGTGCGCGCCGTGCTGGCCGGCGAGCGGGGATGCCCTCGCGACGTGGTGCTATTGAATGCGGGCGCGGCGCTGTTCGTCGGCGGTCATGCGGCCACCGTGCAGGAGGGCATCGCCAAAGCCGCGGCGGCCATCGACAGCGGTGCGGCGATGAAAGTCCTCGATCAACTGATTGCCGTCTCAAATCGGGCTGGAGCAAAGGCGTGACCACCGCCCCCGACCTCCTCGACGCCATCATCGGCGCGACATACGCCCGCGTCGAGGCCGCCATCGCGCGCGAGCCCCGCGCGGCACTCGAGCGGCGGGCCGCGGCGCGGACGCCGAACGCGCGCGCGTTTGCCGATCGCCTGTCCCGCGGCAGCTCGGTCAACATCGTCGCCGAGTGCAAACGGCGATCGCCATCGCGCGGAGTGTTGCGGGCGGCATACGATCCCGTTGAAATTGCGGCTAGCTACGAACGCGCCGGCGCGGCCGCGATTTCGGTGCTGACCGAACCCGGGTTCTTCGACGGCAGCCTCCGGCACCTTGAAGCGGTCCGCGATGCGGTGAACGGGCCGCTTCTGCGCAAGGACTTCATCGTCCACGAGTATCAGCTGCTCGAGGCGCGCGCGGCCGGCGCCGATGCCGTGTTGTTGATTGTGGCGGCACTCGACGATTCCACGCTCGCGACACTCGCGGCTGCCGCCGACGATCTCGGACTCGCGGCGCTCATCGAAGTCCACGACCAGGCCGACTGCCGCCGAGCCGCTGCACTGGCACCTGGCACCCAGCACGAGGCACGAGGTACAGCGCACGAAGCACGAGGTACAGCGCACGAGGCACGAGGCACCAGGCACGAGGCACCCTTGATCGTCGGCGTCAACAACCGCAACCTGCGCACGCTGCAAGTGGACCTCAACGCGTCTCGTGAAGTGGCCGCAGTGCTGCCGTCAGGCTCGATCGGGGTCAGCGAAAGCGGGTTGAAATCGAGCGCGGATCTCCACGCGATGACGGCACTCGGCTATCACGCATTGTTGATGGGTGAGCGTTTCATGGTGGAACCGGATCCCGGCACTGCGCTGGCCGGTCTGATCGAATCGTTGGAGGCCGCGTCGCGATGACGCACGCAAAGATCTGCGGCATCACACGCCTGGAAGACGCACAACTGGCTGCCGAGTTGGGCGCGGCCTTCCTTGGGGTGGTCTTGTGGCCGAACAGTCCGCGCGCCACGAATCTTGGATTCGTACGTCTGCTGCGCCGGACTCTGCCCAAGGCGGGTCTGGTCGGTGTGTTCGTGAATCCCACCGCACGCGAAGTGACCGAGGCGTATGAGTCAGGCACCCGCCTGGTGCAAATCCACGGCGTGGTACCGGAATGGGTTGATTACGAGCCGCCGGTGGTTATTGTTCGGGCAAGAACCCTCGACCAGATAGGTGTGAAGACCTCGGAGCGCGAAGAATTCATTTTGCTCGACGCCCACGACCCGGTGAAACACGGCGGCACCGGCAAGACCATCGACTGGGCTCGCGCCGCGGATGTCGCGAAGACGCGCAACGTGTTTCTGGCCGGCGGCCTCACACCCGACAACGTCCGCCAGGCGATCGCGCAAGTGAAGCCGTTTGCAGTCGATGTAGCGTCGGGCGTGGAATCGGCGCCGGGAGTCAAGGATCACGACAAGCTGCGCGCGTTCATGGCGGCAGTGAAGGAGAGCGTGTGAGCGAGGCAACGACCTGGTTTGGGCGGCGGGATCCCGACGCGCGCGGCTACTACGGCGCGTATGGCGGACGCTTCGTTCCGGAGACGCTGGTGGCGCCAATCGAAATGCTGGAGCGCGAGTATCTGGCGGCCCGGCGCGACCCGTCTTTCGCGGCGGAGTTGTGGCGGTTGTTGACGCACTACGCCGGCCGGCCGACGCCGCTATGGGAAGCCAGGCGCTTGGCGGATGCGTGCGGCGGCGGCCGCATCTTCCTCAAACGCGAGGATCTGACGCACACCGGCGCCCACAAGATCAACAACGCGCTGGGCCAGGCGTTGCTGGCGCAGCGCATGGGAAAGACGCGCATTGTTGCCGAGACCGGCGCCGGCCAGCACGGCGTAGCCAGCGCCACGGCGTGCGCGTTGCTTGGACTCGAATGTGTCGTCTACATGGGCACCGAAGACATGCAGCGGCAGGCGTTGAACGTATTCCGGATGCGCTTGCTCGGCGCCACCGTCACCGCCGTGGATGCCGGCAGCCGAACGCTCAAAGACGCGATCAACGAGGCGATGCGCGACTGGGTGGCGCGCCCTGCGGACACGCATTACCTGTTGGGGTCCGCGCTCGGTCCTCATCCGTATCCGTTGATGGTCCGGGAGTTTCAATCGGTGATCGGCAAGGAGGCGCGCACGCAGATTCTCGAACAGGCCGGCCGGCTGCCGCATGCGGTAATCGCGTGTGTGGGCGGCGGTAGCAATGCCATCGGCATCTTCGACGCGTTTGTCGACGATCGGGACGTGCGGCTGATTGGCGTCGAGGCCGGCGGTGAGGCGATAAGACCGGGCCGCCATGCTGCGCGCTTTGCCGGCGGCGCCGCCGGAGTGCTGCAAGGCACACGCACCTTTGTCTTGCAGGACCAAAACGGAAACATCGAGGCGACGCATTCGGTATCGGCAGGCCTTGATTACGCGGCGGTCGGTCCCGAGCACGCGTGGTTGCAGGACATCGGGCGCGCCGAGTACGCCTACGCTTGTGATCGTGACGCGTTGCGCGGCTTCCAGGATCTGGCGCGACTCGAAGGCATCATTCCAGCGCTCGAATCGGCGCATGCGATAGCCCACGTGCAGGTGATCGCGAAACAGTTTCCGCAGGACGCGGTCTTGCTGGTGAACCTGTCGGGACGCGGCGACAAGGACGTCCAAAGCGTCGAGCCCATCCTCAGTGGAGGCCATCGTGCCGGCAATTGAGGATCGCTTCACACAACTGCGCAAGGCCGGTCGAACCGGTTTGGTGACCTATGTCACCGCCGGCGATCCTGATCTGCAGCGGTCGGCCGAGATCATCAAGCGCCTCGATCTGGCCGGTGCCGACGTGCTCGAGATCGGCGTACCGTTCTCCGATCCGCTGGCCGACGGGCCGGTCATCCAGCGCGCGACTGAGCGGGCATTGGCGGCGGGAGTCACGTTGTCTCGGGTGCTCGAGATGCTGAAAACCCTCAGGCCCTCAATTTCGGCGCCAATCGTCATCTTTAGCTACGCCAATCCGATACTCCGGATGGGTCTGGACCGATTCGTGGAGGACGCAAGAGCCGCGGGCGTAGATGGCGTACTGACGCTGGACATGCCGCCGGAAGAGGGTGAGACGTTTCGCGCGACATTCGGGTCGGCGGGGATTGATACAATTTTCCTGCTGAGCCCCACGACCACGGTGGAGCGCATCCGCCGCGCCGCAACGCTTGGCAGCGGATTCCTTTACGGCATTTCGCGTCTTGGCGTCACCGGCATGCGGGACACGGTCGACTCCTCGGCGCGCGACCTTGCGATCCGGGTGAAAGCCGAAACGGCGATGCCGCTCGCGCTCGGATTCGGCATCTCGCGCCCCGAGCATGTGCGATCGATTGGACAGTTCGCCGACGCTGCCGTGGTCGGCAGTGCGCTGGTGAATGTCATCGCCGAACACGGCCGGTCGGCGGGATTGCTGGATGAAGTGGAGCGTTACGTGCGATGGCTGCGGAACTAGGTAGTCTCGAATCGCTCCGCGAGGAGATCGACAAGATCGACGAGGTGATTGTCCGCCTCCTCGACAGCCGCGCACGCTGCGCGTACGCGATCGGACGACTGAAACACGAGCTCGGACGGCCGGTGTATGAGCCGCAGCGCGAGGCCGCAGTGATCGCCCACGTGCGGCAGGTGAATGAGACGCTCGCCGGCCCGTTGGATGGTGACGTGATCGCGCGTTTTTACGAACGCATCATGGACGAGATGCGCCGGATTCAGCGCATCGAAGCGGAACGGGACCAAGAGAGCAATAGCGAAGAACGAATGACGACTAACGAAGTGACGAATAACGACTACGAAGGCTGACTATGGTTGTGGTGATGAAAGAACGCGCGATTGAGACCGAGGTCGAAGCGGTCATCGCGCATCTGGTTCAATTGGGCATGGACGTGCATCGATCGTCGGGCGCGTCGCGCATCGTGCTGGGCGTGGTCGGCGGCGGCAAGGTCGACCCGCGGCTGATCGAGTTGATGCCCGGCGTCCACGAGGTGCTGCGCATTACCCAGCCGTACAAGCTGGCCAGCCGCACCTTCAAACCGGAAGACACGGTGATCGCGATCGGCGACCTCCGCCTCGGCGGCGATGAAGTGATCGTGATGGCGGGCCCGTGCTCGGCGGAAAGCGAGGCGCAGGTCCACGCCACCGCTGCCGCGGTCAAGCGGGCCGGCGCCAAGGTGCTGCGCGGCGGCGCGTTCAAACCGCGCTCGTCGCCGTACAGCTTCCAGGGCATGGGCGAACAGGGACTTCAGCTGCTGCGCGAAGGCTCGAATGCGCACGATCTCAAGCTCGTCACCGAGGTCATGGACGCCAGCCAGATCGAGGTCATCGGCAAGTACGCCGACATCTACCAGGTTGGCGCGCGCAACATGCAGAACTTCACCCTGCTGCGCGAACTGGGCCGCACGCGCAAGCCGATTCTGCTCAAGCGCGGCATTGCCGCGACGATGGAGGAGTGGTTGCTGTCGGCGGAATACATCCTGGCCGGCGGAAACAAGGATGTGATCCTGTGCGAGCGCGGCATCCGAACGTTTGAGACGTTCACGCGCAACACGCTCGACCTCTCAGCGATTCCCATCGTCAAGGAGCTGTCACACCTGCCGGTCTTCGTCGATCCCAGCCACGGCATGGGTCGTCGCGACAAGGTGGCGCCGATGGCGCGCGCCGCGGTCGCCGCCGGCGCGGACGGGCTCATCATCGAGGTCCACAACGATCCGGACCACGCGCTCAGCGACGGCGCGCAGTCGATGTTCCCGGCCCAGTTCGATCGGCTGATGGCGGAGCTGCGCATCATCGCGCCGGCGATCGGCCGCAGCATCTGTCTGGAACCCCTGGCGCGCCGAGGTTGGGCGCGGTAGGAGGTGCCTCGTGCCTGGTGCCTGGTGCCTGGTGCGGAAGGGCGACACTGACGAATGACAGATACGTCTCGTGGACTGGCCATCCTCGGACCGGGCCTGATCGGGACCTCGATTGCGCTCGCCGCGAAACGCCGGTGGCCGGAGCTGGAAATCCGAGCTATCGATCATGGCGAGCCGTTATCGAAGATCGGCGGCTCCCTCGTCGTCGTGCTCGCCACGCCGGTCGATGCCATTCTCACCATCCTTCCCCAACTGACGGAGGCGGTCGATCCGCGAGCGCTGATTCTCGATACCGGCAGCACGAAGCGCGCGGTGATGCTTGCGGCCCGCAATGCGGGCCTGCCGCAGTTCGTCGGCGGCCATCCGATGGCGGGCGGGACCGCGCCGGGCCCAGTCGGCGCGCGCGCCGAGCTGTTCGACGATGCACCGTGGTTCCTCACCAACCCGGATGCTCCCGACGCCGTCCAGCGTGCCGTCAAGTTCGTGGAAGCCCTTGGCGCCAGGCCAGTGGTGCTCGCCGACTATGGTGAGGAACACGATCGCCTGATGGCCGCGATCAGCCACCTGCCGCAGCTGGCGGCCAGCACGCTGATGGCGGTGGTCGCCCGCGTCGTTGGCACCGACAACCTCAAATGGGCCGGCAAGGGGTTGCGCGACACCACCCGTCTGGCCGCGAGCCGGCCCGAGATGTGGGAGAGCATTCTTGCGAGCAACAGCGAGGAGCTCAAGCCGCTGTTGAAGTACTACGCTGCGGAGCTGTCCGCGATCGCCGATCGGCTCGAAGATCCCGAGGCCATCAAGAAGCTCTTCGAGGAAGCCGCGCGCGCCAAAGCATCCTGTCCGTAGCAGAGATTCGCGGCATAAAATCAGACGCATGAACAAAGTCGTAGCCTCGGCAGACGAGGCAGTGGCCGGCATTGCCGACGGCGCGTCGATCATGATGGGCGGCTTCGGCTTGTGCGGCATTCCCGAGAATCTGATTGCCGCGTTGCATCGCCGCGGCACCAGGGACCTGACCGTGATCAGCAACAACGCCGGCATCGATCAATTCGGCGTGGGTCCGCTGCTGCATTCACGGCGCATTCGGAAGATGATTGCGACCTACGTCGGGGAGAACAAGGAGTTCGAGCGGCAGTTCCTCGCCAGGGAAATCGAAGTCGAGTTGGTGCCGCAGGGGACCTTCTCCGAGCGGATGCGGGCCGCCGGCGCCGGCATCGCCGGATTCTTCACCCCGACGGGCGCAGGAACGTTGATCGCGGCAGGCAAGGAGACCCGGGTCATCAACGGCCGCACCTACGTGCTGGAGGCGCCGCTACACGCCGACTTCGCCTTCGTCAAGGCGTGGAAAGGCGACCGCAAGGGCAATCTGATCTACCGGAAGACGTCGCGCAATTTCAATCCGGTGATGGCGACGGCGGCGCGCCACACGATCGCGGAAGTCGAAGAACTGGTGGAGCCGGGCGCGCTGGATCCCGACGGCATTCACACGCCCGGGATTTTCGTGAAGCGGATCATCGCCGGCGTGGGCTACGACAAGCGCATCGAGAAAAAGGTGTTCCGTGGATAAGCGCGACCGCATCGTCCGCCGTATCGCGCGGGACCTGCGCGACGGCGACTACGTCAACCTCGGCATCGGCATGCCGACACTGGTGGCCAACTGCATCCCGCCGGGCATCGAGATCACGCTGCACTCGGAAAACGGCATGCTCGGCGTCGGGCCATACCCGAAGGACGAATCGGAAATGGATCCGGATCTCATCAACGCCGGCAAGGAGACCGTCACCGAGCTGCCCGGCACGTCGTATTTCAGCAGCGCCGATTCGTTCGCGATGGTGCGCGGCGGTCACATCGATCTCACCGTGCTCGGCGCGCTCGAAGTCGACGAAGAAGGAAACCTGGCCAACTGGATGATCCCGGGCAAGATGGTGAAGGGGATGGGCGGCGCGATGGACCTCGTGGCGGGCGCCAGGAAGGTCGTGATCGCGATGGAGCACACCACCAAGGACGGCGGTCACAAGATCCTGAAGACGTGCACGCTGCCGCTCACCGGCATGAAGGTCGTCAGCCGCATCGTGACCGAGATGGCGGTGATCGATGTCACGCCGGACGGCCTGGTGCTGCGGGAGATCGCGAGCGACACGACGGTGGACCTGGTGGTCGCCGCGACCGGGGCCCGGCTGACGATCGCGGAACCTTTGGGCCGTTTCTAGCGTCCCGTCCTAGAGGTGAGGTGCCGATGAGGAAAGCACTCCTGGCGGCTGTGGTTGCCGGTGCTCTGCTTCAGGGAACGACCCACGCCCAGTCAACCGACCCCATCACATATCGAATCACCGGCACTCGCATTGCGGTAGGCCAGGACGTCCGCATCGAGCGCGACGAAGAGGTGTCTGACGCGGTGGTGGTCATCGGCGGCAACCTCACCGTGGACGGCCGCGTGCGCGACGGCGTGTTCGTCGCCGGCGGTGATATCCATTTCTCGTCAACGGCCGACGTGCGCGGCGACGTGGTCGTGGCGGGAGGCCGCATCACCCGCGACGCCGGGGCGCGGCAGATCGGGCGCGTCAGCTACGTCTCGTTCGGCGACGGGTGGTGGCGCACCAATTGGGGCTGGCTGCCGACGATTCGCTTCGGCGAGGTGGGACGGTGGCTGAGTCTGGCCGGCACCATCGCGCGCGTCTCGGTGCTGGGCCTGCTGATGATGATCATCCTCGTGGTGGCGCGAGCGCCGGTGGCGCGCGTCGGACGTGCGGCACTGTCGGAGCCGCTACGCGCGTTTTTCGTGGGTCTTGCCGCTGAGATCTTCTTCGTGCCGTTCCTGATCGCCGCGTCGATCGGCCTGATCATCACCATCATCGGCATTCCATTCGTCGCCGTCCTGGTGCCGATTGCGATCGTGCTGGCCGTGTTCGCGTTCCTGCTCGGGTTCACCGCTCTGGCGTGCCGTCTGGGCGAGTGGGTCGAGGATCGTCTTGGCTGGC
>Ga0187893_10002275_pt1 | contig 42759 bp, 30 predicted proteins | sample MA1701074metaG_FD_139574 | JGI IMG/M metagenome (GOLD analysis project Ga0187893, IMG submission 139574) | White microbial mat communities from a basaltic lava cave in the Kipuka Kanohina Cave System on the Island of Hawaii, USA - MA170107-4 metaG ... | reverse complement strand
TCTGCGCTCTCAGGTTCTTCGCCAACCTCGCCCATCCGTCCTTCTCGCCGGCCATCGGGAAAAACACTTGCCGCGGGAAAAGGCTGCGGCCGTCATAATCGGGGTCCAGCAGCCACATCGCAATCTTTTCCGTGCCGCGCGACTCGATCGTGCCTTTCACGGTGTTGTAATAATCGAACCCGTGGATCGAAACGCGATACTTACCCTTCCCCTCGCCTAACTTGATCTTCTCGAGCTGGACGTCGGGCTGCCCGATCAGCCAGAAGCTCTCGTTGCTGGCGCGTTTCTTCTTCAGGTCTTCCGTCAACAGGTCGGCGTTCATCTGCGCTTTGAGCAGTGTCACACCCGGCCAGTTGGTTTCGTCGATGTCTTTCGCCGCCTCGGGATCGAATTGGAAAGCGGCGAACACCACGATCGCGGGTTTCGGCACCAGCTTGGACGCTTCCTCGATCGCCAGCTCGACCTGCCGCTGTTCGAGCGGCGCGTGCTCGGGCGCGAACGAAACGACCACGCGGCAGGGTTTTTCTTCTTTGGTTTCGGCGTCCGCATGCAGCCACCGCACGGCGGGCAGGACCTCCACGCGTGAAAACTCGATCCGCTGGCCGCCCTTGCCCCGGATGCCCGAGCGCAACAGCTCATCCCGCCAGTCGCGCTGGCGGACCGTCGCTCCGCTGCGCGCGACCGAGGCGTCCGCTTCTTGCGGAACGGCCTCTGCCTCGGCATCTTCCAGGGACCGCACCACCGGCGCGGGCACGGCCTCCACGGTGAACGGGCCAGTTACGCGTGCCTTGCCGCGATCCACGAGAGGCCTATCGTAGAGTATCAACTGATCAGGCGGCTCATCATTTGCCACACTCTTGAGGCTTGTCTTTTTCACCTGCGTGCAGCGTAGACCGCTGGCCACTCCCTCGCCTGGATGAGCAAGTTCGTAATACGGGTAGAAGGCGGCCATGAGGCGCTGTTTGGCAAGCGTGATCGCCACGCGTGACGTGTCACAACTAATCCATCGGCGTCCCCATTGCTCGGCAACGAATGCCGTTGTCCCGGACCCACAGGTCGGGTCAAAAACCAAGTCGCCAGGATCTGTCGTCATCAGCAAGCAGCGCTTGACAACCTCCCCGCTCGTCTGCACTGCATACCTCTGGTCGCGAGCCCCGATCGTATCAGGCCATGTTGCCGTCATCTTCGGAAATGCCTCATCCAGGTACATTACATAGCGGAGGTAACTACCCTCGGGCGCTAAACGCCGCTCCCTTTTGAGCTTTTCCATTCCCTCTGGATTAGTTGGATAACAGGCGCCATCAGGCGGAAGCCATTCTTGGTTCAAGTATTCAACTGGGAATACTGCCTTGGGATCGAAAGACGGTGGCCACATTGACACGAGCCTAAAAACCCTGGCATCCTTTGGCAATTTTGCATGGTTATTCAGTTGATCATCCGTCATCTGATGGCGCTTGCCATCAGGCAGCTCGTACCATTTCCAGTGGAAGTCACCCTGGACATCGATAGAGCGGTAGAGTTGCCGGTACTTACGTTTCGCGGCTTCCTTGTCCCGGGCATACCAGACTAAGTAATCACCCATCTGCTCCGCGAAAGTGGCTCCTAGTGGCATCGTTTTCTTCCGGAACCAGATCTGTCCAATGAAGTTCAAGTCTCCACAGATCTCGCTGCAGATCTCACGGACGTGGTGTACGTTCTCGTCGGAAATTTGCACAAACACAGAACCAGTTTCGCTGAGAAGGTCCTTGGCAAGCAGCAGGCGATCGCGCAGATAGGCTAGATACGAATGAATGCCCAACTCCCATGTGTCCCGGAAGGCCTTGATCATCTCGGGTTCTTGGGTAAGATCCTCGTCCCTCCCGTCTTTTGGGTCACGGTTGTTCACAAACGGCTGGAAATTTGATCTATAAGTAATCCCGTATGGTGGGTCGATGTAGATCATCTGCACCTGGCCGGCGAGACCCTCTTTCTCAAGCAAAGAGTTCATCACGAGCAGACTATCCCCTGCGATGAGCCGGTTCGACCAGTTGTGCTTGTGTTTGTAGAACTCGACGGCTTGCCGCAAGGGCGGGTTCTCGCCCGGCCGCTCGAACAGGGACATCTGGCCGTTTTCGGTTTTCTTCTGAACGGCTTCGATGATCGTGCGTGGGTCAATCCGTTCGTGAACGTGCAGGGAAACCGAAGGAACTTCGAAGGATGTACGCTCCGCTTTGCCCGCCCACACGAGCTGCGGGTCGAGATGCGGATCGTAACTGTAGGTCTTCTTCGTCTCGGCCTTGTCCGTCTCGGGCGTCACCAGCCCGACCGGCGGGTTGTTCAGGCGCTTTTTGTCCACGTGTTCGTACTGTTCAATCGGCTTTTTCGCGGACTTCGTTCGCGTCGTCTTTCTCGGCATGATGGCAGATGCGGTAGGGGCACGGCATTGCCGTGCCCGCGTCTCGCAGTCTTGTGCTGCGCGGCTCCCGTCCAGAATTCCGGGTAATCGACGATTGTAACCCGCCTTGCCGCAAAAAATCGTCAAAAATGCTGCTCGCGGCCCCTAATCTGCGGGCTTTCTCTGATCCGCGCGGCGATTCCCCCGTTGCCTCTCCCTTTTCCAGTCACGCCACTCTCCTCCGCCTAACCCTCTCATTCCAAACGCCGCAATGGCCCGCCGCCCCGCCGGGCCGCTTCCCCTGCTGTACCATCGAAGCGGAGACATGGCCACTCAAAGACAAATCGAAGCCAACCGCCGCAACGCCCGCAGGAGCACCGGTCCCCGCACCGCCGGCGGCAAAGCCCGTGCCAGCCGGAATGCCGCCAAAGGTCGCCTCCTCCCCTGCCGTATGCTGATTCCTGGAGAAAGCAGGCACGAATACGACGCTCTCCTCCGTACCCTCGAGCGGAACCTCAAGCCCCATGATGCCATTGAGGGCGCGCTCGTCCGCCAGATCGCCGATGCCGAGTGGCGATTGAACCGCGCTGTCAATCTGGAAACAGGGATCCTCAGTGAACGCTTCGACACCGTCCGCAAGTTTCGCGACGTGCCTCTCGATCGGCATCTCGACGACTCGCAGCGGACAAAGCTCTTTGGCGGCGTGCTCATCCAGGATGCGGGCGCCGACGCTCTCTCGAAGCTCTCCCGCTACGAAACGCGCCTCAGCCGGCGCTACTTCACTGCGCTGGCGCGCCTCGAAGCTCTACAGGACCGCCGCCGCAAGCGCCACCGCAAATCCGCAAAAAAATCCACAAAGAAAAAATAGCAAAACGAAGCCAATTCCCCCTTTGTTTGCAACACACGGCCTCGAAAACGAACCCAAACGAACCCAATTTTTTGGCTTTCTCGGGGCAGTAGACAGAGAACGCCGCCGTGGAGGTCCTCGGAAGGAAAAGAACTTGGTGGAGAGTCCGCGCGGGAGGCGTCTAGGCAACGTGATGTGGGGTCACGGCATGCGGTGCCCGCCAATAGGCAATGTGATGTAGGGGCGCGGCATGCCGCGCCCGCCAAGAAACGCGACCTGCGGGTGTTTTGAGGGGCAAGTGCTGTTCACGGCAGCGCCGGTCACCCGGGAGGATCCCTCGCCCGTAACCCGGCTCCCGCCCGCCTACTGGCACTTCACGGCGATGGGAACAGCCGGGCTATCCGACCCCGCCACGGAGAGGTTGAGGGAACGTACGCCGCACTCCGACGCCGCCGGAATCGCGAAGTTGAGCTGGTAGACGCCGAGCAATCCGGGCGCATAGCCCTTGAAGCTGATCTCGGCGTCCTTGCCATCGACCTTCACCGTGATCGGCAGAGCCATGACCGCCGCCGGAACGGGTCCGGGCACGCCCGTGGCCACCGCCGGGCTGAGCAGGCCGCCTCCAGTGAAGAACAGGGCCACGGATTTGCCTTTCTCCGCGGGTTTTTCCGGCGTCACGACGGAAAAGTCCTCCGGGTGAACGATGGCCGCCAGAGGAGTTGCCCCGCCCATTTGAACCATGAAAATTCCCGGCTGCGACGAGAAGACCGGCACGCCGCCGACGCTGAAGGCGCTTCCGTTGTTATTCACTTCCACTGTGGTCGTCTGGCCTGTTGGGATCTGGAATGGAACCTGGAAGTTGATCTGCTCCTCGGCTGCGCGAGTAACGGTCAAGATAGGCGCCGCGACCCCTCCCACCTTGATGGTCACGCCACGGAACTCCAACGACCCGCCCGCCATTTCAGTACCGGTCACGCCTTCCGAGAGGCCCGTGCCGAAGAGTGTGGCAAGGCTTCCGGGAACAAGGCCCGGAACGAAGGTGGCCCCGTTGGCGATGCCCGAGGCTTCGAAGGCCGGCGTCCGCCCGAGTGGGTTGAGCGCGAATACCGTGGAGAAGGTTCCCGCCGTGGCCGTGATGGGTATGGCCGCAGCGGCGTTCGCGACGGGAATGCCCTCTTCTGCCGGAGGCAGAATGCCTAGCAACTCGACGATCACGCCGGTGCGTCCGTTGGCGTCGGCGAGGAGTTGCAGCGGATTCGCCGGAGCGCCCTCGTTTTCCTTGAGCGGATGGAACCGGACATTGGGCGGGCCGCTGAAAACAACAATCGCCCCCAACGCCGGAAGGTCGCCGATCTCGATGACTTCAACAGTCATCGGTTCGGATTTTTTCCCTACCTGGAGCGTCTGCCCGTCACCGGAAATCGGCCGGACGGCTGTCGCCTGGGGAGGAGCAGCCGTGACATTGAAAGTGGCGACCAGACCGGAAATCGTTCCCTGGACAACAACCGGTCCCGGCGTCAGGCCGAACTGGACGCGCGCCGTCGCGCCGTCCGAATCGCTGGCTGTCAGCAAGGTGGCCGCTCCGGAAACAACCTTCCACTGCACTACCGGGAAGGGCACTTTCTGCCCCGATTCGTTGAACACCCTCAGGCGCAGGGGCTGCGCCAAAAACCGTCCAATGCGCGCACTCTGCCCGTCACCTTCCTTCTCAAACCGGACGACAAGGCCGCCGGTCGCTCGCTCTGTGAACTCGGCCTTGGGCAACCCGGGAGCGCTCGCCACGGCCTCGATAACGATGTTGCCGGCCCTGGGCCCCAGCGTCACCGTCAAGGGCACGGGGAAATTCAGCCGCCCGACAACGAACCTCGGTTGGATCGAGGCGGCGGGCCCCGATTTCTGCCGGATTTCAACACCCACGCCGTTCGATCCGATGGACGAGGAACCCGGAAATGTGATCAGAAAGGTGGGCGCTGTCTGCAGGGTAGTACCTGTCGGCGCTGTCTGGTTGTCTCCAGACACTTTTTCCACCTTCACGCTGCGAGCCCCAATCGCGGTAGTGGTGGTGAACACGATCGGCGGCAGATCGCTGCCGGGCCGGGTGACGGTGATCGAGCCGTCCCTGGTCGTGCCGGCGCCGGGGTTCAGGTCCTCGGCAGAGCAGGTCACACTGGCGAAGCCGTTGATGTCCACGGGCACGTTCGGATTGCCACAAACGGACGCCGCGGCCGCGAAGAAGAGATTCGTGTTGCGGGGCAGAGGCTTTCCGTTCTTGTCGGTCGCGAGCACGACGAAGGGCAAGGGAAAGGCGTCGCGCGGCTCGGTGATTTGAAAATCGCCGCTGATCTTGATTAGGCCCGTCCCGTGGATGATATTCATGGTGAAGTCGACCGAGGGGCCGGTCGATGTGGTTGCCGTGATCACGACGGTCCGCAAGGGGTTCTCGTCCTGCGATGGCGCGGGACCGGCCGCCGCTACCGCTGGAAGACCACCTTCGCCGTCCAGGGCCGCGGGCGCTTCCGGGTCGAGCAAGGTCACCAGAACCGAGGCGATGCCCCGCGTGTTGGTCATCACAACCTCGCTGGGCGAGAACGACACGCGGGTGTTGTCACTGGCGGCAAACAAGACCGGGACGCCAAACAGAGGCGCGCCGTCGGCGTCGGTCACGAGCACCGATAGCGCGTTGGGTGTCGTCACTCCAGGGGGTAAAAACTGGTTGTTGCCGCTGTTAATGGTGATATTCACCGCCGGCTTGGAAGAGGGGCCGAAGACGACGGCCAGATCGCGCGGGGGCACGGGAGGCACCGCCTTCGTGACCACCTTTTTTGTCTCAGCGTCGACAATGGCGATGCTCCCCGATCCGACGGATGAAGCGGCGTATACCAATTTTTGGTTGGGAGAAACTCCGAGGCTTAGCGCGCTAATCTCAAGCCCAAGGGGTGTGACGGAGGCAGTAGGCAGTGCGTCAAGATCGATTTCCGCGAGGGCCTGCGTGGACTCGACGATGGTAAAGGCCCTGCTCGGGCTGACGATCAGGACCCGGCGTAGCCCAGTGGTTCCGACGAGTCCGACGCCCTTGGCGGTCCTGGCCTCGAGATCGAAGATCTGTGAGGTGTTGCGCGGCGCCGACCCGGTATTCCGCAAGAACATCCGCGGCGAGTTCCGGATGGGGAACAGCTCCGCGCCGCTACGGATCTCATAGGGCGCGGGAATCGCGGGGATTTCCTCCTGGTCGCTAGTGCGGTACTGCAACAATTGCGTTTCCGTGGCGGCGACGAGCCGATCCTCGGATGAGGAAAGGGCGATCGACCGGACGCCCGATACGGTGATGGATTTCGTGACTTCGTAGGTCCCCAGATCCACGACGCTAATGCGGCGGCCCCCATTGCTGAGAACGAAGGCTTGATTGGAGACGGCGTTGACGACAACCTGCTCGGCGCCGCCACCCACATCGACTTCGGCGATAACCTGCTCTTCGGCGCCGATCCGGAGCACGCGCAGCTTGTCGGCCGCCAGCAGAATGTCCTGGCCGTTGGAACTCAGCTCTCCATCGGAAGGCGGACTCTGTAGACTCACGCGCCGCAGCACGGACAGGGTAGCCCCGTCGACCACAATCACCGCTTCTTGGGCGCTCCGCGTCAGGATGAAGTAGCGATCGCCGCTTGGGGACGAAAGGACCGCAAAGGAGCTGAAGTTGGCCGGAATCGATGCCTGGACGCTCAGGTCGGCGGCATCGAGGGCGGTGACCAGGGTCGATCCGTTGCTAGGCAGCAGAAAGACCCGGTCGGCGCCGGCCAAGGGGGCGGCGGCGAGGATCCAGGCAAAGAGGACCCCCAAGAGGGTTCGTCGAATCGGGAACATGAACGACTCCGTCGTTGGGACAGACGCGGGCGCGGTGCGGTAAGGGAATGATATCAGCTTTCACCACCCTTTGGTAGTTGGCCGTGGCTGAAAAGCCACTTTTTCAAGGCCCATCCCACAGGAAGCATCGGCGGCAAATCGCTTTCTAAAGAGCCGAGGCCCGAGACAGCAGCGGTGGGGCAGATGGGCGCGGATCTTAAGGGGCAGAGGTGATCCAGCGCGACCCGAAAAACGAAGAGGGGGGCCACAGGCCCCCCTCTCGAGTTGAAACTACACGCTCAAACTGCGAACGCGACAGTTGTTACTGGCCGAGCCGCTCACCGAACTGATCGGCCGCGCAATCGGTGCCGTCGTCGGAGTCGCAATGCCAGACACCGGCGACCCGCTCGCCGAGGAAGCCGCGCGGGATCACCAGGGCCAGATAGCCCTGCGCAACCTGAACCGCCGGTCCGCCGAAGCCATCGGTGATGAAGGCAAAGCCATGAGCAAACTGGAACTGGCACTCAGCAATGATGAAGCCCTGGAAGCCGGCGTTGCCGCCGATCAGAGGATCGCTGCTGAAGCCCGACACGGTGAACACGAGCTGTTCGCCGCCTTCGAGGATCGATGAGGTCTCTTCCTCGATGTCGTTCGGGCCGCCATTGACCAGGCCGATGTAATGGATCGTGCAAGCGCCGCGCTGCGGATCCGTGCCAATCCAGTCATCGGATGTGTTGGAGATCGCGATGCCGGTATCGAAACCGTTGTCGTTGGTCACGAACGGGAAGAGCAACGTCGTGGTGCAACGGAAGATGGTAACGATGGCAGACGGATCTTCATTGGTGTTGATGAACCGCGGACGCGGGTTGTTCGACGCCACGCCCACCGTGCTCAACGGCGAGAATGTCGCAGAGGCCGTACCGGTTCCGATCTCGGGCAGATCGTCAGCCGTGTCCGGCGGAGCGTTGACGGTGACGGTCACGCTGATGTTCTCCAGCGCAAACGGATTACCGTCAATCACCACGTACTCGATGAAGCCGTTGCCACCGATCAGCGTGACCGGGGCGTTGCCCGTGGCCGTGCTGTATGGCAACAGCGAAATGCAGAGAGCGTCGCCGTCGACGTTCGCGCCGTCAGCGCAAGCACCCGGCTCGCCGCCGGCGTTGTTGATGTGGCGCGGAACCGAAAGGCTAACGCCATCCGGAATGTCGAGGAACGTGATCCGGAACTGCGTGGCCTGCGTGGCGCCGCCGCCCGTGCCGCCGTTGGTTTGCGGGTTGGCCGCAGGGCTGTTGCTCACGAGGATCGGGTAGCCGTTTTCAGAGATCCGGCCGCCGCCCTCGAAGGACGGTGTGCCGAGGGTCTTGAAGGACGCGGCAAAACCTTCCTGCAAGCGGATGGTCGCGGTCTCATCGAAGAGACCGATACACTGCAAACCGCTGGCCGTCGAGGTGATGGTGGTGATAAGACCGATGCGGGGAGTCGCCAGGGTCTTCACGGCGTCATCGACCGAAATCGACTGCGGACCCGTGATCGTGATGCGAGCCGTCAGATCGGGAAGGCTGTTGCCAAGGCCGAACACCGTGGCATTGCCACGGACGTTGACGATGCGCATACGAGTGATGGCCGGGAAGCAGTTACCGAAGCCCAGACCCAACTGACCCGCGCCGCCATCGCCGCAATCGGCAGTGGGGTTGGCAGGATCATTCGGGGCGCCAGGCACCGGGAACAGCACATCGTCCCAAACCAGCGTGTTGGTTCCGACCAGCCGGCCCTTTTGGGGGCAGGGGAACCGAGCATCGGGGGCGCCGCAATCAGCCGACGTAACAGGAGCGCCGGCCGGCAGACCCGGACCGAGAACCGACACGTTCCGAGGATCAAACGCGTTGTTCTCATTGAGGATCAGCGAAACGTCGGTGAAGCCAGTGCTGCCGACGTTGATCGCCGTGGTTACGTTCGTGTTCAACAACTCAAGAGCGATGTTGGTGCGAACGTAGTCTTCGAACGCAAGACCGGGCGAACCATTTTGTCCGGTGTTGGTACATTCCAGGCGAAAGTCACCAAAGAGCTCGGACAAGCCCTCGGCTCGCACCAGGGTGGGAACCGAAAAGGCCGTACAGTTGATACTTCCTAACCGTTGCGGCAAGGACTGGGCCTGCGCCGCATCGACCGCCAGGAAGCTTACCGCCAGGATAAGCGCCAAGGCAATCGAAAACTTTTTCAAAGCTGCCATTGTTTTAACTCTCCTTCTCTCCACAAGAGGATTCCACTCGTTACTTCCACACACAAGCTTAAATGTTCAACCCACATGAACCAGAAACAAGATCTTCAGCGTGCGGTGGCGTCTGTGTCCCGTCCATTTGCTGACGGGTACCGGCTCACCGGCGCAAACCCAAAATACGTTCCATGAAGACGGAAGAAACCAAGTTCCCTGCCAGCCGACCCGAAACCGGATCTACCTGACTTCGCTCAGCCCAAAAGCGCTCTGAGGAGAAGCCAGATCAATGAACCCACGGTCACACACAACACACATGCCGCTTGAATTCTAGTACCATAACCGACAGGCTACAGTCAATACCCAAAAGGGCTATGCCGCCGGTCCGATCAAGACCCGCCCCTTGGGAAAACTGGATTCAACCTGTCCCGGCGCCAACCCTTGGAATCTGACGCCAGATAAGCCCCTATCATATCTCAATTTCTTCCAGAAACTCAAACAAAAAGAGGCCATCCTGCCCCATTTCTTAAGCCGGAAGCTGCCAGGGAGCAGTGAACGGGCATTTAGAGGGGCTGAGCGGCCCAGCCGGCCGCCGCAGGGCGCCGACAGGCCGGAGACCGCTCTCCAGGGGCTGAAGAAACAAGAACTTGACGGCTGAAACGACGGCTCAGGCAGGAACGGTAGCAGGGAGACCAGGCCGGGGAGCTTCTAGGGTTATTTCCTTGCAAAAACGAGCACGTACTGGTGCGGGAGATGATCGAAACTGCGCTCCAGCCGGAAGCCGGCCGACTCGATTTCCTCGACAAAGCCCTCCTTGTCGAGCCGAATGTGGTCTCGGAGCCAGCCGGGCGACATTGAGGGATGTTCGCGGCTACGGTAAAAATCAACCACCGCCAGGCGGCCTTCAGGCTTAAGAGCGTTTCTCACGGTCGCGAGAACTTCCGCCGGATAGTTGAAATGATGATAGACATCGAGAATGAAGGCCCAATCGATTTTGCCAGAGGGCAACATTACATCCTTCTCGGACCCCAACGCGACCTTCACATTGCTCCAGCCCTTCTTCCGCACCTTCTCTTTGACCAGGGCAAGAAAGTCATGCTGAATATCTTCCGCATACACAAACCCGGAAGGGCCCACAATCTCGACCAGATAGGGCAGCATGAAGCCGGTGCCGGTACCGACATCGGCTACAACGTCACCCGCTCTGATGCCCAGGGACCGCAGAAGCTCCCGCGGCTTCTGGCGTTCTTCGCGGTCGGGGTTTTCCAGGCCGCGGGCCACGCGCTCGCGGGCTTCCTTGGTCCGGTAGCCCTCGTTGGCCTTCTCGGCGACCTGCGCTGACAAGTCAGCGCAGTCACCGGCTAGCGCCAGGCACATAATGGCCGGCCAGGAAAGAAGTCGAAGAACACTCACCTTCTATTGGCCCTCTGTCCGAATTTGCACTCACCGCCGCCGGGCGACAGTCTACAGTCTGTTTCCAAAGACGACGGCGCGGGGGACAAGGTTATCACACCTCACACAACGAATCGCGGTAGGTTACGGCCGTGGGCCGTTAAAGGCCAGAACCTGCCCCTGGACGGCGGGTCGCGTGAATCAGCCGCGAGCCGATGACGCCCCTGCCCCCACCGGCTCCGCCACTCCGGAGAGAGCATGAATGATCGCGCGGCAGAAAGCAGGGAGGTCATCAGGTTTTCGCGAAGTGATGAGGTTCCTGTCGACAACGACTTCCGCATCGACATATTCAGCGCCAGCGTTCATGACGTCGTCTTTAATCGAGAAAAAGCACGTGACACGGCGGCCCTTCAGAATCCTGGCCGAACAGAACATCCAGACGGCATGGCAGATGGCGGCGACCGGCTTCCCTTGGCGGTCCGCCTCGGCCACGAGGCCGACGAACGCCGCGGACCGGCGCATGTAGTCGGGGGCAAAGCCTCCGGGGATTACGAGAGCGTCAAAGTCAGAGGCCTTCACCTGATCCACACCGCGGTCGGCCTTGATGGGGTACCCGAGCTTGCTCTCGTAGGTGGCGCCCGCTTGCGGTCCGACTGTAAAGACCTCGGCCCCGGCTTCCCGCAAGCGCAGGATCGGATACCAAGCCTCCAGCTCCTGATAGAGGGTTTCTACAAACACGGCAACCCTTTTCCCTTGCAGCTCCATGACAGCCTCTCTCCCTGTTTCTGATTTGTGTTTCAAAACGATTGCGTTTCGGGCGGAACCTAGCGATTGTAGCTCAATCGTAAGCCGGCAAAGAGCGGCACGGATGGAAGGATAGGGGCAGTCCCAAGGGGGGCGGAGCGGTTCAGTAGGTTGAGCGGCCGCCGCTGACGTCGTAAGTCTGGCCCGTCACGAAGGAGCAGTCGGGGCTGCAGAGGAAATGCACCACGGCAGCAACCTCCTCGACTGTGCCGGTGCGGCGCCGGGGGATGCGCGACGTCATGTAGTCGATCTGCTCTTCCGTCAGTTGGTTCAGAATGGGGGTCCGGATGACGGTGGGGGTGACGGCATTCAGGCAGATGTTCTCGGTGGCGACCTCTTTAGCGACGGACTTGGTAAGGGCGATGACACCCGCTTTGGTCGCCGAATAAGGCACCATGTTGGGATTGCCTTCCTTGCCGGCGACCGAAGAAATGTTGACGATACGCCCATAGCCGCGTTCGCGCATGCCCGAAAGAACGGCCCGGCAGCAGAGGAAGACGCCCTTTAAGTTGACATCCACAACACTCTGCCAATCCTCGTCGGTCTGCTCCCAGAGCGGAGCTGCGCGTCCGGCGATACCTGCATTGTTCACAAGAACGTCAATCTTTCCCGCTCTTTCGACGACCTGCTGGAACATCGCCTCGACCGAGAGACGGCTGCTAACGTCCGCTTGAACGGCAAAGGCTTTTCCTCCCTGCGCCACGATGTTCCCGGCGGCCCGCGTCGCCGCTTCTATGCTGAGATCAGCAACGGCGACCTCCGCCCCGGCCTTAGCCAGCCTGAGGGCGATAGCCTCTCCGATGCCCTGGCCGGCGCCGGTCACCACCGCCACTTGGCCGCTCAGATCGAAGAACATCTACTCCTCGTCCTCGGACCCTTCCGTTTCCGCGACCGCTTCCTCGGACTCCGCGGCAGCTTCTGCTCCTTCTTCCCTGCCCTCGGCCAGCACTCGGATTTTCAGGGGCACGTCGATATCGCGATGCAGGTGGACCGTGACTTCGTGATCACCAACCATGCGAATCGGACTGTGGATCACGATCTTGTGCCGATCGACAGCGTACCCGAGTTTTTCGAGTTCCGCGGCGATATCGCGAGAGGTGACCGAGCCGAACAACTGATCTCCCTCACCCGCCCGCTCCGTGATCGTGATGACCAGGTCCTTTAGGATCACCGCCAGCTTTTCCGCGTCGCCTTTCAGGGTGGCCGCCTCACGGTCCGCCGCCGCCTTCATCTGCGCTATCTGCCCCTTATTGGCGGCGGTGGCGGGCATCGCGAGTTCTTTGGGGATAAGGTAGTTGCGGGCGTATCCGTCGGAGACACGCACCACCTCGCCCTTGCCGCCGAGACGGCGGATTTCCTGCTTCAGAATGACTTCAATCATAGGGTTTCCCTGGGCAATCGGTTCTTGGAAGGCCTCAGGCCTCGCCCGCGAATGGCAACATCGCGATATTGCGCGCCCGCTTGATAGCCCGCTTCAGCAAACGCTGATGTTGCGCGCTCAGTCCGGTGTGGCGGCGCGGCAGAATCTTGCCGCGTTCGCCGACAAACTGCTTGAGCGTATCCACGTCTTTGTAGTTGATGTCGTCGATCTTATTGACGCTGAAATAGTCGACTTTTCTGCGGCGGAAGAAGCGCCGCTTGTCCCCTCCTCCGCGAGGAGGACGGCCGCCGCGATCCCGGTCGGGGCGGTCTGAACTTCGGCCTCTGTCGTTAGAACCCTCGGTGTTCTCGTAGTCTGCCATGTGCTTTTCGCTCCTTGCGGCATCCGCGCCCGGCTACTCCTGCTCTCCCGCGGCCTGCTCGGGCACGCCGGGCGCATCCGCTTCGGGTTTGGGCCGCTCTTTGGGCTCCTGGGGCGCGGGCGCCGACGACTGCGGCTTGCGCGCCGCCCGTTTCTCGCGGCGGTTCCTGATTTTTTCGAGCCGCTTCAGGTCCTCATCAATCCGGACGGTCATGAACTTGATGACCGAGTCATTCACGCGCAGCCGCCGTTCCACTTCCTTTGCCAGCGCGGCTCCGCCCGCAATGGAATATTGGAAGAAAACGTAAAACCCGTCGCCAAAATTCCTTACGTCGTAGGCGAGGCGGCGCTTGCCCCAGATCTCTTCTTTATCGATTTGGGCTCCGCCGCCCGTGATCACGCTCTTGCATTGCTCAATGGCGGCGTTCGTTTCCTCTTCCGGCAAGTCCGGCCTGAGGATAAAAATCAGCTCATAAACTCTCATTGTCCCTCGGTGGTTGATCCTCCGGCGCGACGGTTGTAAACCGTCATGGCCTTGGCGGCGCCTTCGGAAAGTATCAGCTTGACGGCCTCGGCGGCCCGGCCGAGCAGCTCGTCCAGCTCTTTTTTTTCGCGAGGACGAAAATGACGCAGCACGTAGGCTCCGCCATCCTCGACCCGGTGGCCGGGATGAATCCCCAGCCGTAAGCGCATGAACTCATTCGAATTCAGCGCCCCTATGATCGACTCCACACCGTGGTGCCCCCCCGCTGAGCCGCGCTCGCGAATGCGCAGATCAGCCCAGGGAAGCGCAAGTTCATCATAGATCACCAACAGGCGGCCTAGTCCGGCCCCCGTCCTCTCAAGCAACTGCCGCACCGGGCCACCGCTCAGGTTCATGTAGGAGAGCGGCTTGGCAAGCACAACCGGCTTCCCGCCGATCACCCCTTCCCCCAGCAGCGCGTTGGCTTCCGGACGCGTCACGCGAATACCATGCTCGGAAGCCAGCCGGTCAACAACGAGAAAACCCAGATTATGGGGTGTCAACTCGTATTCCGGCCCCGGGTTCCCGAGTCCCACAATCAAAAACATAGGGCGCGTGTCCCGGGCCTTCTTATTGGCGCGCGGCAACCCGAACAGCCGGGCCAACCAGGCTGCCGGCATCGTGAACCTCGCCTATTCCTTGGCGTCCTCGGCCTTCTCCTCCGCCTTGCCCTTTTCGATAACCTCGGGTTCCGTCGGCGCCGCCTCGGCCGGCTTGACCTCTTCTTCGGCTCTCGGGGCCACCACGTGCACGAGCACCCGATCCGCTTGGGTCAAGACGCGATAACTCTCGTTCGGCGGCAGGTCGCGGACTCGAATCGCCTGGCCGATCCGCAGTTCGGAAACGTCCAGTTCGATCTTCTCCGGGACGGCCAGGGGCAGGCATTCGATCTCCAGATGGCGCGTCACGAGTTCTTCCACGCCTCCCTGCTCCTTGGCGCCGGCGGAAACACCCACAATACTGATCGGGACGTCCAGCCGGACGACCTTGGTCAAGTCCACGCGTTGCATGTCGACATGCAAGAGCGCCCCGGTGATGGGATCGACCTGCCAGTCGACCGTCAACACCGCCGCTGCTTCACCGCCATCCACGCTGAGGTTGAGAATCTGGTTATGGCCGGAGCGGGAGCTAACGATCCTCGAAATGGACTTCGTGTCCAGCGCCAAAGCCAGAGAGTCCTTTCCCATGCCGTAAAGCACGGCCGGCACCTGGCCTTGCGAGCGGAGACGGCGCATGGCGTTCTTGCCGCGCTGGTCGCGCATCCGTGCTTTCATTTCTACTTGTTGTTCCACAATTTCCTCCCGCCGGAGCAGCAACGCACCCGTCCATCGCACAGCGCCGGCAACCTCAAACGAACAAGCGGCTGATGGACGTTTCCTCGTAGATCGACTCGATGGCGCCAGCCAGCAAACGAGCCACGCTGAGCTGCCTGATCCGGCCGCATCGCTGAGCGCGATTCGACAATGGAATCGAGTCGCTCACCACCAGCTCCGTCAGATCAGACCCTTCAATATTGTCGAGCGCAGGCCCCGACAGGACCGCGTGCGTGCAGCAGCCGTAGGCGCTGGAGGCGCCCTGCTCGAGCAGCGCCGTGGCGGCCTTGACCAGTGTGCCGGCGGTGTCGACCAGATCGTCGATAATCAGGCAGTTGCGGCCCCGTACGTCTCCGATCACGTGCATCACCTCGGCGACGTTGGCGCGCTCGCGGCGCTTATCGATGATCGCCAGGGGCGCGGTGAGCCGTTTCGCGAAAGCCCGGGCTCTTTCCACGCCGCCGGCGTCGGGGGAAACCACCGTCAGATCGTGCAGATCAAGCTGCCGGAAGTATTCCACCATAACCGGCGCCGAGAACAGATGATCCACCGGAATATCAAAGAATCCCTGAATCTGGCCGGCGTGCAATTCCAGCGTCAGCACTCGGTCCGCTCCGGCCGTCACCAGCAGACTAGCCACAAGCTTCGCGGAAATCGGAACCCGCGGCCGATCTTTACGGTCCTGCCGGGAATAACCGTAGTACGGCAAAACGGCCGTGATACGCTTGGCCGAGGAGCGCCGCAAAGCGTCCATCATGAGCAACAGCTCCATGATGTTGCGATCCACCGGCGTGCAGGTCGACTGCACTACGAAAACGTCCGCACCCCGCACGTTCTCGTTGATCTGCATGCAGATCTCGCCGTCGGAAAAAGTCCCCAGCGTGCATTCGCCCAGCGGCACCCCCAAGTGGCCGCAGATCTTCTCCGCCAGCACGGGGTTGGCCGTTCCGGTGAATACCTTCAGCCGATCTCGGTTCATCGTCAAGACGGGTTCTACCGCGGTCATTTGTTTCTGCAACGGGTCAGGACTGCCAGAGGCTCCGGTACGTGCGCCGGGTCAACGTCCGAACAACGGAAACCTTCCCAGGGAAAGCGTCGAAGCCGGCGCGAGCCAGCAGCGCCTGCCGGCGATCGGAGAAAACCCCGAAAAGGGCCGAACCGCTGCCAGACAACATCGCGCGAGAAGCCCCCGACCGCAATAGTTTTCCCTTCCAGTTTTTGAGAGCTGGGTGTTGCCGGAAAACGACCGCTTCGAAGTCGTTTTCGAAGCTGGCTAAAGGGGTTCCCGCGAGACTTTCCCCCTCGCGGTCCTCAGACACACTAACTCCTGAGCAGAAACCATTTATGATATTCCGCCGCGAAGCCGCTGTCAAACGAGGCCGGCCCCTGGCCAGTTCCCGGTAGGCGTCGGGGGTGGCGATTTGCAAATCCGGGGCCAGCAACAGGAGCCACTTTCGGGGCTGATCCGGCAGGGGATAAACCTCCTCCCCGCGGCCGATGCCAAGCGCCGTTCCCCCGACGAGGAAAAAGGGGACATCGCTGCCGAGCGAGGCCGCCACCTCGAACAACAGTGCCACGGGCGGCGCGGGTTTCAGCAGACGCCGCAGAGCCAGCAAAACTGCGGCTGCATCGCTCGATCCGCCGCCAAGACCGGCGCCGACAGGAATGCGTTTCTCGAGGGTAATGGCCGCCGCGCCTTTCCAACCTCCAGCATCGAGCAAGGCCCGAGCGGCCCGGGCGGCGAGATTCCGCGGGCCTTCCAGAGTTGGGTCGCTGCACGACAGGCGATCCTGGGCGGGACCTCCACGACCAAGACCAACGAGCAGCCGGTCCGCGAGTGAGATGGTTTGAAAAACGGTGCGAAGTTCGTGAAAGCCGTCCGCCCGGCGCTCCAGGATTTTCAACGCTAGGTTCACCTTCGCAGGCGCCCGGCCGGACAGAACTCGCATGCTACTTGTCGTACTGCAGCAGAGAGAACACGTCGTAGGGTTTGAGCTTCTGGCGGCCGCCAAGGAAAGTCAGCTCGACAATAAAGGCCGTGCCGGCAACTACGCCGCCCAACTTCTCCACAAGCTGGCAGGCCGCCGCGGCGGTGCCGCCCGTGGCCAACAGGTCATCCACGATGAGCACTCTTTGGCCCGGTTGGATGGCGTCCTTATGGATTTCCAGGCAATCCTGCCCGTACTCGAGATCGTAGGTCACACGTTCCTTCGCCGCCGGCAGCTTGCTTGGTTTGCGCATGGGAATGAAGCCTCGCCGCAGCCGCGTGGCCAGCATGGTCCCAAACATGAACCCGCGCGCCTCAATGGCGGCCACCAGATCGGGGCGCTCAGAGTCGTAGCGGGCCGCCAAATGGTCGAGCAAGGTCTCCAAGCCTGCCGCATCTTTGAGAAGAGTCGTGATGTCGTAAAAAAGAATTCCGGGCTTGGGGAAATCCGGCACCTCCCGGATGAGGTTCTTGAGGTCGGCGATCGGCGTGAAAGTTTTCGACATTTTTTCGGAAACAATCTTTTGTATATTTGTTTTTAGTATCAGGAATACAGGATTTGCACGGTCAGTATCGCACCTGAAAGCCCTTTGCCGGTTCGTGCTCGGCCTCCAACTCGTCGACCTCGTCGACGCGAGCCAGCGACGGTCCGCGCCGGAGGTCTTCGCCTAAACGCTTCAGCTTCGCAAGCGATCCCAGGGCATAGACTTCCACCGTGCCGTCCGCGCGATTTCGCACGTAACCCCGGCATCCCAGCTCGCAAGCGGCCCGCTCAACGAAGTAACGAAAGCCAACCCCTTGCACGCGGCCGTGGACAACAAACCGCCGGGCTAGATCGGGGGGCATGGTCGGGAGCCTAAATCCGGCCTGTAAATCTTACATGATCGAGTGTAAAAAAGTCTCGCCAGTTCCCGACGCGGGTCCGGGAGACGGCGCAAGGTACCCCGAAACGACGCTGGATCCGCGGGGAAACCGGGCTTTTGGCGCCGAACCGAAAGTGGAACCCCGCTTGCACCCTAAGTCGACGTGAGTTTGATCGGGACGTACGCGGTGACCGGCCTGACATTGTTCTCGTCCGTTGCCGTTGCGCTTGTGCTGGTATGGGGAGTGCTTTCGGCCATCATCCGGGCCATAGCCCCCGGCCCGGCGCGAGGCGCCTGCGATCCCGGTCGAACCCGAGTGACGCTTCCTCTATAGGTCGAGTCCTGCAGGGGTTTCCACCGACGGACCATGGGAACGCCTCCACCCTGCAGGGCTCTTTTTTTGGCCCCGCAGTCCTTCCCACAGCCCGACGCTTCCATCACCCGTCAAGGCGATGCCCGCGCCGCCGGCGGGCTACTTGCGAGCGCCACGCTGCGGCTTTTTCACGCGCGATTGCCGCAGCTTCGGCTTTTTCCGCTTAGGTTTCGTAATCGAGAAGGTTCCGCTGCCTAGATTCTCAGCTTTGTAGAGGGTTGCTTTTTCGTTTTCCGCCATGCGTGGTCCTATCCGGCTATTCTAGCGTAAGGCGGCGTTCCGGCGGATGACCTGCGCCGAAGCTCGTGGCCCGCAAGGCATCCATTTCGAAATTCACACGCGTCCGGGGGATGTTTTCGGGAATGACGCGCAACATATCCGGCCCGCCGGGCGGCCACGGAGGTTGCGAAGAGAATGGCGGAGCGGTTTGCAAACCAGATCATCGCGGTCACAGGGGGTGGCGGCGATATCGGCGGGGCCATCTGCCGCAAACTCGACGGAGAGGGCGCGGTGTGCGTGATTCTTGACGTCGATGAAGCGGGTGGGAATGCCCGCCGCGCGGAACTGAAAAATCCGCGGGCGCGCTTTCTGAAGGTCGATGTCTCGGACTCAACGGCGGTGACGGCTGTGTTCGAGCAGATCGAGCGGGACTACGGCCGCATCGACGGGCTGGTCAACGCCGCCGGCATTGCCCCGCTGGCGCCCTGTCTCGACACCGACGACGCCACGTGGCAGCGGACCATCGCCATCAACCTCTCGGGCGTGCATTACTGCAGCCGCGAGGCGGCGCGCGGCATGGTCCAGCGGGGCCGCGGCGCCATTGTCAATATCTCGTCCACGAACGGCCTGGTCGGTGAAGAGCTGCTGACCGCCTACAATGCCACGAAATTCGGCGTCATGGGCGTCACTAAGACCATGGCCGTGGAACTCGGCGAAAAGGGCATCCGCGTCAACGCGGTCAACCCGGGCTTCATCGCAACGAAGCTGAACGCCGCGCTGATGGCCCAGCCGGGCTTCGTCGAGGACTACTGCCGGAAAATCCCTCTGCGGCGTTTGGGAAAGCCCGAGGAGGTCGCCTCCTGCGTCGCCTTCCTGCTCTCGGAAGAAGCCTCCTTTGTAACCGGCATCGCGCTGGTCGTGGATGGAGGACAGATTTCCCATTAGGCGGCCCAACGTGAAGCGTAAGGGTGGTCGAGATCGTGCAAATGAAAAGTCTCCCCGCTCTCCCGCTACAATAGAATCAGTCCGAGGTGCCGACCTGACATGTTCCGGCGCACCGCCACTCTGACAGCCCTCTTGTTGTTGGCGACCCTGGCTGCGCTCAGCGCCGCCAAGATCAAGTTGTATCTGAAAGGCGGCGGCGACCTGATTGCCACCGAGTACAAGATCGATGGAGACCGGGTGCATTACTACAGCGCGGAGCGCAGCGCCTGGGAAGTAATCCCGTTGGAGCTGCTGGACCTCGAGCGTACGCGGCAGGAGCAGGAGAAAGACGAAGCCTGGCGGGCCGAACGCGACAAGGAACTCCAGATCGAACGGCAGGCCGAGCGCAGAGCGCGAACAGAGCTGCACAACGTTCCGCTTGATGACGGCATCTACCATCTGGACGGGAACAAGATCACGCCGGTGCAGCAGGCCGTGGTCGACATGAACGGCAACACGAAGCGCACGCTGCTGAAAATACTGGCGCCGATACCGGCGGTAGCAGACAAGTCGACGATGGACCTGGAGGGCGAAAAGGCCCCGTTCGTGGTGAGCAACCCACGGCCGATGTTTTACTTACGGCTGGCTAAAGCGTCGCGTGTGGGGCTGCTGCGGATGCAAAAGAAAGAGGACGGCCGCCGCGCCCAGGTGATTCAGAAAGGGCCGGGAGGCGAGCTGTTCGAGGAGCAGGAGGAAGTTGAAGTCTTCCGCCAGCAGCTCGGGCCGGGCGTTTACAAAGTTTGGCCCGTGAATCCGCTTCCCGCCGGCGAGTACGCCGTGTATGAGTACTCCCCGGGCGAGGGCGATATTCGGATTTGGGACTTTGGATTCAAGGGCGGAGCGGAAAACGCTCCAGGGCCGCAATGATTGACACCCCTGGCCGCCCCCCGATAAACTGACCTCTCAAAATCATGCTATTGCCGCGGTCATTTATAGCTTTCATGGCTCGGGAACTGACACACCGGCTGGGTCAGGACTCGTGCGAGATTCCGAACGAAGCGGTGGTCCGCGAAGCGCTCGAACTCATCATTGTGGATGAACTTAGCCTCGAGGACGAAATCAACGCCGAGGCCCGCGAGCTTCTCAACCAGTACGGCGACTACATGCGGCAGCAGCGCATTCCCTACCAGGAGATGTTCTACAAGGTCAAACGCAAGATCCTGGCGGAGCGGAAAGCGATTTCGGCCCAAGCTCGCGGCTCCGGCGACCGCGAAATGAAGCTGTCGCGCGACAAGATCAACGAAATATCCCACAAACTGGCCGCCCGCCTTCCCCGCATCCTCGGCGTGCGTTTGAAGAAAACGTGGAACGACGTTCGTCTCGATATCGTAAACACGTTGAGAGACCTGCTGGCGCGCGAGGAAAGCGTGGACAAGCTGGCCCATCAGAAAATTACCAGCCAAAAGCGGGATATCCCCGAGGGCAGCGAGGAATGGCAGCTTCTCTATCGCCGCTACTACGACGAAGAGATGAAGCGCTACGGCATCGACCTCTCCGTGGTTTAGGCTGGCGCTCTCCGGGGACCACGATTCGCGCCCGTGAAAAAATCAGGGGACAGTCACCCGCGCTCGAGATGGCGCGTTTTTCCTGGGAGAGTTCCCCGCAACGCTTGTGACAGTCCCCGATTTTTTCACGCCTTCCCGTCCCCCTTTACTCCTTCGGCCCTATCAGAATGCGCCCGGTGTTTTGTAACGCGCCGTTCGCGCGGGTGATACAATCGCGAGCGCGGCACACCGTTTCTAACGTTTCGTTGTTTTCGAAAACTCAGGATTTTGGGACTGGGGCTATGAATCGCAGGCTCTTCTTACGCAGCAGCATTGCCGGATCGCTGGCTCTCAGCGCCGCAGGCTGCTCGCGCTCCTTGCAAAACGGCGGCGAGCGCTCAGCTGCCGAAGCGAAACCGTTCGAGCTGGACGAACTGACGTTCTCACAGTTGCGCGAGGGGCTCGAGTCCGGACAGTACACTTCCAAGTCGCTCGTCGAGATGTATCTGCGCCGGATTGGGGAGGTAGACGCAGGCGGGCCGGCGGTCAACTCGGTGCTCGAAGTGAATCCCGACGCCCTGCCGATCGCCGAAGAGATGGATCGCGAGCGCGCGGCCGGCCGCGTGCGCGGACCTCTGCACGGTCTCCCCGTCATGATCAAGGACAACATCGACACGGCCGACAGGATGGCGACCAGCGCGGGATCTTTGGCCTTGGCTGAAACACACGCGCCGCAAGATTCGGGAGTCGCCGCGGCCCTGCGCAAAGCGGGCGCTGTCATCCTGGCGAAAACGAACCTCAGCGAGTGGGCGAACTTCCGGTCGAACCGCTCGACCAGCGGCTGGAGCGGGCGGGGCGGCCAAACGAGAAACCCCTATGCCCTCGACCGCAACCCTTGCGGCTCGAGTTCCGGGTCCGGCGCGGCGGTATCGGCCAACCTGTGTGCGGCGGCCATCGGGACCGAAACGAACGGTTCGATCATGTGTCCCTCGACAATCAACGGGATCGTGGGCATCAAACCGACGGTGGGTCTGGTGAGCCGCAGCGGCATCATTCCCATCTCGCATTCGCAGGACACGGCAGGCCCCATGACCCGCACTATGGCTGACGCGGCGATCCTTCTCGGAGCGTTGACCGGCGTTGATCCTCGGGACGAAGCGACACGATCGAGCGAAGGGCGCTCCTTCACCGACTACACGCAGTTTCTGGATCCGAACGGCTTGCGCGGCGTGCGCATCGGCGTTGCCCGCAGCCACTGGCACCGCAATCCCCGGGTCGCGAAGCTCGCGGAGAACGCCGTTGCAGCCATGAAGGAAGGGGGCGCGGAAATCATCGATCCGGTGGACCTGCCGAACCGGGAGTTCGGCGGCGCAACGTTCGAGGTGCTGCTTTACGAATTCAAGGACGGCTTGAACCGCTACCTGGCTTCTTCGGCCGCTCCGGTCAAGACACTCGCGGGATTGATCGACTTCAACGAAAGAAATGCGGACAAAGAGATGCCCTACTTCGGCCAGGAGACGTTCCTGCTGGCCGAAGAGAAGGGGCCGCTAACCGACAAGGCCTACCAGGCGGCGCTTGCGATCTGCCGGCGGCTCTCGCGCGAGCAGGGCATCGACAAGGCGATGGACGAGCACAGGTTGGATGCGCTCGTAGCGCCCACCGGCGGGCCGGCCTGGTTCACTGATCTGGCGAACGGCGATCACTCCGGCGGCGGCAGTTCAACACCCGCGGCCGTTTCGGGCTACCCCAATGTCACCGTCCCCATGGGATTTGCCTACGGACTGCCTGTCGGGATTTCCTTCTTCGGACGGGCCTGGAGCGAGCCAACGCTAATCAAGGCCGCTTACGCGTTCGAGCAGATGACGAAGCACCGCCGGCCGCCCAAGTTTCTCCCGACCGCGGATCTAGCGTAGCGAAAAGGGGACGGACCCCTTTTTGCGCGACGGCGAGGAGAAAATGGGGTCCGTCCCCTTTTTCGTGTCACGACCCCGTGCTCGAATAGTTAGCTACGCCTCGATTCCACAACCAGATCGACAGCGTCAAAAACACCGCCGTCACCAGCGGCAGCAGCAGGAAATACGGCCGGTACTCGATGTGGCCCAGCAAATCGGCCGCCGGATAGAAACTGGCGAAGCCGAAGGGGATGATCCAACTCAACAAAAACTGAATCAGGGGGCTATAGATATTGAGCGGATAGCGTCCGAACGCCAGCATGTTGTACACGGGCGGAATAATCCCGACGCGATCCTCGACCCAGAAGGTGACGCACGTCAGGATCAGAAATACGCCGATATAGATGAGCAGTCCACAGAACGCGGCAGCAGCCAAAAACAGCCAATCGAACCAGCCATAGTCGAGGCCCAGTTTGCGGGACGTATAGATGACAATCCCCAGCCCGACCGCGGCATCGCTGAGCGACTCGAGCCGGAATTGCTCGCTCATCACCTGAAACAGGGAGTGCACCGGCCGAAGGAGAATGCGGTCAAACTTCCCTTCGACCACATAGACCTCGCCGAAGTAGTAGAGGTTGATGCTGATGGTGTTAAAGAGCGCCAGCGGGATCAAACCGAAGCCGTATAGGAAGAGAATCTCGTCAAAGGTCCAACCGGCGATTTCCGGCGCGCGGCGGAACAGCAGGAACACCAAGGCGACCCCGAAGACTGTTGCTACGAGCGTGGTGATGATCGAGACAATGAAGTCGCCCTTGTAGGCCAGCCGCACTTTCGTGTACTGGACAAAGTAATGGACCAGAAGCCGCAGGTAGCGCCGCATAGATGGTGAGTCGCTGTCCATTATCATAGGTCAAGACTCGAATCGCTCCCACGAAGTCTTGTCGCGGAAGCGAAAGGTGGCGAAGAGAGGAAATCTCATGTTTGGTCGGGGAGTGCGAGTGGGGACCAAAGGGTGCTGGCGATGACGATTTCAGAAGCTACTACAGGCTCGCGCGGGACGTCGATTGTGGGTCTTTCAGGCTAAGACAGTCGACGCCGCTCAAGAAATGTTTCAGGGCTGCAAAGAAAATGTGAAGCGATTTCACGCTTCCCAGAAGTGAGATCGGTATCTGTTCGCAGGACTTGTGTGGGGCGCCAGTCCGACGATCTGTTTTGATCTGTACGTGCATTCGTAAGGGAAGGTCGAGCTGGAAACCAATGGTCAAGGATAAATCTGTAGGGGCACAGCATGCTGTGCCCCCGCCCGGCCCTCACGGGCGCGGCTTGGGCACGCCATGGTGTGCCCCTACCCTCGGCAGAGGGACAGTTTCCGTGGTCGCAGGCCGCAGCGCGCCCCGAATACGCAAGACGGAAACTGTCCACCCGAAGAGGAACGGCGACGAAATGTAGAAACTCCAGGGGCACGCCATGGCGTGCTCCTGCCTGCGGCCCGCCGCGGGAAACATCCAAACCCTCTCTCATTCATGCCTCTCCCACATTCGGTGATTTGTTAGGCTGCTCCTAAACCTCGTTGGAGACCTCATGAGCGATTCCGGCAGCATCGTTCATCGCGCCATATCAACTCTCCTCAGTGAACTCATCCACGGCGCTGACCGGGAATCCGCCTGGGTTCTGAATCCCGAGGACCCGGGCCTGCTGCGGTCTCTCGACAAACTGTCCGCCGAGGCGGCTTCGGCAAGGGCGCCCAACGGCGGATCCTCGATCGCGGCGCACGTGGATCATCTCCGCTACGGCTTGGAGCTGTTGAATCGCTGGAGCCGCGGCGAGAATCCTTTCGCCGATGCGGATTACGCCGCGAGCTGGCGCCGCGTGGCGGTCGCGGACGAGGAATGGGCGGAGCTTCGCGGCAGGCTTCGCTCTGAAGCAGACCATTGGCTCGAAGCCGCCCGGCAGCCTCGCGATGTGAGCGAGTTCGAGCTAACCGGCGTCGTTGCCAGCGCCGCGCACCTGGCCTATCACCTGGGCGCCATCCGCCAGGTCGATCGTTCCACGCGCGGCCCCGAGGCTAGGGACTGAGAGGTGAAAGGGGTGAACGTCCGCCCGCCCCTGCAGGCGCCCAACACGTAGTGCCGGACGCCTGCCAAGGCCCAAGGGCGGCATACAAGGGGGATTCCCGACGGGCTGCAATCTCTCTCTAGCCGATATAACTCGGAGTTTTTTTGCAGCCCCCTTTTCAGTTCCGTCAGAAGATAAGCTTCACCGCAATCTGCGCCTGTCTCGGCAGGTTCGCTTGGGAGGTGATTCTGCCGAAGCTCGATACGTTTGAGATATCCGCGCTCGGATTCCCGAATGCGACGCGATTGAACAGATTGAACACTTCGAATCGCAGATCGAGTTTGACGCTTTCCTTGATCGTGGTGGCCTTGGAGAGAGTCACATTCTCGTTGTACTGGCCGAACGCCCGAAGATTGGGCAAATACTGGCCTCCCGTGCCGAAGGCGCCGGCGGCGGGCAGCTCGAAAGCTTCCGGGTTCAAGTAGCGGTCCCTGGCCGGGTCGAAGCTGCCGCTCCAGCTCCCTTGCTGCGCAGCGCCCAGCACTGTGCTCGCGTAGCTGGGTCCGGCAAAAAGAGGAAGGTTCTGCGGAGCGGTGACGCTGATCAGCGACCCGGAGGTGTAGCGAAGGGTGGCGCTTAACCGCCAGCCTCCAACCACACGGCCGCCGAATCCCCCGCGACTCAGAAAAGGCTTGCCGGGTCCAAACGGCAGCTCATAAATGGTGGCGACGGAAAGAACGTGAGGCTGCCAGGCCGGAGAGACCGTTTTGTCAAGCCGCCGGTTGTATTGATTGCGCGTCTGCCCGGAGCCCGTTGGATTGCCTGCATAGTAGATCGTAGCGCCGGCGTCTGTCATGGACTTGTTCCAGGTATACGCCGCCAGGAGGTATACCCCTTGCTGATCCATGCGCTTCTCGATTTTCGTCTGCAAGGAGTGATAGGTGGAGTTGCCGGTGTTGTCGGAGTTGTATCCGAACCCGGCGAGGTACTGCGGATAGGGCCGCAGCGCTTGCGCTAGCGTGGCGTTTGTTCCAAGCGCCTGGGCAAAGCCGTTCCACGGGGGGCGATAGCCGGCCGCGACAACAGCAGGCGCATCGATCCGTGAATTCAGCAACTGCGAACCCAGGCTCAGATAGCGCGGGTCTAACTGGTTGATGTTATGAAAAGCCGTCAGGTTGGTGCCCTTACTGCCGACATAGCCGATTTCCCACGCCAGGTTGGGAGCCAATTCCTTCTGAATTGAGAAATTCCAGCTTTGCATCCGGGCAACCCTCTCGGCCGAGTCGGACCAATAGTTGAAGTTGCTGCCGACCGCGTAAGAAGCTGTCAGGTTCGGCTCGAGTAGCCTGCCTGCCGGAAAGCCCTGGGCCAGGGTAAACGCCGGGGTCACGCCGTTGTCCGGGGTAAAGGACGTGGAGGTAGGATCGTAGCCATCCGTCATGAACGCGTTATTGCCTGCTCCATATAAACCGGTGGGAAAGTACGAGATCCCATAGCCGCTCCGGATCACCAGCCGTTGCGTTACCTTCCAGGCGACACCGAGGCGCGGCGCGAACTCGTTGGCGCTGCTGTCCCCTCCGCTTAAGCGGTGTCCTTGCCCGTCCCGGCCGGCAAACACGTAGGAGCCGCGAAGCCCTCCCGCGGCGGGGTTGGGCTTGGCCAAGTCCACGGCGGAATAGATGTCGTGCCGTTCTTGCAACGGCAGGAACAAGCTCCACCGCACACCGAGGTTAATCGTCAAGTTGGGTGTGATCTTGAAGTCGTCCTGTAAGTAGGCGTCGAGCGTGCGTTGCCGATAGTCGACGAATGTGTCCGCCAGGCTTGGGATGTTGGCATTGTCCACCAGACCAAGGAGAAGGCTGGCCGCCTCGTTGCCGGTTGATCCGAGCGCCGCCGGATGGGCGGTTGCGTTTCGTCCAAAAGTCATCTGCACGGGCCAATCCTTGTGCAGAGCGTGCCACATGTCGATATATTCCACACCGAACTTGAAATTATGGCGGTCTTTCGTCCACGAGACCGCTTCATTGAGAACGTAGGTGTTGGATGTGGCGTACCAAAACTGCTTGTTGGCGAGTCTCCGATAAGTCCCCCAGAAGACGCCGGGCGTGAGAACCGAACCGGTGTCAAAACCGGGGATCGCCCAGTCGCGTTGCCATCCGGGAAAACGGCTGCCCGCGGCATCGTGCGTAAAAATCTCCCGGTTGTAGCCCAAACGAAGCTCGCTCAAAACGTTGGGCCTGAGAGCCACGTCATGGGAAAGCCGGGCGAACTTCCAGGCGCGCTCCGTAATTCCCTCGTCATCGACCGGGGCCTGAAGAACCGAGCCGTTCTTGTCTTCGGTTCTTGAGCCCACGTAGTTCACGCTTAGATGGTGCTTATCGAGAAAGTAGTGGTCGCCCTTGATCGTGTGGGCGTCGACGTGGCTATAGCCGCGGCCGGATCGCAGAATGGTGTTGTTAAGAAGAGCGTCCGATGTGGCGCGGGGCGCGAGCGCCAGGATCGTCTGGCCGGAGCGGCTCATGCGGGCAGCCGGAATGATGTTGTTCGGAAACGCGGTCCGGCACGGTGAGCCGTTGACAACTTGCGTCGACTGGGGATCGAAGATTTGGCCCGACAGGATGTTGCCGCCGCCACATTCGTTGACCAGGTTTCTTACCGGGCCTCCGAGCAGTCTCTGGAAATTCCCGGCGCGGAAGTCGTCAATCGGATAGGAAAAGGTCCTGTCGAACGATCCCCCTTCGGTGCGGAACCAATCCGTGTTGAAGAAGAAGAACGACTTGTTTCTGCCGTCATAGAGTTTGGGGATGCGTATGGGCCCGCCGAGGGAGAAACCGTATTCGTCCTGGTTGTCCAGCGGCCTTGTGGCGTTGAAAAATCCGCGCGCGTCGAGCGCCGTTCTCTTCATGTACTCGTAGGCGTTTCCATGAAACTCGTTGGTGCCGGACCTGACTTCGTAGCGCTGCACTCCACCCGCCGTCTGGCCGTATTCCGCCGCATAGGCGGAGGTCAAGATCGACATCTCGGCTACGGCTTCGGGAGGGAAGCGGATGTTCCGGTCCGTGCCCAGCAGCTCGGCATTCTGGACGGTGATGCCGTCCATCGACACCAGCCCCGAAAACTGAGGGCTGCCGTTGATGCTGTTATTTCTGCCGGTCCCGGGCGTCAGAAACTTGAAGTTCTGCGGGCTGCGGCCGCCGCCCGCGCTCAGCGGCAGCTCGCTGAACGCCTGCACCGGCACCTGGGTGGCCGTCGAGCTTTGCTCACTCTTGAGAATCGGCGCCGCCGCCTCCACGGTCATTGTTTCCGCCGTGCTGCCGACCTCCAACGTTAGATCCACGCCGGTGACGCCTCCGATGTCGACGATGATGTTGTCGCGAGCCAGCGTCTTGAAACCGGCCAGCGAGACCTGAATGCGGTAGGATCCCACGGGCAGAGCCGTCACGTTGTAAGTGCCGGCGCCCGTCGATCTGGTTGACGCGGCTACACCCGTAGCCGTATTGGTGACGGTGACATCCGCGTCGACCACAACAGCGCCCGTCTGGTCGGTGATGGTTCCGCGAATGCTTCCACGGTTAGTTTGCCCGTACGCAAAAGCCGCGCACAGCAGCAGTACGAAGATTGTCTTTTTAGTCGGCATTGCTTCCTCCCATAACTCATCGATTGCACGCTTACCTCAACCCAGGACGGGCGAATAGAACGGGACCCCTCCAGCGGAATTTCTGATCCGCGCCCTCACTGAATCTGCTTGTAAAGCTGGCTGGCCTCATCGATCAGCTGGGCCGCGGCGCGAGTGCCATACGGAGTCATCTCGACTTCGTAGCCGCCGAAGGAGTATTCCGATTCCACGGGCATGTAGCCGCCGCCGCGGCCGGTGGAGTAACCGCAGAACATGGTGACGGAGAACGGCGACGCCTTCTTGATGGCCGCGCCGATCTCGGCGAACGGCTCGCCCGGCATGGCCACGATCGCCATATCACCGATGCGCAGCATTTGTACCTCGACCTGGACAGGCGCCGGATCGGGCGGGCGGGTCCAGCGGTTCACCAGGTCGGAGAAGCGTCGCAGTCGCGCGTCAGCCTGATACTTCGACCAGGCATCGCCGCGCTGGGTGGCGTCTTCTACCTGGCGCTTGGCGGCCGCCGCCTGGCTCGCCATGTGGTCGATCTCGGCCGGCGTGTAGGTCCGCCGCGGCAGGTCGACTGTTTTACTCACAAACTTCAGCGTTGCGTCGCGCGGTCCCAGCACGCGCCAGGGCTGCTTCGCCGCGAAGGCGGTCGACTCGACGTAACCCTCCAAGACAGGTTCCCGGCGCGCCGTCTCGATCTGCATGGCCAGCGCGGCCGCCTGGAGGCCGAGAATCGAGCCCAGCCGGTGGGCCACTCCAAGATCACCCGTTCCGCCCTCGATCGGGCCCTGGTTCCCCGCCGCACCCTGCAGATAAAGGCAAAGCGCGCCCGGAAACGCCTGCTCCACGCGCTTGCGGACCATCCCAACCCAGTCCGGCGAGATGATCTTGTTCTCGTACGTCAACACCGTACCGTGGCACTGAAAGTTCACTAGCACGGCGTAGGGATTGCCTTCGGCGTCGTCGATGCGCATCACCACCAATTCGCGGTCGACGAATCCCTCGGGGTTGATGCCTACCGCCGGGGGCTTGTCGCCCTGAGCTCGCACACGGCGGTTGTAATTGATCGTTCCCACGCCGCGCGCACCATAAGCGTGCACCGGGCGCAGTTTGGAGTTGGCTTCTACGATGGCGCCGATCACCTTTTCCACAACCACGGCCCGATGCGCGGCCAGAGGGCCTTCGTAGACGGCGGGGTCGGTTCCGACGGGTCCCTTGCTTGCCTGAAAACTCGGTCCGGCGTGGGTGTGCGTGGCATTGAGCCGGATATGCGCGGCGGGGATCCCGGTCAACCGCGAGGCGCGGGCGAGGACATCGTCAAGGCCCCGCGTGCCGCCGGCATCGACGTCGACGATGGCAAACTTTTGTTTGCCGTCAGAAAGCACCAGAGCCGTCGCCAGCATCCCGGCGGGATCGATTCCCGTCGCGGTGATATGGGTCTGCGACCCCCAGTTCATCTGCGCGATGCCGGCCGGCGGCGAGATGTCGGCCCGCGCCACTCCCGCGAGCAGGCCCGACGGCCGCGAATCCCTCGGCCCCTGCTCCACGATGTCCGCAGGCGCCCCACTCCCCATGAGCAACGTCCCCAGCGCAAACACCGCCATCCGGCGAAACCATTCCCTGTTCATGCGGTAACTCCTCCCACGGAAGTCTCTGCCTCCGCGACCGGCGCCCTCAGAGTCCCCTTACTTCATGACCGGCTGGAGCCCGCGCGCATTCCCGCCAGCGCCGTTAGGTTCCCTGACTATCTCCAGCGCATCGGCCAGGCTCTTTTCGATCAACTCGCACATCTCGTCAATGTCCGCCTCCTCGGCGATAAGCGGCGGCGACACCGCGAACCAGCCAGGATCGATACGGAGAATGATCCCGTTCCGCAACGCGGTTTCCTTCAATGCCGTACCCAGGTTCGGCACGGTTAATTCGACCCCACGCAAGATGCCTTTGCCGCGGATCTCTCGGATTACGCCGAATTTCTTGAGGCAGCCTAGACGCGCCGCAAGGTATTCGCCAAGGCGCTGGGCCTTGGCGCAAAGGTCCTGCTCCACGATCTCGTCGATCACCGCAATGCCGACGGCGCAGGCCAGCGGGTTCCCTGCAAAGGTATGACCATGGGCAAAGTGGAGGTTGCTCTTCGCCGGACCCTCGAACGCCTCTGCCATCTCCTCTCGGGCGATCAGGGCGCCCAATGGGACCGCTCCTCCTGAAATCCCCTTGCCCGTACACAGGATGTCCGGCGTCACGCCATAGGTCTGGGCCGCGAACATTCGGCCGGTCTTGGCGAATCCCGTGATGATCTCGTCGAAGATCAGGGTCACGTTGTGGCGGTCGCAGATCCGCCGCAGGATGCGGAAGTATTCTTCGGTCGGCGTGATGATGCCCCCGGTGTTGCCGATGGGCTCCACGATGACGCCGGCCACCGTATCCGGGTCCTCGTGCACGATCACGTCCTCGACGCTTTGCGCGGCAAACCGGTTGGCTTCCTCCCAGGAAGGGAACACGTCCCGGTAGTGCGTGGGCGGGAAAACTTTCAAGAATCCGTCCATCTGCGGATCGAATTTCGACTTTCGCGAGCCGTTGCCGCTGGCAGCCATGCCGGCGAAGGTACCGCCGTGGTAGCTGTGGTAGCGGCTCACAAACTTGTGCTTGCCAGGGCAGCCCGTCTGCTTGTGGTACTGGCGGACGAACTTCATCGCCGCTTCCACCGCCTCGGACCCGCCGCTGAACGGCTTGACGAATTTCAGACTTCCCGGCGTGACCTCTCCCACGCGCTCCACGAAGTCGAGCGTGACGTTCGATATGCTGTGCAGCGGAGGGACGAAAGTCGCCCGCTCCATCTGAAGCCGCATCGCTTCCATGACGCGCGGATGGCGATGGCCCAAAACCGCGACAAAGATCCCCCCAATGGCGTCCAGATAGCGCTTGCCCTCGCTGTCCCAGCAGTAGAGCCCTTCGGCCCGGTCGACGATCAGGGGGTTTTGCAGAAACTCCGCGGTTGGGCAATAGTCGACGAACGTCCGGCGCAGCAGCTGCTGTTGTCGCGAGGTTAGTTTCACGGCTTCCCCAATCCGCCCGTTTCCGGGCTGGAACTCAAAGATCATATCTTATAGGAGCGCGCTGGTCAAGACAAAACTGCAAAAAGAAAAAAAGTTGGCTAGAGGGGAGAAACTAGCGGCGTTTCGCCGCCGGGATCGGGCCGTTGGCGGAGAAAATGGCAAGGGCCTTGGCGGTATGCTCGCGGGTGCTGCGCATCAGCCGGCGAATGGCTTGGCGCGCGGCTACGGGATCGCCTTTCTTGATCTGCTCAAAAATCTGCCGGTGCAGCTCAACGCCGACCTCGTAGCTGTCGGTCAGCTTGATCTGCTGGATGAAAACCTGAACGAGCGGGTCAATGACCATCTCGAAGAACCGGTTGTGCGCGGCCTTCGCCACGGCCATATGAAACCGCAGATCGGCCTCGATGGTTTCCTCCACACCCCGGCCCGCGGCCATGTCGTGGAGCGCCGAGTCAATCTGCTGCAGATCTTGCGGCGTGGCGCGAATCGCGGCCAGCCCAGCCGCCGTCTCCTCGAGTATTTCCCGAAGTTCCAGCATGCGTTCCATGTCGTTGGGCGTGGGAATGGGCTGGTCGCGGAAGAGCCGCAAAAGGGATGCCTTGACGCTCTCGGGCGTGGGCGCCACCGTGATCGTGCCGCGCCCGGCGCGCACCTCCACCAGGCCCCGGTCTTCCAGAATCTTTACGGCCTCGCGGATGACGATGCGGCTCACGCGGAACCGGTCCGCCAGTTCAGACTCCTTCGGCAGACGCGTGCCCGGCTCGCGATATTCTTCCGCGATCATCCGCTCCATCGCGTCCACCACCTGCCCGCTCAGACGGCCTCGACGGAAGCTCCGCTTGGCTACCCTGGTTTGTTTTTGCTGCATCGCCTGACAACTTCTTATAAATCATATCAATACGGTATCGGCGGCGCAAAGCTGCGACCGCCAGGCGTCACCCTGGACTACGCTTTTCCGCACGCCGGCAGCAGTAGCGCAAGAAACCCGAAGTTGGCGCCCCCCGGCACCCGGACTCGCTATTAATGATCATATGAATAACGAGGCTTGGTGCGCTCGCAGGCAGGAACCAGCAGGCCAAATCGCCCGCTGCGTCACGGCTCCGGGCGAAGGTTTCTTTTAAATCGCCGCGATCTCCAGGCGAGCGATTGCCCCATCCATTCCTTCGGAACTCCCGGCTGCATTCCGCCTTGTCCCCACGATCGCCTCGTGTAGAATGCAAGGCAATGCAAAAACGCCTTGTGTTTACGCTCGCCCTGCTGGCTGCCGGAGCAGCGCTTTGGGCCCAGGAAAGCGCTCCGCTCATCCGCGGGTTCACCGCCGCCGAATCCCAAGCCCAGCGCGATTTCGAGGAAAAGCTCAAAGCCATCCCGCAGCCCGGGGCGATCCGCGAGTACATTCGCGTCATGTCCGAGGAGCCACACCACACCGGCAGCCAGGCCAGCCGCGACGTGGCCAACTACGTCCTCGGCAAGTTTCGCGAATGGGGGTTGGACGCCAAGATCGAGGAGTTCGACGGCTTGATGCCTGTGCCGCGCGAACGCCACCTGGAATTGCTCGAACCGGAGAGCTACGTCGCGACGCTCAAGGAGCCCGCCATCTCGGAAGACAAGGATTCCTCCGACCCCGGCCAGTTGCCCACCTACAATGCCTATTCGCCTGACGGCGATGTGACCGGGCAGCTTGTCTATGTCAACTACGGCATGCCGGACGACTACAAGAAGCTCGCCGAGCTGGGCGTCGACGTCAAGGGGAAGATCGTCATCGCCCGTTACATGGGCGGCTGGCGCGGCATCAAGCCGAAGGTCGCCGCCGAGCACGGAGCCATCGGCTGCCTGATCTATTCCGATCCCAAGGATGACGGCTACTTCGGCGACGACGTCTACCCGAAAGGACAGAACCGGCCCGAGTTCGGCGTGCAGCGCGGCAGCACGATGGACATGCCGGTTTATCCCGGCGACCCGCTCACGCCGGGCTGGGGCGCCGAACCGGGCGGGCGCAAACTGAGCATGGCCGAAGCGAAAACGCTGCCGAAAATCCCGGTGCTGCCGATCTCTTACGGCGACGCCCTGCCGCTGTTGCGCAACATCGGCGGCCCAGTGGCGCCTGAGTCGTGGCGCGGGGCGCTGCCGATCACCTACCACGTCGGGCCGGGGACCTCGAAGGTCCGTTTGAAGCTGGCCTTCGACTGGAATGTGACAGCGGGCCAGAACGTGATCGCCCGCATTCCCGGCAGCGCCTATCCGGACGAGTGGGTGCTCTATGGGAACCATCACGACGCCTGGGTGAACGGCGCGACCGACCCCGTCAGCGGCAATGCGGCGCTGATGGAAACAGCGCGGGCTCTGGCCGGGATGGTGAAGCAGGGTTGGCGTCCGAAGCGCACCATCATTCTCGCCAGTTGGGACGCCGAGGAGTGGGGCCTGATCGGCTCCACCGAGTGGGCCGAAAAGCACGCCGAAGAGCTACGCGAAAAGGCCGTGATCTACTTCAATACCGACAGCAATCGCCAGGGTGTTCTGCGCATCGAAGGCTCTCACAGCCTTGAGCGGTTCGTGAACGACGTGGCGCGCGACCTCGCCGATCCCCGCACCGGCAAGAGCGTCTGGGAAATGATGAAGGAAGAACGCCTGAAGGAAGAGAAAGACGAGGAAAAGAAGAAATCGATCGCCGCGCGCGCTGACCTGCGCATCGGGGCGCTGGGGTCCGGCTCCGATTACACCGTGTTTCTCGACCACCTAACCGTGGCGTCGATCAATTTATCCTTCCGCGGCGATGGCGGAGGCGTCTACCACTCGATCTACGACTCGTTCGACTGGTACCGCCGCTTCGGTGATCCCGAGTTTATCTACGGACGCGCTCTCGCCCAGTACAACGCCGTTGCGCTCGCCCGTATGGCCGGCGCGGCGGTTCTGCCGTTCGAGTTTACGAATCTTTCCGACACCCTCACCATGTATCTGGAGGAAATCGAGAAACTGCAAAAAGAGAAGGCGAAAACAGCCGCGCAGGCCTCGGGTCTCGATCTCGAGCCGCTGAAGGCAGGGGTCAAAAAACTGGGCGCGGCCGCCCAGGACTATGAGCAGACGCTGGCCCGCGTTTTTCAGAAGGGCGGCCCCTCGGGCGACACCCGGCGGCTGAACGCCGCTCTCCGCAAGGTGGAGCAATCGGCGCGCCTGCCGGAAGGATTGCCCGACCGCGAATGGTTCCGGCACGCCTTGTACGCGCCGGGCTTTTACACGGGCTACGGTGTGAAAACAATTCCCGGTGTCCGCGAAGCGATCGAGCAGGAGCGCTGGGAAACAGCCGCCCGGCAGATCGACGTCGTGCGGCATGTCATCGACACCCTGACCGCCCAGATCCGCACCGCCGAGACGGAGCTGAAAGCGGTGGAGTAAGCTTTTCTCCGGCCTACCACCATCGCGCTCTGCTCCCCCGGCCGCCATCCGGCGCACCCCAATCCGTCGTAGGGGACGGGTTCCGCGCTGTCCCGTCTCGAATCCTTGGCCGTTTCCCGGCAATGGATCGGTGACGCGCCAAAAAACCTTGAACTTCAGGGAGGCGCCCATCGTACTCGCTTTCATGATGTATGCGCGCCAGCACGTTCAGCATGTTCTGCGCCGGCTGGGGCGCTCCCCAATGTTCACTCTGGTCACCGTCCTTACGATCGCCATGGGTGTCGGCGCAAACAGCGCGATTTTCAGCGTAATCAATGGGGTGCTTCTGAAACCCTTGCCCTACCCCGAGCCAGAGGCGCTCATTGCGGTATGGCAAACTGCGCCAGCCATCAACATCAAAAAGCTGGAACTTTCTCCTGCCGACTACTTCATCTTCCGTGAGCAGAACCGCTCATTCTCCAGTATCGGGACCTGGAATAGCGGCACCGTGACAGTTACCGGCGCAGAGACGCCAGAACAGGTGCGCAGTGCCCTCGTAACCGAAGGGACGCTTGCCGCGCTGGGTGTTGTGCCGGGACTAGGGCGCACGTTCACGGCGAAGGATATGGAGCCGGGTGGTCCGGAAACAGTCGTGCTCACTCATGCCTACTGGCAGAGGAAATTCGGCGGCGACCCGTCGGCGGTCGGTCAGCCGCTTTTGATCGACGGCAAGCCCAGGGAAATCATCGGTGTCATGCCGCAAAGTTTCAGAGGTCTTACTGACACGCCCGATGTGTTGCTTCCGAGGCGGTTTGACCGTGCGAAAACCAACCTTGGCAATTACAGTTACCCCGGGATCGCGCGGCTGAAACCCGGCGTAAGCCTGGCCCAGGCCACCGCCGATATCGCGCGGCTGATCCCGATTACGCGCACGAGTTTTCCTCCCCCTCCTGGATTCAGCGTAAAGATGTTCGAGGAAGCGCGCATTCAGCCCGCTCTTCTCCCTCTCCATGAAGACGTCGTAGGTGAACTCGGCAAGGTGCTTTGGGTGCTGATGGGCAGCATTGGAGTGGTACTGCTGATTGCGTGCGCCAACGTGGCGAATCTGTTGCTGGTTCGAGCGGAAAACCGGCAGCAGGAATTCGCGGTGCGGCAGGCCCTTGGAGCCAGCCGTGGCCGAATCACCGGAGAGATTCTATTCGAGAGTCTCGTCCTCGGTGTACTAGGGGGAGCAGCCGGACTGGGCTTCGCATGGGCCGCGCTGCGAGTGCTTGTCGCAAACGCGCCGGCTTACTTGCCTCGCCTGGACAACATTGTCATTGACGGGCACGTGATCCTCTTCACCCTCGTGCTCTCCATTGTTGCGAGCCTGGCGTTCGGCCTGATGCCCACGTTCAAACAGGCTGCGCTGAACGTGACCGGGGCGTTGCGGAGCGGGGGCCGCACGCTGAGCCAAAGCCGGGAACGGCATCGGACTCGCAACGTGCTGGTGGTCGTGCAAACCGCCCTTGCCGTTGTTCTTCTCATCGCCAGCGGACTCATGATCCGCACGTTTCAGTCACTTCGGAAAATCGACCCAGGGTTCCGCGCAGCAGGTTTACAGACATTCCGAATCTTCATTCCCGAAACCGCCGTCAAAGAACCCGAGCGCGTCATCCGCAACTTCGAGGAGATTCGGCGGAAGCTATCGGAGATTCCCGGTGTGACGATGGCTGCTTTCGCGAACTCCGTCCCCACGGACGGCAATAACAGCACCGACGTGCTCTATGCGCAAGACCGGGCCTATCGAGAGGGTGAGCTTCCGCCGCTCCGGCGCTTCAAGTTTGTGGCCCCAGGATTCTTTCAGACGATGGGAATGCGGCTCGTCGCCGGCCGTGATTTCACTTGGACCGATCTTTATGATCACCGTCTGGTGACCGTCATTTCCGAGAACATGGCCCGGGAAATGTGGCAGGATCCGGCCATAGCCCTCGGCAAACGAATTAGGGAAGGGATGAAAGGTGACTGGCGTGAAATCGTCGGAGTTGTTGCCGACGTGAGGCACGACGGCGCCGATCAGAAGACCCCCACAACGGTCTATTGGCCGTTGCTCATGCCGAATTTCTGGGGCAACGAAACGTTCGTTGAGCGTAGCGTTGTGTTTGTGGTGCGCACGGATCGCGCCGGGTCGGAGAGCTTGATGAACCAGGTGCGCGAAGCCGTCTGGTCGCTCAACCGCGATCTACCGCTTGCCCGCGTGCGGACGATGGAGGAGACTTATCGCGCATCGATGGCGCGGAGCTCGTTCGCCCTCGTGATGCTCGCCATTGCGGGCGGCATGGCGCTGCTGCTCGGCTTGGTCGGCATTTACGGCGTCATTTCGTATTCCGTGTCTCAGCGCACGCGCGAACTGGGCATCCGAATGGCGCTCGGCGCGCCGCAACGGGCGTTGAAGTCGATGGTGGTAAGGCAGGGCGTTGTCCTCGCCTCGATCGGTGTCGCTTTCGGCCTAGCGGCTGCCGCGGCGCTCACGCGGCTCATGTCGAGCTTACTGTTCAACATCAGCCCCGTAGATCCGGTGACTTACGCCGCGGTTTCGATCGGACTGGTGGGTGCGGCCGCCGCAGCCAGCTACCTGCCGGCGCGACGTGCGTCGGCAGTGAACCCCGTCGAGGCACTACGGGCGGAGTAGCCTTCTTTTTCGCCAAGATTGCGCCGGCCGATCCAGCATCAACTCGAAGGAATTCGGCGGCGTCGGCAGCATCATTAACGATCGGTCGGCCAGCGTTTACCGGTGGCCCGCTCGGGCCGGGCACAGCAAGCTGTGTCGTCAGCAATTGCGACACAGCACGGAAGAATACCCGCGCCACAGCCAGAGTGGCAGACGGGTTACCTGGTCCCGCCGTCTTGGATGCACCCGCAGGGGGCACTTCGAATCCTTGGCTGTTTCCGTCACCAGGACAAACACCGCGTGGCCTCAGATGTCTATATAATATGAAGTCTAGGTATGCGAAAGCGCGATTCCCTCCAGGGCTCTCTCGACCTGCTGGTCCTCAAGATCCTCTCCCGCAGACCGCGGCTGCACGGATACGCCATCATGACCGCCATTCAGCAGATGTCGGAAGACGTGCTCCGCGTCGAGGAAGGTTCACTTTACCCCGCGCTGCACCGCATGGAAGAAGCCGGCTGGATCCGTGCCGCCTGGATCACCAAAGACACGGGCCGCCGGGCCCGGGTCTATGACCTCACCGCGTCGGGCCGCAAAGAGCTTGCCGCCGAGGAATCACGCTGGCAGGCAGTGACCTCCGCCGTCAATCAAGTATTAAGGATGGCCTGAACATGTCCCTCTGGTCGCGCATCTTGAACGTTTTGCGTGGAGACCGCCTGAACTGCGAGATCGATGAGGAATTGCAGTCGCACATCGAGGAAGCCATCGAGCAAGGCCGTGACCCGGCCGAAGTCCGCCGGGCATTCGGCTCCCGGCTCCGGATGCGCGAAGCGAGCCGCGATATCAAGCTCGCCGCGTGGCTCGATTCGCTCCGCGCCGACCTTGTCTTTGGCTGGCGGCAGTTGCGCAAGCAGCGCACGCCGAGCGCGGCCTCGATCTTGTCGCTCGCGTTGGCCATTGGCGCGGCGACCGCGGCGTTTCGTCTCGTCGATGCGGTGCTCCTGCGCCCGCTGCCCGTCGCCGAGCCGGAGCGCCTTTACTTCGTCGCGACCACATACTTCGACCGTGACGGACGGGCCGACTATCGCGACGATTTCGACTACCCGACCTATCGCCGCTACCGCGAGCTCATCGTGGATCGCGCGGAGCCAATGGTCGTCGGGAGCATCAACAACCGTCAAGAGGTTCGATTCGAAGGCGCCGAGAGCGAGCGTCTCCGCCGCCAGTACCTGTCCGGCAACGTCTTTCCATCGTTCGGGCTCAAACCCGAGCTTGGACGCCTGCTTACGCCAAGCGACGATGTCACGCCCGGCGGCCATCCGGTCGCGGTGCTCAGCTACGACTGCTGGACGCGCCGCTTCGCCCGCGATCCCAAGGCGATCGAGCGCACGTTCCAGATGGGGAGGTATCGGCTCGAAATCATCGGTGTCGCGCCGCGAGGCTTCATCGGTACTGAGCCCGGCGAAATCGTCGACCTGTTCGTCCCCGCGATGATGAATGCCGAAGCGCTCGACAGCCACGGCTGGTCTTGGTTTCGGATGTGGGTGCGCCTCCGGCCGGGGGTGTCTCCGGAACAGGTCCGCCAGCCGCTTGAGGCCGCGCACATTCAAATGCTGCGCGACAACCTGAAGAACTTCGCCTCCGACACGCCGCACGAGGCGATCGAGCGCCACCTCAATCAGAAGTTGATTCTATTGTCGGCTGCCTCCGGAGCATCCGATCTGCAAAAGGACTATCAGCGTCCGCTGCTGATTCTGGGACTGCTGGTTGCGCTGGTGCTGTTGATCGCGTGTGCGAACGTCGCGAATCTGATGACCGCGCAGGCGGCGGCGCGCTCCCGCGAGATGGCGTTGCGTGTTTCCATCGGAGCCGGACGCGCAAGATTGATGCAGCTCGTGCTCATCGAGTGCGCGATGATCGCGGCGTTTGCCTCCGCCCTCGGGGGCGTGTTCGCGGCTTGGTCGGCGCCGCTGGTGGTCTCGATGCTCCGTATGCCGGAGGACCCGGTCCGCCTGGTGCTCGAAACCGGGTGGCGGGAACTTGCATTCAGTTTCGCTCTCGCGTTACTGGTGACGTTGCTGTTCGGACTCGCGGCCGCTGTGCGGGCATCGGCGGTGCAGCCCGCCCACGCGCTCAAGGGCGGTGAAGATTCCGGTGCGCCACACCGGCCCATGAAGCTGTTGCTGTCGGTGCAGGTCGCCTTCTGCGTCACGGTGCTGTTTGTCGCGGGCCTTTTCCTGGCGACCTTTCACCGCCTGTCCACCCGGCCGCTGGGATTCTCGCCGGACAATCTCCTGGCCATGGATGTGTCCGCGCAGGACCAGCTTCCGCCGGAGGCATGGTTTGAGGCTGCCGATGAGCTTCGCAACGCGCCTGGCGTGCTCTCGGCCGGAGCGTCGGGATGGCCCCTGCTGTCCGGCAACCGCTGGACCGGCGGGGTGCGAGTTCCCGGCCAACGCGCCGAAGCGCAGGGGCCGTACATGCTGGAAGTGTCGCCGAATTTTTTCACCGTGATGGGCATCTCGCTCATCGCTGGGCGCGATTTCCGCTGGGGCGACAGGCAACCTGGCTTGAAGGCCCCGGCGGAGCCCGCCGCGGGAGTCGGTGTTGTGAACGAAGCCTTCGCGCGCATCTATTTTGGCGGCGAGAATCCCGTGGGCCGAAGCGTCGACCTGCTCCAGAAACAGGATCTGGCGGCGTCGTTGGAAATCATCGGGCTGGTGCGCAACTCGGTCTACTACAACCTGCGGGAACCACTCCGCCCCATGATCTTCGTGCCGATGAAGGAACGCGGGCACGTAACGCTGCTGGCGCGCACGGCGGTCGACCCGCCGTCGGTCGCGCCGGCTCTGCGCCAGAAGATCTCTCTCGCGCGTCCGGATTTGCGGGTCGTGCAAATCCAGCCTTACAGCAATTTCATTCGCTGGCGCCTGGTGCGGGAACGGCTACTGGCGACGCTGTCGCTATTCTTCGGCGTGGTCGCTCTGGTGCTCGCCGCGATCGGTCTTTATGGCGTTTTGCATTACGCCGTGACCCGGCGGCGGCGTGAGATCGGCATTCGGATGGCTCTCGGCGCCCGAGCCGGTCATGTCGTGCGCCTCGTGACCGCCGGCGCTGCGCTTGTCGTCTGCCTCGGTTCGCTGGCCGGCGTCGCTGCAGGCGTAGTGGCCGGTCGATTGGTTGAGGCGCTGCTGTACGAGGTCAAGCCTACGGGCCTGGAGACGATGGCTGCCCCGATCTTGACGCTCGTTCTCGTCGCGCTGGTGGCTTCACTGCCCCCGGCGCTTCGCGCGGCGCGCGTGGATCCAGCGGAGACTCTCCGGAGCGAGTAAGGATGTCCCCTCTCCCAGCATACCGGCCGAAGTCCGCGAGCGGCCGGCTGGCGGACCTCTATGCAGGAGGAGAGCCGCGACATGAACCCGCCGCATAGCTCGATTCACCCGGCACCGATGTCTCTGCTGGGCACCTCGCCGCGAATGCCGTCGAGCGCGTCCGGGATGAGGCACCGTGCCGCACCTCTCCGGTGCGGAACCGATCTTCGCCCAGCAGGCCGTTGACCATCGCGACTTCCCGAGTCTTGCTGTGAACGGTAGTTCCCCTCGATAGCGGCCCTACACGCTGGGCATGCGGCGGGCCGATGCAATGTCATAGAATACCTTCACCATGCGCACCGCAGCTCTGTTTTTCTTCGCCGCCTGCATACTCCAGGCCCAGAACTCCACCCGGCCCGGTCGTTTCCATGTGGAACACCCGACGCTGCTGAACCTCGGATTTGAATGGGCTATTGAGGGGGACGCCAACCGGAATGCCAGCGTGGAGGTACGCTTCCGCAAGCAGGGCACGGCGGACTGGCGCCCGGCGCTTCCGCTGCTGCGTATCGGCGGGGAACACGTGGACCGGGACCAGTACAAGGTGCGCTATCGGGTGCCCGACGGCTTTGCGGGGAGCATTCTGAACCTGGAGCCTGGCACGAGCTACGAATGCGAGTTTACGCTCCGCGATCCGGACGGCGTGACCGGCCAGGCGCAACAAACCGTCACCGTGGCTACGCGCAGTGAGCCGAAATCCTACCAGGCTGGACGCGTGCTTCACGTCTATCCCGACGACCATGAGGGTCCCCGGGAGGAGCCGAATTTTATCGGCCTGAAGCACGCCTATTACGGCCCCGGCCGCGGCGATTGGACGGCGGTCCGTACGGACAAAGTCCAACCCGGCGACACCATACTCGTCCACGCAGGCCTTTACCGTCCGGAACGCCTGAACTATGTCGATCCGCTCAGTGCACCATTCACCGGTACGTGGTCCCTCTCATTAAAGGGTACGGCGGAGAAGCCCATCACCATCAAGGCAGCCGGCGACGGCGAAGCGATTTTTGACGGCGGGGGCAACCACAAGCTCTTCGATGTGATGGCCACGCGCCACCACATCTTCGAGGGACTGACCTTCCGTAACACCGAGGTTGCCTTCTTTGCCGGTGACAAGGAAGTGATGGGCGCCGTGGCCCTGACCATTCGCAACTGCCGTTTCGAGGATGTGGGCGTGGGCGTGTGGACGGAAAACGCCGACTCCCAGGACTTTTTCATTTCCGACAACCTCTTCCTGGGCCGCGAAGACCAGATGCGTCTCATCGGCTGGAACCAGGCCGGGAGCCGCGCCGCGGGGATTTACCCGTCCCATCAACTGCGCAGCTTTTTTGCCGTGAAGGTATACGGGCCCGGACACGTGATCGCCCACAACGCCATCGCGTACTTTCATGACGGCATCTGCATCTCGACATACGGGCCGCCCGACGACGACCCCGAGCGTCGGGCCTCGTCGATCGATATTTACAACAACGACATTCACCTATCGAACGACGACTTCATCGAATCGGACGGCGGCGTGCACAACATCCGCATCTTTCAAAATCGCGGCGTCAACGCCGCGCACAACGGCTACAGCGCCCAACCCATGTTCGGGGGACCGGTCTACTTCTATCGCAATCTGCTCTATCATGTTCCCGGCGGCAGCGCCTTCAAACTCAGCGCCATGCCCGCAGGCTTGTTCATCTACCACAACACGCTGATCGGGGAGCAGACGGCCGGCGGCCCCTACTCGAACGCCCACTTCCGCAACAACCTATTTCTGGGCCGTAACGCGCCCAACCGCGGCGTCATGAC
>Ga0187893_10002274_pt1 | contig 42772 bp, 37 predicted proteins | sample MA1701074metaG_FD_139574 | JGI IMG/M metagenome (GOLD analysis project Ga0187893, IMG submission 139574) | White microbial mat communities from a basaltic lava cave in the Kipuka Kanohina Cave System on the Island of Hawaii, USA - MA170107-4 metaG ... | reverse complement strand
TTCTTTCAAGTTCTGATCGCTTGGATCCGAGACCGAGTTGAAATTGATCTGGAACTGCCTGTTTCAGTCCAATGTCACCTTTTAGTCAGTTCGCCAACTGCTTAAACCGACAGGCTCCTAGGGGAGGCGCCTTATGAAATACATGCTACTCGTCTATCTTGATGAGCAAGCCCTAAGCGGGGAGGAGCGGGAAAAGTGTTACGTCGAATCCGCGGGCCTCGCACAAGAACTCAGCTCTGGCGGGCAGTATATTGCTGCCGGCCCGCTGCACCCAACCTCCATGGCGACCAGCGTTCGGGTCCGCGACGGCAGAAGACTGGTGACGGATGGTCCATTTGCCGAGACCCGCGAACAACTTGGCGGCTTTTTCCTGGTCGAATCTGGAGATCTTGATGAAGCGATCCGAATTGCCGAGCGGATTCCGGTAGCGCGGATGGGCACCATCGAGATTCGGCCTATGTTGGAGATCGCCGGTCTGCCGGAAGACCAGGCATTGTAACGCAAAAGGTTCGTCTCAAAAGGCGCTGGAACTTTGAGATAACTAAACATCTCCCTGAGAAGGAAGGAAATTAGATGGACTCTTATTCTGAAATTGCTCCTGTCTCAAGGAAGAGAGTGTGGGCCGGACGCATCATTAGCGCTCTTCCGGCGCTGTTTCTGCTCGTAGACGGTGTCATGAAATTGGTAAAACCCGCGCCGGTCGTCGAGGCAACGGTTCGGCTGGGATATCCGGAGAGCGTGATTGTCGCTCTCGGGATCGTCGTACTGGCTTGCACGGTGCTTTATTTGATTCCGCGAGCCTCTGTGTTAGGCGCGATTCTGTTGACAGGTTATCTTGGCGGCGCCGTCGCAACTCACGTGCGTGTCGGCGGCAGTTTCTTTTCAGTCGTGTTCCCGATCATTTTGGGAATGCTGATCTGGGGAGGACTCTACTTGCGCGACGCTCAATTGCGCGCCCTCATTCCTTTGCGCCGGTGATCGGATTGATTGACCGGACGCTAAGAGACTTTCTTTAGAAAGGTTCCCGACTGGAGTTCCTCGAACGCCTGGCGCAGTTGCTCCTGCGTGTTCATGACAATGGGGCCGTACCACGCAACCGGCTCCTGAAGCGGCTGGCCCGAGACGAGCAGGAAACGCACGCCTTCCTCGCCAGCCTGTACCACAACCTCATCGCCGCGATCGAACAGCACGAGCGACCGGTTGTCCGCCTCAGATGGAGGCGTGGTCTCCAGCCATCCGACGCTTTCGGTTGGCACAGCCAGCGGGCCGGACGCATTACAGAACTTTGCGCTGCCCGCGAAAACATAGGCAAAGGCGTGGCGCCTCGTCTCAACCGGCAACGACCTCTGTTGCCGAGGCGCCATAGAGACGTCCAGATATATCGGGTCGGCAGCGATGCCGTCGACCGGTCCTTTGGTTCCCCAAAAACTTCCGCAAACGATCCTGACCTGCGTGCCGTCATCCTCCGTGACGACGGGAATGTCCTGCGCTTTCACCTCCTGGTAACGCGGCGCCGTCATTTTCAGCGCCGCCGGGAGGTTGGCCCATAACTGAAATCCATGCATCCGGCCGGTCTGATCTCCTTTGGGCATCTCCTGGTGAATGATCCCGCTGCCTGCCGTCATCCATTGAACATCGCCGGGGCCGATTGAGCCGCGGTTTCCCATGCTGTCGCCATGCTCGACCGTTCCCGCAAGGACGTAGGTGATGGTCTCGATTCCACGATGCGGATGCCAGGGGAATCCAGCTATATAATCGTCCGGAATGTCGTTACGGAAATCGTCCAGCAGCAAAAATGGATCAAAGTCGGAGGTCTTGCCGAAGCCGAAGGCGCGCCGCAAGTGAACCCCGGCGCCCTCGACCGCCAGCTTGGACTTGCTCAGCCGCTTAACAGGCCTGAGAGACATATCTCTATATTATTCCTTTCGATTGACCTATATTACGATCCGTCAGGTTGAAATCAAACTGAATCATCCGAGGCCCGAAGGTAAGGATATGAGCGAAGTCTCAGCTAACCGTCATCCCCAAAAGACTTTTTTCAAAACTCGCCGCATAACTGTCAGAGTGCGTGACTGGTTTTCGGGCTCCTTAGGCGTGGGGCCAGAACGGAAGGAGGAGCTTTACGTCGAACTTTCCAAAGCTGCGACGCTGAAAGATTTCGTCTATTGGTTACAGATTTTTTTCGCCGCCGGCATTGCCACCCTCGGACTTATCCTAAACAGTCCCGCAGTGATTATCGGCGCGATGTTGATTTCACCCCTGATGGGACCGATTCTCGCCTCTGGTCTGGCTCTGGCGACCGGTGATTTGATTCTGGGTGTTCGCACCGCGGTAAATCTCATCTTTAGTTGTTTGGGGGCGGTCACATTTGCGGTGGTACTGGTAGCCCTATTACCGTTCAAGGAGATGACGGCCGAGATTGCCGGCCGCACTTCTCCTACTACGCTTGACTTGTTTATAGCGCTCTTTTCAGGCGCGATCGGTTCGATAGCTATCTGCCGTGAAGTTAAAGGCGTTGTCACCTCGATTCCGGGGGTGGCTATTGCGGTCGCCTTAATGCCTCCCTTATGCGTTGTAGGCTATGGGATCGGGCTGGCAGTAAGTTTGAACCGCGCCGAGGGAATCAACATCGCCACGGGAGGCGGGTTGTTATTCATCACAAACCTGGTGGCTATCACCTTCACGGCCATGATCGTTTTTCTTCTCCTTCGGATCGATACCCGGCGAGTCCGAGAAAAACTCGAGGCCTGGCGTAACCAGGACCGCGAGAGTCTGTGGTGGCAACATCTGTTTAAACGGATTCCCCCTCTGGAACATGCCCGAGAGATTCGGAGTTTTCCTTTAAGGATGTCGATGGTGGTGATTCCACTGGTGGTCATTCTGATTCCGCTTACCCAGTCGTTCTTTCAACTGCAGGAGGAGATTACGAAAAAGCAATTAGAGAATCGAATGGAAAGAACCGCTCTCTATCTGTGGAAAGAGTATTTTGAGCGGGCGCAGAATGGCGACATCCGCAGCTATCTTGATGAAATATCCGTTAAGGACAACGATGGCAAGGTCGAAGTTTATTTGCGCGTATTTGACAACGTTTCCTATACTCCAACCGAACGCTCCGAATACGTTCGCCTTTTAGCTTCACACCTTGATCGTTCGGCAGATTCGATTGCCCTTCAAATGGTTGAGATACCAACCTCCGCTCGAGATACTAGGACCCGGCAGGAAAGAGTTACGCCTCCCTCGGTGGCTCAATTGCAGGCCAGTTTTTTGCAAAGGGTTCAGTTCGCTTTGAGGGATTTGCGCCTTCCTCCTCCTGCTCGGCAGGTGGATTACCAGATAACCACCGATCCGTCTGGCTCGTTTCGCGTCCACCTGAGCTATCTCAGCGAGCGTGAGATCGGCGCGGATGCCCAAGACTTACTGGCTGAAAGCGTCAAAGCCCGGCTCAGTTATCCCACGGCAACGCTGGCGCTCGAACGCATCCCGACTAATGCAGCCATTATAAGTTTCGAGCGGGATTCGGCGACCTTGAGAACTAACGGGGCAGATCCGTTAGCGGAAATCGGCCGCCGTTTAAAGGAGCATCCGCGCTTGCAGCTGGAAGTCACTTTCAAGAAGCAGAACGGTGAATCGGATGAACTTGTCGAAGAACGCCGGAAGACCATCGCAGACTATCTCCAGACAAATTGGCAGGTGTCCCTCGACAGAATTGTTTTCTCGGACAACCCCGAAACTGAGAACATTACCTGCAGATTCTTTTTAGACCAGCGTTAACTTTGGTTTGCCATCGCAGTTGGACGGTTGAGTCGATAACAACATGATGGAGTCGATGCCATGAGCGCACCCGATGACGGACGAAAGTTTTTAGACAGTGTTTCCCACTACTTTGATAAAGCCGCTGCTTTTACCCGTCACCCGCCGGGGCTGTTGAATCAAATCAAGATCTGCAACAGCATCTATTCCTTTCAGTTTCCGATTCGCACTCAGGATGGCTACCGCGTTTTCCAAGCGTGGCGCGCCGAGCACAGTCACCATAAACTTCCCGTCAAAGGCGGTATCCGTCTTTCAGAAGATGCCAATGAGGAAGAAGTGGTCGCGCTCGCGTCGCTGATGACATACAAGTGCGCAGTTGTTGATGTGCCTTTTGGCGGCGCGAAGGGCGCCATCCGGGTAGATCCAAAGAAACTCACGGAACGGGAGCTCGAGCAGGTCACTCGCCGTTATACGACCGAACTCATAAAAAAGAATTTCATTGGTCCCGCTGTCGATGTGCCGGCTCCGGATTACGGCAGCGGGGCGCGCGAGATGGCTTGGATCGCCGATACCTATCAGGCCTTTCACCCAGATCAGATTGATGCTCTGGGCTGCGTAACCGGCAAAAGCGTTTCGCAAGGTGGCATCAGAGGGCGAACTGAAGCGACGGGGCGAGGTGTTTTCTATGGCTTGCGTGAAGCGTGTAGTCATGTAGATGACATGAGATTTCTCGGCCTCAGTAAAGGGCTGGCGGGCAAACGGATCGTGATTCAAGGCTTGGGGAATGTTGGTCAACATGCGGCACGATTTTGCCAGGAGGGAGGTTGCGTCATCGTCTGTTTCGCGGAATATGAAGGCGCCATCTATAACCCCGCAGGATTGGACCTGGATGCCGTGGTAAAGCACCGGAGGGAAACTGGCTCGATCCTGAACTTTCCGGGCGCGGCCAATCTTTTACGGCGCGAAGATGCACTCGAGCTTGATTGCGACATACTGATTCCTGCTGCTTTGGAGAATCAAATCACCTCGGAAAACGCGCCGCGAATCAAAGCCAGAATCGTTGCCGAAGCAGCTAACGGTCCGACCACAGCTTCAGCCGAGAAGATTTTGTTGGAGAAGGGGGTCGTGGTCATTCCGGATATTTATTTGAATGCGGGCGGAGTAACCGTTTCCTATTTCGAGTGGTTGAAGAATCTTTCCCACATTCGCTTCGGCAGATTGAGCAAGCGTTTCGATCAGGCAGCCTTAGAGAGAGTTATGAAAACCGTGGAGAGGGTTTCAGGCAAGGAAATCGCTCACCAGGAATTGAAAACCATTGCGAGAGGGGCCGACGAAATCGATCTGGTTGACTCGGGACTGGAAGAGACGATGGTCAACGCTTATGGTCAGATTCGTGAAACTTTGAGATCCACACCAAAGATTGGCGACCTGCGAACCGCCGCCTTCGTTAATGCCATAAATAAGATCGCCGTCAGTTATATGGAGCTGGGTATCTTTCCGTAAGGCTTCAATCACAAGCCTGAGCTGAACACCAAGGAGTTACTGAACACTAAAGCTTTCTTGTTGGCAGCAAACCAGCGCGGCTTCAATCAGCTCTATCGCCAAGCCGCTTGGGACTGAGGAAGTCTCACTCCCCATCCAATTTCGCTCCACCGTAAAGATAATCATCAACGCGAGAAGACCAATCCGCTGGACCTTGCAGTCGCAAAGCGCGCGCCACCCGAAGAAACGATTTCGATGTGCCTTCAGATGTGGGCTTGACCATGACGATCATTTTGAACTCGAGTGTTGGGTTGCAGCTCAACGGGCTCCTCGGGACGAAAGACCGAGCCATCGAAAGTTGCTTCAAGCGTCTTAGTCATGAATTACCTCCCGTAATCCCGAACAAGCAAACCAGAAAACCACCACCTCACCCATAGGATCGGCCGGGAACGAAGCCTATAAATACGATCGACTGTCGGGGCGCCCACGGAGGACGCCCCGACAGCAAATAAGTTCCAGCATACGTGCCGATAAAGATTTTTATCGCTAAGATAGGGGCTTTTCGATGCCGGATGGTGTGACGAAGGCGTCCTCGCTTAGTCTGCCAAATTACCGCTCAGTAAATGGAACAGCCATCACCTAAATGAGCGAACTTCTATTTAGACCTGAAACATTCAAAGCGCTCGCGGCGGTGTTGATTCTGCTGGCCGCCGTCTACGGATTTGTCAGTGAGAGAATCCCTCCAGACGTCGTAGCATTGCTCGCGTTGCTGGCCCTCTCGATTACCGGAGTCCTAAGTCCGGCGGAGGCCTTTTCAGGATTCAGCCACCCGGCCACCATCGCGGTTGCCGCCGTGCTTGTCCTTTCCGCCGGGGTCGAGCGCACGGGTCTGGTCAGTCTTTTAGCGCGCCGCGTTTTAGCCCCCATCGCTAAGTCAGAGCTACTGCTAACGGTGGCGATCATGATTGTGATCGCATTTCTCTCGGCCTTCATCAACAATACCGCCGCAGTTGCTATCTTCATTCCCATCGTCATTGAGGTTTGTCGTCGCGTTGGTGCGAGTCCGGGACAAATTCTCATGCCCATGTCGCATGCCGCAACGTTTGGCGGCATGTGCACACTCATCGGCACCTCGACGAATCTCGTGGCTCATGAATTTGCGATTAGTAAGGGACTGCCGGGATTTACCATGTTCGAATTTGGCAAAGTCGGGCTGCCAATGTTGGTAGCCGGCTCGGCGTACATTCTTCTCGTCGGTCGCCGCTTTTTGCCGCGGCAGGCCCCCGCAGAGGATAAAAGTCTCTTCCAGACGGGGAGTTATCTTGGCGAAGTAGTGGTGAAGGAGGATTCTCCCTGGATTGGAAAGGAAGTCAATCACGATGTTCTGGATCGGGATTATGAATTGGAGCTGCTTGGCGTCGTGCGCGACGGACAAGTCATGAGCCTTGATTTTCCGAAGCCTCTCTATGCGGCCGGAGATTCGCTTTGGGTGCGCGGGCCTCTCGAACGCTTGCTCACTTTGCTGGATCAGGATGGCCTCAAGCTGGAGCGGCCCACCTCGGACGAGAAGCAAATCCCCACTTTTTCCGCGAATAGATCCAATGATTTGGAAACGCCTGAGTCTCGGGATGAAAAAAATCTCGCGCTCGCTGAGGTGGTGGTTCTAACTACGTCGGGGCTGATTGGTCAGACCTTGAGAGAGGCCCGGTTCACTGAGCGGTTTGATGCGGTGGTGCTCGCGTTGAAACGACGCGATCAAGTCACGGGTGGAGTTTCATCCACGCGTCTCCACGCCGGTGATGTACTGGTTTTGGAAGGCAAAGAAGAGGCCTTGAAGACCCTTGCGCGGACGCGAGGGTTTCTGGTGATTGGGGCCCCGGATTACCCGGACAGGGTTTCCGGAAAACTGGCCATCGCTTTGATCACGCTGCTGGCCGTGGTCCTCTCGGTCACTCTCGGCATCCTGCCGATCGTTACGGCTGCGACGGGAGGCTGCGCCGTGCTGATACTCACTGGCTGTCTGCGACCGCGAGATGCTTATCGAGCGATTGACTTGAGCATCATCTTTGTGCTGGCCGGCTCATTAGCTTTGGGACTGGCACTTGATAAAACTGGTGTCACGGCATTCCTGGCTAACTCGCTTTCCGGCCTGAGCGGAGTCACTGGGCCTCTGGTAGTTCTGATTGGTTTCTTCTTCGCCGCAGTAATCATTTCCGAATTGATGTCCAACGGGGGAACGGTTGTCATTCTGGGTCCAATTGCGCTTTCGACCGCGGCGGCGATGAACATTAATCCGATGACCTTGTTGGCCGCCGTGACGTTTGGGGCGTCGGCGGCGTTTGCCATGCCTATTGGTTACCAAACGAGTCTGATGATTTACGGGCCGGGAGGTTATCGCGCCAGGGATTTTGTAAAAATGGGCGTGGTGCTCGATCTTCTGCTGGCGCTAATCGCGTTGATGTTAATTCCATACTTCTGGCCGCTGTAGGAGCGCAGGCTTGAGAATAACTCAAGCTTTTCACTGGGAGCGCGTCCCCGCCCGCACAACCTCCTTCAACTTGATGCTGGGAGCGCGGGCGTCCCCGCCCGCCTTTGGTTGCCAAGCTTCGAGTTTCGATCCCGGCGGCCTTTCCACCGACGGATCTTGTTCACCTGCGAAGGGCAAGCGGGCGGGGAAGCCCGCGCTCCCAGAGAGAAGGCTGAATGGTTTAGAGGAGGTCTAAGCCTCAGCGGCGAGGTTTTTGGCGCCCGCTTTCTCCCGTGAGTCTTCCTTGGCGTACAGAATTCTCAAAAACGGTGGAGCAATCAAAGTAGTGGCAACCGCCATCATTAACACAACGGCGTAAAGCGAGTCACCAATCACCGCCATGCCCAATCCGATTTGAGCTACCACGATTCCGACTTCGCCTCGGGGAACCATTCCCATGCCGACCTGACCAACCCGACGCCAACTAAGTCCCCACGCGCCCGCGCCGCACCCAACCAATTTAGTAATCACCGCCACCAGCGTTACCACCACCGCAAAAACTATCACTGATGGATCGCCGAAGAGCCCAAGCTTTAGTTGCATGCCGATGTTTACTAGAAAGAATGGCACCAGGAACTCAGTCACGCCCGCCATCTGCTTGTGCATGGTAGGTCTTTGTTCCGCCACTTCCGCGAATGTCATTCCGGCCAAAAAAGCGCCGACTATCGCCGCAACGCCAACGTAGGCTGCGGCTACTGAAATTCCCAAACATAGAACCAGCGAGCTGATGAAGAGCACCTGGCTGCCGCGCTTGTTCTCGATCCTGGGGGCCACTCGCTTCACTACCGGTTCGCCCACCAGCACTATAAAAGCAGTGAAGACAACGGCAAGGACACCGGTCGTGATAATCGATAAGTAATTAACCGGGCCCATAGCCAGGCTCGAAACCACAGCGAGGATCATCAGTCCCAAAATGTCGTCGATGACTGCCGCGCCAAGAATGATGCGGCTGGTAATAGCGTTCAATACACCCATAGTTGAAAGGACGCGGGCGGTGATGCCGACCGAGGTCGCCACCATCGCCGTGCCCAAAAACATGGATTCGATCCCTGAGCCTCCCCAGGCTTTCATCAACAACCAGCCGCCGACAAACGGCGCTACGACTCCCAGGATGGCCACCATGCCGGCCCTTTTGCCGACATAGAAGATCGAGGCCGGCTTGGTTTCGAGGCCAACAGTAAAAAGGAGAAAGATGACGCCGATCTCGGCGAGCGTATCCGTGATCTCGGACGGAGCAATCCAACCTAACAGACTCGGACCGATAATCATTCCCGCCAGGATTTCCCCGACCACTGTGGGTTGGCGCAGGCGCTCGAAGATTTCGGCCATGATTTTGGCCGCACCCAGCATGATGAAGAGTGCGAGCAGAACCTTGGTTTGACCTTCTACAGCCGCGGCCAGAATATAATCCATCTACATTGCCCCGCTTCTTGGAGTTTGACGCTGCTCATTCGGCGCGCGCCAGTTTACTTCATTTATTTCCGCTGATCAGGTTCGCCAGCCTGTTCTGGTCTAACAATTTCGTCGCAAGGATGCAAGGTGTCCTGAACGCGGTTTCGTCAAGACGGACAATTGAGGGCGCAGTCGGCCATTCCGCTGACCGACGAAACGACGCCCTACTACGTTGAGGTTCACGGAGTAAGTTCTGACTTGCTGGAAGATCTTTCCAGTCCAAAAAGCCGCCTAACTGAACGTGTCGGACAACGATTGAAACCGTGTCTGGCACTCTGGGTGCGGTTCAAATCAGCGGATTTTTCGCATCGTTATGCTGACGATCGGTGATTTTCCTGATGTTCGGTTGTAGGCTACCCAATATCCGGCTTTACGGTAACGCACAAGCTTATATACGCTTCCGTTCTTTCTGGGGGTAACTTCCATGCCAAACACTTCCATTGGCGTCGGGGCTTCACTCATCGCTGCTACGTAATCGACGGAAATAGCCGAAACCCTTCCCTCAAGGTAGAAAATCTGCGCGGATTCATGGTCGGAAAAGACGAAAAAGTCCTGCCGCTTGCCTTTGGATTTTGGAGCCCCGAGTTTTGCGCGCGCCTCTTCAATTCCCATTCCGATGCTGACGCCCCGGTAATTTGTGTAGAGTGGTTCGGTGACTTGAGGCTGCACGATGGGTGTTGGGCTGGGAATCGGAGCCGGGCTCGCCATCGGAGCCGGGCTCGCCATCGGAGCCGGGCTGGCCATCGGAGTTGGGCTAGCCATCGGAGTTGGGCTTGGTGATTGCTCTTGTGCGTTTGCGACCTGAGCCGGCGTGACAAAAAATCCCAGCAGGGTTGCTAAAAACAACCAACGCAATTCGGCGGTTCTAAGACGCATCTTTCTTAACCTCCCTGGAGAATGTTTGACGAACTGAACGAGATTTTCAGTACAGTTATTATCGGTGTATTGTCAATCAAATAACAACAGGGCAGTGGAGTTTTTGATTGAGCTTGAGGGACTCGGTCTTCAACGCGTATCATCTTTTCCTTAGCCAGCGTTGAGAAAAGGAGAAATCAGCATGAGTGAGGGAAATGACGTAAAACAGGTTCCAGATGATGATCGCGGCAAACGAATCTTGATTTACGCGGGTGTGCTTGTGGTTGTTTTTCTACTGGGGTTAGTTCCAATGGCGCTCATATCGAGTTCCCGCGCAGCCGAACGAGATCAGGCCCGCCGCGAGCTGCGCCGGTGCACGATTCAGGGATCCCTGGCTTCCGCCGCAATCGATGCGCGCCTCGGCAACTACGAGCCGGCCCGGGTCGCCGCGAGCGACTTTTTCACCGAGTTACGAGCAGAGCTGGACAAAGGTGGCCAGTCGGTCTTCGATCAAGCTCAACGAGCGAATTTGGATTCGCTCCTGGCGCCACGGGATGAATTGATTACGCTGCTGGCGCGCAGCGACCCGGCCTCTGCGGAGCGGCTCGCAAACATGTTTGCAGAGTTTCGCAAGTCTCTTGGCGGGCCTTAAATTGACTGAAAAAAAGAACTGCCATGGGCCAAGAAGCCACGTGGCAGTTCTCAAGAGGCAGCGCCGATCTTTCAAAACAGCGCCGGTTGGTGGGCAAATCTTTTACGACGCCGCAGCAGCGGTTGTGGCTGGCTGAAAGACGGTATCAATCGGATACACATACCCATTCTTGGTCTCTTCCTTCGGCAGCATCACTTTCGCGCCGGCGAGCGTAATCTCTTTCTGATCCTTAGAAACGCTAACTTTGATCTCCTGTCCAGCCTCGGTCTTGATGGTATTCGCTTTCCTCAGATCGTCAGCCATCAGCGCGCCTGGAACAATGTGGAGCAACAAGAGCCTTCTCAGATGCTCGCGGTTTTCCGGCTTCAACAGGTCGACAACCTTGTTTTGAGGCAGCTTGGCAAAGGCTTCGTTAGTGGGCGCGAAGACCGTAAAATTGTTGGGACTTGAAAATCTTTCAGTTAATCCCGCAGCTTTGATCGCCTCGTTGAATTTCGTAAACCGTGATTCGCTCGACACCAGATCAAGAATCCTCGTTTCGTTTCCTTTGTTTGTCTTCTCCATTAATTCTCCTTTTCTTTTTTGATTTGTGACGGCATAAGTGCAAACAGGTGCTTGCGGCTACATTAAAAAACGCTGCCGTGCGTGGTGGGTATGCACTACAGCGTTTTTGAATAATAACTAAGTTTCTGCCATCACCAATACCGTAACATACAGCGAGGATTCTTTTCGTCAGAGGAATCCGCAATATTGATGGGTGATTACCCTCACGTCATCCAATAACTACTTGCGAGTAACTACTTGCGAGTTGATTTATACGACGAGTATATGACGAACAGACGCTCGTCGGCCGCCGGATCGCTGCGGGCCAACAAGGTGATGACTTCGTCACGCTCGCCGAGCAAGGGCCTGAGCTGTTCACGCTGCGCGGGAGTAAATGCCGAAGTCGAACCGGCGTCTATTTGACTACGTAAGTTTGTGTAGAAATCGCTCATAGTTTGGCGCGCGCGTTCGTACTCGCTCCGCTGAACATTAATTATTGCGTCGCCCAGTCTGCTTTCAAATTGCATTAAACGCAATTCACGCTGAGCGGCGTCGCGCTGTTCGATGGCTCGGTTGGCGGTAAACCATACCGGCACAAAGCCCAGCAAAAAGAATCCCAGGGCCAACGTCACATAGAAGGCAACACGCCTCCAGGGAATGACCAAGCCTGAGAGTTTCTCGCTCAAAACATCGTTTCTGATCGAGGTATTGTGTTCAGCAGCTTTCATAAACCTAACCGTTCGATCCACCTGGACTCAACTAGTCACTATCGCCGACGACTATGATGAGGAGTTTCGTAGTGGATCCCTGAGTGTCTGATTTATTGTAGTCTTAGCTCACTGCCCGGCGAATCAGTGGAATCTCCGGTGGTTATGAGTGTTTACCCTTACCGCTATGCGAATCATGGTTGGTATACTCACTTTCTTCGGCTGCTGAATCGAGAGCCCTTTGCGGTTGAAAAGTGAGTGGCTCTTCCGGGAGCACAATATTGGGAATACGCGGCAAATTACTTGTTCTAGTTGTTGTGATCGCAGTGCCCCTGTTGCTCGTTGAAGCGCTGGAATTGAGGAACATGTGGCGTCTCAGCCGAGCCCAGTTGGATGATTCAGTCAAACAGCAGGTCGAGTTGGCAGCCGTCGCGCTCGAGCGTTGGCTCGACGATCAAAAGAAGGCCCTTGACGCAATTGCCGCTTTATCAGTCGACAAAGACACCCGATCGCCCGCCATTAATGAGAACCTTGAAAATGTACTTCGGACGCGACCATTCTGGATAGATCTGCGCATAACCAATGAAGCGGGAATCACCATCATGTCGCAACCGGCTCGGAAGGAATTTTTTCCCAGCGCCCTCGCCGACCATCTCTTTTCGGAAATGCGCGAGCGCAATTCGTGGACAGTAATAACGGATCGAACTCAAGATGAAACCAATCCAATCGTGATCATTGGGGTACCGATTGAAAAGGGTGGCGCGGTGATTGCCCGCATCGATGGAGGCGCGATCAATAGGCTGTTCGATAGCATTCTGCTCTCGCGGCAGGTGGTGATTTCCGTACTGGACTCTGATGGGCGCGCACTTTACCGGCGGCGCGGATCGGATGAACCTATGGGAGCGGACGTGAGTTGGGCGCCGCTTTCCTCAGTGCTCGGCGCCTCCCAAACGAACGTGGTGGAGCTTACCAGTCCCGTAGACGGAATTAAACGCGTGTATGGCATCGCGCACATCAGGGAGACGGGCCTGGTAGCGATGATTGGGATTCCCAGCTCGACGCTTTATGAGCCTGCCCAGCGCCGTCTTAATCGCTATGCTATGGTTGGTCTGATTGCGCTAATATTTGCGATCAGCGCGGCTCTGGTGATCGAGCGAAGGATCGTCAAGCCGGTACGCCGGCTGCGCGCGACGGCCCAGCGGCTGGGCGCCGGTGATCTCGCAGCGCGGGCGCCCGTGCAGGAAGCAGGGGAAATAGGCGATCTGGCAAAAGCTTTCAATACCATGGCTGTGCAGATCCAAGAGCGAGAAGCAAGGCTGACCGAACTGGATCGGTTGAAGTCAGACTTCGTTAGCAGCGTTTCCCACGAGCTAAAAACGCCTTTGACTACCATCAAAGTATTGGCGCACCTGCTCCAGCGCGAAGGGCTTGGTGATGAAGAGCGGCTTGACTATCTGAAGACCATCGTCACTGAGTGTGATCGTCAAATCGATTTTGTAGTCAACCTTTTGGACCTCTCGCGCATTGAATCCGGCGGCTACAAACTCACGAAATCCCGAGTTGACGTTAACAAGTTGATTGACTCTTGTGTCGAGGTTGAAAGACATCGAGCCAAGTCGCGCGGCCTGACTCTTACCACTGACGTAGCTCCAGAGCTACCACCGGTTCAGGCTGATTTCGAAGCCTTGCGCCGGGTGCTTCACGAGCTGATTGATAATGCGATTAAGTACACACCCGAGGGTGGCCAAGTATTGATTTCGGCCCAAAACTCTGAGAAGACGGTGAGAATTGCCGTTGCGGATGACGGACAGGGCATCACGCCGGCAGACCTACCGCATGTCTTTGACAAGTTTTATCGAGGCAATTCGGCTTCCGATGCTGCGGAGACTGATCAAACCTCATCCGGAACCGCCGTGCCTGGCGTTGGGCTCGGCCTTTATCTGGCCAGGCACATCATCGAGCAATTTAGCGGGACAATAACCGTCGAGAGCAAATCGTCCGGCGGCACGATCTTTACAGTGCTCCTGCCGGAGTCCACTAACGGCGCCCACAGAGCGGATTTGGAATCGACGACTAAAGACGACTAAAGACGACTAACGAGGACGCGGATGCCGAAACGATTGTTGGTAGTTGATGATGAACCAAATCTTCTCCGTGCCGTCGCAGCATGTCTTAAGGCCGCGGAGTATGAAGTGAGCACCGCTCGCAGTGCGCGAGAAGCCCTCGTGCAACTGGCGGAGGCCGTGCCCGATTTGGTCGTCAGTGACATCAGAATGCCCGGCATGGATGGGTATCAACTTGCGCGACAGCTTCGAGGCTCACCGAGGACAGCCCTAGTGCCGATTGTATTTCTGACGGCCAAAGATGAGACTGCCGACCGGATCGAAGGGTTTCGGGCGGGTATCGATGCTTATCTTACAAAGCCGTTTGAGCCAGAGGAATTGATTGCAGTTATAAGTGGGATTCTCCATCGGGTGGAACGAACACACTCTGAAATCGCGCGGCTGGTGGGATCAACGGCAGTCGAAGAAGCAGAGCCTACATTTTACGACGAGGAGCTGACGGAAGCAGAAGACCGAGTCGCCCTGGCCGTCTCGCGCGGCTTGAGCAATAAGGAAATAGCTCAGGAACTGGAGATAAGCGTGCGCACGGTCGAAAATCACATTAGCCACATACTCGACAAGAAAGGATTTAGCAATCGGGTTGAGATTGCGCGTTACGTTTTGGAGCAGCAACACTCGGGTTGAAACATCCCACCCAGAGAGATTATTTAAATCCTATTTCCACTCAACCACGGAACCGTTTGCGGTAGCCAATGGAAGCCGGCATTCAACCCTGCCGAAACGGTTCCGTGGTTGAGTGGTCCGGCCGTTGAGGGCCGGCAGCCATTGGCTACGCAAACGGTTCCGTGGTTGAGAGCGTTTACCATCACCCCGGGTAGTTATATGGAGCTTGCAGACCCAGAGGAATCCCCAGCGCCCAATAGATCATCAGGAACAGAGTCCAAACCACCAAAAACGTAATCGAATACGGCAGCATCAGCGACACCAGAGTCCCAATCCCGGTCTTCCTCACGTAGCGCTGCGCGAAGACCACCACCAGCGGAAAGTAAGGCATCAACGGCGTGATGATGTTTGTCGTCGAGTCGCCGATGCGATATGCCGCCTGTGTCAACTCAGGCGAGTGGCCCAGTTGCATTAGCATTGGGACAAAGATTGGGGCCAGCAGCGCCCATTTTGCAGAAGCCGAACCTATCAAAAGATTGACCAATGCCGTCAGCACGATAATGCCGATCATTGTCACTTGCCCCGGGAGCGCGAGTGCTTTTAACGCACCCGCGCCTTTCAACGCCAGCAGCGCGCCTATGTTTGACTGTCCGAATGCCGCGATAAACAACGCCGCGCAAAACGCGAGCACTATGTAGTAGCCCATCGTGCTCATTGACTTGCTCATCCCCTTGATAATGTCGCGATGGCTCTCGACGGTGCCGGCCACATAACCGTAGACCACGCCAGGCAACAAGAAGAGCAGAAAAATCAACGGCACGATTGCCTGCATCAGTGGCGCATTTGCGGCCGTGAGTTGCGGCGCGGTGATCTCAGCGTTACCAATGAACTGCGATCCGTAAATCGCAAACTGTTCGTCACCGAGCCTTGCTTTGAGAGCATCCTGAAATGCTCTCTGACCGGCAAACTCCTGCTTCATCGGCTCGACTTTTTTCAACGCGTCTTCGGGCACACCTGCGGTCCGCGCGCGCTCGACCGCTTGCGGGTTAAGTTTATAGGCGGGCGGCGAGCGCAAGGGTGACGTTTGCGGCACTGAGACCGCAGCCAGCAGTACGATGGCGGCCACCAACGTCAGCAAACCGGCGATCAGGCCTCGGCGCTCCTTAGTTCCCAGCAGTTCCATCTTTGGCATTTCCGCGACGTCACCATCGATTTCGACATTGCGCAGGCGCGGCTCGATCACGCGATCGGTCAAGAACCAACCAACGCCGATGATCAGCAGGCTCGAGATGCCGGTAAAAAACCAGTTGCAAAGCGGATTGACACCGCGGTTGGTATCAACGATCTGTGCGGCGGCCTGAGTCAACCCAGATAGCAATGGATCAAGGCTCGAGGGCACAAAGTTCGCACTGAAACCGCCCGAGACACCGGCAAATGCCGCCGCGATGCCGGCAAGTGGGTGGCGGCCGGCGGTATAAAAGATGACGCCTCCGAGGGGAATCACGAGCACGTATCCGGCGTCGGCCGCCGTGTGACTGACAATTCCCACCAGAATCACCATCGGCGTCAGCAATTTCACCGAAGTAAAACTTAAAAGGCCCTTGAGTGAGGCATTGATAAAGCCGGTGTGTTCGGCGACGCCGACACCCAAAAGGGCCACGAGCACGACGCCCAGCGGGTGAAAGCTGGTGAATGTCGTCACCATGTTCGCGAGGAAAGTGGCGATGGCGCTTCCTGTCAATTGGTTGTTAATTCTTATTGGCTGGCCATTGCGGGGATCGATTTCCGTGAAAGCAACGGGAGCCAGCAATGCCGACAATACCCAAACGACAATCAGCAGGATCACGAAGAGCGCGGCCGGATCGGGAAGCTTGTTACCAAGTTGCTCGATTGTATTCAGCGCCCGATCGATCCATCGTGTCGATCCCCCGTTACCTCCATTGCCATTGCCTTTACTTTTGCTGTTAGTCTTAGCCTTGCCTTTTTTGCCAGTTTGGCCCATCGATTACCTCCCGAACTAATTGATTTAAGTCGGAATGATTCCGGCGCCGTCACCCCTCGTGGTTGCTTCGGGGACCCTGTGCGGCCTAAAGCGCGGCCCCGAGATTGAACTCGAGGAGAAGCTTTCGGGAATCTGGGCCAGTATCCTGAAGCCAGATCGGGAATCTCGTCAACCCTTATTTGGAGAAGATGGCAAGATTGGAGAAGATGGCAAGCGACTGTCAGTTACTTGATCGGAGCGAGCCTCGCGCTCGTAGTACTGTCCTCGGTTCTTATCGAAGCCGTCTGCAATGGGGAGTGAGCAGTTCTTGATATTAATTTGAGATCTCAAAACCGCGTTAGACTATGCAGCACTTCCGCTGTCATCTGCGATCGACGTATTCGGCTTCCGCAAAGCACGAACTTGTTGAACAAAAGTTTGCAGCGTCACCCTTCCAGCAGACTTACCAATTCGGCGGGTTTGACGACTTCAAAACTAAGACTGCGGCGGTCATTTGCCGGAATCTCAAGCAAGTCCCGGTCATTTGTGACTAAATAACGGGCGCGTCCACTGTGTGCGGTGGCGAGCAAAATATCATCATCAACGTCACGACTCATGGCAAATCGTTTCCCTAAATTGATGCGTGTCACGGTGGGGGACTCTTGCAATCTCTTCCGAAAAAGGCTGATAAGGTGCGGCTCGTCGGTCACCCTGTCGAGCGTTTCGAGATACTCGGCAATGAGCGGCGGGCTAACGATCAGTTGTAGTCGGCGTTGGAGGGACCACAGGTTGTAGATTCTGGCATTTGCTGAACGGCCTCCGCGATTCAAAAAACGGCCAATGATGACATTCGTATCTAACACGACGGCGATACGATTTTTACGCGAGGGCACGGCGCGCTCTTTTCTCTTTTCTATACTGGCGGACGATCTTTACCGCATCTGACTCTTTATACTTGCTTCGCCGCGCTGAACGCGCAATAGCTTCGTCAAGAGTCGCGTCTTCGGCAATCTCAAGATACTCACGCAAGAGTCCTGCCAATACCTCACTCGGCTGCTTGTTTTGCTTGCTTGCCTGCTTCTCGAAGATCGTCCAAAGCTCCGACCTGATTAAAGTCTCAAGAGTCATATATTCTCCTTTTGCCCTTAAAGTTTATCACTGGTTCCCGGTTTGCTGCATGCGTGTTCGCGGACCGGCGATGCTTAACAACGCAGATCACAGAATAAATCGAATCCGCTCGTGTCGTTGGATGGCCGAGTAAATAGCCAAGTTTGAACCATTCACCCACCACCTCTCCTACGACTCGTCTTTCCCCTGCAACAGAAACCAGTAAAAGCTGCGTGGGCCCAGCGCCAGTTGATATGGACCAGCGCCGATCAGAGGAAATTCCGCCTCACCCATCATCTCAATCGGTGTAGATCCCTCATATTCCGGCAACTCAAGCTCAACCGGCTGCGCCGACTGCGACAGGTTGAAAACACATAGCACTGTTTCATCAACATAACTGCGGGTAAAAGCGAAGATTTTACGATTCTGCGGCTTGATGAGGGTGAGCGAACCGCGCCCAAAAACGGGATGCCGCTTGCGCAAGTGGATCATTTCCCGCACCCAGTTTAACAGCGACGTGCCATAGCGCTGCTGCGCTTCGACATTTACCCCCTGATACCCGTAGACAGGATCCATGATTACCGGAAAATACAGACGAGCAAAGTCTGCGCGCGAGAAACCCGCATTTCGATCCGCCGACCACTGCATGGGAGTGCGAACACCATCGCGATCGCCAAGATAAATATTGTCGCCCATCCCAATCTCGTCGCCGTAGTAAAGAAAGGGGCTGCCCGGCAAACTGAATAACAACGCGTGCAGCAACTCGATTCGGCGACGACCGTTATCCATCAAAGGAGCCAGGCGGCGGCGAATGCCGAGATTGAGCCGCATGCGCCGGTCCTTTGCATACTCGTTGTAGAGATAATCGCGCTCTTCATCCGTCACCATCTCGAGCGTCAGCTCGTCATGATTCCTGAGAAACATCCCCCATTGGCAGCTTTCGGGAATGGCCGGCGTGCGTTGAAGTATCTCTACGATTGGCCGGCGATCTTCCTGCCGCAGCGCCATGAACAAACGAGGCATGATCGGAAAGTTATAGGCCATGTGGAATTCGCCGCCGCCGCCAAAATATGCAACCACGTCCTCGGGCCACTGGTTGGCTTCGGCCAGCAGCAGCGCGTTGGGGTAGCGACGGTCGCAATGGTGGCGGAGTTCCCTTAGAAAGCCGTGAGTCTCGGTGAGGTTTTCACAATTCGTGCCTTCGCGTTCAAATAAATACGGAACCGCATCGACGCGGAAGCCGTCAATCCCAAGCTCGAGCCAAAACGAAACTACATCGAGCATCGCTTGTTGAACTTCCGGGTTGTCGTAGTTGAGGTCAGGCTGATGACTGAAGAAGCGATGCCAGTAAAAAGCCCCGGCTTCTTCATCCCAAGTCCAGTTTGAACGTTCAGTGTCGTTGAAGATTACGCGCGCTTGCAGATACTTCTGGTCGGTGTCGCTCCAAACATACCAGCGACGTTTCGGTGAGTCGGGTGTGCGACGGGCCTCCTGAAACCATGGATGCCGATCGGAGGTGTGATTGATGACTAGATCCGCGATCACGCGAATTCCTTGGGCGTGGGCCGCCGCAAGAAATTCTCTGAAGTCTTTGATTGTTCCATATTCAGGTAAAACGGCGCGGTAATCAGAGATATCGTAGCCTGCGTCGCGAAGTGGCGACTCGTAGAAAGGCAGCAGCCAGATACAATCAATTCCCAACCATTCCAGATAATCCAGTTTCGCCGTCAGACCGCGAAAGTCGCCAATGCCATCGCCGTCCGAATCATAGAACCCCCGAACGTAAACCTCATAGAAGATCGCATCCTTATACCATTGACTCGGCATCCCCGGCGTCCTCCCGCAAACTGAGTGAATTAAATGAAATTCAAGCTAACTCAAATTGGCTACCAGCCCAAACTGAGCTAATTCTCCGCCGCGTGAACTCGTTCTCTTGCAGCGGTGAATTAGGTGAAACCACTTACAGCCCTGAGTAATATGACTGATGCTTTCACACGCCGGCGCCTGATATCATCAATACGCTGATTAACAGCAATGTGGCAAGTTGAGGCTGGCTTGAGAAAGCTGGGCGAGGTCTCAACCCCATGGAGTAGCCACAGAGCCCAGTAGTTGAGGCGCCGCGAGGCGCCTCAACTGTCTGGGCGCCCCGGGTTTCCCTCTCAGCTTTCGAAAATATGGATACGGAAAAAAACAATCAAAGAGTAGTGGTCGTATCGAACCGCCTACCGGTGACCCTCAAGCGCACCGGTGAATCCTGGCAAACCCGAAAAGCCTCTGGTGGTTTGGCTACCGCCATGGAGCCCATCCTGGAAAAGAGCAACGGAATCTGGATCGGCTGGTCAGGTGAGGCGTCAGGAATCAATGACGATAAGCGCGCCCAATTAGTTGAGAACTGGGCCACGCAGCACCGATACCATGCAGTCGATCTGGATCCCTTAATCGCGCACGGCTTTTATGAAGGGATTGCCAACCAGGCGCTGTGGCCGCTCTTTCATCATTTTCCCTCACTGATGCGCTTCGATCCCGAGGATTGGAAGGCGTATGTTAAAGCCAACCAAACTTTTTGCGATGAGATCGTCAAGCATCTGCATCCGAACGATCTTGTCTGGGTTCACGATTATCACCTGATGCTTTTGCCGCAAATGCTGCGGCAAGCAGCGCCGGACGTCGCAGTAGGTTTCTTTTTGCATGTGCCGTTCCCTTCGTCTTCAGTGTTCCGAATACTTCCCCGGCGTGAGGAGTTGTTGCGCGGCATGTTGGGCGCGGATTACGTGGCATTTCACACGCACCGGTATCTTCAAAACTTCCGCACTTCGTTATTGAGATTGCTGGGGCTCGGTAGTCAGATGGACCGAGTTGAAGTCGACCGGCGCACAGTGAGGCTCGATGCCTTACCTATCGGCATTGCTCCCTGGCAGTTCAGCGATCTGCTGACCAGAAATGAGGCGACCAAAAAGCGACTGGCGGATCTCAAGGAGCGTTTCAGTTACCGCAAATTAATTCTGGGTGTCGACAGACTGGATTACACCAAGGGGATTCCGGAGCGGCTTCGCGCCTACATGCGATTCCTGGAGGCGTCTCCGGAATGGCGCGGCAAGGTAGTCTTCATTCAAATTGCCGTCCCTTCGCGCGAACGCGTGCCGAAGTACAGCAGCCTGCGCAAAGAAGTTGACCAACTGGTAGGACAAATTAACGGCGATTGGAGCACCCCCGATTGGTCCCCGATTATCTATCTGCGCCGCAACCTGCCGCAGTCTGAATTGGCGGCTCTCTATGCGGCCGCGGATGTTGCGCTTGTAACGCCACTGCGCGACGGGCTGAATCTGGTTGCCAAGGAGTATGTTGCCTGTAAATCGTCAGGGGACGGAGTGCTGATACTCAGCGAGTTCGCAGGCGCCGCCGCTGAAATGGGCGAAGCGTTGTTAGTCAATCCCTATGACGAGGAGGGTATGAGCGACGCGATTGGACGGGCCTTGTCGTTCTCCGCAACCGAATCGCGCGACCGAATGTTGGCGTTATACCGGCGGGTTCACAAAAATGACGTTTTTGCCTGGGGCAATCGCTTCATTGGGAACTTAAAGGTCGCGCGTCGCGCACGCTCACAGCGGTCCCACGACGAGCCCCGGCCGTTGTCGACAGAACCAGTGGTGCAGGCTTTCCACCAGGCTCAAACTCGACTGATGCTGCTCGATTACGATGGAACGCTGGCGCCGTATGCATCTTTGCCTCAAAACGCAGTACCGACGCCGCTGCTGATCGGCTTGCTCGAGAAGTTAGCTCATGATGATAAGACCACCACCGCCCTGGTCTCAGGTAGATCTCGATCAGATCTTGAACAGTGGTTTGGAGGGATTGCGCACCTCTGGCTGGCCGCCGAGCATGGGGCGGTGGTTCGGTCGCCGGGATCACCCGAGTGGGAACGCGCGCATCCTAACAGCTCCAATGAGTGGAAAGGGCGCGTTTATCCGATACTCGAACACTTCGTCGCTCGCACACCCGGCAGTTTCATCGAAGAGAAGGAATTTTCACTTGTTTGGCACTATCGCATGGCCGATCCGGAGTTCGGCGACTGGCTGGCAAACGATCTGGTCGCAAACCTCGAACAGATGCTGGCTGAATCTCCAGTCAGAGCTGTTAAGGGACAGAAAACCGTCGAGGTGAAGCTGATTTGGGCAAACAAAGGCGAGGTCTATTCGCGCCTGCTTCAGTCTGGGCTTAACCCCGATTTCATATTGGCCGCCGGAGACGACGCGACCGACGAAGATCTTTTTGCCCAATTGCCGCCGACCGCGTGGACAATTCACGTAGGGCGAAATCGCTCGCGAGCCAGATTCTGTGTGGCCGCTTCGGATGAGATGGTTCACCTGCTATCGCAGTTCTGCGATTCGTCGATCCCCGAAGACCTGACCGGTTCAGACCCGGCTGAATTATCGACTTCTCACCCTCCTAGAGTTTCTATACCCGCCAAAATTGGATCCCTGGCGTAAGGACACCGCTTGACGTTCGCTTCAAGGCCGTCCCCGCTATACACTTACCTACGCCCGTTGCATCCTGGCTTTTTCCGGAACGCGTTGCTTGCGCCTCGGGCGAAGGTGTCTGTTGGTTTCTAAGAATGAGTAAAGTTTCTAAAAAATGAATAAATTGGAGCGACTCTGGAATAATCTGCGTTCGAGCCTTTGGTTTACGCCGGGACTGATGGTGACCGGTGCGGTGGTGATCGCAGTTCTCTTCATCGAGATCGACTCGCATGTCGATGCTGAATTGTTGGCTAACTGGCCACGTTTGTTCGGGGCCGGCGCGGATGGAGCACGCGGCATGCTTTCGGCGATTGCCGGGTCAATGATTACCGTTGCCGGAGTAACGTTCTCGATCACCATCGTTGCGCTCTCGCTTGCATCCAGCCAATACACTCCACGCATCCTTCGTAACTTCATGGGTGACCGGACGACTCAGATTGTGCTTGGCTTTTTCGTATCCATCTTCGCTTACTGCCTTGTGGTCCTGCGCACCATCAGGGGCGGCGACGAAGGCCGCTTCATACCTTCGCTGGCCGTAGCCTTCGGATTCGTGTTGGCACTCGTTGGGATTGGCGTGTTGATACTTTTCATACACAACATAGCTTCTTCGATTCAGGCTTCGAGCGTGATTTCCTCGGCGGCCGCCGAAACCATCACCGCAGTGAGAAAACTCTTCCCGGCGGAGTTGGGCCGGGGCGCAGAACCTTCTGAGGGCAATGAAGCGCTCGAGCTTGGAGGAGTAGAATGGAAGAGCGTCCCAGCGCTCAGGACCGGCTACATCCAAAGCATCGATACGAGTGCCATGCTCGCCTTCGCCGAAAAGTATGATGCCGTGATCAGCATGGAGCAGGGTATTGGCGAATTTGTGGTGGAAAACTCTCCCCTGGTCTCGCTCTCAATTGCGACGGCGCCTGATGAAGGTGTGGTCAGGGAGCTGAACGGCAATTACACCATTAGCCCGAGGCGCACAGTCGAACAGGATGCCTCATTCGGTATCACGCAGATCGTCGACATCGCTCTCAAGGCGCTTTCGCCCGGTATCAACGACACGACGACCGCTTTGACTTGCATGGATTATCTGGGAGCGATTCTCGCCGAGCTGGCGGATCGTCGCATTGAGACGCGCTACCGCGCGGACGGAAACAAATTGCGGATAATTGCTCAAGGGCCGACGTTCGCTCAACTCGTCGCTGCGTCTTTCGATCAAATCCGTTTGAACGCCGCCGGGAATGTTGCGGTCCTTTTGCGCATGATGAACGCCATTGCGACAGTTGCCGAACGCGCAAAAAGCAAGCGTCGAAAACAAATCCTGTTGCAGCATCTTCATTTGATCATGGATGCCGCAAACGCGACAGTCGAAGCGCCCTACGACCGCCGTCAGGTAATGGAGCGGTTCGAAAAAGCGCTGGCGCTTCTGGGCGAAAAATCTCTCCGCTTCACAAGTGACCGCACCGAGGAAGGGACTCAAAAGCAATGACTTTACTTCAATTGCCTTTGCAGGGCGGGCCGGGAAGACTCGACGTGGTCGTGCAAACCTTGTCAGAGATGGTCGCTTCGGGCCTGGCGCGCCTGCCTTACCTCGTTATCGGCGCCATCGTGTTTGTTCTTTTCCTGATCGCGGGGCGCATTGTGAAGCGGGTTTTGTTGACGACCGGGAGGCGCACCAGACTCGATGTGACGCTCGCAGACCTCCTGGGCCGCCTGGTGTACTTCGTAATCACATTGCTGGGTCTGTTCGTAGCCGCGGTCATCATCTTTCCCACATTCCAGCCGCGTGACTTGATTGCCGGCCTCGGGATCACTTCCGTAGCCATCGGGTTCGCTTTCAAGGACGTATTGCAGAATTTCTTCGCGGGCGTCCTTATTCTGTGGCGTCAGCCTTTTGTGGTCGGGGATCAAATCAAGGTGAAAGATTACGAAGGCGCCGTAGAAGAGATCACCATTCGCTCCACTCGCCTGAAAACCTACGATGGCGAGCGGGCCGTGATTCCCAACGGGGAAGTCTATACGAATGCGATTCTCGTGCGCACTGCCTATGACCGGCGTCGGGTCCGCTTTACAGTTGGGATTGGCTATCCCGATTCAATTGAGCACGCGCGCGAGACTATCGCCGGCGTGCTCAAAGAAACGGACGGCGTACTTGACGAGCCGCAGCCTTTTGTATTCGTGGCGGAGTTAGCTCCTTCGTCCGTCAACTTTAACGTCTATTTCTGGGTTGAATCTGAACAGGCCAACGTGCTCAGGGTGAGTGATCGAGTGGTGACAGGAATCAAGCTCGCGCTTGACGGCGCGGGGATAGACATGCCGTTTCCGCATTCGGTGGTGCTTTTTCACGACACTACCGGCACGCGCGAAGGAGATATCCAGCGCGAGGATTATCTCTCACGCTGGGCCGGACAAGAGCAAACTGAAGCGCAGGTTGGTGAAGCAAAGAACGAGCACAAATCAAAATGATTATTGAAACCATTGACTGGCCCAAAGTAGGTTCACTTCTGGCGAGCATGATAATTGCTTACTTGTTAGCGCTGCCCGTGGCCTGGGATCGCGAGAAGGAGGCTCGGAGCGCCGGCTTGCGGACGTTTCCTCTGGTTGCCCTCTCCAGTTGCGGTTACCTTCTTTTGGCCATGAGCGTGTTTGGAAATGGCTCGGATGCCGTTGCCCGCATCATCCAGGGATTGATCACTGGCATTGGGTTTATCGGCGGCGGTGCAATTCTGAAAGAGCGCGGTAGTGTGCACGGCACGGCCACGGCTGCCAGCATTTGGAACACTGGAGCCATCGGGGCGGCGGTCGCTTTCAGGCGTTATGAAATTGCCCTCGTGCTGAGCGCAATCAACTTTGCCACGTTGCGTTTGTTGACACCAATTAAGGAGCACTTTAGCGACAAATAATTTAAACACACTGTGCGGCGACCCTCACAGGACGCCCGTATTTAAGTTTAAGTTGAAGTCCAGCCACTCAAGAACGGCGCCCACTGAAGGGACGCGCCTATAAATTAGGTACGATCACCCATCCATTCTGAGTAGTCTTACCGATTCCAAAAATCACCGGTTTGGCTAGTATAAAGAAGGAGAAATTTGCCCAAACTAATCATATAGCTTGGCGCGTTGACGCTTGGACGCTTGGTGCGCAGTGCGCAAGCAGAATTTATTTTTACAGGAAAGTTATTAGCTCGTGAGGTTTGAAGATCGAACACAGAATCTGGAGGCTCGAATCCGCGCGGTAAAAATCCTCGTGGCGATCCTGCTTGGCGTTTGCGCGCTTCGACTCTATAACCTTCAGATCGTTCATGGTGATTACCACCGCGAACTGGCGGTGAATCAAAGGCTGCGCACGTTACGGATTCCCGCGCCGCGCGGCGCCATCCTCGATCGTTATGGCAGAGTACTGGTCAATTCCCGTCCAACTTACGACGTCGTTTTGCAGCGCGAGCATGGCAGAGCAGACCTGGCTGGTCTTTCCGCGCAACTGCCTGCGGTGCTAAACATAGATCCCGACTACCTGCAGGAAAGATTTGCCGAAATCAGCACGAACCCCGCTTACGAATCGATCCTGATCAAAGAGAATGCCACCATCGCCGACATTGCCTGGGTCGAGGCTCATTCGCTGGAGTTTCCATCTCTGTTTATCGAGCAGCGGCCACAACGTCATTATCCTGAAAATGGTTTCCTGGCCCATGTCGTCGGTTATGTCGGCGAGATTAGCTCGCGTCAGTTGGAACTCCCTGAATACAAGGACAACGGCTACCAGCCCGGCGACGTGATTGGGAAGGAAGGGTTGGAAGCCACCTACGATCATTTTCTGCGCGGCCGGGAAGGGAACCGCACAGTGATTGTCGACAGCCGTGGTCGCATCAAAGACGAAGTTGAAGTCGTCGCGCCCGCGCCGGGTCAGGATTTGGTGACTACAATCGATCTGGATCTGCAATTAGCCGCCGAAGAGCAACTGCGAAACTCACCGTCGCAACGCGGCGTGATAATCGCCATGGATCCAAACAACGGTGAGATTCTGGCCTTAGCCTCTTATCCCACCTTCGACCCAAATCTCTTCACCCAACGAATTGCCACCCGGCAAGGCCGCCGCGAGTACGCGGCTTTACTTCGGGATCCCGAAACTCCCCTCTATAACCGCGCGATTCGGGGACGCTATCCGCCCGGCTCCACCTGGAAGATACCGATGGCGGTGGCTGCGCTGCAGCAAGGGGTGATTACGCTTGATGACTCGAGACTGCTCTGCGGAGGCGGCATTCAAATTGGAAATAAATTTACGCGCTGCATGGGGAATCACGGCAGACCGGATTTGCATACTGCCATCATGAAATCCTGCGACGGCTATTTCTATCGACTCGGCTTGAAGATGGGACTGGCGGGTATCATGGAGATGGTGGACGAGTTCAAAATCAACGAGCCTACGGGCATTGATCTGCCGCATGAGCTGGTTAGTTGGACACCCTCGCGGGAGTTTAAAGCGCGCTTCAATCCCCGCGCTCCGGAATGGACTGACATCGACACGGTCTACGCTTCGTTTGGTCAAGTCTACGACTTCGTAACTCCGATTTCACTGCTGCGGGCCGTGGCCTCGGTCGGCGCCAAAGGAAAGCTACACAGACCTCACCTAATGAAGGAAGCAATATCTGTTGGACTGCGTGGTGACGACAGTTATCGGCCTGCCGAGGTGTTTGCAGAGTCTGCAGCCGGTATGGTTCAGGTGTCAGCAGAGCAGAATCGCGCAGTGGTCGAGGCCATGTGGTCGGTTGTGAATGGTCCCGGCACGGCCGCGAGAATTCGCAGAGAAGGCTTTGATATCGCCGGCAAAACCGGCACCGCGCAAGTAGTCAAACTGGGCAAGGATGTGGGTAAAAACAAGGACCACGCATGGTTTGTTTCTTACGCGCCGGCTTTTGCACCCGAGATAGCGGTGCTGGCGCTGATCGAAAATTCCGGTTTTGGGTCTCGGCACGCGGCTCCTGCAGCGCGAGCCCTCTACGACGTGTATTTCGAGAAGATGCCGCGGCCTGAAGAACCACCTAACCAGATTGCCCGGTCGCACTCGCAGTAATCTCACCTGAGCAATGATCAAGAATGAATGCTGGTATTCTTACTGTCGGAGTCTCATTACCCGTGGCTACCAAACACCTCAGAGTGGAATTACTCACTCCGTCTCAGAGGTGTCACTGATTCGTAAAGCGAACTGATTTGTTATCGTTGTAAGGACCTGACGCGAGAAGCATTCAGTGTGTCTCTCGTTGATTCACTTGAGTGAGCCCTCAATCGGGCTCCAGTGAGTCATTAGTCGGGACAACTTACCAATCGGATTAAGACAGGAAAGGAGTTTATGGAAGGAAAAGGAAAAGGAATCAAAACATTAGGCTTATTTAGCTCGCTGGTGATCGCGTTGGCCGTTGCCGCGAGCCTGACAATCACAGTATATGGTCAACAATTACGGAGCACCGCCCAAACAAAACAGGCGATCAGTCGTTTGGAAACCAACACCGACCGCTTCAGTAAGAGCATCGACGGAGCGCTCGATCGGAGTCGCCTCGATGGTACGGCTTTGGAGGATCAGATTAATGCACTGGTAGATGAATTTGAGTTTGCCACCGATCGTCTCAAAGATCGCAGTGACGACGATGTCGTGCTTGAGCGGGATGTGAGGGAAGTACTCCGGCGTGGTATGCGCCTGGACACCTTCATGAAGACCCACCACCTCTCTTCATTCGTGCAGCGGGATTGGAGTCGAGTCAAAACTAACCTCGATTACCTGGCGCGGTCATATCGGGTCGCTTGGGCATGGACGCAAAGTGAGAGCCCGGCGCTGAACAGGGCTTCCATCAGGGAAGTTATTCGCCGCCTTGAACAAACGTCTGACGAGTTTCGGGCGAGCTTTGACGATGCGCTTGATCGAAGCCGGCTTGACGGCTCGCAGTATGAAGACTTCATGAACAACGTAGTAGCAACATTCGAACGATCCGTGGATGAGCTTGAAAAGCAAATAAACCGTTCGAATGAGTTGAATCCGGCGGACATCCGACTGACATTGGATAACGCGGCCACAATCGATGACTTCGTCAAAAAGCAAGATCTCAACATGAGGGCTCGACGCGACTGGTCCCGCGTGAAAGCGAATCTTGACGATCTCGCTTTCCTGAACCAGGTGGCCTGGGATTGGACGGCGCGGCGCTCATCATCAGTAGCGGTGAGTTATCCTCAGAGGGCTGAGGGAGAACGCGTGAGTTTGACTCGCATGACTAAACCTTCATCGAGCGCCGTCGCTCGTGAGGTGAGGCATGAGCTGCTCTCCAATCTTCCCTATTACAGCGTTTTCGATTGGATTGAATTTGAAGTGCTTTCCGACAACACGGTTGTGCTGCGGGGTGAAGTAACGGCGCCACCCGATAAGAAATCGAGAGCCGAAGACGTGGTCGAGGACGTCGCCGGTGTTACTCGAGTAGTCAACGAGATTAGAGTGTTGCCGGTTTCACCTAATGACGATCGGCTTCGTCTGGCACTGTACAGAGAAATCTACAATTTCAATTCGCCGCTGTTCAGATACGGCGTGGGCTCGCGACAAGCTATTCACATTATTGTGGAAGGCGGTCGGGCGACGCTCAAGGGCGTGGTTGACACAGAGGGCGACAAAAACCTTGCTTATGCTCGCGCGCGAGGCGTGTCGGGACTATTCGAGGTTAGAAATGAGCTCGTGGTCGATGGCGACAGACAACTGCCACTTTGATACAAAGTAACGTCTACTTAAAGCCGGGTCGCGATATGCCGGGAGCCTGAAACGACGCCCGGCAATGGATGATCGGTTTGCTGGGCGCTCCGAGCTTAGGCCAGGCGCGAGCGCACGGTAAAGCCGAGGACGCGAATGTGGTAGAAAACGTTTTAGTGGGGCGCGGGGGTTTTCGAATGTGACCCTCACCGCCTCACTTTTTTGACTGTCACGAACTTTAACGGGGAGTGCCTGGGCCTACGCCGGGCCTAATTGGGGTGTGGGCTAGGGCGCGGGGAGTGCGGGTTTTCCTTACCTCGCCCGCATAACATAACTAAAACGGTTACGATTTCCAGGTTCTTATCAGGCAGGTTCTTACCCTGTTTTGAAAGCGATTACTAAACGATTACTTTACGCTCGTGGAGTGTGCGCCGACGTTTGAGTGTGCGCGTCGATCCATAAGAGGCATGGACGGCCATGAGATTTTAGGCGGGACGTTTTACGCGGTTGCGGAAGCCGAGTGCGTTGCCTTCGCCGGCATCAGCAAGCGATCAATCCCGTGAATGACACCATTCCTGGCTTCAATATCAGTTTGAATCAATCTTGCCCCGTCAATTCTCACTTCGTCCTGATTGGTTACAAGTAAGTCTTCACCGAACGCCGATCGAAATCTTGCCCGATCTTTCAATTCAGCCGACATTATTTTTCCGGGAACCACATGGTAACTAAGCACATCCGTTAGGAGGCCCTTACTTTCGACTCGCAGCAACTGATTAAAAATCTCGTTTGGGAGACCAACAAAGGCTATATCGGCAGGTGCAAAAAGCGTAAACGATCTCTTGCCTCTTAGCTTCCTTTCTAACTGAGATCCCTCAAGTAATCGAGTAAAGGTTTGAAAAAAACCGCTTCGGATGGCGGTATCGACTATATTTAAATTTTCAGATTTCATTCTTCACCTCCAACAATGTCATCTCTTAAACTCCCGAGCTCGTGGGCCAGTTACAAATCAGGCACAAGTTTGTGAGCATCTTAGATCTAGCGTTAAGCGCTACTTCGTACGTTGCGCCTTGTTCTTTGAGAGGAATTGGAGCACGGCATCATTAAAATCATGAGGATTCTCCAAGTGACCCCATGCGAAGCGCCGCGAAGCTTAAGGGTTAATAGCTCTGAATCTGACAAGCCACTGTAAAGCTCGTGGCTCACGGCCTGATAGTCTCTGGGACTGGACTCTCCGGTGATTCACCAGAGTTGGGATCTTGATACTATCGATACGCTCAGGATCAAAGTCCATCAGTTGCATTAATCATTGCTGTTAGGAGTCCCTGGTTCGTTAATCAAAAATCAGAACTACCTACTGAAACTGACCACGAATTGGCTATTCAAGTGATGTGCGGACTTTTGGTGGGACGATAGCCTCTTCAATAGTCAATCAATTTTAAGCAGATTGGGCGGGATTTTCGACAGCGTTAGCACTTAGCGGCTGTGGGTGGTTCCACTCATGACGAAAGTAAGAAGTTACGGTTGAGTGATGAGTGCTCATCACTCATCACCTTCTCCTCACGGGACTGCCGGCATGTTTGTGCCAAAACTGTCCACCGCAAGTCTCCAGCGCCGGCCCTCGCGTTTCCACACCACAACGTATTTGCCGTAATCTGTGATCGTACCGCCACCGGCTTTGGGAATCGTGAGAGTGTATTGGCCAACTTCATAAGCTGTGTTCCCGCAAGCCTCAAGCGTACTGGTTTTCAGTTCCACCGCCTTTACGCCCGCATTGATCAGGCTCTGCCAGTAGGTCCGAATTCCCTGGTGGTTTCCAATAATCGGACTGTTGGGTGGCAGCAGCAGCGCGTCCCGAGTATACATACTCGTGATTACGGCGGCGTCTCCGCGGTTAAAAGCGGCGAGGAAACGCTGATTGTTTGCCTCAATCAAACGGCGCACCTGCACCGAGTCCTGAGCGAGGGCCAACGACCACGGTGAGATCAACAAAAACGATGCAAAAAGAAGTCTTTTCATTGATCCGGCTCCACTGAATCGGTATTCGAACAAGGTGCTTTTAAGCTAAATCCAGGGGGAGGTCAATGATGGAGGATCTGATTTAGACCACCACAAACCTTCTGCGGTATAGATCACGGTTAGGTGGTAAGATTACGAGCCTCAAAGAGCTTAGAGTCAACTTCGAACGGTCGACAGTCTTTCAGCAGCACGACCTAGATTCAAACGACTAGCTGGTTCGGACTGACCCGAAAAGCTCTCGCGGCGCCGGAACGTAAAGGTGAACATGCGTCCCACAACCGACTCACCCGCCGGAGCGCTCAATCGCATCGCCATTATCGGCTGCGGTCACGTCGGCTCGACGAGCGCGTATGCCTTGCTGATAAGCGGCGTCGCTCGAGAGATCGTTTTGGTAGATAAAGACGCCGGGTGTGCCGAAGGCGAGGCCATGGACCTGCAGCACGCCGTCCCGCTGGCGCGTCCCGTAAGAATCTGGGCGGGCGATTATAAAGACGCGGCGCAAAGCGACATCGTAGTAATCGCCGCGGGGGTTGGAAGCCAGCCCGGCGAGACGCGGCTAGACTTACTTGGCCGTAACGTCGTCGTCGTGCGAAACTGCATGAGACGTTTGCTGGCTGAGAGCTTTGGCGGTGTGCTGTTGATGACGACCAACCCAGTGGACGTACTTGCCCAGATTGCTCAATCGGAATCGGGCTTGCCGGTAGAACGAGTCATCGGATCGGGCACGGTGCTGGATTCTGCGCGACTGCGTGCGATGCTCGGCGTCAGGCTGGGAGTCGAGGCCCGCTCAATCCATGCTTACATCATCGGCGAGCATGGTGATTCGGAAGTAGCGGCGTGGAGCTCGGCACATATCGCGGGAGTTCACCTGCGTGAATACTGTGAAAACGGCCGGATAGAGTGTCCAGATTTCAATGCGTTATTGGAGCGGGTCCGCCGCGCCGCGCCTGAGATTGTCACCAAGAAAGGATTTACGTCGTTCGCGATTGCTTCCTGCGTTACTCGAATCTGCATCAGTATTCTGCGCGACGAGCGCAGCGTGCTGCCCGTATCGACGATGATGCGCGGGCAATACGGCATTAACGACGTTTACTTGAGTTTGCCTTGTGTGGTCGGTCGAAGCGGAGTCGAGCACGTCATCGAGCTTCCATTGGATGACTCAGAAAGAGCCGGACTGCTGCATTCCGCCGAGGTGCTGCGGCGGACGATCGAGGACTTGCAGCGCCTGAGCGCTTAAACCAGATGACGACCATGAACGAGCCAAAGAAAATAATGATTGCTTATGACGGCTCGGAATGCGCCAATGTGGCCATTGACGACTTGCGTCGCGCGGGGTTGCCGCAGGAAGCAGAGGCTCTAATCGTCTCGGTAGCGGAAGTGTGGCTGCCACCACCGGCGGATGAGGACGATTCCGAGAATCTCGAAGCGGCGCCGCCCACTCCTGCCGTAGTGAAGCGGATGTGGGCTCGTCGAGAGCGGATTATCGAACACGCGAAGGAGTTGGCCGAGCGCGCCAGTAAACGAGTTCGCTACAACTTTCCAAAGTGGCAGGTGCGATGCGAGGCTTTAACCGGCTCGCCTGCATGGGAACTGTTGAAACTCGACGCTGAATGGCAACCGAACCTCATAGTCGTCGGGTCGCATGGACGCACCGCGATCGGCCGTTTCGCGCTCGGCAGCGTGTCGCAACGAGTGCTGAGTGAAGCGGCTTGCTCGGTTCGCGTGGCCCGCGGAAAAACTTCGGTAGGTGAGCCGCCACAGCGCTTGGTCATCGGTGTGGATGGGTCGTCAGGGGCGCTTCTGGCAGTGAAGGAAGTTGCGGTGCGCAATTGGAAAGCAGGAAGCGCGGCGCACGTGGTTGTTGTGAATGACCCGTTTGTGCCGCCGTTGGTTGGAAGTGCCCTCCCGCCAATCGCGGAGGCAGGAATTGAAGCTAATGATGAGATTCGAGCCTGGGCCGACAAGATTGGTGAGAGAGCCGTAGCGGAACTTCGCGGAAGTAGTCTGACAGTTTCATCGGTGATTGAAGCGGGCGATCCAAAACGAGTTCTCGTCAGCTACGCGGAAGACTCAGAGGCTGATGTTATCTTCGTCGGCTCGACGGGTTACAGCAGCAGCGCTGAAAGAATCCTACTCGGTAGCGTCTCGGCGGCGGTAGCTGCTCGGGCGTCCTGCTCGGTCGAGGTGGTACGTGGCCGCCGGTAAATAGGAAATAGGAAATAGGACGACTGGGACATATACGACCTATTGTCCTCCCTCACCGTGGATGCGCGATTAACACTGGACATTGCGCCTGGCGTAAAACGCGATCGACGTTCGAGCCTAACAAACCAGTGATTGTAAAGTCGCTGCCGTGCGCTCCCATGCAAATGAGATCAATTTCGTTCGTGTCGGCGTAGCCCAGTACTTCTTTGTATACCCGACCAGTTTGCACGGCGTGTTTCACCTTGCACCAGAGATGAACTTCGGACGGTACCGCGTTTTGCAATCGCCGAGCAGCTTGCTGATATGGAGCATTCGTCTCCTGGCCCACCCAGGAAATCTCAGGGTCGGACACCGGGGCCGGTAGCACATGGAGCAGATGGACATCGGCCTGATATTGTTGAGCGAGCGCCAGGCCGTATTGAAGAGCCAACTCTGAGTACGAGGAGAAGTCTAGAGCAACCAGCAGCCGATTAAGACTGATTTCTCCGGTTGATTCGTCCATCCACTCGCGCTCGTCAGCATGGATCACCAGTACCGGACAAGGCGACCTATGGGCAATCCTCTCCGCCGTAGAGCCCAGTAACGTGGCCGCCAGAGGCCGCCGGCGCGAACGCATCAAAATCAAGTCTGCGCCAAGTTCGGCGGCTGCGCTCGTAATGCCTACACCGACATTCTCATCCTCGAGAATAATAATTTCCCAGTCGACCGCGGCGGCTTGGCTCTGGCTCTCGGTAGTTCGGGATAGGGCAGTGTCGATCAACTTCTTGATTCGATCGACAGTTTCCTCGCGTGCATTCGGCGTTGCCGGGCGATGGCAAACAAAGAGCTCAGCTTCGTATGTGCGCGTCAGTGCTACCGCATAGCGCAAAGTCCGCTCCGAGTCATCCGAAAGATCGGTGGGACATAAAATTCTCTTTATCTCAATCATGGCATCACTTGTCTATAAGATTTGGTTCAATAAGGTATCAAACTGCAGTCCAGTCTGGAAATGTCCCTGATTAATCAGGGCAATCAAGTGTAGTGTCTCTCAAATCGATTAGACAGCGTTCCATTCGTGCGTTTTCGTGGTATTAGCGGATCGTGCCCCGATTCCCAAAGAGAAGCGATCCACCAAAACCACCAAAAAATCACGAAAACGACCATCCTAATGTATAGGGAACCCGCCAGGGGCGTTGTCATAGCAAAGCCATTTTGGAAACTCTTGCACTAGTATAGGGCCGCCAGCAGATCTGGAAAGCGGTTTGTCTATGAAAAAACACGCGCTTTAAGCTGCCGTCTGCGGATTCCAAAGCGGCTTCTAAAAGCGCCCTCTATCGAGTCATAAAATTTTCAGAAGACAGCACACCCTCCTCTCTCAAATTAGCGCCTCCAAAGCGGATCGTGCGCCCTTGTCAACCGGCTGCGCGATTCATTTTACTGCGTGATTAGGATCGGGCTGCATCGCGGCGAAGTAAAGAGCGACGGCTTGCATCTGCTCCGGAGTCAGATTGGCGGCCACCGAGCGCATGATGTGCTCGTAGGCCGTGCCGCCGCGATTGCCGTCTCGGAAAAGCTCGAGCTGCAAGACCAGGTAGCCGGCGTACTGGCCGGCAAGCTTCGGATAGGTAGGATTACGAGACGCGCCGGTCCGACCATGGCAGGCATCGCAGGCCGGAACGCGTTGCTTTGGGATGCCAAGAAGTGCGATTTCCTCGCCCAGCGCGCGCAAGGAAGAGGCGTCGCCTGCGAGCGGCGGCGATGTCGATGATTTGGAAAGGTTAGCGTAATAATCGGCAATCTCCCTCATCTCCTCGGCGCTCAAACCCGCCATGATAGGCTCCATGATTCCGCTGTGGCGAGCCCGGCGTGCGTAGGCTTCGAGCGACGCAACGAGATATTCAGAGCGTTGGCCTGCGAGTTTTGGGAAAGCGCCAGTGCCCAGTCCAAGGCCATCTGAGCCGTGACAGCGCGCGCAATTCTTTGTGACCGCCTGGGGGGTCTTATCCGGTGGCAAGAGACCGCTAAGTGGATCTGGATCTCCCCCTGCATTCGCCTCCACCTCGCCTTCGCCGACGAGCCGCCGGTATCGGGCAGCATCGAGGGTCGGAAGCATTCGCAGAAAAGCCACCATTGCCCACACCTCGTCGTCGCGTTGGTGCGCGGGCCACGCCGGCATACCCGTGAACTTGATCCCGTGCTTGACGATATAGAACAGATCGGCAGGTTCCCACCTGTTGATGCGGGGCGGCAGGAAGGGGGGAGTTGGAGTCATTGCCTGCACTACGCGGGGTGTTTGCAGTTTTGGACTGCCATGACAGGGGGCGCACCCAAGTTCGTAGTGCCCTGCGCCTTTCAACACCAGCCGCGAGTCATCGAGTGGTGGCGTCTTCAGGCCGATTGTGTGGGTCTTGACGGACCGCCGCTTCGAGAAATCGAGAAACCAGCTCGTGATCGCCCAATGGCCGGAACTGGCTTTAATTGGGATGATGCCCGACGCAGCCCCCAGAAATCCCAGAACACCAAAAAGAACAATCAAGAGGGCAATCCTGAACGCCCACGTCTTTAAACTCGCGCCCCAGACCCGGTGACCGCGCGCTTCAGTCCGCGGGTTTCTTTCTGCGACCCGTGGTGGCGAAAAAAAGCTGCGTACGGCTGCGAGTGCGCCCGCTGCCAGTAAAAGCAATGTGTTTTTAAGGAGACTCATCACGCGGCCTCCCTGGTCTTGAGCGTCAGGCCGCGCAAGAGCCAGACTGTCAACCAGAGTCCGCCCGTGAGGTAGGACACTCCGCCGACAACGAGCATGATTGCGCCGCCGAGATGTTGATCCTCGAGCGGCGTGAGCCCGCTGAATCCCACGGCGTGCGAGTAGAGAGGGCGCGGCGAGAGCGCGAGCAAAGCCCCGAGCAGCGTCATGTGCATCGATGTCAACAGCAGCCCCGCGACCCCAGCGGCGGTTCGCTTTCCGCCGCGCGAAGACGCACCGCCAAAGGCTGACAGCCAAACAAACAGGCCTGATAGCAGAAATGTACTTTGCTCTAGGATCAACCCAGACATATGGTGGCGCGCCGCGTAGTGCAACCAGGGCGCGTGCCATGCCCAAACCACCACCAGCTCAAAAATCGAAGCCGGGATCGGAGCGAAAAACTTTGGAGCTTTCCGCACTGGATCAAAGCGGCTCTCGGCCAATCCCAACGCAAGCAGAGGAGCCGCCAACGCGACCACGCCCATGTGTATCGTCATATGAGCGAAGAATGCCGTCTGGGCGAGTTGCGGCAGCGGCCCCAGCCACAGCGCGCCGAGCGTGAGCAGTCCCATGACAAACAGTAAACGACGCATCAATAGCAATTCCTGAAAAAGACGACTACCAGGGCTGCGTAAATAACAGCTACGGCGCTGAGCCCCGACAACAACAGTGTCGAGAAACCTAGAAAACGATGACGATCCTCCGGCGTATCGTCGTCGTGCGGCAGCGAGGCCGCGCCATAACTGTGCTTGCGGTAACCGATCCAACCAATGATCGCGATCCCAGCAAGCGCGACGACCGTATATGCGACAATAGCCATTCGGACGCTGGCAAACGAACTGTTTGGGTGTGCGACCTTCGCACACCAGATCGAAGCGGTGATGTAGCTCAATAGGAAATGGGCAGCCCACAACACCGGCGATGCGGTCAACAACCACAGACTCTGTCTTTTTTCCGCAGTTTCCTTCATCCGTTCATCGAGCCACCCAGTCCATTGCCTTCAGGGGTCCGCAGATGCCTCACCTTACCAGCGGAAATCCGGCGACCACCGCAACCGTGATAACTACCATGAGCGCGCAGAAGTGCCAATAGAGCGCAACCACCCAGATGTCTATGTCATAACGAGACGTCATGCGTCCTGCCAGCCGCCGTGCTACGCAATAGAACTGCATGATGATGCCGACCATTACCAGAAACACCGTCCAGATAATCAACAACCAGACGGTCGCGGGATAAACGTGCCGCGTTGGATTGAGGCCCGTCACCCATGGACCTGCCAGCAAAGCAACTCCGCCAGCCGCCGCCAGCGCCACCGCAACCAACAGTGCCCCGTAGAAACCAGTTGACCAGTCGCGAGCGTTCCAACGGCGTGCCAACAAGGTCAATCCCCACGCGGACAGGAGCAACGCGGCAGCGATTGCCGGCCAAAAAACGCCGGGCCCGGGCGTGGGACGGGGAATGAAATCCGGCCGCACCGTCCAGAAGAAGAAGTATCCGAATACCAAACAGATGTAGGCAGTCAGGACGGCCAGCATCGTGATGAACATCGCCCACCAGCCAACTGATTGAGGGCCCGATACGTAAATCGGCAACTTCAAACCGAGCCCGACATCTTTCTCATCTTTCTCCGGGATGATAGCCGTCCCCGTCCATAGCCAGTAGACGATGACCCCGGTTGCCAACACGAGACTTGCCAGTGCCGGCCACCACCAGTGAAACGTCCCAAGGATAAAAAAGCCACCCAGGGCTACCGCCGCCACCATTGTGATGAAAGATGGGCCAGGGAGCCGCAGACATTGTTCCGGTTGCGCATCGATAACACTGGTTACTATCGTTTCACGCTTTAATTCTTCGGCGTCGGGCAGGTAGTAACGGCCTTCGTCAACATCACGCTCGAGGTTGGCTTGCTCCCAAAGCGGATAACGACTGTCGATCTCCGGGATTGAACGAATCCCCCACGGCTTACCGGGCATCTCCTGAAGCCACTCGAGTGTTCCAGCTTTCCACGGATTGCGCTGGGAGTATGGCTGGTTCTTTTTGGGACGAATGAGATCCCAAAAGATAACTGCGACACCAAACGCGAGAATAAACGCGCCGATAGTAGTTGTGAGATTGAGCGCGTCGAGTCCGATACCCGCCGGATAAGTGAAGACTCGGCGAGGCATTCCGCGAAGTCCCGTTACGTGCATCGGAAGAAAGGCGATGTTGAATCCGGTGAAAGTGAGCCAGAATCCGATCTTGCCCAGTTTTTCGGAGAGATTTTTGCCGTTGATCAGCGGGAAGAAGTAATAACAGCCGGCGAAGATCGGAAAGAGCGCACCGCCGATCAGGACGTAATGAAAGTGGCCGACGACAAAGAATGTATCGTGGGCCTGAAAGTCAAAAGGCGCAACCGCCACCATCACACCGGTCAACCCGCCTAACACGAAGATGACGAGACTGCCGAAAGCGAACAGCATCGGCACCGATCGCACCACGCGCCCGGCCGCGAGCGTCGCAATGAAGCAAAAGATCTGCACGCCCGTCGGAATAGCCACTGCTTCTGACGCTGCCGAGAAAAGGCCCAGTGAAATGCCTGGAAGACCAGTCGTGAACATGTGGTGCACCCACAGGCCAAAGCTGATAAATCCTGTCCCGACCGCCGCCAGCACGATCCAGCTATAGCCGACGATGGGCCGGCGCGCGAAGGTTGGCACAATCATCGCGATCAGCGCGACCGAAGGCAGGAAGATTATGTAAACTTCAGGGTGTCCAAAGAGCCAGAACAGGTGCTGCCAAAGGAGCGGGTCACCGCCACCTCCCGGATCAAAGAAAGGCCAGCCAAACGCGCGTTCGACTTCGAGCAGTAGACTCCCGGCAATCAACGGCGGAAAGGCAAACAGGATCATCGCCGCGGCGACCAGCACGTACCAAACGTAGAGCGGGATCAGGTTGACACGCATTCCCGGCGGGCGCGTTTTGAGCGCGCCGACGATCATCTCGACCGCGGCGGCAATTGCAGCGATCTCGATGAACGAGAAGCCCAGCAGCCACATGTCCGCGCCGATTCCAGGCTGGTAACCGGATGTCAGTGGCGGATACATGAACCAGCCGCCGCGCGGTGCGGCGTCAAAGAGAATCGAGCCGCTGAGAAAAACGCCGCCCAGCAGAAAGCACCAGAAGCCAAAGGCTGAAAGGCGAGGGAAAGGAAGGTCGCGCGCGCCGAGCATCTGCGGCAGGAACATAACGGCGATGGCCTCGAAGACCGGGATCGCGAACAGAAACATCATTACCGAGCCGTGAACGGTAAAAGCCTGATTGTAGGTTTCGGCGGATAAGAAATCATTGTTGGGCCGCGCGAGCTGGATCCTCATCAGCAGCGCCAGCACGCCGCCGAACAGCAGGAAGAAGAAGGTCATGCCCGTGTACCAGAGGCCAACCTCGGAATTGTTTACCGCCGACCAGTAACGCCATCCGGTCGGAGTTTTCCACGCCTGCAGCAGCCGCTCTGCCTGCGCCTGCTGCACTTCTTCGGGCGGAGTATCGGCGAGCGGCTCCACGTCGTCGGGCCTTGGTTCCAGAGCTTCGCGCGCTTCAATCATTTCAATCCCTTCAGGTAAGCCGCGAGCGCGTCCAACTCGGCAGGCGGCAGCATGTGGAAAGACGGCATCAAGACCCCCGGCTTGACGCACGCGGTGTGGCCGACCCATTGGCGAAAGTCGTGAGGCTCATTTGGTAGTGTGCCTGCCGCGATGGTCAGCCGGCCGCCGACATGCGTCAGATCAGGTCCGATTACACCGGCAGCAGGAGTTCCGCGCACTGTATGACACGCGTTGCACCCGTTGGCCAAGAACAACTCTTGTCCGCGTGTCGCGAGCGGTTCGGCGGACGGTGCCGCAGGCCGCGCCTGCTCAGCAAGCCACCGCTCAAACTCATCACGCTCCTGCACGATTACTGAGAAAGCCATCAGCGCGTGCGAGGTTCCGCAATACTCGGCGCAGGCGCCCCGAAAGACGCCGGTTTTCGTGGGTTTCAGTACCAAACGTGTGACTCGGCCAGGAATCATGTCCACCTTGCCGGCGAGCGAGGGAATCCAAAAGGAGTGGATAACGTCGGGACTGTCCAGACGGAATTCGACTGGCTCGCCAACGGGTAATCGAATTTCATTCGCCAGTACGATCGAATTGCTGCCGGGAGGCAAATAACGCACTCGCCACCACCACTGCTCGCCTGTGACCTCGATCTTTAGGCTGCCTTCCGGCGCCGGTGCGACGAGGGCGGGGATTGGCGCCAACCCGTAAATCAAAAGCGCAGTCAAAACAACAGTCGGCACGATGGCGCCGCCACCCACAATGATGAGTCTCGTCCGGCGCAGGCTGTGCGCTTCGGGCGGTGAGCGAACGGCCCAGATTGCGAGAACTATTACAGCGAGCCAGATCACGACCGCTCCGGCAGTCATCACCCAGAAAATGTCTGCGATGCGTTTGGCTTCGCGTCCCGCCGGTGCGAGCGACGACTGAACGCCGCTGCATCCTGTGAAAAATAGCGCGCACGTACACAGGATTCGCCAGGCCGCGTTACGGGTACGGCGGGCGACCGCGTGAGCGAATAAGCCGTTCGAGCGTTCAAATCGATGCGTCATCAATTCAGTTGGTCTTCCGCGCTTTGAGGATAGTCAGATCGCTCTTCATAATCCTGTTCGTCTTGCTAGTCCCTACTCATCGGGATCAAGTGACGCACTTCGAGTTACTGGTGCAGTTCCATTCGCGAACCGGCTCTGAGCGTTAACGGAGGTAGTACAGTCCGCCCAACCCTGCTAGATAAACAACGAGCACCAGCATCGAATCAACGCCCATGCCGAAGATTGTGCGGTTGCGCCGTTCAAGCAGGCCGATTAGAAAGATGCAGGTGACAATCAGTCCCAGTGTCGCCGCGAAGAGCGACGACCGATCCGTGGCCGCCAGGATTGGTGTTCCGCGGTAAAACAGATCCGCAACAAAGAAAAGAGCTATCTCAAGGCAATTGGTGCCGAGAATATTGGACACTGCCATCTCGTGATTGCGACGCCGCACGGCGCCCAATGTGGTGCTCAACTCCGGCATCGAAGTGCTTGCCGCTACCAGAGCTACGCCGACAAAGCTGGCCCCGAGTCCAGTTTGGCCGGCCAATACATCTCCAGCCCGCGCGAGGAGCCAGCCGGCGGCAAGGATCACCAGGGCGGCCAGCGCCGCATACGTGTAAAGCTTTCGATTGGAAATCTGTTCAAGCCACTTTTCAGCTATCTCCGGCTGCTTGATACTTGGCGGCGCCTCGTCTATCGCGCGCCAGCGGGGCAGATAATCGCCACCGCTCGACATCCGCAGAGTCAGCAGGTACCCTGCCAGCAGAAGGAATGGAGTCAGTCCTATCCCGAAAAGCGCCAACGGCTCGCCCAACGCCGCTCCGGCAATAGCCACGGCCAACAGGAGCAACAACATTACTCCCTGAAACAAAAGAACCGGGTGGGGGGTAAAATAGGTGAGCGCCCCCCGCACCGCGATCAGATCAACGACTGCCAGAATGGCTACTTGCAGCGCTACGCCGCCAAAGAGGTTTCCCGATACGAGTTGCGCGTTGCCTATTAATGAGCCGGTGATGGTCGTGGCGATCTCTGGTAGCGAGGTTGCCACTCCGAGCAAAACCATCCCGAGAAACGCGTGACTCAGATGCGTACGCTCACCGACCGCCTCGGCGTAACCAGCCAGCCGCGTCCCGGCGACCCAGACCATGACTGCGGCGCCAACGAAGAGCGACAGATTCACCCACAAAGGGAAGGCGCCGAAGTCCAGTAGAGTCATCGGTGCTCATTCTCCATCCCTCACTCGGCAACCGCGCAAAAGCTTTATTCGTACGAGTGTCAGGGGAGCCGTAAGTTTATCACCAGGTGCCTGTCGTAAAGACCTGATGGTGGCCCACTCATGTCGCTCGCCGCTCAGGTGGGCCGGTTGTTTCCCCGTCGTGCTTGACGACGCTGATTCGGCCGTCGCCCTCCAAAAATGCTGACTGCACCTCTTGCAGATCCTTGACGTTTTGCTGGCGCAAATGACTCATCAGCTCATCAACCGTAATCAACTCGCGCCGCATGTTGCGTGCAAGCATCTTGCCGTCTCGAATGAGCGGCGTAGGCGGAGGGTGCATCAGCTTCCCAAAGGCCGGGAAATGTTGGCCGAGCCAGTCGAGCGCGTAGCTCCAGCAAATGATTGTCATCACCAGGATGATGCCCTCCGTCACGGAGGTGTAGTTGGCGCTCATTGCGTTCTGGGCGGCGTCGGCGAGCAGGACGATCATCAACAGATCGCCAAGACTGAATGTGCCGGCGCCGCGCCTGAGCACAAAACGTAGCAGTACAAAAAGCGCGAGATAAACAAGCGAGCCGCGCAATATGAGCTCGATCACCGGGACAGTTGGAATAAAAAGCTCTTGCCAACTGATAAGCTTACCCTCCTGCAATACATCGAAAGCCGACTTGTGCGCAACGATGCGCTCAAGGCTGGCCTTTCACGATTCGTTATTGCTTACAACAGCGCGAGTCTCGTTCTTAGAAGAGTCTGACTTTCTAAGGAGCCGACGCAAAGACTCGCACTCGACCACTTAGCTCTCGAAGTCAAGGTGCACAAGCTTGCCGCATGTTACATCGTGCGGATCTTGTAGTAACGTTTGAGGTCTTGAAAATTGTAAATTATGGCGGCCGCCAGAAGAGCGAGGGCCGCACCGCCGACAATCGACCAGACACCGATGCCGGATGACTGATGTTCACTTCTACGCGCCGGCGCTTCTTTCCTGCCGGGCTCTAAATTCTCA
>Ga0187893_10002273_pt1 | contig 42797 bp, 41 predicted proteins | sample MA1701074metaG_FD_139574 | JGI IMG/M metagenome (GOLD analysis project Ga0187893, IMG submission 139574) | White microbial mat communities from a basaltic lava cave in the Kipuka Kanohina Cave System on the Island of Hawaii, USA - MA170107-4 metaG ... | reverse complement strand
GCCAGGCCCCGCGCCGCCATCGGCCGGGCCAGGACCCGCGCCGCCATCGGCCGGGCCAGGACCCGCGCCGCCATCGGCCGGGCCAGGACCCGCGCCGCCATCGGCCGGGCCAGGACCCGCGCCACCATCGGCCGGGCCAGGACCCGCGCCACCATCGGCCGGGCCAGGACCCGCGCCACCATCGGCCGGGCCAGGACCCACGCCACCATCGGCCGGGCCAGGACCCACGCCACCATCGGCCGGGCCAGGACCCACGCCACCATCGCCCGGGCCAGGACCCACGCCACCATCGCCCGGGCCAGGACCCACGCCACCATCGCCCGGGCCAGGACCCACGCCACCATCAACGGGCTCAGATGCTGACGAGGGTGCCACCACTAAGGTTGTGGTTGGAACAGCGCTCGTCCTAGATTCGACCACTTCCACTACTGACGTGACAATCTCTGCGACATGCGGTGGTGCTGAAAATACGGTTTCGACCATGCGCTCACGCATTGGAGGCGGAAGGACCGCGAGGGTTGTCGGGATGAGCAACACGACTAGGCCGAACAGGCTCGAAAATGTTAGCTTGCGCGGTAACCTCATCGGAGTAATGACTGTCTTGCGGCCTTGGCGCCCGGTCCAAGATGCGTAGTGCCGGCCAAGCACCCATTCACGGGTCAAAGCCCACAGATAGATCATTCGATTTGGGATAGCCATTAGCTTGTGTGGCCAGAAGCACAGGCATGCTTCCCTGGCCCCGATCTCGCGAGAGACGATCGCGGTCATTACAAGCGAATAGACAAGTATCCACAATCCAACAGGAGCCAGCCGCCTAGGTTCTGCAAGTCCTAAGACTATCCATCCAACTATCGTGGCTGGGAGAAAGATAAGGTCCCACAGATTCGTGAAGACGACCAGTGCCGCCGCAGGGCGACGAAGAAGCTTTAAATTGCGCCCAATGATTTGAAAGCTACCAGACGCCCAGCGCTGTGCCTGTTTCTTATATACCTTCCAGGTCTGAGGCTCAGATGTCCAACATAGGGCCTTTGGTGTGTACGTGAGCTTGTAACCGGCAGCGTACAACTGCCATGTAGTTTCCGTGTCCTCTGAGATGATCGCATGGGAAAATCCCCCAATCGCGCGGATAGCTTCAGTCTTGAAAGCGCATGCACAGCCGCTCAAGACGTAGATGAAGTTGACCTCTTTCTGAATACATTTCCACCAACGGCGAGCTAGTGCGTACTCGAAACGCCGAGACCGAACAAATATTCCCTTCTGTTGCTTTGGCATAACTGCGGCGCACGTCCCATCGTAGCCACGTTCAATGTCGCCGATCATCAAGTGAATGCAGTCAGGATCTAGGTTGGTATCTGCATCTACACCAACGATCACATCTGTTTTGACATAAGGGAGCGCAAAGTTCTGAGCCTTTGCCTTGCCCCCGCATTGGGCGGACAGGACGGTAGCACCCTCCATGCGAGCCAGCTCCGCCGTTTGGTCGGTCGAGCTGTCATCGATGACAATGACCTCATCCGGTTTGTACGTTTGGCTGAAGCACGATCTAACCGTTTCTTGAATGCACTCGGCCTCGTTGTGAGCGGGAATGATGACTGTAACAGTGAGGCGCGTGAGGGGAGAAGGCGTTAAGTTTCCCCCCTCTGCCTGCTGTTGCAGGCGCTGGTCGATCACCGCGTTCACCATATAAACCTCACACACGGAGGCGGCAACTCTTCTTTCACGCTTCGCAAGTCCGCTGCATCACTGGACAATAATGCGGGAATCATCGCCCTACCCGAAGCCTAGTCTAAATCGTAGAATTCGCCTTACGAGCCGTACACTAAGACCCACAACCGTCAAGATCAGAGTTCCTATACCTGAGTTTGGACCATACATCTTAAGTTCATTCCCTTCTTGTTTTTCATATTTGGAATTGCACGCAGATGCTAACAGTAGGCGTAGTTGATACATGCCATATCAGCAGCGGTCCCTGAGTTCAAACGCGTCTCAGGTCCTTGCCCACCAAAGCGCACTACCCCACACCCGCACGGCCTTACAGGGTTAGAGATGTATGCAGATGTGCATACCTGCGACCGCAACCTGCTAGCTGCGTATTACTTCTGGAATTCAGACGTTCATGTACAGTTATCGCCCGCCTACATTCTCAGCCCTCATGCCAGACATCGCATCAATGCAGGCATAGAACGCCCGTCCGATACATGGGACTTCCATACTAGCCCAATTGCCCGCTCGCTAGCGGTCAACGATCCGTCGCCCCACCAACCTCCAAGAGTATGACGCGCATGGATAGATACGTAAACGATTCCTACTCCTAACGTCGAAGGCCTACCGCCGCCTAGAAAGACGCGCCAGCACTGAGATCGGTTACGGCTAAAACTGCCCGCTCCACCATAGGTGGTGACCGACCCCTTACCTCGCTATGGCGTCTCCCTCGTATCCCATGAAATCCTGTGTCCAGAGCTCCAGCTGTGGCGGGATCGTGGCGGTGCGTTGGACCTCGGCGAGCACCTCGATGGGGTCTACGCCTTGTTGGGCTGCGGTGCGCAGCACGCTGGCCAGGACCGCGGCGGTGTCCGCGCCTTTGCGGGTCTTGTTGCCGCCCCACTGCTTGCGGGCCACCACCATCCCACGCAGCGCCTGCTCGGCCTCCCAGTTGGTGGCCTGTACCCCGGGGTGGTCAAGAACGTGAACAGGTGGTCTTTCTCAGCAGTGACGTGCTTGATCAGGCGGCGGTCGGGATCGTTGGCCGGCGTGTGCTCGCAGCACGTCTCGACCCGCGCCTGCAGATCCCTCAGGGCCTCGGCCAGCGCCTCGCCCTCGAGGTGGCGCTCACGCACGCACAACGCGTCGGACAGGATCGCCCGAAACTCGGTCGGGACGTGCGCCTGCCCGGCGTCGCCGCCAGCGTCGGCGATCATCTCGTGGCAGCGGCGGAGCAAGTGCGCCACGCACATGGTAGTGACCCAGCATCGCGCGCAACAACGCCGCTGCGCGTGCGGGACGGTCACGACCGGGGCGTTTCCCGTCGAGGCGACCGCGCCGGCCTGTGACGGGCCGGGCGTGCGCGCGCTGGTCACCTATCTGTCGGTCTCCCCGCACTTGCCCGTCGACCGTATGGCTCGGCTGCTCGACGAGGTCTTGTCCGCGCCGGTCTCGACCGGCGCGATCGCCACACGCTGGCCGCCGCGGGCGTGCTGGTCGCCCCGGCGGTAGCCGCGATCACCCGCCTGCTCGCCGGCGCAGACGTGGCCTGCTTCGACGAGACCGGCGTCCGGACCGCTGGCAAGCTGGCTTGGCTGCACTCGGCCTCGACGTCGGCGTACAGCCTGTTCACGGTGCATCGCACGCGGGGGACCAAGGCGCTGGACGACGCCGAGGTGCTGCCCGACTGTGATGGGTGGCGGTGCACGACGGCTGCCGCGCCTCTTACGCCTACCCGCAGGTCACCCACGCGCTGTGTAATGCGCATCACATCAGGGAGTTGACCGCCTGGTCGAGCAAGGCCAGGACTGGGCCGCTTGGATGATCCAGACGCTGCTGGCGGCCAACGCCTTCGCGGCCCAGGCGCGCGAGGCCGGGTTGGGCACCCTGCCCATCGAGCGCCTCTCGGCGATCCGTGCCCGCGACGACGGGCTCATCGCCCAAGGCCGCCAAGTCAACCCGATCGAGCCCGGGCAGCGTACGCAGACCAACGCCGCCAACCTGGTCAGGCGGCTCGACGTCCGCCGTGACGACGTCCTGCGGTTCCGCTCAGCCACTGCCCTTCCTGCGGCCACCCTTGGGTGCATGCTGGGACTTGTCCACCCATTGCGCGAGGTCGGCTGGCCGGAGGCCTCGTCCTCGTCTGTGGCTCAAATCTCCCACCCCTGTTATTCGGCGGGTGAAGGATACCCACGACCAGGTCACATGGCGATGCCGCACCCGCGAGCGTCACTGCTGCGGTCGCGGTCGGTGGTGTAGCCGTGTTCGCGGCGCCATGCTTCTTGTTCGGTGCGGCGTTGCTCGGCGGCGCGGTGGCGGGCGAGGATGTCGGCGTGGTGTTCGGCGAGGCGGTCGGGGTGTTGGTGGGTGGCGAAGGTGTGGACGCGGGATTGGGCGATGGCGTGTTCCCAGTCGCTGTTGGCCAGCGCGTAGATGCGGTTGGAGTAGCGGCCACGACCCAGAGCAACGCCAGCGCGTTCGTTGGGCGTGTTGCCCGAGAACAGGGCCAGCAGGTCGTCGAAGGTCGCGCCTTGGGTCTTGTCGATCGTGGTCGCATACGCGTAGTCGAGGTGCACGCGGGCATACCAGGCCGGCAGGATGATCTGTTGGCGGCCGTCGGGCAGGGCGTGGTCGGGGTCCAGCCGGATCTGGACACCGTGGCGGGTGGCGGCGGTGATGGTGGCGCGCATGCCGTTGTACACCGCCACAGGGTGCCCGTCGGGTTGGGGCAGGTCGCCGTAGTTCTGCTCGAGCAGGGCCCGATCGCCGGTCGCGAGGATGAGCTTCTCACCGGTGGAGGGGTCCTGGTAGGTGCGGCCTTTCGCGTCGACTTCGCCGGTGGTGAGGAGGTGGCGGCGGGCCAGCTGGTTGAGCGTGGCGACGGCGGAGCGCTCGTAGGCGACGATGGCCACGTCACGGCCCTGCTCACGCAGGGTTTGCCAGTCGTCCAACAGTCGGGTGTAGACCTGGGCGGGGTCCAGGTGCTCGTACACCATCCCCAGGCAGCGCAGGAGGGCGATGGCTTTGGCAGCTTCGCCCGTCGCGCATCAGGTCGACGGCCTCCCGGAGTTGCATGCCGTGCACGCCTTGGAACCGCCAGTTGCCGTCCAAGGTGGTCGCCCCGAGGCGTTCGGCGAGCACGCCGTGGTGGCCGCCCACGTCCACGGAGGGGATCTGGCGGTGGTCACCGATCTGGGACACCTTCGCCCCTACAGGGTCGGCGAGCCGTTGCAAGGCCAGCCGGTCACGGGTCGAAACCATCCCCGCCTCGTCCAGCAGCACCACCGACCCTTGCGGGATCTGGCAGCTGCCGTGCGCCACGTCGGTCAGCAGCCGATCCAGCGTGCACGTCTCGATCCCCGCGGCCTTACGCAGCTCCGAGGCGGCTTGGGCCGTGGGGGCGCAGCCGATGACCGGGATACCGGCCAACTCGAGGCCGCGCGCGACGGCCTGGCAGGCGTAGCTCTTGCCGCTGCCGGCCTTGCCGATGATCACATCGACGCCATGTCCGGAGCCCAGGATCTGGCGGACCATCGCCGCCTGCCACTCGTCCAGCCCGGGGAACTCCGAGAGCGTCTGGGCGATGACCACCTCGGGGACCACGACAAGGTTTTCGTGTTGGCGGGCCTCGGCGCGCTCCACCAGCTCGTTCTCCGTCGCGATGAGATCGACGGTCGTGTAACGCTGCTCTTCTCGGATGTGCACGGTGCGGGTGATCTTCCCATCGTCGTCCCGCAGCTTCAGGACCTCCCCCGCGGTACGCCGAGCCGGCTCGAGGAGTGGGATGACGCGGGCGTCGTTGCGGACTTTCGCCGCCAGGCCGAGGATCCGCTCGGCGGCGGTCGCGCCGTCGGGCGCGTCGGCGATCAGGTTAGGGGCCGATCGCGGCGACGATGTCACGAAACCCGAAGCTGGACGCCTTCTCGGTCAGTCCCTCCGACCACCCCACCAGCCGCTCGACGATCTCGACGTCCGACAGGCCGGCCTGGACCTCCCGGACACGCTCCCGGTCCAACCCTAGGACGGTGCGGCGCAGCTCGTCCAGGTCGATCCCCAGCGTGTCCCACGCTTCGGCGCGTAGGCGTGCGTCCAGCCCCTCGGGGGCTTCCTCGCGGTCGGGTTTGCGCCGGCGGGTGGCCAGCGCGGCGGCTTGGCGGCGCGACCGCCGGAGGCGCCCCACTCGTCCAGCTTCTCCTCGATCTGGACGCGGCGTTTGGACCACACCCGGCACAACTCGCCAGGGATCCCGTCGATTTCCCACACCCCGTTCCGCTCGACCCAGCCGACCCCGAACTCGCGCGTGACCTCCGCCCGCAACGCGGCCAGGGACAACGCGTCCGCGGCCCACCGGTAGCGGCGCAGCATCGTCCCATCGATCGACGACGTCCGCCCGTCCAACGTCGCGACGATGTTGGGAATCACGTCGTGCAGGTGCAGCCCGGGATCCCCCTCACGGGTCAGGCGGTGCGCGAACTCGGCGACCACGAACCCGATCCCAGACACGGACTCGCAGCCGCCTTGGCCGAACCGTGCCCAACACGCATAGGTCTCCAAGAATCCCATGCCCAGCCTGGCCGCGACCGCCTCACATTCGCGCAGGCGGGCTTTGCCCTCGTCGTCCAACACCACCCACAGGGCGGAGACGGACTTGGGCACCGAGAAACAGACGTCCCAGGCCTCCCCCGTCTCCGGATGCAGCGGAACCCGCTCACACAACGCCGTGAACTGCTCGGCGAACACCTCGCCGGCCAAACCCAGCTGTGGCGCGTACCCGCCGGTCCATCTTCCTGGCGTCTCGCCGTACCCAACGTAGTAATCATGCCTTTCTAAAGCAACTTTGTTCAGATAGTACTCAGCCGACACAATCGGCTTTACCGTCACCATCGCCACATCCCCCCTCGCGACGTTCCGCCAACAGCGCGCCGCTCAAGCTGTCTAACCACGTCTTCGCGACCAGCGCTACACCTCGAACCTCGTTCGACCCACCTACTGCATGAACGTTCAACAACCTCAGAGCCAAAACCGCACACACGTGCACTCGTCCCGAGTGCCACCCAAACTCGGGCAAACCAGACACCCCCCAACGGGTCGGAAACGCCACTGAAGGTCGGCAAGCCATGCGCGCAGGACCCGCGCCGCTCACCCTCCACGGGCGCCTCGAGCCAGCCCGGAGCCAGGCGAAAGGCGGCGGGGTAGAGGGTCGGGTGCCCGGACCCCACAGCCCAGCGTGGAACAGGGCAAGCGACCGCGCGTCAAGCACGCTGCGCGTCCCTGCGGGACCGCCTGACGGCGGAACTTGACCCGCTCCCACCCCACGCGCAGGCGCCAGCCAACCCCGAGCTACGCGGCGGCCGCGCCCGTGGCTAGCCGACCTCGAGCCGCGCGGCGGCAAGGGCGACCAGCCACGGCCCGGGCGGGGAAGGCAGGCCCGAGCCGCAGCCGTCCGCGAAGTGGCGTGGACGCTCACGCGCCGTCCGGGTCGCCGTAACGCGGGGCGTGGAAACCGTGAGGGGTCCCTCACAGCCCTGCGCCATCACCATGCGCGCCATCGCCAGGACCGTCTCCAAGCGCAGGACGCGGTCGCGAAGCGCCGCGTTCTCGCGCTCCAACTCCTCCAGCCGCTCCTCCGCCGGGTACGACCGGCCGGTCACGACCCTCGGTGTCCAGGTCAACGGCCACCGGACCGACCTCCTTCTTCGTGTCCGGCGTGTCCGGCGTGTCCGGCGTGTCCGGCGTGTCCGGCGTCGGCGGCCGCCAGGACCCGGAGCCGGCGGGCGACCTCGCGCAGGCGGGCCACACCCTCGTCCATGTCCGCCGGCATCGCCGGGCTCCGGGTCCCGGTCTGGACATAGCCCAACGCCACGGTGACCTCGCCGGCCAGCTCCTCGACCGCCGCGGCCATCTGACACGAGGGCGTCCGCGCGACCGCCTGGAGGGCAGCGCGGACCTCGATGAGATCGGCGAGCGTGCGCAGGAAGGCGGCCAGGGTGGCCTGCGTGTTCTCGCCGTCCTCCCAGCGCCGGCCGGCCATCTCGAGCCGGCCGGCCGCGTCGGACAGGCGCCCGGCCAGGCCGGACAGCACCTCGGCGGCGGCGGTCACTGGAACCACCCCTCGCAGCAGTAGGCCTGTCCGGCCCAGGGGATCTGCGGGTACAGGTCGTACTCAGGCTGGCAGTCGGCCTCGACACGTCCCAACTTTGACACCTCGAACCCGGCGGCCAGCTCATAGGTGATGCGCCCGGCGACCCGCTCGTAGAGCACGGCGTGCACCCGGTCCAGCTCCAACAGCTGGTCCAGCATGGCGAGGCGGTCATCCGGCAACGTGGGCACGGCGTACAGCGCCAGCAGCGCCCGACGCACCTTGACGAACCGATGCACCGCACCCGGCGCCGCGTTGAGATGCTTCGCGAGCAGCATCACGTCCAGGAACCGGTCCGCGAGACGGCCATCGATGTCCGCCCACGCCGCCGCCCGACGCGCCTCGTGGTCGCCGCACGGCTCCAGTGAGGCGTAGTGGACCTCGTGGCAGCCACAGCCCACGGTCACCACGCCCTCTCCGCGCGGGACAGCGCGATGTACGCGCGCTCGTCGGGCGCCTCGGACGACACGGCCACGACGGCCTCGTCGACCGTGACTCTCTGGGCCAACTCGACGGCGTTCGGAGCGACGTACCAGGGCTCGAAGAAATCGACGTTGTGCAACCACCCCGGACGCTCGCACGAGCCGCCGGCCACGTGCTCAAGACCCACCTGACCGCGACCGTCCGCGTCAAACCAGTGGCTGGCCATGTGAATCGCGGCGGGCAGGTGATGCCAACAACTCGCCCACCGCTCCGCCTCCATCCGGCTACCATCGAAACCCAGCCCCGCCACCAACACCGCGCGCACGGCCCACCGACATATGCGACAGGCCTTGGCACGCGACAACGCCACCCGCTACCTTCATGCCGCCTCCAGCGACGCTGCACACGCGGCCCGTCTCACGGTCTGCCCTGTACGCCGTTTCACCGCCCAGGGGTGGGCGCCGGGGTCGCGTTATAGGGTGAGCGCGAGCGAGTTCAGGCGAAGCTCAGGCGTATGGTGCCGGCCGATGGCGTGGCTTTGGGACGACAAGACCCCGATCGCGCGCGCGATCCACCCTTCCTTGGCGCGTAGGACCTCAGTGAGGGCTTCCTGAGGTGTTGACCCGAACGCGGAGCACGCTTCGAGGTCGGGGATGTCGGCGATGTAGCCGTCATCCTCCTCGCTGTAGAAGAGGTTGATGTGGTAGTCGCTCATGCGTCGTCCTCCGGACCCCCGGGCACGCAGATCGTACCGCTCGACCAGACGCAGGAACCGCCGTACCTGGTAGGGCTTGGCTGACCGCTGACATCTTGGAGATTGAGCAGCGTCGGGATGTCGGGTGCACGAGGATGTGATGGCTGCCGGTGACCCGGTCCAGCTGGGAACCCGCAGGCCTCGGCCAGGCGCAAGAGGTCGACGAACCGGACATTGGCATGACTGCCCGACGACAAGGGCCGCGGCGGCTTTCGTGGGTGCATGCCCGCACGATAGCGACGAGCTGTGACAGGCTGCTGGCCTGTCCACCGGCCAGGCGATCGGGCAACCCAGGCCGACTCCCCAATGGGCATGCTCCCATGTCCTCGGGCATCATGTCGGCCGGTACCCGGCGGGGACTTGCGCAGCACAGTGGTCCTGATCCGCGCGGATGGCCGAGGCGGAATCGTGGTACACCCTTCAGGGTGTCGGCGGTAACGCGAGGTTGGCGGGCGGTGGCGGCCGTAAGCGCGAAGGTCGGATCCCTGTGGAAGGATCATTCGGACTGGTCGTAGCCGACGGTGGTATCGGCCTTGGCGTGGCGAGCAGCGGCGATTGCGGTTGAACGGAACGGCCACATCGTAGAGCCGCCAGTGAATGTGCGGGCAACAGCCGAGACGGCAAGACGGCGTTGACGCGACGTCCTTGCGTAACCCTGGCGGAAGAGAAGCGTCGATTGGCGACACCGCACCAGTTATCGCACGATGTCAGGAGGTCTGCGAGAGCCCATGATCGCCAGTCCTGATCGTCCAAGGCTTCTACCTGTGTCCAAGCCGCTCCGTCCCGTTTCCGTTACCACGGCCGTTACCAAGAAGCGTTTGCCCCCACCGGCTCCCCCATGTCTGCCGACGGACCCGCCGCTGACATTTTCGTCGAGGCGGCGGTGCGCAGGTGTGTGGTTCGGCCCCCGCTCGTGATCGTCGATGGTGGTGGTGGTGGCCGGAGCGCCCGTGTCATGATCCCACGTGGCGAACCCGTCGGGGGAGGATCTCGGCATGCCGACCCGAATTCGTGTCAGCTTGACCGAACACGTTGTGGATGAGGCGGGGCCCCTGGCGCAGACGGGTCCCGCCGTGCACGCCGCGCTGCTCGCGGCCGTCGACGCTGTCGATCCGAGCAGCGCCGAGGTGCTGCACGGGAACGCCGCGAAAGGGCCGAAGCCGTTCTCGATCACCCCGTTGCACCAGGGCAGCGAGCAGGGCCGGTGGCGTGTCGAGATCGGGCTGCTCACCGATGGGCTGGTCCCACCCGTGGTTGCCGGCTTGCAGCAGCTCGATCTCTTGCGGCTAGGCCACAGCTCCTTTCGTGTCGAGCGGATCGATGCGCGTGGGGTCGGGTACGACGATCTGGTCGAGCACAGCCGGCCCAGGACCCGCTGGCCGCTGCGCTTTCGGACTCCGACCACGTTCCGGGTCCGGGCGGACGGGGGACCGCGCCGGGGTATGCCGCTGCCGGATCCCGTGCTGGTGTTCCCTGCGTTGCTCCGCCGATGGGAGGCCTTCGCGGGGGGAGTGGCGTTGCCCGCGAGCACCGCCACGATGGCGTTGGCTCATCTTGCCATCGGCGAACTGCGCATCCACACGGACGCGCACTTGACGAAGGGGCCATCGGCCTACGAGCGCGGTTTTGTCGGGGATGTCGAATACCTCGCTGTCGGAGTCCGTGATGCGCCCAAGGCGGCGCTGGCCGGTATCAGCGCGCTCGTCACGTTCGCTACCTTCGCAGGCGTCGGTGATCAGACCACGAAGGGCATGGGTTGGGTGGATCTCGCCGGCCGTTGACGGGCTGAGGCCGGGGCGTCTTGGGGTGCGAGGTGCGGGTCCGGGGAGCAGACGCAGCGCCCGCCCGTGAACCGCGGCTCGGCCGGGCCACGGTGGAACAGCAGCGTGTGGAAGCGGGTGGTGGCTGCTGACGCCCGGTCCACGACGGAGGTGGGTGCTCCGGACCACGCTTGCTTGATCGTGCCGCGGTCCCAGCCGTACTCGTCGAGCACGATGCTGAGGTCGGCGCGGACGACCTTGGCCGCCAGCAGGTGGTGCGCCTGCTCGGGGGTGACGCCACGCGGCCGGCGGGCCTGTGCGACCCACTCGTCGAGGATGTGCTCGCCGTTCGCCCAGGTCCGTACCGCGCGCACGTAAGCTGGCCGGTGGGCGTCGACGCCGAGGATCCGGCGAGCGTCGGCGGCGTCCAACCCCGTGACGTGGGCGATCCGGGGGCACGCGCGCAGGCCCGCCCACAGCAGCACCAGCGCCACCACGAGCACGAGGGGGAGGTCCTGGCCGAACCGCTCGCTGGTTTGGGTGGCGAGGGCGTCGGGGGCGCGCTCGTAGGCCGACGCGTGCACGACCAGGAACACGCACACCTGGACCAGCAGCGGCTCGGTCGGCGCCGGTCCGGCTCCTGCCAGGCGACTCCAGGCGCGCGCCGCGGCGGAGGGGTCGACATAGCCGCGGAGCTCGCTCAGCGCCTCTGGCCCTCGCTCGCCCTGTAGCACGGCGTGGACCTGCTCGACCAGGTACCGGTCTTCGATCCCGTCGCCCTCGGCGACCGGCGCTGCCATGGCATTATCGGGGACTTCCCACCGGGTCTTCGACGTCATCTCCGACAGCGTCCACCCGGCTCGCCGTACCACGAAGCCGTGCAGCTGTTGGTCGCCTTCCCACCGCCGCCACCGGCCATCTTTGGCGACGAGCTGGGCGACCGCGGTCAGGGGGGCACGGCCTGCCCAGTCGAGGAGCTCGGCCAGGGTCTGCTGGGCGACGTCGTCACCTAGCTGCGCCTCTCGGGGTCGGAAGACCTTTCCGATGACCGGCCGGAGGTCGTCGAAGCGGACCTGCTCGCCGATCCAGGCCCTTGCGGCGGCACGGAGCGCCGGACCGGCGAGGTCGGCGGCCAGCCGTTCGAGATAGGCATCGTCGCCGGGCCACCGCTCCAGCTCGCGCACCAGCTCGTGGTACGGAGCCCGTTCGAGAGCGGCCAGGTGGCGCTTCACTGCATCGCTGACCGCGGAGGCCAGCACTGGCGACCAGGGAACCCCGATGCGTTCCAGGTGCCGCAGGGCAACCCGGTCCACCGTTGCCGCATGCTCGCGGACCAGCTCGCTCGCGTGCTGCAGGCTGCGCCGCCCCGACCACGTGGTCATCGTGGCATCGGGACGACGCGCAGCTCCAACGACTCCAGTTCGACCTCGTCCGCGCCGCCGAGGCGGACCGTGGCGACGAGCATTCGGCTGTCGTCCTCGTCTGGCAGGAAGTACGCATCGCCGACCGCTTCGGCGGGCGCCAGGACCTCGACTTTCAGCCCGGCGGGCTCTCGTCTTGCCCGGGTCGATCGCCGGGCATACGCCTGGACTTCCCCGGGGGTCGTGGACAGCTCCACGTTGGGAGCGATCCCCACGGCCATCGCGAACTCCAGCGGTAACGCCAGCGTGGCCGCCGGCGGCCTTGTGCCCCCGAGCACCCCGGCGAAGGCGGCCCGTCCGCAGTACGAGGGCATGGCCTCGCGCACCTGCTCGACGATAGACCGTTGCCAGTCGCCGGGAGAGCCAGGCATGGGCGAGCCTCGGCGCAGGTCGTAGTGCATGAGGAGCCGGCTGGCCTGGGCGACGGGGTCCTCGTCGACCTCGACGGGCAAGCCGGTCACGGGTTCGGCCTGGCGCTCGACCCGCTCCCAGGAGGCCCACAGTAGCGGGCCGGCCAGCTCTCGCACCGCGTGGCGGAACGCGTTGGGCCGCAGCAGCAGCGCCCCGACACAGTGCAGCCCGCACATCCGGCCCAGCGCCGCAGGATCGAACAGGGCGTAGAGGCCCTCGACGGGAGCGCACACGTCGACCGTGCCCAGCGCGTCGATCACGACCGTCATCCGGTCGGGTACCGGGTCGTAGGTGAGCTGCGCGGGAGGGGTCATCGCTGCTGCGCCCACCGGTCCGTCACACTCGGGTGAACCCCTTCCCGGCTGTCCATGACCGCAGGGTACGCGGTCTCGGCGCCCCTGACGGACAAGGAAGCCATGAGCATCCCGCACCTCCCTGCGACCGGCCCCGTCGACGGGCAGTGGGCGCGGTTGCGCGTCGCCGAGAGACTGCGGCGGCGCAGCGACCTGGTAGGCGCCGAGCTCGCCGCCCGCCAGGTCTACGAGTCGGCTGTACGCGAGGCCGACCAGCGCCTGGCCGCGAACGCGACCTTGCTGCGGGGCGACATCCGTTGGACGGCGGCCGAGTACGACGCCGCGGCGTCACAGTACGAGCGAGCCTTCTCGGCCGAGCCGGGACCGGACGCCGAGCTGCTCCGCTGGTACGCCGGGCTCGGGTTCGCCCGTTGCGCCCGTACCCGCAACCGCTACCACGAGGCGCAAACGCTCGCGGAAGCCGCGCTGGCGGCGCTCGACCGAGCGGGCCACGGCCCGGGCCGTGCGGACGCCCAGCGCGAGCTGGGGACGATCCGCCTCCAGCTCGACAAGCCCGACGAGCGGACCGAGGCGCTGTTCTCGGCCGCGCGGGAGTACCACGCGGCGTGCGGAGACCAGTACCTGGAGGGACTCGCCTGGATCGGGACCGGGAGGGTCAGCGAAGCGAGGGAGGAGTACGCGGCTGCCGAGCAGGGCTATCGCCGAGCGCTCGCCGCGTGCGAGCAGGCTGGCAGCCCGGAGGGGAACGCGATCGCCCAGTGGTGGCTCGGCAACCTCTTGCGGCGCGCCGACGACCGGCGTTGGGAGGAGGCCGAAGCCCATCTTCGGTCGGCTCTGGACATCTACCAGAGGTACGACCCGCTCGGCACCGCCGAGGCGTTGCTCGCGCTGGGCAGCCTCTGCGCGGTGGCGGGCAGGCACGCCGAGGCCGACGACCTGCTCCGGCGCGCCTTGGCCATCTACACCGACCTCGGCAACCCGGTCGGCCAGCACAGCGTCCATAGAGCACTCGCCAGGCTCGCCTCCCGAGCGGCGACCGCCGCACCAGACGAAGCAGGCCGCTGGCTGCGCGAAGCTCGCGAGCACGCGGCCACCGCAGAGCGGATCGCCCAGGGCCGCGACCTGTCCCAGCTCGCCCCAGCAGCGAAGCTCGAGACCGCCTCGGTGCTCCTGCCACTGGGCGCCGTCGAGCAGGCCACCGAGCTGGTCGCCGATGCGGTCTCGAACCTGGACGCACGCGGGCGCCGTGGACATGTCCGCCTGCTGCTATCACGAGCAGCCGTGCAGCTCGCGATGGCAGAGACCGGCCCGGCGCAGCCCGGGACGCTCGCGCGCTCCGCAGAGCGGCTCTTCGCCCGTGCAGCGGAGCTGGCCGGCGACGACCTGCTCACCCTTCGCGCCCAGGCGCAGGGCGCCCGGGCGGTCGCGCTGCGCGCCCTCGGCGAGACGTCCGCCGCGCTGCGGGAGGCGCTCGCTGCCTTCCGAGGGCTGGAGCAGGTCCGCGTCACGTTGAGGGACAGCGTGCGCCGGGGCCAGTTCGTCGCGTCCAACCGGCTCGTCTACCAGCTCACCCTAGACCTGGCATTGGAGGCCGGTGACGGCCTCGCGGGCCTCGAGGTCGTCGAGGTCGCACGCACCGACCAGCTCGCCGGGCTCCTGCGCCACCGTAGCGGCCAGCCTCTGCCACAGGAGTTGCAAGACGTCCTCGCACACCTCGACACCGTGCTCGTTGCCCTCCGCCGGGTCACGGGAGGCAACCCCGGCACCCTGTCGGCCGGCGATGCGGACCCCGAGCCGGCCGTTGAACAGCTCCACGTACAGCGTGAGCAGCTCCGCCGCCAGCTCGCGCGGTTCACCGCCCCCGCGTTCGCGGGCGTCTACGACCCCGAGCCAGCCGACGTCACCACCAGCCTCGCCGCCCTGCCAGCCGCCACGGACCTGCTCGTTCTCCACCCTCGGCTCGACGATCCCGACCGCATCGTTACGGTGTGGGTGGACCGAGGGCGCGAGGCCCACCTGCGGCAGATCACCCTGACGCGGCAAGAACAGCAGATCACCAATGTGCTCCGGCGAGACCCTCCCGAGCTGGCGGGGGTCCGCTACCTCGTGGGCGATCTGGCTCCCCTCGGCCGGATGCTGCCTCCACAACTGAAGGTCGCGCTGACGGCTGCCGCGACAACGGGGCAGCCTCGTCGCTTGCTCGTCATTCCCTCGGGTGGGCTGTGGTCCGTGCCCGTCCACGCGGTGCCACTGAGCGACCACACGATCGTCGCGCACGGGGCCACGGTGACGTTCGTCCCGTCGTTGCGCGTCCACGAGCTGCTCCGGCAAGCCGGGGTGCCGCCTGGGACCCCGATGCGTCGAGGGCATCGAGACCCGCTCACCGGCTCCTACCAGGGTCCCAGGGGCAGCCTCGTCTATGGCGACCCAGCCATGCCGACCACTACTCGGTGTTTGACGGGGCCAGCGACCGGGCGGCTGAGCCCGCGGCGCGTCATCACGGACGCGGTCGAGGTGGCCCCCGCGTTACGCCGGTCTGGGGCAACACTGATGGCCGGCCTGATCTGCCACGGTGATCGCGAGCCCGGCCTGGCTCACGGGCTGATCCTCGACGCCGAGCATCGCCTGACGGCAGCGCAGCTGCTCGGGGCCGACCTCGCTCCCCTGCTCGTGACCATGGCGTGCTCGTCGGGGTCCACCCCTGGCCACGAGCCGTCCGAACCGCTCGGGTTGCCGACAGTCGCGCTGACCAACGGTGTGCGCACGATCGTTGCCGCGTTGTTCCAGATCCTCGAGCGCACGGCGTCCCAACTGCTCGTCGCACTGCTGGAGCTGGTCGCTGGGGGAACCGCCGTGGACGACGCGCACCGCCAGGTCCTGCTCGATGCCTTCGACCGCAGCGGTGGGCTCGACGCGCCCCTCGTCGCCTGGGCGCCGCTCGCCGTGATCGGGCTGCCTGATCCCATTGCAGAGCGGGCAGCGCCGTAACCGCCCTGGGGAACCGCCCTCCTCTGGTCATCACATGACCAACGACCCGAGGAGGGACTCTCCGATGACTGGCTCGGCCCACACCACCCGACCCCCCGACGACGTGCTCGGGCTGTCGGACTACACCCGCGCCCGAGTTCCGCAAGATTGGGAGCGGGCAGGCCAGCGTTACGGGGCCGTGCTGATCGACCAGTTCAACGACAGGCTCGTCGACCAGATGTGGCCCTGGGCTCGGGCGTCCCTTGGCCACGCGTTCCACGGCGTCCGCCGTTGCCCCGAGCACCGCTACCCGCTGCTGCCCGGCCGTCGCCCCAGCGGCGCTTGCCAGCAGGACTGCCTCGAGGTGTTCATCGATGCGCTGCGGCGCCTGTTCCACCGCTTGTTCGAGGCGTCGCTGCTCGACGAGCGCTCGCCCGCGCAGGCCAAGCGCAAGCGGGGCGGGGCGCTGTGCAGGGCTGGACTGGACAACGCCATCCGGGACGCGTTGGCGCGCTATTGGGTCTGCGAGGGGCTGATCGCCAACCCCGACCGCGCGGTCCAGCAGGCGTGGGTACGCAGGTTGGTCCCTGACCCGACGACCCGGCGGTTGCTCGCTCAGTTGCTCTGGCTCGCCCGCACCCATGACGATCTCAGCGGTGGGATCCCATGGGACCGGATCGGCAGCGCCCACGGCATGACGCCATCCCAGGCTCACAGGTTGGCGACAGCCGCCGTCGACCTGCTCTACGACCACGATCCCAGCTGGGTGGCTCGCAATCTCGACCGCCCGCTCACCCAGCGGCTCGCCGTTCCCGTCGGCCATGCCGCGTGAACGTTGCGCCCCACCCCAGGGCTGCCCTGGGTATCGGCAGCGTGAGAGCGGGCTTGTGACGGGGCGGGAATTGTTCCGAGCTCGGGATCGGGATCCAAAGCTTGACCAGGGCCGGGCCGTCGAGATCGGCCGTGGCACACGCGATCGCCTGCCGCGCGCGCACCGCAGTCCAGGGCTCCTCCGACGACACCGCTTCAGCGTCCGTGCAACGGGCATTCCCCGCATCTCTCGCGCTGGACACGGCCGGGGAACCCGTACGTCGCCGACGCGGTGAATAACCGGGCCCATTGCACAACTTGAGAGAAGTTCGGTCGTGCGGGAGCGTGGAAATAATCAAACCCCCAGGGTAGACATAGTCTAGTTTCAATCCCTGGGGGAAGTTCGGTCGTGCGGGAGCACGAGGATCAGTATCTGCTGGTGGGGGTTTCCAGTTTCAATCCCTGGGGGAAGTTCGGTCGTGCGGGAGTTTTAGTGATCGGTGCTTATCAGTTGTATGTCTTGGTGTTTCAATCCCTGGGGGAAGTTCGGTCGTGCGGGAGTGCCGAAGGGGAGACAATCTGGGTTTTCGGGCAAAAGTTTCAATCCCTGGGGGAAGTTCGGTCGTGCGGGAGCGGGAGCGTGAAAAAAAGCATTTGCCTTCTCCGTGCTGATGTTTCAATCCCTGGGGGAAGTTCGGTCGTGCGGGAGGGGGTGCATACAATCTACCACGCTAAAGTACTACGGTTTCAATCCCTGGGGGAAGTTCGGTCGTGCGGGAGGGTGGACAAAAAAGAAACACAAGCCTTAGTAGTTTCAATCCCTGGGGGAAGTTCGGTCGTGCGGGAGTTTCAGTCTTGCTGACAGCAGCGTTGCTGCTTTCAGTTTCAATCCCTGGGGGAAGTTCGGTCGTGCGGGAGTACCCGCAGGACCCATGCGGGGGTACTGGTAAAGTTTCAATCCCTGGGGGAAGTTCGGTCGTGCGGGAGAGAAGGTTTTAAATGCACTATCTTCACCGACTCCTGTGTTTCAATCCCTGGGGGAAGTTCGGTCGTGCGGGAGTGGCCGGGAAGGGTGCTAGACGACCTATGGGTCACGGTTTCAATCCCTGGGGGAAGTTCGGTCGTGCGGGAGCGCATCATATACACCGACTCCTGTGGGCAGGAGGTTTCAATCCCTGGGGGAAGTTCGGTCGTGCGGGAGCATGAGAAAAGCAATTCCCGCTTTAGTGATAGCAGCGGTTTCAATCCCTGGGGGAAGTTCGGTCGTGCGGGAGCAGGAAAAAAAATGCAAAGCAAAGAAGCAAGTAGATGGTTTCAATCCCTGGGGGAAGTTCGGTCGTGCGGGAGCTCCGCTATGAAAGGAGACAGCATGGGAGAATAAGTTTCAATCCCTGGGGGAAGTTCGGTCGTGCGGGAGTCCCCACTATGGGGAGGAGGTGGCCTCCATCATCTCTCCCGTTTCAATCCCTGGGGGAAGTTCGGTCGTGCGGGAGATCCCCAAGGCCCCTGCAGCAAGAGGGATGATTTGTTTCAATCCCTGGGGGAAGTTCGGTCGTGCGGGAGGGCTCTAGGGGAATGTAGGGGCTGACCTGGGGGGTTGCAAGGGGAGGCCGCAACCTGGGTGGGCGGGGTGTGGTGGGGTGGGGGCGTGGGCGGGTGGGTGGGGTGGTCGTGAGGCGTGTGAGCTGGGGCGAGGCGGGGGAAGCAACGGGGCCGCAACGTCGGCGGGAATTGGGGGTGGGGGAGGTTGCGGCGGGCGCGTCCGTCAAGGGGGCGTGATGACGCAGACGCGAGGACGGGATGTGGTGGGGCGGGTGTGCGCGGACCGGGTGTTGTGGGCCGCGTGGGCGAAGGTGGCGGCGGGCAGTGGGATGCCTGGTGTGGACGGGGTCAGCGTGGAGATGTACGCGCGGCGGTTGGGCGCCAACCTCGACGAGTTGCGAGCGCTGTTGCGCACCGGGCGGTACCAGAGCCAACCGGTGAAGCGCTTGATGGTGGGGCGTGAGGGCAAGGAACGGGTGCTCGGCGTGCCGACCGTGAGGGACCGGGTGGCGCAGCGGGCGTTCCTCGAGGTGCTGCGCCGTCAACTGGAGGCGGAGCTGTCGGAGGTGTCGTTCGCCTACCGGCGCGGCAAGTCGTGGCTGGGCGCGTTGCGGTTGGCGGAGCAGTGTCGCGATCAGGGCTTGCGCTGGGTGTTTCGCGGTGATATCGCCTCCTATTTCGACACGATTAGCCACCAGCGGCTGCGCGGGCAGCTCACCCGCCTGATACGCGACCGAGCGGCGGTCGACATCATCATGCAGTGGGTCAGCGCACCCATCCTGACGGACAACGGGCTCATCGTGCCACACGCGGGGGTGCCCCAGGGCGCACCGATCTCGCCAGCGCTGGCGAACCACTACCTGGCGGGCCTAGACGAGACCATCAACGGGCAGCACGGGAGATTAGTCCGTTACGCGGACGATCTGGCCGTGTTCTGCCCCGACGAGGACGCTGCCCAAGCCGCCCGTTGGGACGTCGAGCGCGCGCTGGCCACGCTGGACCTGGCCCTGAACCCGCGCAAGAGTTACGTCTCGAGCTTCGACCGCGGCTTTTCGTTCTTGGGCTGGGTCTTCTTCCGCAACGAGGGGTACGAGGAGTCGCCGACCTCGGCTGGTTGGACGCACCCGATGTCGGTGGGTCGAAAGGCGGGCACGAGATGACCGCCCTGACCAAGGCCCCGCTGTACGTGCTGGACCCGCGGGCGGTCGTGGGCAGGCGCGGCGGCAGGGTAGTCGTCACCGTCGAGGGCCGGGTGGTGGCGTCCGCGCCGATCATGCGCTTGTCCGAGGTGGTCCTGCTCGGCAAGCCCGGCATCACCATCCCGGCGCTGCACCTGCTCTTGGGCCACGACGTGCCGGTGGTCCTGCTGCGGTCGGACGGCCGCGCGCTCGGCCGCGTCGAGCCGCCCGGCAGCCCCCACGTCGTCCTGCGCCAAGTGCAGACGGCCCGCTGCGGTGACCCGGTCGCGCGCTTGCAGGTGGGCCGGGCATGTGTGGCCGGCAAGCTGCGCAACCAGCGGGCGCTGCTACGGGCACGCGCCCGGCGAAGCCGCGACGCGCACGAGCTCGACGCGCTCGCGCAGCGGGTGGAGCAGCAGGAGCGCGCCGCTGTTCACGCCGAATCGATCGAGGTGCTGCTGGGCGTCGAGGGCGCCGGGGCGGGAGCGTACTTCCGCGGGATCCGCCTGCTCGCCGGGGGACACGGGTTCACCCGCCGTGACCGCAGCGCGCCGGACGTCGTCAACGCCCTGGTCAACTACACGTCCGCGCTGCTCAGGGAGGTGGTGATCGGCGCGATCGTGGCCGCGGGGCTCGACCCACACGCGTCGTTCTTGCACCAGCCGACCCGCGGACGCCCGACGTTGGCCTTCGACCTGATGGAGGAGTGGCGGCCGGTCCTGGTCGAGGCGACGGTCCTGGGCGTGCTGGGCCTGCGCACCGTCGGCCCGGCCGACATCACCCGGACCCCGGCAGGACCCAGGCTCACCTCCAACGCGCGGGCGGCCGCGATCGCCCGGTTCCGCTTCCGGCTGGCGCGCCCGGCTCGGGGGCGGCCGCAGCCGGCGGGGGAGCCTACCTATGGGGAGTGTGTCCGCCGGCAAGCTCGCCTGTTGCGGCGCTGGGTGCTGGGCGACGCCGAAGAGTACGAGGCATTCCGATGGCGCTGACCTCGTGGCTGGCCACCTACGACGTCGCCAGCGACCGGCGCCGCTCCCAGGTCGCCAGCGTGTTCGAGCCCTACGGGTACCGCGTGTTGTACAGCACGTTCGAGGTGCAGCTCGAGCCGCGGGCCGCGGCGGGGGTGTACGCCAGGGCAGCACGGTTGCTCGCGCCCGGGGATCGGCTGCTGATGGTCCGTCACTGCGCCCGCTGCCAGGTCGCGGCCTGGGGTTCGCCGATCGAGCTCGGGCCGGTCACGGTGGTCGTCGGATGAGGCGGCCGCTGGTCGTGGCCTACGACGTCACCGACGACGCCCGCAGGGAACGGGTGCGCACGGCCCTGCGCCCGGCGGCCAACTGGTGCCAGCAAAGCGTCTGGGTCATCGGGCCGACCAGCGGGCTGGCGGCGGACGCCGTCCGCGACGCGCTCGGAGCACTGCTCGGGCCGGGCGACCGCCTGCGCGTCTACGGCCTCTGCGCCGACTGCCTCCGCGCTTGCCGCTGGGCTCCAGACAGGCCCGAGCCCTTCGGCTGGTATGGCCCGCAGGTCGTCGCGGAGGTCGGGGAACCCCCAGGCTGATGCCTTCCATAAGGAGAAACGGACAGTGAGCAACCGAGAAGAGACGGGAACGAGCGGGAACGGCGGGCCGACCCTCGGCCAGATCACGGTCTTGATGAGCGAGGGCGTGCAGTACCTCGAGGAAGCCGAGGAGATCGTCGACTACGCCCGCAAGCAGGTAGGGACCGGCGCGGTCTACCTCGCCCAACTGCTCGCCGACCTGGGAACCAAAGACCGCCCGCAAGGCCTGGACATCTGCCGCAACCTGGCGCGGCTGGCCGGCGTCGAGCGGCGGGTGGAAGACCTGCTGGCCGGCAACTGACGCCCGAGAGGAGGACCCATGCCACTCGAGCTCGTGCTAATCGCGGGCGCCGCGCTGATCGCGCTCGTGACCTGGGCCGCCACAACCCGGACCCGTCGGCGTGCCAAGCAGGCATTCCCTGACATCTCGCACCTGTTCGAGTTCGCGCGTCCAAGCCGCGGCGCGCTGGAGCTGGGCGGGGTCCCTGGCAGGGAGACCGTCTGCTTCGTGACCGGCCGCCCACCCCAGGCGTGCGGCTGCCCACACCACCAGAGGAGGAGCGCATGACCGTGGACACCCTTGCCCGGCAACGGCACTCACGCTCGGCGTTGGCCGGCTACGACCCCACGCGCGTGGAGACCGCCAGCGTGCTCGTCGTCGGAGCGGGCGCGCTGGGCCAGAACCTGCTGCTCGACCTGGCGCTGGCCGGGATCGGCACGCTGATCGTGGTCGACCACGACGCGTTCGAGGACCACAACCGCACCCGCAGCCCCTGCTACCCGACCGCCAGCGAGCAAGCGCGGCTCGGCATGGGCAAGGCAAGTGTGGCGGCGCACAAGATCGTGCCGCTGATGACCGCCCGAAGGCCGCTGGCGCGCTACGCCGCCACTCGCGTCCAGGATGTGGGCGACGCCGCCGTCGCACAGGCCGACGTCGTCTGTAGCGCCGTCGACAACGCAGCGGCGCGCCACTACCTCGCCGAGCGCTGCCGCGCCCACGGCAAGACGCTGGTCGAGGCTGGGTTCGAGGGCAGCCGCCTCAATCTCGGTGTGTTCGGGCCCGATCCCGGGCAGCCGTGCTACCGCTGTATCGTGCCGTCCCCAGCCGGGGCGTTCTCGTGCGACCGGTACGCCCGCGCCGCCGCCCAGGCGCGCATCGCCCCGGCGATCCAGAGCGCCGCCGCCGCGCTGGCCGCGCTGCAGGCAGAGCAGGCCATCGAGACGCTGCACGGCCGCGCTGCGTTGGTCGGCAAGCGGATGTTCGGCGATATCCGCACCCTCGCCTTCCGCGTCCGGACGCTGAGGGTCAATCCCACGTGCGCGGGCGCCCACGCGCCCATCGACCGGCGGGTCGACCTGGACCTCGGCCCGCCCGCCACCGTCGCGCAGCTCGCCGAGGCCGCGAGGTCCCTGCTCGGCCCATCGCGGCTGCGCCTGCCAGCCCAGTTCATCGGGCGTATCCCGTGCGCCTCCTGTGCCAGGCTGACCGACGCGATGGCCCCTGAGTGGCGGTGGGAGGCCGACCCGCGCTGCCAGCCCTGCGGCGGCCCCTTCCCGACCAGCCACGCCGACGCTGTCCCGTTCGCCCACCCTGTCCTGGATATCGCGGAGCCGCAGGCATGGGCCGAGATCGCCGAGAAGACGCTGGCAGAGCTAGGCCTCGGCGCGTGCGCGGCGATCGAGGCAGAGCGCCTCGGCGACGGGCGCCACATCGTGCTCCGCCTGCCGGGCGCGTCCGTCACAGCCTTCGTGAACGTGCCAGAACCCAATCAGATCAAGGAGGTCGCTGAATGACCGGCAAGCTCGACGTCATGATCACCCACCCGCGCACCAGCCACCCGCTGCCCGCCAAGGTCGCGCCCGAGTGCCCGGCCAAGACGGTGCTGCAGGGGTTGCAGATGCCCAACGCCACCGAGCACGGCGCGTTCCTCGACCCCGAGCCCGAGGGCCGCCCGTACGTCCTCACCTTGGCACGGACCGGTCAGGTCCTCGCGCCGGACACCACGATGGCCCAAGCCGGTGTCCGGCCGCACGACACGCTCTCGGTCGAGCAGATCGCGGCGGGGGCTGTGCCGTGGCACGCCTGAGCGCCGCCGAGCGGGCCAGCCGCAACGCCTTCGACTTCCAGGTCGTCTCCGCGATGTCCGGGACGACCTGGACGGCCACCGCGTACGCGACCACGCACGACCTCGAGCGGCGCGCCCGCGCCGTGACCCGGGAGCAGGACGGCGCCCGCGCGAGCAAGTACCTCGTGTCGTTCGCCGTGCCGACGCTGATCGGCCCCGGGCGGTTCGCCGAGACGACGGTCGTCGGGTTCGACACCGACGTCGGCGACTACCCCTACAGCGAGCCACTGACCTGGATCGCCTGCGACCACGTCCCGTATTCCCCGCACTTCCGCAAAGGTTCCCCCGTCTGCATCGGGCCGCTGTGGCGGGCCGCCGAAGGTCGCATGCTGCTCGGGCAGCTGTTCAACCACGTCGCCCGGATGCTCAACTGGGACGAGCGGCTGGAGCCCGGCTACGGCGGCTGGAACCCAGCGGCCGTCGCCTACCACCGGCGTCACTACGGCCGCCCGCTCAACCCAGGCCTGCGCTACCCGCCCTTGCCGGTCGGGATCACCCACCCCGGCGCCGGCGCGGAAGCCGTCGAGGCGTTGTGCGAGTTCGGGCGATGACCGTTCCCGACCTGTTCGAGCCCGTCCGGGCCACGGTCGCAGGCCAGGTCCCGGGCCGCGCCCGGGACCCTCTGATCGGCGGGGCGGCCGTGTTCGGCCCGGACGACGACGGCTTCATGGTCTACGTCAGACCAGAGGCGATGGCCCAGCTGCGGGTGGCGACCTTGCGGGCGGCGCCCGCCGAGGCGTTCGGCCTGCTCCTCGGGCGCACCTTCCAGGACGGGCGCGGCGCCTACACGCTGATCGCCGACGCCGTCGAAGCGGCCGACCGCGACGCCACCCCAGGGCACGTGCGCCTGTCCATCCCCCAGATCGGCCAGCTGCGGCGCCACGCCCAAGCCCGCTACCCCGCCCACGACCTGGTCGGCTGGTGGCACAGCCACCACGCCCACGACCGGTTCAGCTCCACCGACCTCGACGAACAGGCCACCTGGCCCGACCCCCACCACATCGGCCTGCTCACCCTCATGCACCGCGGCACCATCGCGCGAGCCTACCGCGGCCCCCACGCCGTCCCGCTCGCGCCGGACGAGCCGGTCGAGCCGGCCACCCAGGTCCCACACGACTCCCGACCGGTCCCGAAGCCCCGGGCGCTGCTCACCCGCTGCGCCGCCTTCCTTAATCGCCCCGCACCCACCTGGGCCGTCCTGCTCCTCGCCGCCGCTGTCGCCTTCTGCCTGTACGCCGTCGCGGCGCCTGTGTCATGATGGGTAATTGCACAAGTGGGTAAAACCCACAAGCACCGAATCGGGGCAGAAGGACCGGGCATGGCGAGCAGCGCGGAAGAAACAACCGGGTTCGAGCACGTCACCGAAGCCGAGGTCGACGGGCGCGGCCGCGTGAGCATCGCGAAGGCCGGCGCACAGGCGGGCACGCGCTACCGCGTGTCCCGCCGGTCAGACGGCGAGATCTTGCTCACCCCGGTCGTGTCGATCCCGCGGCGCGAGTTGCTGGTCTGGGAGAACCCAGAGCTTGCCCGCACCATCCTCGCCGGTCTCGCCGAAGCAGAGCGCGGCGAGACCGTCGACCTGGGCGATTTCACTGGCGATGTCGACGACAAAGGCGACCGGTAGGTGTACGAGCTGCGGTTCGCAAAGGCAGCAGCCCAAGCCCTCACCGAGCTCGAGCAGCGCGACAGCCTCCGTCTACGGCGCGTCCGCAAGACGCTCGGTCTGCTCCAGACCAACCCTCGCCACCCGAGCGTGAACTCTCATCGCTACGAGCGCTTCCCCGGCCACCCCACCACCAAGGTGTGGGACTCCTACATCGATCAAGGCGCGGGCGCGTGGCGGATCTTCTGGGCCTACGGCCCCGACGAAAAACGCAACGGCGACGTGATCCGCATCATCACCATCCTGGCGATCACCCCCCACCCGTAGCCGGCCCTGGCCCGAAAGGGTCGGTACTTAGGACCTGGGAAGAAATAACGTTCTGATTTGCCCAAGTCTGAGCAAGCTGCCACCGTAGCAACGACGTCTGTGCGGGCCCGGGCGAATACGGGCCGCCGGAATCCCGCACACAACCAACCAACGTCTCGCAAGGCGCGTGTGCGCGATCACGGGCGCATGCGCCCGAGCAGGCACATCAACCAGCGACTCGCGCGAAGGAGCGCACGTGTGGCATCAGTGGCTTCCCCAAGGCAAGCTTCGGACGGAAATGGCAATGTTATTTCCGCCCAAGGCCGTACCTTACCGTCGACGCCCGCGTCCTCGACTCCCCGGTGCTTCTCTGCCCGATTTCCCGTCCACCACCGTTGGCGATGCGCTGGGGTCCACCCAACGGAGCTGGACTCGCTCGCCGCGTGGCGGATCGGTGACGAGCACGAACTCCACGAACTTGCCGGGCGCGAGGTCGGGGGGCGTCGGGCTCGACGGGGCCAGGACGCCTTGGCGGCCGTCCGGCAGAAGGAACACCCACCCACCCTTCTTGGTCCGCTCGTCGAGCACACGGCAGCGGGCCGTCGAGACCACCTCGGGTCGTGGGAGCGCCGGGCGTGATCCGCGTGGGCGCGCTTGTGGCGCCGCGCCTGGGGAGGGCGGCGAGTCCGGCCAGGGCGGCTCGTCGAGGCCAGCGACCCGATGGGGGGTCGGGAGGATGTTGCGGTTGCGGAACGCGTCGAGCGGCAGGTAGTCCGTGGCCTCCCAAGGAGGGCGCCCCTCGTAGCGCAACATCGTGAACAGCGCGTCGAGCCGTGCGATCTGCCGCAGTCCATGCCCGTCTGGTAAGAGCGTCTCGCCGCTCGCGCTGGCGTGGGCGAGTGCGGCCTCCTCGAAGCGCTCGCGGCACCGCCGCCCGGTCTCGGCCACCTCGTCGGCGGCGACCTCGCCGCTGTCCTCCCACGATTGGTACCGACGCGTGCGGTCGACGAGGTGCAGGGTCGGTGTGATCCGGACGCTGCCCATGCCGAGGGGTTTGCCCATGCCGAGCTTGTGCGCGTACCCCTCGGGGAGGTCCAGCGCGGCCAGCACCGCGCCGAGCTCCACGTCGGTGAGGTTCTCGAAGCGGATGCGTCCCTCGAAGACGACCGTTGGGGCTACCGGCGTGATCCGGGTGTGCTGCGTCGACGGCTCGGACGCTGGAGAGGGAGCAGCCTCGATCGCCTGCCTGCCTCGGTCGTCGTCCCAGCGGTGCCAGTACAACTTGTGGCCGCGCAGGGCGGTGTCGTCGCCGTCGAGGTAGGTGGTGAGGTCGCGTTTGGGCCGCCGACCGTCCTGCGTGAGGTAGTGCGGGAAGGTCGTGGGTTTCGGGCTGCTCAGCACGTGTGGGGTGAACTCGTCCTGCAGCCAGTCGCCGTCGCCGAGTGCGACCGCATCCTCGACAAAGACCCGTCCTTTGATCGTCGGCTGCTTGTCGTCACGGTTGCGGGCTACCCGGCCGAACAGGACCTCGGCGCGGTCGAGCCCTCCACGCAGGTGCTCGGGGACGAGGTCGGAGAGGCGTTGGGGGTAGGGGAAGCGGAACATGCGGGCCCGCCCGAGGAACTCCACGCGGCCGTCCGAGCCACGGACGAAGAACACCGGTTCATGTTTCCGCAGATGACCGTCAGCGGCCCGGCGTTCTTCGTCAGGCACAGCGCCCGGCTTACCAACCGGAAACGCCTGCTCTTGCCATTGACTGATCTGGTCGTCGTCGTGGAACCGCTCCCACACCTGGTCGGGGACCTCGACGGGCTTCGCACCGGCCGTCCTGACCAGCACGTATTCGGTGTGCTTTCGCTTCATGCTGCCAGTCAGCACGAGCGTGCCCTCGGTCCAACCCGGTTCGGGTTGCAGGCGCAGCGCGATCACCCGGTCGCGTGCGCGCTGGACCCAACACGGCTTGTGCTGCCAGTTCCAGGACGGCGTGTAGTTCGGGTGGATCCGGTAGGGGAACGCGAGGTCCCGCAACACGTCATGGTCGATGCGCAGGACCTCGGCGGGCCTGACTACCCAGCTGCCCTCGTGGCGCTCGAGGAAGCCGCCCTCGGGTTTCTCGCCCCCGGGCGCGATCCGGGTGGCGTAGGCCTTGCCGACGCGGTCGGGCGCGAACGTGCGGAAGAACGGCTTCGAGTCACTCACCGGGGTGATCTTCGCCGAGGTCAGGATCTCGACGAGGGTCCTGAGCATCCCGCGCAGGCTCGATCCGGGGATCACCGGCCTCCCCTCGGGGGTGGCCCATGGCGTCGCGTCCGGGGCCGTCTGCCCCCCGCGGAGCGGGCCGCGGATGAACAACGGCGTGAGCGTCTCGATCCGCAGGTCGAGCCACCCGTTCCGGGCTTCTGGCAGGTAGTGGTCGTGCGCCTGCCAGGGGCAGGGCTCTTGGACCTCGGCGGCCCAGATCGCCTCCGGCAACGGCACGAAGTTGTACGGCGCCTGCGCCACGGGGCGGTCCCCTGGTGGGTTCACGTGGCGGGCGACCGTCATCGGCTTCCCTCTGCCTTCTCTTCGCGATAGACACGGACGAGCCGGGTGGCGGCGACCCGCACCGCCCCGGTGGCGTCGTCGGATTGCAGGTAGTGGCGCAGCTCGAGGCGCAATGGGCTGAGGCCCCCGGCGAAGTCGGCCGCCGCGCATTCCAGCGGCACCGCGTGCCGCGTGCCGCCGCCGTCGGCCACCAGCGTGAAGCCCTCCTTCGGGCCCTCGCGCAGCTGATTGCCGACCAGCACCCGCTGATCCGACATCCAGCGCGCGGCGTCCGGCTCGCCGGCATCGGCGAGCCGACGCCCGGCGAGGCCTCGCGTGCCCTTCCACACGAACCGCTCCTCGTCCTCGCCGAAGAGCCGCAACTCCTGCAGCGTCTCGGCGAGCAGTGGCGGCGAGACCTCGGGGAACGCCGTATGGGACAAGACCCACGGCCCGCCTTCCCGGTAACCCCACACGACGCCGTCGTCGCAGTGGGCGAGCAGCCAGCGGAGCCCGCCAGGCCGGTCAAGCGGCTCCTCGCCGCCCTGTGCCCAGGCGAGAAGCTCTTGGCACTGCGCGGAGACGAGGGTGCCTAGCACTGCGTCCGGAAGCTCGATCACAAGAGCACCTCGCGCAGCTCGGTGATCTGGTCGTTCAGCCACGCGAGCTGCTCGGGCGCGGGTGGCTCGGGAGGGCTCAAGGTCACCGTGGTGTCGCTGGCGCTGACGGTAGCGCGGCCGCTCAGGACCCCTCTGCCCACCGCTGCAGCCCCCCCGACCGGCAGGTCACCGGCGAGCAAGTCCTTCACCAGCAAGAGCAGCAACCCGGTCTCCCCTGGCCGGGGGTCGCGCAGCTCGAGGCGGGCTTCGACGTGGCCGCCGCCGTGGGGCTCCTCGTCGAACAACGCGCCACGGGCGACGCCGTGCGTGGCGCGGTCCACGCGGATGCGCGACTGGCGGTACCGCCCACCGCCCTCGACCACCGACTCGGCGACCCGCAACCGTGACGCGTGCGGCTTCGTCTTCTGCCCGAAGCCCAACTCCGGGCCGAACAGTCGCGTGACCCACTGGTCACGGTCATCGAGTCGCACGACGCCGAGGATGCGGGCCGCGCGGTTGCGGAGCGCACCACCAAGGCCTGTCCCGGGCAGCACAGACCGACCGCCCGAGCTCAGGTGAGCCGCGTCGGGCGCGGTCGCGTTGGTGGCCGGTGAGCGCACCAGCACGCCCCCGCGGATTTCGAGCCTGGCGGTGACGAGGACGCGGCGGCGCGCGTCCTCCAGTTGGGCCGGGGCCACGCCGGCCGCCACCTGGCATGCGGCGCGCGGGTCCGGGCATACCATCGCCCGGTCGGGGAGCGGCGCGAGCGGGTCGGCGGCCAACCAGGCCAGCCAGCCTTCAGACGAGGCGAGGTCGAAGCGCCAGGCACGCCACTCGGTGGCCTCCAGCTCGCCGAGCCCGCGGGAGCGGCGCAGCCCGAGCGCGATCTCGCCCTGCGCGAGCCCGTCGAGGGCCGCGAGCAGCGCGGACAGCAACGCGGGCTCGTCGGCGGCCTCCTCGACAAGCAGATCCACCCGCACCGCGAACGCGGTGCCGGCCGGCAGCACCTCGAAGTCGTACTTCTTGTGGTCCTGGGCAGTGCCGGTGCATGCGGTGATCGCGACGCCGTCACGGATCTCGACTCTGGCGGTCGGCTCGGTCCCCAACGCATCGAAGACGACGAGGGGGCTCTGGGTCCCTTGGTCGTCCTTCGGTATGGCGCCGAACAGCGCGGTGACGCGGCCGTCCTCGGGCCCGCCGTAGCCGCCGAGCCGGTCGGCCAGGTGACTACGCAACGCGCCGGCCAACGACGCCCCGGGCATCAGCGGCCGCCCCTCGGCCTCGGCGCGGTCGCGGACCACGTTGAGGTCGGCGGGCCCTTCGTCGCCCCCGCCAAGGTGCCCTGCCGTCGCGAGCCGCACGGTCCCGGTGATCACCCAGCGGGCCTGCAGCAGGCGCACGTTCTTGCGCTCATCCATCGGCGTCCTCCTCGCTGTGCGCGTGCTCGTCGCTCTCGGCCTTGATGCGCAGCTGGAGGGCCGCGAGCGTCTCGTCGATCAACCGGGCGCGCATCCCGGGTTCGACCGGGGGAGCGCTGAGGCGGGCCCGCAGCCGCGCCTTCGAACGCACATGGGCGCGGTAGGCCACACCCTCCAGTTGGTCTGCGAGCGGGTTCCGGCCGCTGGCCACGCCAGTCAGCCACTCACGCAAGCTGCCACCGGGGACACGGCACCGGTCGAGATGGCGGCGGGCGGGGCGGCGCAGCCCCCCGTCGTCCTCGCCGGCCTCCAGCCATATCCGGAGCGTGGCCAGGGCAGCCTCGGGCTCGCCGCGCAGGGGCACCCGAAGCCTGCCGAGCAGGCTGGCGGGGGGGATCTCGTCGAGGACCGCGCGTGCGGTTTCAGCGGCGGCCTCCTCGATTAGCGCGCTGAGGCGGTCACCGGCGATACGGTCCTCGATGCGGTCGAGCAGCGCGCTGGCAGTATCCGGCAGGCCATCGTCGGGCGGTCGGGGCTGCGGGCCGGCTCTCCGCGCGGGTTGCAACGCCCGGAGGCGGCTCGGCTGTGGGAGGAACAGGCAGCGGCCGAACCCGTCGATGCGACGCTCGCCGAGCCCGGCGTGCTCCACGCCGGCCAATACGTCTGCCGGCACGTCCTGGGTCGCGCGGAGGAGCGCGACCGAGCCGGCGGCCAACGCTTGGCGGTAGGGCAGCGCTGTTCCCCAGGTGCGGTTGTAGCCGCCCGCCTCGGTGAACGCCCAGCGGACCTGGACGACCTCCACGAGGCCGCCGAGCTGCTCGCCTAGCTCTTCCCTCAACCAGGTAGGGTCTGGCTGTCCGGTCTGGCCGTGCCGGCCGAGGTACGCCGACGTCAGCAGCACCTGGAACTCGCCGCCAACAGGCACGTCGGCGCGCAGCGGCTCGGACCCGGGGACCTCCCAGTCGCTGAGCTGCTCGCCCCAGTCGATCCGGGCGGCCCCGCCGTACCCGGCGCGCTTGGAGCGGCCGAGCAGCAGCTGCCCGCCGAGGGCCTGCGTGACCTCCTTCGCCAGGTCGTCGTCGTCCACCGCCACGACGCCGGCGAAGCGCTGCCCGGCGTCTAGCGCCTCGTAGGCGAACACCGTCCCGCGTGGGACCTCGCTGCCGTCGGCAAGGCGCTCGGTCCAGGCACGCCCGCGCTGGCGGTCCCGCTGATGGTGGAAGTGACCCGAGAGGCTGACCTCCGCGCGGGTCAGGGTGGGCGCGCCGACGGTCGCGAAGTCCCCGGGGCGTCCGAGCTGCTCGGAAGGCCACTGGCCGGCGACGTCGTGGTCGGCCCGGGGCCGGCCTTCGTAGGCGAGCAGGTCGTGCAGGTCGACGATCTCCTCGGTGCCGGCGTGCTTCTCCGGCCTCGAGGACACGGGCATGGGCAGGCTCCGGCGGGTGGCCACCATCGGGTAGGCGTTGAGGTAGCGAACCCCGCCGTCGAGCACGAGCCGGCGCAGCTGCGGGTCCTTCGTCGGGCGACGGCCGAGGGCACGCGCGACCGCGCCGCGGATCGCCGCTCCGGAGATGTACGGGAAGGTCCTGGCGCTGTTGGGGTCCCCCTCTGGGGAGGTGATCAGCACGGGAGCGTCGAGCTTTAGCGTGTACGTCAGGTAGCGCGTGGTCACGGTTGCGCCTTTCCCGTGGCGATCGCGACCGTGCGCGCGCGGTCCCCGTCGAGGCTGAGGCCGAGATGCCCGAGCCCGCGGTTGCGGCCGAGCCCGCCGTGGCGCGTGCCGAGGGCGCACAGCGCGAGCAGCCGGACGTCGTCGGCCTGCGGGGGTTCGAGCCACGTGAGCATCGCGGACAGCTCGAGCCCGCGGAGCGCGACGCGGACGCGCCGCAGGGTCCCACGGGCCGGTGCCCCGGTCGCCCGCTCCTCCGCAGTCTGGCTGCGCACATCGGTGAGCGCTCGCAGGACGTCCCGCGCGGGAAGGCGTGCGTCGTGTCGCGTCACCGCATGGGCGATCCAGCCGCTGACCTCGGGTGGGAGCGTCGCGTGGTCGATCCGCAGGATCGCCGACTCGCCGAGGTCCCCGGGAGCGCCGAGCACACGGCCGGCCGCCGACCGCAGCGCCGAGAACTGCGGCTCGAGCGTCAGCCACGTGTCCCGCAACAGCCCGTGTAGCGCCTTCCCGCCGAGGAACGGCAAGCCGTGCTCGTCGTGCTCCACCTCCACGTCCACCTCGGTGGCGGTCGGCTCGCCTCGGGAGAAGGCCGTATCAGACAGCAGCGCGACGACCAACCGCGCGGGTGCGGTCACCGTGCCTCACCTCCCACAGACGCGAGCGCCCCAGCGGGCACGAGCACCTGTGCGCGATCGAGCAGCTCGACCGCGTCGACGAGCGGGGTGTGCTTCTCGAAGAACCCGTACGGGATCAGCGAGGGGAGCGCGAGCCTCCGCTCGCTGACCTGCCACGCGCGCAGCGCCCGCTCCACGGCGCCCGGGCCCTCCCTGGCAATGTCCGCCAGGCGCCGGACCTTGCCGTGCCGGTCGGCCCAATACGGGCCGCGCAGCCCGGTCGGGCCGTCCCCGAGCAGCGTCTCCCGCAGCCAGGACCAGGTCAATTGTCCTTCCATGAGCGGGTAGGGCCGGCAGGTCAAGCTGAGCGTATCCTGAGTGGCGAACTGGCTCAGGCGCAGCACATCGACGGACTCGCCCGGCCGAACGGTGCCGACGTGCCAGTCGATCACGCCGCCCTTCCACCCACGCCGCTGGCGCTCCCGTTTCGCCGATTGGCACAACGCGTCGCTGAGCTGGTAGGCGCGCACGAACGGCGTCTGCAGGGGCACGACCGCGACGCCGGCGCAGGCCGACACCGCTCCGAGGTGCGGGACCTCGCCAGCCATCTCGGTGGCCGCCGTCACCGCGAGATCAAGCGCCAGCCGGCCGTCGCACACGAAGGTCACGTCGTCCCCGCCGAGCAGGATGGGCCGCAGGGGCAGGAAGACATGGCCGTCCTTGCTGTCCAGGGCGAAGTCGAGGGCGCGCAACTTGCCGCCCACCTCGACCTTCCCGTCGGCCAGGATGAGCGCGCCGATGACCCGCCTGGTGACGGCCTTCAGCGCGCCCTCTGCCCGCTTGGTGAGCGCCTGAGACCACTCGCGCAGCTCCTTGGCGACTCGAGCGTCCGGCGCGCCCTCGCGGGAGTGCAGCCAGTCTCGGATCCGCCCGCCCACGCCGTTGCCGTCGACGTGCACGACGCCGAGCAGGCTGCGGGTGTGCTTGGTCCCGCCGAGATGGTCGAGCTCCAACGGGAAGCGGAGTGGCCTCCCGTCTGGTGTCTTCCAGCCGCCGATGAGCTCCCGTCGCCAGCGCTGGTTCGACAGCTCGAGCCGGCCGCGCGCGGCCTCCACCAGGCACGAGATCGGAACCTGCTCCGGGGGCTGGGCCAGTGCTACCGCCGGCTGGCCGGTCTCGCGGCAGACAGCCGTCACGCCCAGCCCGAGCAGGGGGACCGAAGGCCGGCGCTCGGTCTTCGCCCTGGCCAGGTCGACCTGCAGCAGGGCGCGCAAGGCGCGGGCGAGCGCCCCCTTCTCGTAGTAGCGGTGGGCCACGGCCATCTCCAGGCCAGGCGCCTTCTCGAGAAGCCGGCGGGTGTAGGCAGCGGTCCAGGCCTTGGCGGCATCCCTGCTGGCGAATTGCAGGACCGCATTGCCTCCCGCCGCGAAGAGCGGGTCGAGGTCGAGCGCCTCCGGTGAGACCGCCCACTCGACCAGGTCGGAGGCGCCCACCGCGTCCCGCAGGCGGTTGGACGCGAACACAAAGCGTTGGATCCCGACGGCGTCAACGGCGACCAGAGTCGGCATCGGCGCCCTCCTCTCTCAGATAGTGGGCAAGGTCGTCGTATCCCTGATCGAGCCACTCCCGCAGGTGGGCGAGACCGAAGACCCTCAGCGCGTTGGGGGCATCCCACAGCGCGTCGACGTCGGCCTGCACCTGTTCGACCTTGACGTTGTCTTGCTCGTCGAGCCCGTCCAGGAAACAGGCGATCGCACACCGTGCGAGGTCGCCGCCGAGCTGGCGAGCACGCACCGCGGCCTCGAACGCCTTGCCCTTGCAGCGCTTGACCTTGCAAGAGGTCGTGCAGGAGATGACGTGCACGCGGGTGTCGTGGATGGCCACGACGTCGACCTCGAACGTCCGTGTGGTCCTGGTTTCCCTGGTCAGTTCGACGCCCGAGAAGACCTGAGCCTTTGGGAGGACCCGGCGGACCTGGGCTGCGGTCCAGACCTCCAACCACGTCCCGGCGAGAAAGTCCTTCCAGACCTTCGGCCACTGATCTGCGGGAACGCCGACGAGATTCGCGTTGAGTCTCCGGCCGAACGCCACGCGATCGAATGGCTCAGGTGACGGTGGCAGCACGACCCGGGCGATCGCGTGCGCGTCGTCCTCGGTCGGGCCTCCCTGAACCGCCATCCACGGCTTCGGGTCCCTCCCGCCGTGCAGCGCGACGAGGGTCTCGAGGTTGAGCTGGTCTGTCCGCAGCGGTATGGGCCTCGAGCTGCCGTCGTCGAAGCGGATGACCCCATCCGAGCCGTCGATGTACGACGCCCGCTGGTCGGAGAACTTCGCCTCCTTGAACCCGATCCGCGCGTGGGTCGCCATCACCTTGGTTCCCCCGGTGTAGTTGAGGCGCGCGTCCTCGTACTCCTTCAGGATGTCGCTCACCTTGTTCCTCACACTCGGCGCATTGGTGGCGTCCACGATCCAGTCGCCCGCCACGATCTCGATACGTTGCGCCTCAAGACGTTGCGCCTCAAGCGCCTTCTTTAGCCGGTCCTTAGGATCCCTTGTCTGCCTGCTGAACAGCAACACGACCCGCTGGGGCTTGAGGGTCAGTGCCGCGAGGTAGTTCGGCAGCGGGTTCGCCCCTACGAGCAGCACGAGCGTGCCACCGGAGCGGTTGCTGCTCTCCATGTCGTTGTCCCACACGAGAAACCTCCTGTGCCCACACTCGTCGGCAGGATACGTGACCCGCTCAGACCTCGGAGCGGGGCCAGACGGTAAACGCATCGGTGACCGGCTCGAGCCCACGAGCGGTGCGAGCCGCAGCCTCCACCGTGACCTTGTAGATGCCTGGGGCACGCCCCTCCAGAGTCGCGACTCCTCGTGTGAAGTGCGCGGGCCGCCCGGTCTCGGCTCCTGCCTCGTCGGTGACCTTGGCGCACAGCGCGCGTTGCTCGCCGGTGGCTTGCGCCATGATGGTGACCGGCTCTCCCTCCAGCACCAGTTCTGGCACGTCGACAGACAGCCCGAACTCGGGTGCCATCGGCCGGCGGACAGCGGTGAGAACACCCTCCAACTGCTCATGTACCCGCGAGGTGTTCGGCAGCGCGAGGTGCGCTTGCGGCACGAACACCGCGCTGGTCTCGTCCTTCCACTCGAACGGGCAGGCCCCCTGGCGCGGCACCGTCCCGTCGCCCTGCTCGTCGGTGCCGCGGTGCTGCCTCAACAGCTCGACCCCGGCGGATGTAACCCGCGCGAACTGGTCCGTCGGCTGTTGAAGACCGATCACCGCCGCGATCTGGTACGGCGGGAACCGGTCGCCTCTCGCGTTAACCGCTGCGCGGAGGCGGTCCTGGAACGCCAGCGCGCGCTTGAACCGGTCCGTGCACAGATCCGGCACGTCCACGTCGCGCAGGCGCACGAGGGCGTTCCCGGGTCCGACGATGGCGCGGTAGGAGGGCAGCAGCTCGTAGACCGACGGCCAGGTCCGGGCGAGCTCGCTCAAGCGGGGCCCGACCCACGGAAGGCATGGGAACAAGCCGTTGACCAGGCTCCCGAGCGCCTTGACCGCGCCGCGGTAGGGCGTGCCGATCGTGATCAGCTTGCGGCACAGCGGCGCACCATCGTGGAGGTCCAGGAAGGCGCGCGCCACCAGACCGCCCATCGAGTGGCAAATCAGCACGAGCTTCGCGTTCTCGCACCCGAGCCGGCGGCGCCACTGCTCGAGCTTCTCTGTCGCTTGCCGTGCGAGCCGGCGCCCGTTGAGGTCGTTGGACAAGCGCCAGTCGTACGTGAACTCGAGGAGGTTCGCGCCTCCAGGAGCGACCCGTGGCCGGACGAAGTCCTTCAGCTTGCCGTAGCAGTCCACCTTGGCCAGGCCGGGGAAGTGCGCCGGCAGCCTGACGAACCCATCGGCTTTTACGAAGGGGTCTTCCTCGTGCCCGTCGCCGGTAAGGGCCAAGGTGCGACCAGGGTCGACGAGGTTGCGCCAAACCCCGCCGCCGACCCCCCAGATCTCCTTGCCACCCCGCACCAGCCGGCTGCCGAGGACGCCCGGCACGACCACGATGACGTCTGTGAATGGCTCCCGCGCCATGCCCGCCTCCTCGCCCGCTGTCGTGCATGCCATGATATAGGCGACGGTCGACACGGTGGGCGTCAGGGGAGCCGCGGGTGGAGCAGCGGGTAAGCGTCGGGCTGGTGGCGGTCTCGTACGAGGGCGGGCCTCACGGCGACCTCCCCCGCCTCCGTAAGGGCCTAGAGCAGCTCGCCCGCCTCTGGGGCGATCTCGACGGCGTCGAGCGAGGGCTCCCCGACCTCGACCCGTCCGGCGATGCAAACCATTTGAACGAGCGATTGCGGTCCTGGTGTTACACCCTGACCGAAGACCAGGTGCTCATCCTGTACTGGGGCGGCCACGGCTGGGTACGGGGCGGTATCCACTACTTGCTCTGCCGGGATTCCGATACCGCGCGCATCGATGGGGACGGAGCGGTGAGGGCGGATTCGATCGCTGAGAAGGTCGCGAACTCCAGGGCGAAGGCGATCCTCGTGGTGATCGACGCGTGCTACTCGGGTGAGGCGATGGACAGGATTTCTGAGGCGATCCGCGCGGTGGAAAAGGAGCGAGGATCCACGCGAGAGATGGGGGTATTGGCCTCGGCGCGGCCTTTTGAGCCGGGTGCCGACGGCCTGCTCATCGAGCGGATCCTGAAGCTGCTGGATAATGGACCCATCACGGATAAGTCCCGGTGGAAACCCACGGATCAATGGATCCGTGTCGGAGCATTCGTCGCTGAGGTCTGCTCGGTCCCCTATGGACCCCAGCCCGAGTGGAGCAACAACCTGCTCTCGGAACGGAACGTGATCCCGAACCCTTTATGGGTTCCTCCCGGACCCGAGACCCCAGCGCTTCAGCGCAGTGGCGCCCGAGGTCACCTGCTCAACGCCTCGGAGAATTTCTTCGGGCGTCGGAAGGCTCTCGACGGGATCATCGAGTGGCTGGATTCGTCACCTTCCGGCATCTGTGTGATCACCGGGCAACCCGGGACGGGCAAGTCCGCGCTCTTGGGGCGGCTCGCCCGGCTGGCAGATGAAAACGAGCGCGCTCAACTCGAGGGTCTCCAGCCCGGCGACCTGCGGCTTGAGGCGGGCACGTTCGACGCCATCGTCCACGCTCAAGGCAAGTCGGCCGTCAGCCTGATAGCGGAGCTTGCTCTCGCAGCCGGGGTTGCGCCCCCAAACTCTGTGGAACATCTCGTGAGCCTGCTCGGCAACCGGCAGTTCACCGCACTGGTCGATGCGCTGGACGAGGCCGCAGACAACGAAGTGCTGTCCTGCGCTGAGCTTCTGCGCGAGATCGCTCAGGTACAGGGGGTCCGCGTGGTGGTCGGCACCCGTCGTGACCCAGTGGTAGGCGCCCATACGGGACAGAGCCCCCTGCTCGAATTTCTGTCCGCGGACAAGGAGGTCGACCTCGACAACGATCCTTACACAGAACGTGACATCGCCGGTTACGTGATCGAACAGCTGCTGAGCGAGGGCTCGCCGTACCGCAGGTTCCCGGACGATGCCCGGATGGTCACGGAGGAGGTCGCTCGGCTCGTCACGCCGCTGTTCATGCTTGCCAAGCCCGCAGTTCGCTGGCTCACGCGCGAGCCGATGTGCATCACGGAAGAGGCCGGTTGGCGGGAGAGACTCGAGTCGTTCGCCGGGGACCGGGCGCTCACCGAAGTGCTTGCCGTCGATCTGCACACCCGCTACCCGGCAGACACTGAGAAGATTTGGGCCCTGCTCAGCGCGCTGGCCTGGGCCGAAGGAGAGGGCGTCCCGCGCTACGACGTGTGGCCTGCCATGGCAAGGGCGATTTCAGGTCGAACATATAGCGACGAGGACATCAGTAACGTGCTCAACACGGCGGGCTGGTACATCAATGCGGCGGGCGAGGACGGCCGAACCGTCTACCGGCTCTATCACCGAGTCTGGGCGGACCTTCTCCGCAGGAGGACGCTCGATGTCTACTGAACAGGAGATCCAGGCTCGTATCACCGCCGAGCTTTCGTCGCTCTCGCGTCCTCTCGGGTGGCTCGACGCGGACCCATACGTGCGCCGGCACCTGGCTACGCACGCCGCATCCGCCCAGCCACGCGACGAGGCGGGTCCTCTCGATGATTTGGTGGCGGATACCTCGTTCCTCGCGGCCGCAGTGCCTGGCCACCTCGCGAGGGCTCTGTACGACATGGCGGATGCACGGACCCGCGCGGTCGCGCGCGTGTACCTACGTGCGCTCCACGCGCTCCCCCATGCGACGGCGCACGGCCGGGCCGCGCTTTTCAGCCTGTTCGCGGTGCAGGAAGAACCGGACGTGGCTTCGCCGTTCGTCGAGAGCCCGTTGCCGACTCGAGCCTGGCGAGCACGATGGGCGTCGTGGCGGGCGACGCCGTTCCACACAACGCTCGAAGGGCATCGCGGCGGCGTCTTCGCGACCGCGTTCATCAAGACCAGAGACGGCAGGTATCTCCTCGCTAGTGGGGGCGAGGACACCGTGGTCCGCCTGTGGGACCCGACTAGCGGTGAGCTGTTGCAGTCCCTTCAGGGCCACGCCGGGTGGGTTCACGCGCTTGCGTGCACCCGCACTGGTCAAGGGCGCGATGTCCTCGCCAGCGCTTGCGCCGACGGCACCGTGCGCGTCTGGGACCTCGACGACGGTCGTTGTCTCCATGTCCTGCGGGGTCATCACGACACGGTCTTGTCCGTCGCGTTCAGCGACAGCGGGTTGCTGGCCAGCGGAGGGTCCGACCGGACGGTACGCGCGTGGGATCCTTCCTCGGGACGGGAGGCGCTGCGGCTCCACGGTCACGGACGCACCGTTTGGGCCGTAGTTTTCGGTCGCCGTCTCGACGGCTCCAGCTTTCTGGCCTCTGGCAGCGACGATGGCAGCGTGCGGATCTGGGACCCTTCCACGGGTCGGGAGGTAGACCGATTCGGATCCCAGCAAACCGGGATCCGATCGATCGCAATCGCAGGTGGCCTGCTCGCCGCGGGAGGCGAGGACGGCTCGGTTGACGTGTGGGACGTCGAGACCCCTCAGGTGGCGTACCGTCTCGAAGGCCACCACGCACGGGTCCGAGATTTGGCGTTCGGGCATGCTCGCGGACGCGATGTACTCGCCAGCGTGAGCGCCGATGGCACGGGGCGTGTCTGGGCCGCCGGGAGCGGTGAGCCGATGGCGGTTCTCGCAGGTCATCAGGGCGGGGTCTCTGCCGTCTCGTGTGCGGACGTGGGTGGTCGTGGCTTGGTCGCGACGGGTGGCGACGATGGCACTGTGCGTGTCTGGGATCCCGATGTTGGCCCCCAGGCCGGTAGCGGAGACGACCACCGGTACTCGACGTGGGCAGTGGCGTTCGGTGAAATCGCGGGACAAGGCCTTCTCGCCACCGGAGGCGAGGACGGTGACGTCCGGGTCTGGGACCCGGGCACGGGCGCCCTCTTGCACACGCTCGCCGGGCATCAGGACGTCGTCTGGACTGCTGCGTTCCGGCGCGTCGATGGGCGTGAAATCCTCGCCACCGGCGGCGGCGACCGCACCATCCGGCTCTGGGAACCGGTCACCGGGCGACTTCTTCGGGTCCTTGAAGGCCACACGGGCCGGGTGTCGGCGCTCGAGTTCGGGCTCGGGTTGCTCGCGAGCGGCAGCGACGACGCGACCATTCGTCTCTGGGACCCGGTCAGCTCCCAGACGATACGCGTCTTGGAGAGCGACCAGGGCGGGATCCCGGCGATGGCGTTCGGTCACATGGAGGGGCGTGATGTCCTCGCCACCAGCGGTGACGACGGCACCATCCGCTTCTGGGACCCTGCCACCGGGCGAGCGCTTCGCGTCCTGGAAGGTCACGCCGAGGGTGGAGTCCTGGCAATCGCATTCGGGTCGATCGAGGGCCGTGACCTGCTCGCCAGCGGCGGCGAAGATGGGACTACCCGTCTCTGGGACCCGGTCAGCGCCCGGACCCTGCGAACCCTCGAGGGCCGGCATGGATGGGTCCAAGCCGTCGCCTTCGGCCAAGTCGGAGACCTCAACGTTCTTGCCACCGGCGGCGACAGCCACACCATCGCGATCTGGGACCCGCTCACCTGGCACCCGCTCCAACGAATACCCCTCCGCTCACCATGCCAAAGCCTCACATTCTGTGGCCAAGGCCGCCTCGCCGCCGGCGCCCGCGACGGCCTCCTCATGCTCGACCTGTTAGACCTCGTCCCAACGGCCCGTCCTCGAACAGCGTCGATTGAGTCGTCAGATGGATGAGTCAATCGACACCCGCCAACCTGCGCCGCCCGCGGCAGCGTCGCAGATGAAGCGCCTCGGGGAGGAGTAGCGGAAGTGACGAGCACGAGTGTCGCAAGGGCGATCTCTACGTGATCGAGGTCCACGAGCTCGACACCATGAGCCGGTCCAGGACGTTTGGCCGCCGCGGAGGTACAGGCTCGCGCTGATCGCCATATGGTTGGACACGCCTGCCGATCAAGTGGCTGCGCGCATGGACTACCGGGCTACGAGAGCCTGGACCCGAACGTGGAGCCTGTTCCCATGGAGTCGCCGGTGCCGCTGTCGTTCCTCATCGTTCCCGTCAGGGTCGAGTTCCGGTTCCTCCTGGCCACAGCGTCCCCGGTGACGCCTACGAGCCTGGTGGCCTCGGCCTTCGCGTTGCTGCGCGACCCGATGAGCGAGGAGGAGCTGACGGCAGCCATGGCCAACGGCCACGGCTACCTGGACGCGTTCGTGATCGACATCAGGTAGGAGCTGCGATGAAGCGGGTGTTCCTGAGCTACCGACGTACCGACGTGGCGGCGGTCCGTGCCCTTGCCAAGGCGTTGCGCCACGCCGGGCTGCGGGTGTGGCGCGACGAGGACGACCTCGCTGCGGGCTTGTCCACGGAAGGCGAGATCCGCGCTGCCCTTGCCGAAAGCTGTGACACCGCGGTGCTGTGGTGCACCGCCCAGGCCCTCGAGTCCGACTATGTGATGGACATCGAGCTGCCCGCCATCCTGCGGGCGGTGGCAGCCGGCCGCGTCAGCTTCGTCCCCGTGTTCGCCGGCCTGTCGCCCGCCGCCGCGGAGCAGGCCGTGCTAGCGCGGAAGGGCGAGTCGATCGGCGGCTATTCCGGCGTCGTCGCGAAGCCTGGCGAGGACCCGGAGGCCCTGGCGCAGCGCATTGCCGAGCGTGTCGCCCGTGCGCACCTGAAGCGGGTCGGACCGCATGAGGATGCCGCCCCGGTGATCCGCGCGGTGACCCGTGACGACACGGCCGGTGGCCGGGACGAGGCCACGCTCGACTTCGACTGGCGGGATGCCTACGCAGGCGACCGGATCCCCGACGCGGCGACACAGGCTGAGCTGCAGAAGGCGCTGGACCAGTCGGTTGGCGCGTTATTCGAGACGTGGTCGCGCCCCGGAAACGTCCGGCTGGAGCTGAAGACCCACCTCAGCGTGGCCTTCGCGTTCGGCGACAGGCTACGGCGCCCCACGGACGCTCGGCCGTACCTCGAGTTCAGGGGCACTCCGTGGCAGGCGGGCGCGACTGCCGGTCGGGACGTCAGCCCGCTCGTCGAGCGTATCGAGTACGGCCCCTCGACCAGCCCCGAGCTCGCCGTCGAGGTGTCGCTCACGAACCCCGTGAGCCGGGGGGTGCGAGACCTGGTCCGCGCTCGGGGACTGGCGTTCCGGGCACGTTTGTGCTTCGAGCCGGAGACAGGTCCTTCCCAAGAGCTCGCGCTCGACGAGCAGACCGTGAACGCATGGGCGCGCCATGTCCGCGAGCGTACGACGCGGTGGTACAACGAGGTCGACGCGACCGAGATCGCGCTGTTCTACTCCGGGCCGGTGGAGATCGCTGTGCTGCTCGGCTGGTGGTCCAACGCGGCCGGGCCGCTCACCATCTACGACTGGGGCCGCAACGGACCGTACCGGCCCGGCTGGACCATTCGCTGAGCCGCGCCGCAGCGGAGGCAGTCATCAGCCTGTCATACGTAGCTCCAGGAGAGCCCCATTCCTACCTCATAGCAGTCCGTAGCGATGACGAAGGACATGGCAATGTACGACCCGTCGTCGCCTCGTTCCCGTCGTTCGGGTTGCCGGGAGTCATCAGACAGCTGCCTCCCGCGCTCACGCTCGAAATCTCGATGGGGCAGGTCACAGCGCCCTTAGTCACCCCGACGAAGCCTGTCGTGGAGCACCGCCGCGAAGAACTCGCGGTGCTCGTCCCCGACCCGCGCGGCGATCAGTTCGACAGCGCCATGGAGCGCTTTTCGCAGCCCGCGTTCTTCCTTCTTCCCGAGCACGACCGCCCCAACACCGCGGAACGCGCCCTGCGCCAACGCCTTGACCAGCCATCCGCCAAGCGCCTCGCCAACCACCGCCGTCACCGGCCCATCGTAGATTCGCCTCGTTGCTTCGTTTAAGGGAATCGCGAAGGTAGATGCCCCACGTCCCCGCTCACGTTCGCGAGCGCGAGCCCGGGACGGGTCCGCCAGATCGGCGCAACTCCTCCCGCGCCTCCGGTCGTAGGCTTGTATCCGCGGTGCGGCGGCGGCGACCTGATGCGTCGAGGTCACGGGGGTCGAGGCTGATACCAATGAGGGTGTTCGGCATGGTGATGAGCGCGGCGGCGGGTGGGGATGGGGCGATGAGCTGTCCAGGCTGTGCTGGCGGGCTATCTCTGTCACACCTGAGCGGTACAAGAAGGTGCCGCCAGATGGGCGGGGGTTGGAGAGGTAGTCGATGGACGAGTACGCGGCGTTCTTTCGCAGGGTGACGGGCAATGCCCCGTTCCCGTTCCAGGCGGCCATGGCCTCCCGGTGCGGGGCGGTGGTCGCGGTGCCGACGGGGTTCGGCAAGACCGAGGGGGTTGTCGTGCCGTGGCTGTACGCGCATGCCCGGGGCGACCGGGTCACGACCCGGCTGTTCTATTGCTTG